>Ga0307972_1001445_pt1 | contig 12548 bp, 4 predicted proteins | sample OrgLakmetagen780_FD_201848 | JGI IMG/M metagenome (GOLD analysis project Ga0307972, IMG submission 201848) | Saline water microbial communities from Organic Lake, Antarctica - #780 | ecosystem: Environmental > Aquatic > Non-marine Saline and Alkaline > Saline | place: Antarctica: Organic Lake...
CTCGAGAATTGCTTCTCATAGCTACTGGAAGGATGTTGCGAAGTCTATCAGCTCCTTTACCAGGCCTCGCCTCTGCTCGTGGGCTCAGCACTGCCCCACCGAAGTATAATTGGGTGCGTACAGAGCCTTTTTTTCAATGCTGTGGCTCTACGAAGTAATGCAAAAATCTGATTGTAACTTTGTGTGTTGAATCAGCTTCTCAAACTGATGGGTTACTACAGCGAAGAAACTACGCGCATTCGAAACGCTGATGCTATATTTCAGTCGTGCGCAAATCAGGCTTCACGGAAAGCGTGGCTGTCTCCGACTCGCGGACGGGTTCCTGACGAATTCAGGTTTGGTTACACTACTCACACAGCAGGATGTTGGCTTCGTGCGTGTGTATATTACCTACTAGAAATTTTTGTTTTGAAGTTTCATAAGAACCCTAAGCGGAGCGGATGCCACCATTTTTTCGGAATCATAGGCCGAAACACGCACTGCTGATGACGCACGTTTGGTTGGTACACCGTCGGCTCGACACAGTGGGCGATGGCGAGAAAGAACTCCAGGAAGCTGTCTTTGATCGACTCTGGGAAGACACGACCCATCGGTGAGTATTCCACGACCATTCCTGCTCTCTTGACCCTACAATTTTGACTCGAGCTGTTTTTTGGTACAGGATACGTGCCACTGGCGGAATTTCTGAGCTCATGGTTAACTCAAGCTTGGGCGATGTTCAGAAGTATTCGGTGCCGCTGCTGCTTCAACTCGATCAGGCGATGACGAAGGCAACTGCATCAGAGTCTGCAAGCGCTGGCTCTACAGTAGCGGCGGATGAGGATGCCCAGGCTGATCATTTGGGCGCTGCGGTGTGGCGCAATGTATGGCTCGGGTCAAAGAACATGACCGTAGAGCACTGCATGGAGCTGGCCGCATATCTCCAGCGTGCTAAATTACTTTTAGCTGCGACCGAGGACCAGGCAGTGCGCGAGGGACGCATCGACTGGGGAGAGGTGCCCTCCTGGAAAGGGGTCAAAAGTGTCCTGGAGGACCCAGCAAGCGACGTGAATGCAGCGCTGAGCGGAGAAGCGAGAGACGCAGCGGCTATCGAGGGCGCCGAAGCTGAAGAGGAAGGGGGTGTGTGGCGTGCAGCGCTGGCGAACACTGGAAAGACGTACTATTGGAACATTGAGACGAGGGAGACGAGGTGGGAAAAGCCTGAAAGGTAAAGTTGCACTTAGCATTGGCAGTCAAACAATGGGATCCCGGACTTGGCAGTCACCCTCAGTCCTCAGTTAAGGGGTCAATTGTTTTGTGATTTCCCCCAACTTCCCTGTTGTGTTATTGGTTTATGGTGCGACTTTCAGACGCAGAACGAAGCGCGCAAAAATTAGTTCTCTTCCGGACTTCATATTATTTCAAATTTTAGATTTTAAGTTTTAAGAATTCAGACAGGCCCCGAAGGGCCGGTGTTAGAAGGCTAGCAGGTAGAGATGAAAAGCAAAGCAGCGTGAACTGTAACTACGAAGCTATTCAGGCGCACATGCCCGAGTGGCCATGGAAGTGGCGGTAGCGGTCCAAAGTGGCACGATTTCACGTTAGACTTTAGATTTAAGTGTTTTTTTAATTTTTTCACGTAGAGAGAAATTGAATTCTTACCTTGGAACCTCTTCTGTAGGAATTCTCGAACTCGAACCAACGCAAAGTCGCAGGTTAAATGGCATATGGGGCAATGCCGCGGGCCGAATTTCAGATCATGGTTTCCGTGGACAGGGAAATTTTCACCTCTTAGACGGGATTTCCACGACAGGGATTTGGCAGTGCCATTATAACTACTGCACGGAAATCCCGCGGACATCCAGCGGAAATACCGTGGAAATACCGTGGAAATACTACGTAAAGTGAATTTTTTCAACCTCGCACGGGAAGTCAGCGGAAACGGGAATCGCAACCCTGGCTGAATTGTATGCGCGTGCGTTGCACAAGTCAAGATCGCAAAATCGGTACTGTGTAGAGAGCAGGAAACACATCACTACCAGCCTCCTTTAAACTGTAAATTGTGCCGGAAATTATTTCAAACGCAGAGACTTAAGTCGTTTCTGCGTTTGTTTCTGCATTGAATAGAGCACACCGTTGTTCAGTCCCCTGGGATTTCAACCACACCAAGTCGAAGTCGCAATAGTCGCAATGGTCCTCGTCTACGCAGTTGTAACTGCTCTTGATTCTCCTATTGATGTCACCCTCGACTTTCATTTCACTTGGGAATGAAGTATAAATCAGATTGGGTTTGTTACACCTTCCGAAAACCGACAGCCGACAGCCAACAGCCGACAGCCAACAACCGATAGCCAACAGCCGATAGCGGATAGCCGGAAACCCACTGGAAATGGAACCCCCTGTTGTACAGTAGTATGTAGTACAGAAGTATAGCAAAAGATTTTCTCAAATATCTCTTCCGAATATTATATTATTTCATCCATTAATGTATTTTGGTCATTGCTGATTGGTTAGATTTGTATCAAAGAGCTGCTGTTACTTAGCTGCCCGGACGTTGCGAAGGGCGAGACAACTTAACATTGCTGGTGCTGGTGAGGCATCGTCGAGTTGCGACTGAAACTCACTCTATTCCTGAGGCCTTTTTGTGTTTTTTCCATCGGAGGGGTTTGACCTTTCCATCTAATTTGCTTCCTCTGCGCTCAACAGTCTTGAAATCGCAGTTCAGGACTACGAAGCCGCTTTGAGTCGCATCGAGGCTCTCGTCCGGTGAACGAGATGTCGAGTGGAGATGGAGATCTCCGCAAATTCGTGCGCACGCCACGCTTTGAGGGCTTTATCATCGCAACCATTCTCGTCAACTCGGTGCGTAGGTTCGCGAGATGTTGTTTCTTAAGTCACCGACTCACTCGTGTCTTTTGGGGGCAGGTGATCCTCTCGATTTCGAAACCAGGCGAAAGCCCTGAGAACGAGGCGGCTTTACTCGACACCCTCTGCTCGGTGCGTGCTTTTTCCCTACCTCTCCCCATGTAACGTTCGTGTGTGCTATTGAGTCACCTGCGATACCCACGCCCACACATGACCAGGCCATCTTTATCGTTGAGGCGGCACTCAAGATTGCGGGCTTGGGAGCCACAGAGTACTTTGAGGACAACTGGAACCGCATGGACTTCATCATCGTGCTTGAGAGTATCCTTTCGGGCATTCTGGTACTCAAGACACAGCGTTACCTTCTCTCTTCTTTTTCAACGTCTCATGTGACTTGTGTTCGGAACCTTCAGGTCTTGGTTCTGAAGTCCTCGGGATCAACCGTCAACACTTCAACTTTACGGCTGCTGCGACTCCTAAGACCCCTTCGAACTCTTTCCTTCATTCCGGTTCGCACTTTATGCGTGCATAATTTTCTTGCTTTCCTGATGTATATTCATCCTGAACCCACATCGGTGCGTGTATTCATGCTTCGTTCCCCTTTTCTTTTTCGCAGGGCATGAAAACGTTGATTAGTACGATTATCAAATCTATGGAGCACACGCTGAGCATTTTAAATGTGCAGCTCATGCTGATTTTCGTCTGCGCGTCTTTCTCTTACGTGTACTGGGCCAATACCTTGGAGTATCGTTGCATGGACATCGATGTAAGTCATCTTACAACTAGCCTCAATTTGGAGCTAGTCCTAGGAAAGAGACCTAAGTCACTTCTTATATATATATATATTTTTTTTTAAATCTTCGCTTGCTCAGACTGGCGTGTTCAACGAGGCAACGGTAACGGGGCGCTTTACTTCCCTCGAGAACATTTGCTACGGCGGGCCAGTTGCGGAGGGCGACACTCGCAGCGGCTGTTCAGAGACGGAAATCTGCGCCAGATACGACCACAACCCGTGAGTAATCAAACACGCCTTGCGCTCAGAGCTTTAACTCCCATTTTTTCGTGCGACGGTCTCACGGGCCGTAGCATAGAGTGTGAATGTTTTCGATCTTTATTTCTTATGTCCCCTTCCTTTTTTTTTCTTCCGAAGTAGAATGTAAAATATTTGTTGTACGTGCCTGTGCGCAGGGATGACGATACCGTTCTATTCGACGACATTTGGAACTCGATTGTGGCGTGCTTTCGCGTGATGCTGCGGGACCAGTGGATGCAAGCGATGTGGTACGTGCAGGACGGCGTCTATCCGATAATGTGGGTGCCGTTCTTTGCCCTCTTCTTTGTCGCCACCTTCGCGCTGGTGAACCTGTTTCCGGGAGCGATGATGGCGAGCCTTCAAACCACGGTGCGGGAAGAAGAGAACGAGCGGAAGCGAGAAGCAGACCAAGCAGGCAACGAAGAGGACCCAGCGGCCGTTCGCACCGACTTTGAGCTTTTGTTGGAGTCCTTCGAGGAAGCGTACCAAGAGGACTTGAAAGCAGTGAACGACTTTTTGTCAGGCAAGGAGCACACAGCAGCGCTGGCGGAAGAAAACGAGCCGAACCTGCCCCCTTACACGCCGACTTTCCTGCCGTTTTGCAAGGACCTACGGCACTGGGTCTCGGCGCCGTTCGGAGTCTTCGCGCAATTCATTTACCTGGTCATCTTTTTGGTGGTTTTAGTTCTGGCCCTCGACGGCTACGACGCAGATCCTGAAATGAAACGAGTCCTCGCAGCACTGAACCTCACCTTCGTGCTCATTTTTGTGGCGGAATTTGTCCTCAAGATTTGCGTGCTTGGCCCTATTGGGTACTTCAACGACAAGTTCAACATTTTAGACTTCGTGTTGGTGCTGTTCTCGATCTTGGACCTAGTGGTGGCGTCAGTGCTGAGTGGCACCAAAGCCCTCCGCGTGGTTCGCGTGTTTCGGCTCGCGCGTGTCGCGAGAATCGCCTCCCTCTCCAAAGTGGTCAAATTGAGCAACCCCACGCCATCGATCGATCTCATTCGGATGGTGGAGATTTTATCCGACAGCGGGTACTTCATTGCGAACGTGTTCTTCTTGCTCCTCTTCTTCAACTTCATCTTCACGTTGGTGGGCCTGCAGTTATTTGGAGGCAATCCCATCTTCGACGGAGAGCTCGAGCGGTTCAACTTCAACTCGTTCAACAACGCCTTCATGGCCGTGTTCTCGATGACCACCGGCGCTACCGGCTTCACCATTTTCAAGCAAGTCGCGTACACGATGCAAACCAACACGGTGTTTGTGTTCTATCTTGCGTGGCAAATTTTGGCCAAATACTTCCTCCTGGCGACCGTGGCGGCGACTCTCTTCCAACGGATCGAGTCTGACGCCCTCAACTACATGAAGAAAATGGCGCGCACCACCATGCAGGCCTGCTACCTCTTCGACCGCAGCGTCATGCGCGCCTGGCGTGCCATCGCCTTCCGGAAGTGGCGAGACATGAGTTATCGGGCATCTGGCCGCATGGTCACCGGAGCTCTGGTTAATGTGAAGGAAGACGCCAGCGCAAACCTCGCAGACAGTGTGGGTCTCGTGAAAGGCCTCATCGAGTCGCCGAAATCTTACGGTGTATTTGCACCGCAGTCGGCTGTGCGCATCATCTGCCGCGATCTGTCCGAATCGGCGCTTTTTGAAGCCTTCATTCTGATCGTGGTCCTTGTCCGCTGCGTATGCATTTGCTTTTTCGCCGAAGAGGAGTCGGGCGGCACGGTGCACTCAACATCCACCATGGCCACTGTGAATGCCCTCAACACCTTCACTGCCCTCACCTTCTTCTTCGAGTTCGCGGTGCGCAGCGTTTACCTCGGCCTTTGGGTGGCGCCCGACGCCTACCTCCGCAGCCACATGAACCGCATCAACGCCATTGCCACCATCAGCGCCGTCGCCGCCGTCATCCAATCCGCTGCGGGTCAGGACAGCAAAGCAGCCGAGCTTCTCTCCATCTTGCGCGTGATTCCAATGCTGCAACCCGTTCGCCTCTTGAACAAGGTGAAGCCGCTGTGGCGCGCTCAGGTGGCCTTGAACGAAAGCGCCGGCGCGATGATGAACGTGCTGCTGGTGACCATTGGCGCTTGGGTGCTCTTCGCGCTGATTGGCATGCAGTTCTTCGGAGGCTACTTCAGTGCGTGCTCGGACCCAAGCTTTCCCGAAGGCGCTCACCGAGACGCCAACATCACAACTGCCACTCTTTCCTTCCCTGAGGGATGCAGCGGGAGCTACTACGACACCAAGACCGGCGAATTAGTGTCTCGCGAGTGGCGACCTGCCTTCTTCAATTTCGACAATTTCCCCAACGCCCTGTACTGCATGCTGACGATCTTCAGCCTAGACGGGTGGGAGCGCATTTACTTTTCAGCGGTGGACGGATGGGACCCCGATGCCAACCCCATCGTGAACTCCAACAAGGCCTACGCTGCCTTCTTCATTATTTTGATCATGATCTCGTACGTGACCATCCAGATGATCGTAGGGGCCATGTATGGCGCCTTCATGTTCCTCAACTCGACCGCCGGGGCCTCGCGCATTTCTTCCCTCAAAGTGGCGTTTTGGCAAATTTACAGCACGAAACTACGGTACATCGAGCCGTTGGCGGAGCCAGTGCGCCCGAGCGGCGGTTTGCGGCTCCAAGTTTACCATTTGGCCAAGAGCAAGCGCTACTCGGAGGTGGTGATTGCGTTCACGGTGCTGTCCATCTCGATTCGCTTCTTGTACTGGGGCACCGTGGGGACCTTCGATGACGCGCCGGATTGGGTACGTATCGTAGACTTCGTCTTTGCCATTTCGTACTTCGGGGAGTGGGCTCTTCGCGCATGGGTGTTCGGGCTCGGCGGCGTCACTCTAGTGTGGTACGATAAGTGCGACACCATCGTTACCATCGTCGTGCTCATTTACGGGTTTCTCGACGTGTTTGACATGCAGCCCGGTAACCCGGTTTGGAAGACCCTGGGGCACGAGATGCACGCCTTCTTAGCGGGTTGCATCAGCCTGCGCATCTTCCGCGTCATCCGATACCTTCGCACCACCCACACCGTGCTCCTAGTGGTGCGGAAGTCAATGTCAACGCTCCTCGCTATGGCAGCGCTCACGGCGGCCATCACCCTCGCTTACGCCATCGTAGGGGTCAGCCTCTTTGGAGAGTACAGCGAATCGTTTGAAATTGACACCGACGCCAGTCTCTTAACGAGTAAGTTTTACAACGCGGAGCACAGCAACTTCCGCGAAATTGTGCCTGCGATGCAGCTCTTGTACTACATTGGGACGGGAGCCGACTTTTCCGGCTTGATGCAACAAACCACTGAGCACGTTTCCAGCAACCTCAAGTGGTTTGTGCCCATTTACTTGTTGAGCTATTTGATCGTGATCAAGTACGTCATTTACTCGGTCTGCGTGCTCGTAGTGGTGTACAAGTTCACCATTCACGCCACGGATGTGAACGGCGTAGCGATGGAGGCCGTGGATGACTTTCGTCGCAATTGGCAAGAGCGTGACCCCTTTGCCTCCGGTGAGATGCCGATGCGGGACTTCCCGTCGTTCGTGCGTAGCCTCAAGAAGCCTCTGGGCGTAGACTCCACCTCGTCGCACCTGGAGGTGGACCGCTACATCAAGAAGGCGCTCCTGGTGATGGGATTCGCTGCTGCCGACATCGTTGGACCCACCGAGGACTTGCCGTATACCGTCAAGTTCAAGAAAACGCTGGTCGCGCTTCACTACTTGGTGATTTTCGGCGACTCTTTCGGGGAGGACAAAGAGTACTTCCAGCGCCGCGTCCTCGCCCGCAACCGAATCCTTCAGCTCAAGTATGGCATCGCGGGTCACATCGTGAAGCTGCGCGAGCAAGCTGGCGGGGCCAACCACGAGTCAAGCAGCGGAGTGAAGGACCTCTCAGTGCTGCGGCTCTTGCTCCCTCGGGTCTTCGAACAGCGGCTCCTCAAGAGCTGCCTCCACGAAATGTACCGGTTGCGGGTTCAGATTCAGTTCCAGGGCTACACCGCAGCTGCAGACAAGGAAATTGACCTCTTGCTCCGAAGCTTACGGGAAGAGTACGAGAGCGCGGCCTTGCAGAATCGGCGGCTGGCGATCGAAATCGATGCAGTGGTAGACAAGTTCAAATTGGAAGTAAAACAAAAGCGCAACTTCAAGTACTTGGGTCTGTGCCGTCAGTTGTTGCGACACGTGACCGAAGAGCGAGAGCGCCACTTGATGCGCACTTGGAAGCTGGAGACCATGCAGCTCCACTCCAAGTTCCGAGTGCGGGATCCCATCGTCAAGGTGGCCGTCAGCGAGACCGGCGACTTCCTGTTCACGGCCTCGAGCTCCAAGATTCACGCGTGGCGCATGAAGAAGGCCTCGGCACCCGCCTCTGCCCCGCTTTACGCCCTGAGCTGGGGTGCCAAGCAGTCTGCCAACGTGTTGAGCTTAGCGTGCACCGCCGATGCCAAGCGCTTCTTTTCGGGCCACGATGATTGGGCCATTCGGAGCTGGCAAGAAGACACTCGAGGCAAGAACCGCAAAGTGAAGCACAGTGGCAAGTTCGCGCTTTTGCTGCAAATGCGAGGTCACGAGGGCCCCGTTTACGACCTTCTCATGTACGACGGCTACTTGCTGAGCTGCGGGGGCGACTCCACGGTGCGATTTTGGCGCGCGAGGTCCGAAGAAACGCTGCAATCCACGTCGCTTGCGTCGAACATCGACATGGGTGTGGTGGTGCCGTCGTTTGGGACCGGCATCTTCTGCATCAGCACGTTTAAGCCGATTCTGGACATGAACAAATTCAGCGAGAAGGATGTGGTCACTCAACTGCTGGCAGGCACCTCCGATGGGCAGGTGGCTGCGTTCGTGCTTCAGACTGACAACGCTTTCTTGTTCACTCACACTTGGGAAGTGAGTGCGACGGCGGCGGTGAGCGAGGAGAAGGATAGCTCGCTGCTGTCCACTTTCAATCCCATGGCGGCTCCGACCGGCCAAGCAGTCACCTCCGTGGTGTGCCCGAACCGGTTCGGCAATTCATGGGAGCTTTGCTTTGCTGGCACCTCTTCCGGCCAGATTAAGGTGTTTGAGCTGGTATGGGCGGACGAGGCATCTGGCACCAAGCGCGAGGTGTCTGCCTTCAAGCCTCTGTGGACTCACAACGTGCACGCCTCCCCCGTGAGCGCCCTAGTGCCTGCGGGGGGATGGCTGTGGTCCGCCTCGCATGACATGTCAGTGGTGGCCTGGCGCGAACCTTCGGTGCAGAGCGGCGGCCTCGCGCAGGGTCACGAGGACGGGTATGTGGGCCACCAAGGGAAGGTGACCGCCATGGCTGCCACCGGCGAAATGATCTACAGCGTGGACGATGCTGGCATCCTGTTGGTGCGGAACAGCCGGGAGAAAAACGAAGTCAAGTTCATCGATGGCGACGGAGCGCGATCTGTGGCGAAGTTGTCGGAGGCCGCGCAAGCAAGAATGGTGTCAGACCTCAAGCAGTGCTACGTGGCGCGCAAGACCTTCTCGCTTCAGCTCGAGGAATACACCAAGCAGGCCCCTGAAGAGTACGCAGACCTCCTGGTGCCTGACGTGTGGATGGACACTCGCAACTCGGAAGCCTTCTTTCAGCCGCCCAAGTTTTTGGACGCGGCCTTGCGGGACGAGAGCATCACTCACTGGACCTTCCTCGCTCAGCTGGTGCGCCACTACTTCCCCAAGCGGGAAATGGACAAAGAAATTCCGCTGGAAGTGCGCCGCTGGATTGACTCTCGCACCGCGCTCTGCAAGAAGGCGGCCCTCAAGAGCGAGGCCAACATGGCCACCAGCCTGGAGGCTTTAACTGCCACTCAAACGGCCACTTCGCAAGCCACGCCGGCTGCGCACACCGAAGCCAATGCCCGTGGAGACCCATCGATGCTGGTGAACGCCAATAAGCACGCGCCGGACTTGGGCCCGAACCAAACTTTCTCAGTCGACGACGGCAGCGCGGCCTTGCATGTAGACCTGGGCGGGTTCACGGTGCAGTTGCCGTGGCGGCTGAGCGCTGACAAGCCCGCGCGATGGTCACTGGAAGAGGCCTGCAAGGCCTACTACACCGCAAAGCAAGAAGGGGTGGAGGCCAATGCGCTAGTGCCTGCGGACTCAATGGTGGAGGTGCCGCTCGATGGTCTGATGCTGCGGGATGCCTTGAAGCCCAACGCGAGAGTGGTGGCCTTGTTCAACGGATCGGTGCCTCGCTCCTACAAGGTCGCAAAGCTCACGATTGACTTGCCGTTCCGTAAGATCGGCGCGGAGGGCACCGACATGCGTAAGCAGTGGGAAGTGCAGTTCAAGAAGGAGCTGTCGGACACCATGGGTGGTGTGAAGCCAAGCCGCATTCAAATCATCAGCCTCGAGTCGCCCAATGTTGTCGTGAACTTCAAAATATTCTCCGAACCCAGCAACACCCACGCCAAAAACCCGACGGAGCTCATGAGTGACCTTCTGGCAGCAGTGGAGACGGGCGATATCAAGGTGGCGGGCGGTGACGTGGCGCCCGGGAAGCTGTCGGATAAGACCAAGGACGTCGCAGTGGGGAAAGAAGTTGTTAACACGGGCTTGATGGGAATGGTAGGCTCCTGGCTGACTGCCACCATCATGGGAGAGGAGTCCGAAAACTCGGACGAGGAACCAGAAACTGAGTCCGAAAACGAGTCGGAATACTCGGACGAGTCCGCCGGTGGCGATGGCTTCGACGATGACCTCATGAACCCCATGGCGACCAGTGAGGCCCTGAGCGAGGCCGCGAATGACGATGACGACACCTCCTCCCTCGCGCTCTCAGTGGCTGATCGTGGCCGCAAGCAGAAGCGCGCGAACAAGGGCCTTCAGCAAGGGTCAGAGACCGCAGGGACCCAGCCCAAAGCAGGGCTCATGGACTGGATGGGGCTCGGAGGGGGTGCAGCAGCAGGAGGGCAGGGCAATGGTGGGGTGAAAAAACGGCTCGTCTCAGACGGCGGCTCAGTGGCCTCCTCCGGAACGGTCGCGTCAGGTGTGTCGCATTTCGACGAGGAACCATTCGCCGACGACGAAGCATACGACGACGACGAAGAGATTGGTGGCATGAACGACTACGATGGGATTGAAGCGACTGAGATGGTGGACCTTGAAGCAATGGACGAGCGAATGGACAATTTGGAAGCTTGGACCAAGCAAAAGGCCTCCGAAAAGCAAAACGGCGGCAAGAGCTCGTCCTCCAAAATGCCCAAGGACAACATGAAGCAATGGGTGGCCGCGAAAGCGCAATCTTCGGGCCGCACTGGCGGAGCCAACGACTTCCAGTCTCTCCGTGAATGGCTTCTCTTTGACGTGGCGCTCGACCACACGGCGACCGAAGAAATTGAAACCCTCCTGAGAGACGCTGGCTTCGAAAGCTTGCAAGCTCTCACCAGCCCTTATGCCGTGATCAACGACAAGAGCCTGAAGGACATGGGAGTGCGGCGCATGGGTCACCGGGCTCAGTTGCTCACTCACCTCGACAGCTTGCGTTCGAAAGTGGGCGCTGGAGAGAAGCCGCCTCTGGCCAGCATTCCGCACGAGAACCCTACTTCCAGCTTGACGGCGGAGTACGGCTTAGCCGCTCGGCTGCAAGCAATGGAGGTGGAGCGAGAACGAGAGCGAGAAGAGCGGGAACGGCAGCTGCTGGAGATCAGCGAATTGAAGGATGTGGTGTTGCATGCACTGCAAGATCCTGAGAAGAGAGCCCTGGTACAGAGCAAGGCAGCGTCAGGAGGGAAGGTTGGCGCGCTTCTGAGCATCCTCGGAGGCTCTACTGAGTCGAAAGAAGAACCATTTGACGACTATGAAGACGACGATGACAATGATTCCGTCTACTCAGGCAGCTCTGTCGCCAACTCCCTTGCCCTCGGTGGCTCCGTTGGTAGCGCTGCAGATGACTTGTATGCTCTTCAGAACGCCACCATCGAGGAGGAAGCTCGGTCCGGAAAGGAGCTTACCGCGGGCGTGATTTTCGGCGTCGAATTGGGACGCACAGAGCTGCGAGGAAGGCGCGAGGGGCAAAAGTGGATCACTGCTCGTGTGGTGTCGTATAAGCATCCATATTTTTCAGTCCTTTACGAGAGCGGAGAGACAGAGTACCTCACTTTGGGAGAAGTGCAAGCGCAGCTGAGTGCAGATGCCAAGGCAAGGTCCTTGGAAGCCGCCAATGCCATGGGGTCAGATGACAGTGACGATGAAGATGACGACGACGACGACAGCGGTGATGAGTAAATAGGAAACCCAAGGGGAGACAGAGAGAACGGAGCTCACGTGCATTTGAATATAAACTCCTTTCTAGTTGTCTCAAATTACTCGGAGCGGCAGATAGGTGCGGTTTCTAATGCCTGAAAGTACGGGGTATTTAGTCTAGTCTAGTTAATACTCCCCAGAAATACAAAGAAACACCACTGTGGCAAAGAGCAACAGAAAAATGTAACCTTCAGAACAAGTCTGACTGGGCTGAGTGTCCTTTTGCGTAATGCATTTGTAATCATTTACTCTCGAGGTGTCCTTCGGCCGTCAGCAAACAAAGCAAGTGCGGAATGATTCAGGAGGGGGAGGGGCATTGGCCAAATTCCTCGAAAAATTTGCAACAAGCGAGGTAATTTGGGGGTGTTGCGCACTCCGCAGAACAATAAAGAGG
>Ga0307972_1001450_pt1 | contig 12531 bp, 13 predicted proteins | sample OrgLakmetagen780_FD_201848 | JGI IMG/M metagenome (GOLD analysis project Ga0307972, IMG submission 201848) | Saline water microbial communities from Organic Lake, Antarctica - #780 | ecosystem: Environmental > Aquatic > Non-marine Saline and Alkaline > Saline | place: Antarctica: Organic Lake...
ACAGCCGCCAATGGGCCAACCAGCGCCACAACAGCCGCCAATGGGCCAACCAGCGCCACAACAGCCGCCAATGGGCCAACCAGCGCCACAACAGCCGCCCGCGAATGACTTTGTTCAGAACGCTGGCCATCAGGGAATGCCAGGGCAACAGCCGCCCGCGCAAAACACCGGTCAACCGGCAATGCCTGGAAACATGCAACCAGGAATGCACAACCCAAACGGTTAAAGGTATGTGATCTTTGCGGCGCTGTAGCAGGTGAACAGTGCCGCAAATTTCAAGCAATGGGAACATATGACGGTGTTCTTAAAGATTGCATACCATTTTGAAATAAAATAAGTTGAACCAATGAACCTTGATCAAGCCGTTGTTTATGACATTGAAACGTTTCCGAATTGTTTTACATTGGACGCGGAACTTTTACATCAAGACATTGGCTCAACTTGGGAAATCAGCCATTTTAGGGATGATCGGCAAAAGCTGTTTGAATGGTTCAATTGGTTGAACCAAACACAAACCGCAATGATCGGTTTCAACAGCGAACATTTTGATTATCCTGTTATTCATTTTCTGATGAAGAACCCGAACGCAACTGTTGAACAGATTTATGAATTCGCAATGCAGATCATTAGCGGAACAAATCGGTTCGCAAACATGGTTTGGCAAAGTGACAGGTTCGCGCCGCAAATTGATCTTTTCAAAATTCATCACATGGATAACCGCGCGAAAACAACAAGCTTGAAAGCACTTCAAATCAACATGCGTTCACACACCGTTTCGGACCCTATCGGAACAGAAATTGCACTTGGTGAAAACCTTTCAGAACAGCAAATTCAACAGATATTAATTCCATATAACAAACACGATGTTAGGGAAACAAAACGCTTTGCGCATTATTCATTGCCCGCAATTAATTTCAGAATTGGTTTGCTTGACAAGCTTCAAGGCGATGTAATGAATTTCAATGATACCAAGATTGGCGCGAAAATTCTTGAACAGCGTCTTGGAAAAGAAATGTGCTATGAATACGTTAACAACCGGAAACAGCCGCGTCAATCGGTGCGCCACCAAATTGCATTGAATGACATAATCTTTCCATATGTATTTTTTAACAACCCTGAATTCAAACGTGTTCTTGATTATCTTAAATCACAAACACTTTCATCTGAAGAAATTCAAAATCTTGAAACAGGTGAAACAGAACTTTCACAAATCAAAACCAAAGGTGTGTTTAGCGGTTTGAAAGCGAACGTTGGCGGAATTGATTTCAAATTTGGAACGGGCGGAATTCATGCATCTGTTGAAAAACAAAAGATTATTGCAACTGAAGAATGGTTGATCAGAGATATTGACGTTGCAAGCCTTTATCCATCAGTTGCGGTTGTGAATAAGTTGCGCCCTGAACATTTAGGTGAAGCGTTTTCTGTTGAATATGAAGGGTTGTTGACCGAACGCCGAACGCACAAAAAAGGAACGGTTGAAAACGCATCTTTGAAGCTTGCGGCAAATGGAACATATGGAAACAGCAACAACAAATTCAGCGTTTTTTATGATCCAAAATTTACAATGACAATCACGATAAACGGTCAATTAATGCTTTGCATGTTGGCGGAAATGTTGCTTGAAGTTCCAACCGTCCAATTTATTCAGGTGAACACCGATGGTATAACATACCGAATTCACAAAGATCATGTTGCGCAAGCTGAACAAGTTGAAAAGACTTGGGAAAACTACACAATGTTGAAACTTGAAAGCGGTTATTATTCGCGCATGTGGATTAGGGACGTGAACAATTATGTTGCGGAGTATATGGAATGAGAACTTGCATACTTTGTGAATTAGAAAAGTTGCTATCTGAATTTTATCAAGTGAAAACTGATAAATCTGGATATTCTGGAATTTGCATTGAATGTAAGAAAAAAGACAGAAATCACAAAGAGATTATTATCACGCGAGGGTAAACAAACTAAATGGCTCTTAAAATCAAAACCAAAGGTTGTTACTGGTATCCCGACCCGTTTGATTATGCGGCAAGTATCAGCAATTCAGGACCGCCCGCATGGCATAAAGATTTTAATCCGGTTGTTGTGACCAAAGCCGCCGTTGCAGCAATGACGCAAGGGATTGATCCAGAATTGTTTATTCGCACCCAACATGACCCGTTTGATTTTATGTTGCGGGTGAAGGTTGACCGCGCATCAAAGCTGATGATCGGCGCGAACCAGGTTCAAAGCACAACCCGTTATTTCATCGCCGTGAACGGTTCGGAAATGAAGAAAATCAGCCCGCCCGCGAAAGGTGCGGTTGTTGGTGCGTTCAAGCGCGCGAACAAGTTGACCGATACGTTCTATAATCAGATCATGAATGAAATTGGCCCTGGTGTTTGGGATGAACGAATTCACACAAAGAATAAATCAAAGAATAAAATTCGTGAAATGTCAATTAACGCCGGTTGGAAAGTTGGGGAATGCAACCGCGCTTCAGACTTTCAATTTTCTAATTTAAATTATGATTGGTATGTTGCTGAAGCTAAGAAATTAATTATTTATTAATGCTTAGGATTGCGTCCAAAAGTTTTTGATGATTATCATTTGTTTCTTTTCGCAAGGTCTTTATATTTTCTTCAATTCTGTTAATGTGATTGTTCAAATCATCGCGCCGAACATAATCTTCTTTAACTTTGTCAATTCTATTATGAACTTTGTCAGAATGGCTTGAAAGCTTATTTGCAAAGTTGCGAAATGTAGCAATTAAAGATGCAGTAAAAGCAACACAAAGTGTTACCGCAATACCAGTCAACCATTTTAAATCAGCATCCATTATTTCTTCACCTGTCGTATAGCGTAAGTTGCGCCGGTTGTTAAGAAGTAAAAACCAACGATTATCATTCCGATATTTCTTTCAAATTCGCCCAAAGGATCAGTCACACCAAGTTTTAAAACTTTATCCCAAACAATCACTTTGAAGTTGAAGATGATGAAAGGTGTTGCCCAGGCGGCTTGAACAACTTTTGAAACCCAAGCACCTTCACCCTGAACTAGCGCATTCTGTCGCGCTTCAAGTTGATTAATGGTTACATCAGCGGCAAGTTTCTGTTCATCGGTTTGCGCCTGAAGTTTGTCAGCATGTGCTTGACGCAATTCGGACGCGATACCAGAAAACCCGCCGCCTGTAATCCACTTGATGACGCCCGTCCACCACATGTTAAACAGCCCCGCGCAATCCAACACCGGCAAGACCCATGTTGATCAAAACGGGCGCTGTTAAGCCCGTGACATTGCGCAAGCTATCAGTAGCACCGGAAAGCCCGTGAAGCGGTTCAGCGGCCATAAATACACCAACAAACAGCGGTGTTACTGATGTCCACCAAGTCAAGGATTTTGGCTTGAAGTATTTATTCATCATTTGAAAATCCCCTGTACAATTGCGATGATCAGATTTACCCAACCGGCTTTTTTATCAAATACAGGTGGTTCAGGTGTTTTGTCAACTTTAATCTGTTGAACCGCTTCAGAGATTTTTGCAAGTGTTTTTTCACCAGCCCAACCATCAACGGTTAGCGAATTCTTATCTTGAAATGTTTTAACATGAAGTTCAGTTTCAGGACCAAAACGACCATCAACACCGCTTTCAAAAACATATCCCAATGATTGCAAATCTGTCTGAAGATTGCGAACAGCTTCAGATTTTGAACCAATTTTCAACACAGATGAAACAACATTGACAACAGATTGAACCCGTCCTGAATGCTTCACGTATGCCCGTGCCATTTTAATATGATAACCATGTTTTGCATAGCCACCGCCATTATATTTGCGAACCGCTGGAACCCATGTTTCAGGATTTGTGTAATCGGCACCAGGGCGCAACATCTTATGCATGTGCCAAGACTTCATTAAAGTGACAAGCTGAACAAGCTGTTCAAATTCACCTTTCTTTGCGGTTTCAAACATTTCTTTTGCGGTGCGATTTCCTGCAACAGCGTGATTGAAACCCATGATTTGACCAAGACCATATGAAGCCGAAAGAAAAGCCGGTTCTTCAGAAACATCAATTGCGGCTTGCAACCTGGTATAACTTTCGCTTGGATAACTGCCAGGTTTCCACCGCGCATAGGCAAGACCAAGCCGCGCCGCCGTTGATCGCAACGCACCGGTTAAATTGCGCCAAAAAATATGCGGTTCAAACAACATCTTTGGACGGTTTGAATTATCAAAACCCCGTCCAGCCGCTTCAACTTCCAAGAAAGCAAGTAAGACAGCCGTTTCAATTCCGATTTGTTTTGCGGCTTTGCCAACATCACCAGATGAAAGGCGTTTACCTGTTCCTTGAAAGTTCATTTGAAATTCCTCAAAAAGTTGTCCTAGGTGTTATATCAAAAACAGTAATCCAAATATGAATTTTTCCCGCTGTTGGCAACGCGGTTTCAACCCTACCGTAAACAGCAACATTATCTGAAGCCAGAAGCGCATTCAAATTACTTTTCCAACTTTCGGGTGATTTGTTTCCTAATACACCACGATCAACCTCAGATCGTGGTCTTGGGCGAAACGTCATAGACGATCAGCACCAGACGCAGCAGGCCGACCGTCGGGACGCTTCCTGCACCCAGGCGGGCGTAAATGCCTCGATTGGCGCTCACGATCAGGTCTGCATATTTTCCGGCCACTTGCCAGTTTACCGGCTTCGCCACGCCAGTCGTGATGGCCGAGACCTCAGATGCTGTTGCGATGGTGTCTCTGTCCCCTGCGGTTGCGCGGTGCCCGATCTCAACAGTATTGGCGTCAAAAGCCGTCGGCTTGTAGATCATCACGTCTGCGATGCGGGTCGCGTTCGTTATCACGCCCGGCCCAACACCGGTTCCTGCAATTATGATTGACTGGTTCGCGTCGGTAAATGTTGAGTATGGGATATCGATTTCAATCGGCCAGAGTTTTGGCGAACTGTCTACAAACTGGATTGGCATGGTCAAAAGCCCCCGTCATCGTTGTTGTTCGGCGCCAGAGCGGGACGAGCATCCGCCCATATGTCTGGCAGCACCCTGTTGCTGTGTCGGTCTCTCATGCGGATGATCCCATTTCCGGTGCCGTAAGCAGTGAATACACTTCCTGACGCATCTGCGGTGAAATCGTTGTCGTCGATGGTAATGTCGCTGTCGTCCGACAGGTTCTGGATTCTCAATGTTCCACCGGTATTGGTGGGACTAAGGATGCCTGTGTTGCCCGTCACCTTTGCATTGATCAATTTCGCCTGACCAATCCCGGACGTATAGTCGAAGAAACGTTCGCCTCCGGAGCCGTTGGAGATGAAGCTGTTACCAGCGATGTCTAGGTCGTAGATAAGGCCGTTGAAAGCGGCAAATGTCTTGAAGTTCGACACCTGACAGCCCTTTATGCTGACGGTGCGTGCTGCGGCAAACTCCATTGTTTCATCGGTTTTTGTCGCACTGATCGCAAAAGCCGTCCGACTGCCATCAGCCCGCCGTCCGACAAGATTGCACCCCCTGATGTTGATATTTCTGGCCCCCGCCGATACGTGGACGCCAATGTCGGTATCCTCGATGCGAACACCTTCTACGCTGATGTCAGAACAGCCTGCTCGGATGCTTGCGGTCGGCCCACCCATTTCGATGGACACTCCAAAGACCGTCGTGCTGCCCGGCGATTTGATGTGGAGATTGCTGATCTGGACCGATTGCGCACCTACGAGCCTGACACCCCGGTCAAAACCAACAACCGGGTCCGGTATTCCCATCTCGATCAGGCCACCGATGATTTGCACATCGACGCCGCGCATGACCTCGATGCCGATGCGGGCCGTATTGTTGCTTCTGAAATTCTCAAGGTAGACCTCACGAGACCCATTGACCGATGCAATGCCGGGGGCGGTCCCATCGCCCTCAGGACTTTGACCGACCCGGAAACCGCACTCTGCGTCGAATGCATGACAGTCGTGCGCGGAGATGTTTCGTGGATAACCACCGCTGCCATCGAGATTGGGGAAGCCGTCATAGACGTGGAACCCTCCGGGTTCGCCAAGCGATAGCTGCCCCGCAACGTTCCCAGCACTGATGTTTTTCAGGACGCTATTATTTGCCATGACATGAACCGCAAAGAACCCGCCGCCGCCGCCGTTGATCGGGCATTCCTGGCCGAAACCCTCGTAGGTCAATCCTTTTGCAAACCGCACCGGGCCGCTGGTCGTCACCGTCCGTCTCGGCAGCAGAAATATCCCATAATTCACCGGGATCGCAAGAATGCCGCTGTTGAGATAAATGTCCGCGCCGGCGGGCATCGCATCAGGCAGCCACCACTCCGCGTCATAGGTATCCTTCTCGACCATGCGCTGCCATGCGCCAGATGCTCCGGTTTCATCGGTTGTTGGTGCAACCCATAATCCGCCATAAGGATCGCCGCTAACGAATGATGACATATCGCCGCCGCGCCACTTCCAATGACCGAACAAACGATTATCAACCAAACGCGCAACTTGATCACTGTGCAACGCTGTAAGATTTTTCAAGGTTGTCAGATTTGGAATTGCATCAATGCTTAAATGCGCTTTCAAAACCAAAGAACCAGTTTCATTTCTATACCGCGTCCTGGTATTTCCTTGACTTTCATCAAGCGTAACTTCAGCAATTTGACCATTTGGCAAACCACCAACAGCAATGTTTGCATCTGATTTATTATCATAAAAAACAACGTTACCACTAACACCAGCAGCGGCAAGCGCCGCCGCCGCATCATTGGACGCATTGCCCGCCGAAACAGCCGCATTTCCTTCACTGACCAAAGCCGCCGCCGCCGCTTGTTCAATTGCGGTAAGATTGATTGAAGAATTAACATCGCTAATCAATCTGAATTCGCTGTTCAATATATATCCAGCAACAACCATTCCGTTCTTAATCATTCCCGATTGAACGGTTTCACCGGTTACGGTTTTGAAAGTTTTAGACAACCCACCGTTGAATTTAACAGTCACCGAACCTGTATTGTCTGCAATAATCGGCAACATGATCAAACAGCGACCATTTTCAACCGGAATTGGTAAATCGGTTGAAGCCGTTATTGCATTGGCAGAACCAGCAACATTTGAAGCTGAAATGATGAATTGTGGAATGTCAGACCGGCGCGCCCAAACAGGCGCAACATCAGAACCAGTATTTTCATAAATACCATTTTTGGATTGAACAGGATCGTTAACAACCCATGCCATGACGTTTGCAGCAATAACAGAAGTCAATCCTTGAAGATTTGCAAGTGTATCTTTTACAATTGCACCAGATTGCGCACCTTCCAACTGTTTTTGCATTTCCGCAAAAGCTTCAACTGCACCCTGCCTTGAAGGCTTTTTATTTGGTTCAAAAGGATTTCCAAGAATTGCATTTTTATATGTATCATATGCAGACATTTTACGGTTCCGTTACTGTTATGGTGAAGCTTGGGAAATTCTTAAAATTCCCAACGTTATCTGAAACACGAATTAGAATATCCGCGTAAGTTCCTGCGATAGTTGGCGTTCCAGAAACAACACCTGTTGCGGTGTTTATTGCTATTCCATCCGGCAACCGCCCGTATATATCCGCGAATATATACGGTGATTGCCCGCCTGTCACCCCAATTGTGAAACCCGCATAAGCAACATCAACTTCAACCGTTACAATTGGCGTTCCAGACAATGTTAATGATGAAGTGCTTATTGTTGGAATTGGTGTAACATAAGCTGAAACTTCACCACCCGTTGAAACACCGCGCCACCGGACGAAATATTCAGCGTTCGCAAGAACACCACCGGAAACCGCATAAAGTTGATCAGTTGGAATTCCCATCGGCAACCATTCCGCATCATCTGGAACAGTAACATCATCAGGTTTCAATTGATATTGAAATTCATATGACCAATCATCGCGCGGCGCGGCTTCAAAAGATATTCTTATTTTATTGTTTACAAATTCAACAACAACTCCGGTTGGTAAAGTTGGAAGATAATAAACCAAGCTGTCAACAGTGATCGGCTTTGGTCTTTCTTCACCTGGTAAGAAAGCCCAACGATTTTCATCAATGGGGACGCAACCGAAACCAACAAAAGCGCCCGAAGCATCAACTTCAGTTGGCGTTACAATTTCATGATCGCCCGCAAATTCATTATCATAAAGCAAATCAAAAATTCTTTCTTGCCTTGCTCGCAAGCCGCGCAAACCTACGGTTGGCAAAAGCTTATAAGGCGACTGTGAACGGTGTGAAATTGATTTTGCAAGTTGCATTGCTTGCCGATGATTTTGAATTGATAGCGCATCAACAACTAAATATTTCGGTGTTTCACCTTCCACAAAATAAAACGGGTTCACATATGGCGCACAAGGTTGCGCGGTGTAATTTGCATCAGGATCAATATAACGAACAATAACACCTTGTGTTAAACTTTCACCGTTTTGCGCTTCAACACTTTCCATCGCAACAATGTCACGATTGCGAACAAGTTTCAAACTTGGCGCATAGTAATAACCAACGCGCGGCCAACATTTACCATCATCATCAAAAACAAGTTGCGCATCGCATGATATTAGAATTTGCTGTTCACCGTTTGTGCGTTCGGTGCTTTCTGGAATTGAAATGTCACATTGCCAAAATGGCGCAATTCCACCATCAATGTCAGTTCTTGTTGCATCGCAAATGCTTGCTTGTTCTGCAACTTTATCCCAATTAATTTTTGAAGCCGCTTTATTGCGACCATAACGGTTTGTTCTGAACCATGCCCAAAGAAGAACAGGATTTCTTGAAAACTTATATGTTGAACGATTTCCTAATGTTTGTGTTTCATCGCGCGGATCATAAACATTTGACCAATTACCAACAATTGAAAAACTCGGTTCACCAACACCAATTGCACCGCGCCACCTGAAAATTTTATAACGATCTTCAGATGAAATTGGTGAAATTCTAATTGCGGAATAAGTTGTTCCAACAAGTTTATGGTCATCCGTCCAAACACCTGAAAACGCCGCTTTGAATTCAGTAAGCGCGGGCGGTGTTGGATTGGCTTCAGTGTGTGTTGTTGTAAATATTTTAAATTTACTGTTACCATCCAAAAGAAAGTTTTCAGACGTAACAACACCATTAACATCAACTTCAATAACTTCATCATCAAAATACAAAGCAACGGTTTCAGTTAAAATACTATCAGCATGAACAACCACATACCAAAAATTTCCATCAGCATCAAATTCAGCAAAAATAACGCCGCCACCTTGCCGATTTTGACCCGCTGTCATCCATCGTTCGGGTTCTGGCAATCGGACGTTCACTTTCGCGGCTTCAATTGATGGTGCGTCTGGTTTGCGAATGAAAAGGCTTGTGACAAGCTGTAAGCCCACCCCCAGTATCAAAGCACCGAACGGGCTGGCAAAGAACGCCACAATGCCAGACCAGCCACCCACGGCCACCAGGGCAGCGGAAACGGTTGCTGTAACGCTTGCCGCCGCCGCCGCTAAAAATGCTCCTACTGCTGGCATGGTGTGACCTTCCAAGCGTGAATGATATTTAAGAACTTCACGCCGATTTCTATAACACCGCGTTCAGTTCTGAAAGCAATTCTTTCACCAGTGCAAAGACCGGTGATCGGTTCATTTATTTCAACAAGAACAATGTCACCTTCAACCGGTTCTTCAGTTGAACACAACCCTGTTGAATTGATCAGGTTAATTTCACCACCCCAATTTGCAACATGATTTTTTGCACCGGCTTCATCATCATACGTTCCGCGAAAGATTGCGCCAAAATCTTCATAACCGCAATTAACAAGATAATTTGCAAGCGAAAGTAAACAGTCATCAGAACCCCAAGTGAATTTTGATTGACGCCATTCTTTCAAAGTTTTTGAAACAAGATCATTCATGGGATTTGATAAGTTCTATTTGCTAACGCTGCAACAAATGAACAACCAAGATCGGTTTCAACACCTAATTGCCGCGCCCGTTCTTGTTGAACAGCGTTTGAATAAGTTCCGTTTGGAATTTCAGAACGTCCAAAATTTCCATCTTTGCAGACAACAGAACATTGATAATTTTTAACACTTGCACCATTTACAAATTCAAGCTTTTCCGAAAACTTTGAATTCATCATTGTAAATTCACGAAAGAAAACAATTGGTGTTTGCGGGCGCAACCCTTCATTAATTCCGAAAATTGCAAGATAACAAGTAACGTTGCGACCAAAAACACGGCTTTGTTCATTCCGAATATCTTGATAAACAGACGTCGCCGCCGCACCTGGTGTATCAATCAAGTTCAAGCCCATTTCATAGCGCGCTGATGAACCATCACGACCATCAGTTATTGTCGGTGTTTTATGATGATCTAAACCATTCGCATCAATTGTTCCCAACCATTCGTTACCATCGGACGTGAAAAGTTTTCCCTTCCCTTGCCAAACGCGAATAGGGTGATCAACAAAATCATAAAACCAACACCGCCGAACAATTGCGCGAACATCAGTGAATTCATCATCACCACCAATATATTCATCAAGAACATCGTAAAAATCAGGCATTAAATTACTACCTCATTGAACACAATTCGGTTCAACTGAATTCCGCCAATATTTCCGGCATCATATGAGTTACGAATTTCAGGACCGTTTGCAATTACACCTAAAAAATAAGGAACAAAAAGCATTGTGTCATCAGTTGTCACATTTGTTCTTAAAGGCGGTGAAACAGTTATGTTTGCAACAGAACCATCATACTCAATATCATCGACAATATATGCGTAATTGCCAATTCCGAAAACATGACCGTGTTTAATTACTTCACCAAAAGGTTCTGTTTCAACAGAAACAAAAACAGAACCTTCAAGTGAAGATGTAACAATTTCCGCAAAATTATCTTTTTGCCATTCTTGACCATTGTTCCAAGGTGAATTATTATCCCAATCAACACCATCTTTAACAGATGGATAGATTACATCTGTTGGCAATTTAATCAATTGCGGTGTTCTTATCATTTGAACCTTGAAAATTGCACCATTGATTTTTGACATTATCCAACTTGAATTTGGATTTTCCCATTCGCAAACTTGATATGCAGGGCGCATTTCAAGAACAGAACGCCCGCCTGGTTCTGGTGACATTATCCGCGCGCCGCCTGAAGTCAAACCACCGTCAAAATATGAACCAGGGACGTGAAATAATTGGCTTTCAATTTTCAGTGCTGGAAAATTCCAAATCTTGTGATTGATGGTCATTACATGGTCCCGTTCTGTTCATAATCGGTCAACCAACCAACCATTGATTTGCGAACATCTTCTTTGGTGTTTTCACCTTGCGCCCTGATATTTGCAAGAACTTTTTCCTCAGAAACAGCACCTTCAATTTTATAGGTGTTTTCAACATTCACCGAATTGTTCACATTTGCAGATTTCGCCGCGCCGCCGAACATCTGAACACCAAGTGAACCGTTCGCACCGCGTTCTAGCGGCATGATCGCTTCAGGACCGGCTTCACCCATAACACCAAGCGCCGCACCCTTTGCAAACGTGAACGGTGTTGCGGTGTTCACAATGCTGTTTGTGAAACTTCCACCGTTCGCAAACGGTGTAACACCGGAATTTCCGAAAGCATTTCCGGTTGCGTTCGGCGACGCATCGCCGCCGCCAAAACTTCCACCGCCTGAAAATCCAAGGAAATCAAGCAACGGTTTAACAACCAAAGCTTGAAAGGCAATGCGTAACAAATCCTTAATGATTGATTTTGCAAGATCGCCAAAGCTTGCTTTACCTTCAACCGCAAGATTAATAAATTCATCACCAAGATTTGAAAGGGTATTTTCAGCCAAATCTTTCATTTGCGATGAAACATCATCAGTGCTTTTATTTACAATATTTTGCCATTGTTCAGCGGTTCCACCGGTTGCAAGGAATGCCGCCTGAATTCTTTCCAAGCTCTGAACAAATTGATCATTGTTCAACACACCGTTTTCCATTGCAGTTTGAACAGCATCAAACGCCGATTGTGCTTGTGAAAACGGTTCATTCAAAGCGCCGTATTGTTCAGCAAGTTTTTGAAGTTCTGTTTGTTGTTCGGCAATCGCACCGGTTGCGCCGCCACCGCCACCACCACCAACCGCCGCCGCAACAGCCGCTTGTTGTCTTTGATATTCAATCAACGCTTGACGGTTCATTTCAGTTGCTTCAGCATTTGCAATGAATTCATCACGCTGTTGATTGATTGCTTCGCCCGCTGCAATGCTTGGAATTGCATCATAATTAAATTCACTGTCAAATTGTTCAGAGGCAATTGCACCAGCGGTTGCAACAGGGTTGCCAGCGTTTTGAAGCCGAATTTCACTTTCACGCAAAGACGAAATTCCTTGCGCTTGCATTTGCAACATGTTTTGATATGCGGCATTTAAATTACCAGCCAAACGACCAGCTTCGTTTGCACCCGCTGCAATGTTTGATGCAATATCCCTTGAACCGATTCCCAAAAGAATTCTATCAGCATCGGACGCTTCACCGTTCAAGAAACGCAACAGTG
>Ga0307972_1001456_pt1 | contig 12504 bp, 10 predicted proteins | sample OrgLakmetagen780_FD_201848 | JGI IMG/M metagenome (GOLD analysis project Ga0307972, IMG submission 201848) | Saline water microbial communities from Organic Lake, Antarctica - #780 | ecosystem: Environmental > Aquatic > Non-marine Saline and Alkaline > Saline | place: Antarctica: Organic Lake...
CCCCTCAGCTTCGAGTCCAAAGCCCTGGCGCCTGAGACCTACCGGGCTCAAAAGTCCAGAAGCCTCTACCGCCCGACGTATTGATGGCCGCCTTTGGCGATGATGACTGATTAGTGATGACTGATGACTAATGACTGATGGGTGATGACTGATGCGGGATGGAGCATTGCCGATAGGCGCAAACGGAGCCGGGACATTTCTGTCCCGCCGGACACGCATGGCCGCCGCTAGCTAGGCGCACTGGCGGATAAGAATGTCCGCGCTCCGTCAATAGTGTCCCGCCGGAATACCGACGAATCAAAATATAGTCAACAAACGGAGCCGGGACATTTCTGTCCCGCCGGACACGCATGGCCGCCGCTAGCCAGGCGCACTGGCGGACAAGAATGTCCACGCTCCGTCAATAGTGTCCCGCCGGAATACCGACGAATCAGAATATAGTCAACAAACGGAGCCGGGACATTTCTGTCCCGCCGTACGCGCATGGCCGCCGCTAGCCAGGCGCACTGGCGGACAAGAATGTCCACGCTCCGTCAATAGTGTCCCGCCAGAATACCGACGAATCAGAATATAGTCAACAAACGGAGCCGGGACATTTCTGTCCCGATCGATCGCTTAGCGAGGCGTTGTATAAATTAGAGATGGGTCGCGATCCGCCATGTCTCTAATGGACAAAAATGTCCTCTCTCCGTTATTGATGATGAATTACTAATGAGTAATTGCTGATTTCCAAATAAGTGGTTTTTCTCTCGTAGAAATAAGTCCATTTTTTTACCACCAATCAATACGTCCTTGAAAACAAAACCTCTCATCCCATGGCATGAAAAAGCGCTCGCGCTGGTCGGAGCGCTGACACTGGCCTTCACCGCCTGGGGCTTTGGTGGAGTCATCGACTGGTCGCTGCACATTATGCTGGCCGGTGGTTTGCTCACCTTTGCCCTGGCCATTTTTCCGAATGTCAGAGGCCAGAGGCCAGAGGGCAGGGGACAGAGGACAGAGCTCGGAGAACAGAAGGCAGGGAGCATGGCGCAGGGAGTCACAGCCAAACGGAGCGTGGACATTCCTGTCCACCACCACTCCGTAGCCGCGCGCACCACTGAAGTCTCCCACCGCGTAAAAAGCTCCGCTTCACCCGCTTTCATCCCGAAGCAACCAGGCAATGCTTCCCCTCCCACCACTCACTTGTCCCGGCGGCTTGTGCGAGCGAATCAACGAGAAGCCCCAATCAACGAGAAGCCGGAACGACTCAACTTCACTCCCGCCCACTGGCTCAGCCTCCTTTTCGCGGCCGCCTTTCTCGCCTATCTGGCGATCTCGGCTTTTAATCCCGCCTGGCGCATCGCCTCCGACGAGCGCGGTTGGTGGTTGGAGTCGGTTGTGCCCCCGCTGGCCGCATGGCTGCCCACATCGGTCGAGGCCCGCTACGAGCCGATGAATGTCTGGCGCATCTTCAACATGCACCTTGCCGCCTTCAGTTTGGCACTGGGTCTCTACTTTGGCTTGTCGTCGCGGCGGGCCGTCCTCTTCGTCTTCTGGTTCTTTCTCGTCAATGTGGCCCTCATGGCGGTGGTCGCCATCGTGCAGAAGTATACCTCGGCGGGCGCCGTGCTCTGGATGCTCCCCTCGCAGAATCGGAATTTCTGGGGCAGCTTCTTCTATCGTAACCAAGGCGCCGCCTTTTTAAACTGGGGGATCGTGGTGGCCGCTGTGCTCTATTTCTATCATTCGGGCAAGGCCCGGCTTCTCATGCGTTCGGGCGGCCCGCACTTCCTCGCATTTTGTCTCATCGGCCTGATCGCCCTTTCAGTCACTTTTGCCCTGTCCCGGGGTGGCATCCTCTTTGCCTCCCTGCTGGTCCTGGTTTTTGTCATACTCGCCATCGCGCATTACTTCTACGGCGCCGCCACTCAGCTGAATCGTCACACCCTCATCCTGACCGGCGCCCTGACCTTCATTCTCACCTTCCTCCTGTCGGCCGGCCTCTACCAGCTCAACCGTAACATCGACTGGCAGGCCATCGAAAAACGCTTCGGAGATATTGAAGCCACCATCGACAATGCCGATCGCGATGCCCGGATGCTCAGCACGAAGGCCACCTGGGTCATGGCCCAGGATCAGCTCTGGGCAGGCTGGGGCGCCGGCAGCTTTCGCTACGCCTTCCCCATGTATCAGCAGGACGTCCCCGAGCTCTTCTACAGTCGTAACCACAGAAAGCGTGGCTGGGAAGGGCGGAAGTTCTACCGCTACGCCCACAACGATATTGTTCAATTCCTCGCTGAATATGGCATCGTCGGTTGTAGCCTGCTTGGCCTCACCCTCCTGTCGCTTCTGGCCCCCGCTCTTCGGTATGCGGGGCAGGCCCCGCTGTCCACGCTCTTCCTCCTCCTCGGCATCGCCGCCGCCTTGGCTCACGCCTTCATCGAGTTTATCTTCCATAGCCCCGCCTACTGGGTCAGCTTTATCACCATGATCGCTCTCACCAGCCGACTCCTCCAACTCACCGCCTACCGCAGGCGGAAGTCGGAGACTTGATGGCGGATGACTGATAGCGGATGAATGATGTCAGATGCCAGATGTCAGAGCTCTAACGGAGCGCGGACATTCCTGTCCGCCAGCCTGATGGATTGTTGCCACTAACGCGTGGCCTTCAGGACAAGAATGTCCTGACTCCGGCCTCCACCACCTACGGCTGCGCAAGCCGTTCGAACCGCGCCTCCATCCACCATCACTCATCATTAATCATCCATCAATAATCACCAGCTCCGCTGGCATAGTTCAAATATTCTTGAACAAAACGAATTGCGGAATTTGCTTTGAATGCAGAACCGATGACAAACCTTGCGAATACTCCGAAACTGGCTTCCTGGGAAGTCGCTATGATTGATAGCTTCGTCCGCGCGGCCAACCTGATTGGGCTGCCGCGTTCCATCGGCGAGATTTATGGTCTGCTCTACTGCAGCCCCGAACCGCTCACCTTCGACGACATCGTGGATCGGCTAAAGATCTCCAAGGGCTCCGTTTCCGGTGGCCTCAAGACGCTCCGCCAGCTCGGGGCTATCAAGCTGCACTACGCCGCCGGCTCCCGCCGGGATCACTACCTACCCGAACTCTCCATGGAGCGTCTCGTGCGCGGCTTCATCGCCGACCAGTTCACCCCCCACCTCCAGTCCAGTGTCGAGCGCCTCGACGCCATCGAATCAGAACTCCAGTCCGAAAAAAACGAGGCACTGCAGCAGCACGGCCTCCAACGCCTCAACACCCTCCGCACCTGGCACCGCCGCGCCGAAAAACTCCTCCCCATCGCCCTCGCCGTACTCGGCGGCGGCAAAGCACTCTTTTCAAAAAATGAGGATCCACCGGGGAATGTGGTTTGATTAAAGCGGAAATTGGAAGGTAGAAAGCTGAAAAATTTAGGAAAAGTAAAAAAAACTGAAATATGAAAGGGTAACTATGGCAAAAACAGAACTAGAAACTAGGACGAAAAAATTCGCACTCGATCTGATAGATCTTGTTGAGCGATTACCAAGGAATCGCGCTGGCGATGTTGTTGGAAGACAATTGCTTCGCTCCGGAACTTCCATAGGCGCCAATTATCGCGAGGCCAACCGTGCAGAATCTCGCGCGGACTTTCATCATAAACTGGGAATCTCAACTAAGGAAGCAGCAGAGACTGAGTTTTGGTTAGAATTGATCAGTGAATCCGAGCATCTTCAAACAGAGGGTGCTGATAAGCTCTTGCAGGAATCAGGAGAACTCATCGCGATTCTCACAACTATAGCCAAGAATTCTAAACTGAGCGAAAAGAAATAACGCCACTTCTCGCTTTCCGATTTCCCCTTTCCGATTTCCCCTTTCCGATTTCCCCTTCCCCCAGCTCCGCTGGTCATCCCCCATGAATCTAAATCAACGTCTCGAAAACTACTCCGCCACCTCCGGGTTTCCCGGCACGCTTTTCATCGGTGCGGACGGCCGCATTTACGGCACCTGGGTCATGGGCAATAACTACCGGGTCAAGAGCAGCTATTACGGAGGCTACCCGCCCACCTATCTGCGGCGCATCAAAGCGCTCTTCCCCGATAAAATATCACCCCTGCATCTCTTCAGTGGACAGGTCGATCTCACCGAACTGCCGGGCACCACAGTCGACAGCAACCCCGACCTCAAGCCCGACATCCTCGACGACGCCCATCGCCTCGAAAACGTGCCGCTTGAAGACTTCGACCTCGTCCTCGCCGATCCGCCCTACAGCGTTGAGGACTGCGACCATTACCAGTGCACCATGGTCAAGCGCAACGTCGTCATGCGCGCCCTCGGCCAGGGCCTCCGAAAGGGCGCTCACGTCGTCTGGCTCGATCAGGTCCTGCCCATGTATCGCAAAGCCGACTTCAATGTCATCGCCTACATCGGCATGGTCAAATCCACCAACCACCGCTTCCGGGTCATCACCATCTTCGAGAAAAAGTAGCGCGCGCAGTTTCAGTTTTCTGATATAAAAAGAAATGGATCTTCGTAGATTCTGGTGAAACATCAGATATTAACTTAAGTGTATTGCCTGACGTGAGCGTTGTAATTTCTTCGACCTTGCCAATTAGTGATCTAGGGCTGACCTTCAACTTATCATCGAGGCATTTTGCCACAGTGTGACGGCTTGTCTGGAGACTGCGCCCTACCATTATAAGGCGATCCTTGGGTAGGGCGCAGTCTCTCCTGGCCTGAGCGTGTCGAAGGCAGACAAGCCGTTGTGGCCTAGCCGATGCTTTAGTTCATGCAGCTAATCCCACAAGAATCAACGAATAGTCAGAAAATTAAATCATATCCGTGTCTATCCGTCCCGCTTAGCGGGATCCGTGGTTAAAGAAAAACCTGGCATAACGTAAAAAAAGCACTCGACTTGCTGGGACGCACCGACCCGTTTGAAAGCTACATCCAGTCAGCGCAGCTCGCCCCATTTTACGCACCAGATATGCGACAACCCACACTAATCCTAAACCCGCAGGCTGGTTGCTTGGCCTCACCGATATAAAAAGAAATTTTTAAACCGCTGATTTACGCTTATTGAACGCTTATTAAAGTGAGGTCATAAGAAACCCAGAAGCGTCAATCAGTCATTATTAATTAAACCGAAGATTATATGAAAATCCTAGTCACCGGAGGATCCGGATTTATCGGTTCCAATCTTGTTCGTATGCTCGTCCTTGAAAAGGGCTGCACCGTCATCAATCTCGATAAGCTCACCTACGCAGGCAATCCCGAGTCGCTAGCCGACCTCGAAGGCAGCCCGAATTATACCTTTCAACAAGCGGACCTCTCAGATTTCAGCTTTCCGCTTTCAGATTTTCTAAAAGAGCACCAACCCGACGCTGTCATGCACCTCGCCGCTGAGAGCCACGTCGACCGCTCCATCGACGGCCCCGGCGAGTTCATTCAGACTAATATTGTGGGCACATACAATCTGCTGCAAGCAAGTCTCCAGTATTGGAGATCGCTTGAAGCTGATGATTCCGGAGAAAGCCCATCAGCCATTAGTCATCAGCAATCAGCAATCAACGTGCAAAAATCCTTTAGATTTTTGCACGTTTCCACCGACGAGGTCTATGGCTCCCTCGCCCCCGACGCCCCCGGCTTTTCAGAAACCACGCCCTACGATCCACACTCTCCATACTCCGCCTCGAAGGCGGCGTCCGATCACCTTGCCCGCGCCTGGGCCGACACCTACGGCCTCCCCGTATTGGTCACCAACTGCTCCAACAACTACGGCCCCTACCAGTTCCCGGAAAAGCTCATACCCGTCGTCATCCTCAAATGCCTCCGCGGCGAACCCATCCCCGTTTATGGCAAAGGCGAAAATATCCGCGACTGGCTCTACGTCGAAGACCACACGGAAGCGCTCTACACCGTCCTAACCCAGGGGCGGGTGGGGGAGACCTACAACATCGGCGGCAATAATGAGCAAACGAACTTAGACCTGATCAAGCAAATCTGCGCGATCCTAGAGGAAGAAATCAAAAGTAGCGGTGTGCTTCATAAGCCGCCGTCCGCAATCGGAACTGATCAGTCATCCGCTATTAGTCATCCGTCATCCAAATCTTTCGAAGATTTGATAACTTTTGTCACCGACCGCCCCGGCCACGACATGCGCTACGCCATCGATTCCACTAAGATAAGAGATGAACTAGGCTGGGAGCCGAAAGAAGACTTTGAGTCCGGCCTACGGAAAACCGTGCAGTGGTATTTGAAGCAAATGGCCAGAGGCTAGAGGCCAGAGGCCAGAGGGCAGATGACAGAAGCCAGAGACCAGATGCTAGAGGACAGAGGTCAGGGCGCAGCTTACTGTAGCCGAAGGCCTTCGCCTTTGGCCGCCTGCCAGTTCGACCACGCTAGCACGACCGAACCAAAGCCGAAGGCCTACTTCCTTCGCCGAGGCTACGGCGGGACAGGTCGCCTTTGGCCATACGTCGCCCCGCTTCGCGGGCAATAAGCCCATCATGGCAAGTTCCCTTATTCACGTGAATTAACGAAAATTACTTGTCCCGGGGTAAGGTTATTTTATTATGGTAGCGCAGGCGTGTCCTCACGCCGCACGAACGTTTGAAACGCCTCGCCAGTCTCGTGCGGTGCCGTTTCGGCAAGCTCAAGGCCCTGAGCAGAGCCGAAGGGCGGGGACGCACTCTTAAAGGCGTAGAAGCGGCTTTAGCCGCTTTACCCCGGCTCTACAGCGACTAAAGTCGCTGCTACTGAAATAATCGTAGAGCGTAGTCGATGCGAGCCTGACGGGTCTAGCTCAGCACAAGCGCGTGATCTCGCATTGACTACCGCGACTGGATGTAGCCCGAATCTGGCTGAAGACTGTCGGCTGGTCGAGTCCCTACAGCGCATCCGATCAGATTTTTTTAAACCACAGATTCACACTGATGGACACGGATAGGATTCATTTTTTCTGTTTTCAGATCCGTGTGAATCGGTGTTCATCCGTGGTTACCAATTCTTTTCATTTTCCCCCTACATCCCTTAAGGTAGTGCCATTCGGGACGCACTCGCGCTACCCTATAGATAAAACCGCACCGCGCGCCTTTCACTTTGTTCATTTTTTATTGAACAAAGTAACCCAAGGCCCGTAGTCTCGCCTATCTTGTTACGGCAAGTCTCAGTTTATCCACTTTTCCGGCCGAAAATACAACCTTTGACCAATGGCGGTAGCGTGGAGTTTGATGACTGATGGATGATGACTAATGACTGATGGTGAAGTATGCCGCTGTAGCCGAAGGCCTTCGCCTTTGGACTTACTCTGATGACTAATGACTGTAGTGGGAGCACTTGAGCGGGCATAGCTCTTTGAGCGCCGACCCTTCTTGCTCCCGTCGTGGTGAAGCAGAATTAACGGTGTTGCTTTGGTGTCGATCCTCGCGAGTTGGAAGGGTCTTCGCCGTGCGGCTACGCCCGCTCAAGTGCTCCCGCTACTGATTTCCCTCAGCTCCCCTCCTCACAATCACGTGGCGCTCCGCGCTTTTACGTGACGGAACGACCCCTTTTGGAGCCCTAAGAAGGCTTGAAAGCAGGACAAAGGCCTATACATTAAAGTTATGAGTATCGCTGAAATCAAAAATATGACACAAGCTGAACGGCTTAGTACCATGGAAACCCTTTGGGATGCGCTTTGTCACCAGCAGCCAGAACCTGATTCACCGGATTGGCACGAAGACATTTTGGCTGAACGTCGTCGAAAGATTGAATCAGGAGAGGCTCGGTTTATCTCACTTGAAGATGCCAAGCGTAAACTTGAGGAATGAGTCGGCTTATTGTTTCGCTTCTCGAAGAAGCCATTGACGACATAAAACTCGGGAAGCGCTTCTACGAAGAAAGCGAGCCGGGCATTGGATCTTACTTTGCGGATTCCGCCATGGCAGATATTACTTCTCTCCGTTTATATGCTGGCATTCATTCCATCCGCTTCGGCTATCACCGGATGTTCTTGAAGCGTTTCCCTTTCGCGGTTTACTACGAAACAGACCCAAAGGAAGCTCGCGTAATTGCCGTCTTGGATATGCGGCGAAATCCAAAAAGTATTCGAGCGATACTAGCATACAGAAACAGGCAAGCAGACGAGGATTACAACGGATAAAGCATTAATAATTAATCATACTGTCAGAAATTATCCTGTCCAAATCCACGTCAGCCGCGCTCAGCGAAGCGGGGAGTCAGTAAGCAAGAACCCCTCACTCCATCTCCGCGCTCCGTCAGTCTCCCTTAAACTTCCAACTTAAACTCTTCGCCCAAGCTGAGGATATTTAATTTAAACGGTTGGTGCTTTTTGGCCATAAAAAATGAGCGTTAATCAGTGCAAATGAGCGGTGTAAAAACTCAGGACTATACCACTTAAAAAGACCGGACTTCGGCGAGCTCAGTCGAGTCGCGCAGCCGGACGTAGCGCGACGAGCGCGTAGATGGTGAACCAAAGGTTTGCCCTGAGTCAGCGAAGGGTGACGAGAGCGGGTGCCCCTCGGGCGGGCGAGGAGCAAACTTGCGGGTGCCCCTTGGGCAGCTGAAGAACAAACCGCTTATCACACGCTTATTTTCAGACCAGATCGCACCATCAAAAACATCTAAATATACGGAACGACCCCATTTTGTGTTACAATCAAACAGAGAAGGCAGGGCAAACTACAAACAAATCGACATGACCCCATTTGGAGCCGCCATTTGGAGCCGCGGAACGACTCCTTTTTGCCATTAGTCCCTCGTCATTAGCCCTTTACCTTTATCAGAAAGCAACCTAAGATATTCAAAGATGACCAAAGAACTCCAGTCCTCGCTTGATAGTGCAGTTGCCGCGTTAACTACAGCATTGAATCCTAAACAAATTTATTTGTTTGGTTCATGTGCGCAGGGCACAGCCACAGAGCAGAGCGACATCGATCTTCTGGTCGTGGTGCCAGACGACGCAGGGGATAAACTCTCTAATACCAGAAAAGCTTATCGCGCCACCCGTAAGTTGCCCGTCGCTAAAGACATTATAGTCGATCAAGAAAGCGTATTCAAGAAGCGTGCCCGTTGGGTCAGTTCCATAGAGCGCGAAGTCCTCGAGACCGGAAAGCTAGTCTATGGCCGATCCTGATGAAGTCCAAGAGTGGCTTAACAAAGCGGATGAAGACCGCTTAGTTGTTGAAGTCTTGATGCGAACAGGCGAGGAATTGACTTTACCTTGCATGTTTCATCTCCAGCAAATGTTGGAGAAGTTGTTGAAAGCGCTGATTCTTACCCAAGATGGCCGATTTGAACGCACACATGATCTGACCCGCCTGGCAACGTTATCAAAAACGGAAGATGTTCAAGGGCTCTCGGATATCAGCGAAACATTGAATCTATTCGCTGTGAATGGGCGCTATCCCGGTGATCAGCCCGAGGTAAGTATGCATGCCGCTCGCCAGTATCGTGATCTCGCTTTCGCGGTTCGTGACGAACTGCTGGTGCGTATCAAGCGCATGCAACCGTAAAAAATGAGTATTTACGCCACACTCTGGAAATTAAAATTCCCCTGCGATATTTTTGACCCGGTAAACGGTGAGTGGGTTGAGGTCACCGCTCAGGCCGTGCCAGCTCATGTCGGCACGCCTACGCCGGGTTTCGCTTACGAAGACGGCGACCCGTTTGCCGGCTTTCTACCGCCTGCAATCGAAGTCGATGCCGACGGCGACGCTCCGACTTACCGGGCCGTCGTGTTCGTCACACCGAAGACCAAAAAGGGAACCACTCGCAGTGGCCAGGAATATGTCGAGCCCCTGCTTTGCCTCGATGGCGAGGCCTATGCGCAGCTTACAATCGAAGCGCTTTATGCAGAAATGCGCCGAGCCATCCGAATCTAGAGTTACAAGTCAGTGAAAGACCGTTTCTCCCGGGAACGCAGATCTCCCGATCTGCAAAGTTCACGCCCGACGACAGAATCAAAGGCAAACCGTTTAGCGATACGCATACACGCGAATCGTTCTCATTCCCGGCTCGCAACCCGCCGAAAACCCCGAAGGCAGCCCTGCCCTGAGCAAAGTCGAAGGGCCACCGACTACCGCCCATCACAACGGTAATGGAACGACCCCTTTTTCGGTTGGTATCAACAATCAGTCATCAAAACTCAGCAATCGCCCCGCTGCCGCGCGCCTTTCACTCTGTTCATTTATTCTTGAACAAAATAACCCAAGGCCCATAGTCTCGCCCATCTTGTTACGGCAAGTCGACAGTTCACACCCTCCTCCCAGGCCGAAAATACAACCTTCGACCAATGGCGGTAGCGTGCATTTTGATGGCGGATGGCGAAGCAATGATTGCTGATGGACGAAGCTTTACGGCGTGATCAGGCAGTGGTGGAAGGTCAGGCCCGCTATCTTGACGAAGCTAAATTTATTCGAGGTATCCGGCGCAAGTAATGCACCTGCGCTATCACCAGGACGTTCAAAATGACGTCAACATGGCGCTCTTTCAGTAGAATCAAATCTCACCAAAGCTTGCTGACGCTTTTTGGCATGAGTTGCAGAAAAGTTTTCAAACGATTGCCGATCTCCCGGAGCGCAGCAGCTCGCTTGTGAGATTTGCGGGCTAGCCGCTAATACGCTGATGTAGGAGAAAAAAGGAATATTGAACCACGGATGCCGCTTAGCGCATGTGCGTCAACCTAAGGAGAGGGAGATGAGTTTGATTCGGTAGCCTAAGCTCTTATCTCAGCTTTAAAACTCCGGGGTACTGTCTATTGGCATGGGTAGCGGATGGCGTCCTCGCCAGCCACCGATAGGTATGAGACGCTGGACGATACGCTAATGGCCCGCGAGGACGCGGTCCGCTACCATTTTCTAATCACGCCCCTTATCAAGCAATTAGAACCTTAGGTTGACGCACATGCGCTAAGCGGGACTGATTGCTTCGCCATCTCCGCAGAGCCTCCGTCACACGGATAAAGAATGAAGGGAAGTAAACCATCCGTGTCTATCTGTGTTAATCCGTGGTTTAAAAAGAACCAATCCATCCGAGAGGAAAAGCATTGGGCCAAGGGAAACCGTTCGAACAGACTAGAACTACATCCAGTTAGAACTGGTCAATCCCAGTTAAGCCACCCGGAAATCCGAGAACCACTTTAGAGCCCCCTTTTGAGTCACGGATAACTTGCTATTCAAGCTGAAACGACTACTACATGTCGCATGAAAGAATTAATTTTTGAGGTTACCGAAGACTTGGAAGGTGGCTACGTCGCGACCGCATTGGGGGTGGGCATACACACCCAAGCAGAAAATGTTGAAGAACTAAAGGAGATGGTTCGCGATGCGATGGATTGCTATTTCGAAGAAGATGACGACAAGCCTGCGTTGATTCGACTGCACTTTGTGCGCGATGAAGTTCTGGCGGTATGAAATTGCCACGTAGCGTGAACGGCTCCGATCTGGCAAAAGCCCTGCGGGCTTTGGGATATGATGTGACCCGGCAGAAAGGCTCGCACATGCGAGTCACAACTCAAGTCAATGGAACGCACCATGAAGTTATTCCCGCTCACAAACCAATCAAGCCGGGCACACTTTCGTCAATTTTGAAAAGTGTGGCGAGACATCACGGCATTTCGACCGCCGCCCTGATCAAGAAATTGGAAATTTAGCCCGGAGAAAATTATACTCTTCGGTTCATATGCCAATGATTCGGCTAATGAAGACTCCGACGTAGACCTTTTGGTTATTATGTCGCACCGAGGCAAAGCATCACAGCAGGCCTTGTCGATTCGCCGTAATGTCGCCAAGCGCTTCCCCTTGGATCTAGTGGTTCAATCTCCGGCAGAAGCGCAGCGACGTCTGATTGCAGGTGACCCATTTACGATAAATGTCATCCATCGCGGCCGAGTTCTCTATGCCGAGCATTAGCCAAAAGAGTGGATTCTCAAAGCAGACGGTGACTTCGCCACTGCGATGAGGGAATATCGCGCTCGTAAATCCCCGAATTATGCTGCCGCTTACCCCGGTAGGGCGCAGTCTCCAGACAAGCCGCGCCCCGCTCGCAACCCGCTTACCCCGAAGACCGCTCGCCGACAACCGCCCTGCCCTGAGCAAAGTCGAAGGGCCACCGACTACCGCCCATCACATAGGTAATGGAACCACCCCTCTTTCGGTCCGGCAAAGCCCCGACAGCCCCGCGCGAACGTCTCCGCCATTTTAAACTTCAAACAACCATTCCGAAGCACAATCAAACAAATAAGGCAGGGCAAACTACAAAGAAAACGACATGACCCCATTTGGAGCCTCAGGGAAGATCAGGAAAAGCTTGAGCTATTATCATCAGAGAAAACAACGCAAACGCTATGGCCGAAGAGCGGCCATTGAGCCCGTCATCGGGCATCTCAAAAGCGATCATCGAATGGCACGTTGCTTCCTTAAAGGAGCCAATGGCGCTGGATTGAATCTCGGACTCGCCGCAGCGGCCTGGAACATCAAGAAGTGGATCAACGAGCTTCTTTTTGCCCTCATTTTATGGCTCGAACAG
>Ga0307972_1001457_pt1 | contig 12496 bp, 9 predicted proteins | sample OrgLakmetagen780_FD_201848 | JGI IMG/M metagenome (GOLD analysis project Ga0307972, IMG submission 201848) | Saline water microbial communities from Organic Lake, Antarctica - #780 | ecosystem: Environmental > Aquatic > Non-marine Saline and Alkaline > Saline | place: Antarctica: Organic Lake...
CTTCCTTGGCAACTTCGACCGCACGTCGTACCGCCTTTCGTGCAGCCCGAAGCTCTTCACGGTCCGCTGCCGATGGAACCCACGAGGCATTGCAGCGTCCATGATGGCCATGCAGCGTGAGGGTTTTGCTACTTAGGCGTCCAAAAAGGAATCCGATTTATGTACAGAGGTGATGAATGCATACAATTCGTTTCGTGCGTGTGTGCTCAATTACTCCATGGGCGTTCAAAATGGATCTCGGGTCCACACTAACGACCAGGCCTTGTGCACTGCCTGAAATTTTGCAATTACAATTCCGCCACTTGTCGACCCTGCATTTGAGGAATCTCGCCAAACAAGCCTGCAACCATACCTCCCTCTGGTATCGCAGTCATCGATTCAGGAGAGACTGAGACCGCGCCCTCCTCAACGTCCAGAGAATATCGCTGAAGAGAACTTCTATCTACATCCCCGAACAAACCAGCTACCATGCCACGCTTGGGTCTTGCGGGAATCAGCTCGGAAGAAGCTATCACTTCTGAAGACGCTCTTAAAGCAGCATTCTCGCTAGAGATACGCGCACTAGCCGGTGAGAATACCGTAACGCCATTATGCTTTGCAAGAAAGGCGCGCAGCCGCCGCAACTCCAGCTTGTTCATGCACGCCTCGAGCACTGCATCAGTGGCTTGATTGGGGTCTTGCAAGGCAGCCACGCTTGCAATCCCGTGAGCCGCCAATGCATCGACAACTGAGGCAAGTTTCCCGAGCTCCAAAAACGAGCGCATCTCCTCTAGCCTTCGAAAAGATCTACGGGCTACTACCAGCCTACGCCACTTCACCAACTTGCTTGCCGCTACTTCCTGTGCATGAAGGATGTTCGCTGAAAAAACTGCCATGTATGTCTTCTTGAAGGTTGCTCTACTTTTGGAAAAAACTTTCAGTTTGCCCATATCTTTGACACCTCCTTGAATGATAACTTGAATCAAGGCCAAAAACGCATTTTCACTGATTCCTCCATGCTTGTTCTGGTCCGTTGCTGCAAATGCAGCGTCTAAGTCTTTATCCTTGGGCCAGTCCATTTCGGGCACATCTTGGAAATTCTCTTTGAATATCTTCGTGACAAGTTCTCTGAAAGCAGCTTTATCGAGCTTGTTTAGACCTCTTGACTTCAGCGTATCCGCATATTTTGCTCGGAGAACTTTTTCGTTGGCCCAAAATGGGTGCTTAATACTGTTATCAGGCACCTCCATTCGAGCAAGGCGCGTCATTGCAAAAGTAAAGGTCTTGGATCCAGTCGCGGTTTCGAAGAGGCATTCTGCTTCGCCATCTTCTTCAAAAACATGCACAACTTTGCCCATTGTGCCGGCAGGTAGTTCATCATCGGAACCTTTCCACACAACGGAATCGCCAACAGATAACATAGAAGCAGGAGAAGCGACACGTTTGAGGCGCGTCAGCGAAAACGTGAAAGTTTTAGGTCCAGCTACAGCGTCAAACAGGCATTGTGCTTCGCCATCTTTTGTAAAAACGTGCACGACTTTGCCGATAGTGCCAGCAGGCAGTTCATCATCGGAACCTTTCCACACAACGGAGTCACCAATGGCCAAGACAAGATTTAGGCGCTTCATTGCAAAGGTGAATATCTTGAGCCCAGCAGCAGTCTCAAAAAGGCACTCAGCGTCGCCATCCTCATGATGTATTTGTGTGATCTTACCCACAGTGCCGGCGGGTAGTTCATCATCGGAACCTTTCCACGTGACAAAATCACCAACTGACAGCATGGATTCATCGCTTGGAATGCCAGCGCCATTCTCGGTAGCAGGGAGAGAAAAAGCTGAGGGTTTTATGCTTTTATACTTCGAAATAAAAACACGTAACTTGCGCGTTTCAAGAGCACCCAGGCCACACGCAGCAAGTAACTCGTTCGTAGCTAGGTCCTTGTCACTGAGGGAAGTTAGGTCGGAGAGCCCTTGAGCGACCAAAGTCGGTTCGAACTTCTCCAACTTGTAAGTTACCAAGAACTCGTGCAAATTATCGCGCTCGATTACGTCAAAGGATCGAAATTCTTCTGTCGGTGAAAGATCATTTGACTGGTCTTCAGCGCTGCGGTCTGCAGCCGAGGTCATACTCACTGCGTCGGCTACAGGGACAGCATCATTCGGCCCAGACAATGAATTGCTAGCGCTGCTTGAAGAGCTTAAAGGCGACGGATCCTTATGGGCCGCTGTCTTGGCAAGTACATCCTCAAATGAACCAGGCAATGAGCCATTGGCGTCTGCCGTGAACTTCTCATCAGGTGCAGTGGGTTTGGCGTCTTCATCATCACTCAATAATCCCTGGGTGAAACTCAGAAAATTTTGAGCTGCATTTTTCTTCAAGACTCGGCGAAAATACTGAATCTTAACTTTTCCCATACCCATTTCCTTTAATTCGTCGTCTGAGAAATTGCTTTGATCAGTGAAAGCACGAACGGTCTTGTAGCCACGTTTTTCAAACTCAGGCCAGAAGGCATCCATTTTTATGGCCGCCAAGAATGCCTGAACAAAACGGCAAATTTAGCGCGAAGATATAAAGTATGAAATAAAAAATTATCGAAGCATCAAATGTTTCATGCTGTATACTGGCATATGCAAATTAAACTGCAGTTGTATTACAATCTAAAGAACAAATTTACCGGCACAGTTCCGTTTTCATAAAGTGGAGTCTCTTTCGAAGCTCTGAAAGAATTCTGCCGTGCACTTTTCTTCAATTGCTTGGATAATCCTGACACATTTAACGACTTCTTGAAGTCCAATTTCTTCGATGAGAACAAAGTTGCTTTGCTTAGCCCATTGACCTTCCCAGCACACGCCAATTTATAGATAGCCAGAGCTTCATTTTCATCAATGGTATTGTTATTGTCTGTGTCAGCAACCTCGAATGCCTGTGTCAAATCTTGATCCGACGGCATGTTTCCTTCAATAGCGCCTTCTTTAAGTACAGACTTGATGAAGTCTTTGAACTGGCTAATATCGAGCTCATCTACGGCACATGACTGAAGCACTACCTGGTATTTGGCTCTAACTTCATTGTCCGAAAAGACACTTCCATCGCTAGTGTCATTTGCTTTGAGGTAGATCTGTACAGCGCCGTGTTTCAGAAGCCGGCGAAAGAATTGAATCGTTACCTTCCCCATACCCATACCTTCAAGAACTTCATTGCTGAATTCATTGGAATCCATGAAGTCGCTAAACATCGTGTAACCTCGTATTTCGAACTCGGGCCAGAATGCACCCATCTTGATCGACGCTAAGAAATCTGAAACTGTCCCTTTTCTGTGCTCCGAATTATTCACTGACATCGCGAACGCTGACGCACGATGGCGTCTTGGCAATCGAGCAGGAATACCCGCTGCATCAAATGACCTCTGAAAGTTTGCCTTTCTCGGTATATATATACTCGTTCCCAATCCCTTCACATGCCCAGCGCTAGCCAGCTTGTAGAGCGCCACAAATTCATCTTCATCCACCAGTCCACTTCGGTCAGTGTCAGCGACCTCGAAAGCCCAGTCCAAATCTTGATCTGATGGCATGTCTTTAACTGCCTTGTCTTCCTTAAGAAGCGTCTTGATGTGTTTTTTGAACAGAGCACGGTCCAATTCGTAGACCTTATGTGACTCTAACATCGCATGGCATTTGATTTTGATATTTGCTTCTTCGTACAAGCTTGCTTTGTATTGAATCCCTGCTCCAGATAAATCTCCATTACTTTCATTATGAAAAGTAAGGTTGCGCTTGACTCCCTCGCTTTGAGAATGTGGTGTTGAGATTGGCCCCCAGTCATCTTCGCCCTCGTCTTTTGCTTCCACTTGACTGATAGTAGGCCTTGGAGATGTCTTCGGTGAAAACTTATTGTTTCGCTTCGGTAGTAACATTTCACGCAATGCCAAGCGTGTCTTGAAGTTGCTTTGGGGGTGCTCCATTTCACTTTCATCAACATTAAACGTTGCTTTACGCACTGCTAAACGCTGCCTCAGTGATAAGTTCTCCGCGTTTGAGGTCAGGATAGCGTCCAGATCCTGTTCCGTGAAAGACTTGCGCTTCACAATAGGCGTAGTGTCACCAGTGTCAAGCGATATACCCGAAAAAAAGGTGCCTCCTCCACCTTTTACAGGGTCATCAACTTCAAGGTCAACTGATTCACTCAAAGTTGACCACCGGTTGCGTTGCACTTCATGTGCTTTCTTGCGATCACTCCCAACGTAAGTCCGATCTGTGCTTCTCGACTGCCTGCTAGTACGTGCGTCACGGCTCATGTTCGCTCGCATGTCACCCAGCCGCCGAGCCTGACGGGGATCGCTTAAGTCCTTTGCCCAAATTTTGGACACGCTACTCGGCAAATCTTCTAGTTGTACATCAGCGTTGCGGTCTTCGACGAGACGCTTGGGTGGCAGGCGAGCAAAACTGGAACCTGTTTCCAGATCTGCTTCAGATGAAAGACTGCCCCGAGTTTTGTTCATCGTTGTAAACATGGCAATCGGTGCTTGCCTTCGCCGGTACTTCAGCGTGCTGACCTTCTCTGCTTGATCGTCATCATCGAAATCATCATCACTGCTATCTTTCTTCCTAAAAAATAGATATTGCGCAACAGCACTCAACGTTTGCAATATAATGAGAACTGGTCCAGTGGCTAATATAACTGTAAGGGCAATGCCAAACAGTTTCTGTTCGTATCCGCTGTCTTGCGTTAAGTCCGCTTTGATGCAGATAGCACTGAGAAAAAATAAAGTGAGGCTCCAGGCAAGTACAATGCCGAGATCATTATCGTCGTCATCCTGGTAGGGCCGTTTTTCGAAAACATGACAAAAACAGTAGCAAACTAATATTCCCAAGATTGCACTGGCTGCTGTGCCAGGATTAACAATACCAATCACCGACGCAAGCATCAGGCGTCGAGCACATTCCAACACCTCAAACCAGTAGAATTCGGGCTTATAGGCCTATGTACAAGAAAAAAAGTCGATAATGAACTGTTGAAGGAAAGTGAGCACAAACATTATCTCGTTCTCCAAGAAAGAAGATCAAACCTCGACAAGAAAGAGCACATGCCCAACATGCGGGTAGTTGTACGCAGCTTCCATCTCCAGTGCCGCTTGGTCTGAAAGTATGTGGCTGTACTTCTTCACGAGAGTAAAATAAAGCGATGGGATTCCAATCGGGTATATCTTCGAGACATGCACGAAATAGCAAAAAATAGAATAATCATATTTTGAATAATACAGCACTCAATGTTTGATACAGTGGATTGATACAATTGTAATCAAATATTTGCTGTCTTGATTCCAGAAGCCTTACCGCGATCATTATGAGCCCATATGGTATGAAAGAAAAATAGCGTGGGCTATTACAATCCACCGAATAGTCCCTGTTCAAGTATCGCTTTTCTTCGATTTCACCGAACTCATTGAGCGCCTCAGGAAATGATTTGCATTGGAAGAAGTCAAACACCGTCGAACTGCACTGGACGAGAATCAGAAATGTGAAAAACAGAAACACGTAAATAACTGTTGCGCCTCGTTTGTCTGGCTTGCCAGTTATCTTGGCGCGGACTGCGATAAAAGTGTACATTAAGCCAAGCGTCGATAGTACAATGAGAGGGAAAATGGTAACGACGAGCAATTTATTCATGTAGTCAAAGTCAGGGAAGCCTGTCAGGCACCAAACAAACAGAAATGAATCGGTCACATTGTAAACCCCCGCGTGATAGAATTTATAGAGACAAGGATTACGTTTACGTGGTAACGCTAAAATTTCAACAATAGAGAAAGAGAGATTCGACTTACGGCAAGCAAGGCCGAGAGCTGGTAAAAGGTCCATATTGAGCACGGCAAACACATTTAAGATTCGCTCAAAAATTGGCGGGAAGGTTACTGAACACGTAAAACCAATGTTTGCGGTCACTTGGCCAAAACTCATGAGGCACTTCAGCCGCGTTTTGCCATTGAATCCTCGAACACCACGTTCAGCGACGCCTTCAACTTTACGCACCGTGCTAACCTATGTAGTAACATGAGAACATTTAACTTGGTGCTGAAAGCTTAGGGGAAAAGGTAAAACCAATCATTATACAATAGTTTTACACTCAAAGACACAGAAGTAATGTATCACCTTGGAATCCAAGTCGGCAGCATTGGTGCAAAATATAAACCTTAATATCAGGACCGCTACCACAATCATTATGCACACGAAAGCGATGAGCGTCGGAGATTGTATTAGGACTTGGAAAGGATCTTCGAGGTCAAAGCAGGCATCACACGTTTGAGTATCTGGGTTGAAGTAGTAATCATCATTGGGGCCAGTATTGTCATTTGCACACACTCCGCACATGGGGCCATAATATCCAGCTTTGCAATATCCAACGGCATTGTAAAAATAATTTGCGCTCGAGGTGAAGTTTTCGCCCCCAATGCACGCTTCTGGCAAAGGACAAGGGTATATCTCTGTACTCATTGAATGAATGCGCCAGAATCCCTTAGCTACAATCAATTTCTCTTGAGTGGAACCCCCATCGGTGTCGCAAATCGTTCCGCGAGGACACACCAAACAGGTCCCAAGCTCGGAATAGAAGTAACTACGCAGCAAATTCAAGAAGCAAGGAAAATGGGAAGTCATAGGGACATATTCCTTGCATAACATAGTGGAAAGGAAGATTTTTCATTAAAATGCAAACCTATCCTCAGCTTACTTTTTCACACAGAGTTCGCAGTTTGTCGATTGGGCACGGGAATAAGTTTCGCCTGAGCATGAAGCGCAGACACCTTGACCGCTGGCGGCATTGTAGGTGCCCGCAGGACATTCGAGACAATTGTAAGCAGCATTGCCGCTGTAGTATCCGGGTTCGCAAGCAGTGCAGTTTACTGCATAGCCCTCGCTATAATAGCCCGCATCACAAGGCGCGCACGTGGTAGCACCAACGGGTACACCTTCACATAACGATATTTTTTTAAAGATGCACAGCCTTAACCGGCTTACACTTCGTATGGAAATTCTAGAGAAGCTTAGTAACGAAATAAAATGCAAAGTTGGTTAAGATGTACGATACGTGATTTTATGATAGTATCAATCAGCCTACAGTACGTAAAATATATCAATTGGCGAATATACCAGAAGTACTGAACCCTCTCAAACACACGGAACAGCCGGCCGAAGTTGCAGCTGTGGGCGCATAAGTTCCCGGTGGACACAACGTGCAAATTTCATCATTTTTCACAAAGGTACCTGGATTTTTTTTAAATGTTGATATCCATCAAAGCATCGCCGAAGTAAGTTGAACAGGGGAATATAAGTATTTGCGAATTCACAAAGTATGGCAAGCTTCAAAGTTATCTACGGGGAACACTAAGAATTACCGGATTCGCACTGCACACAATCCAGTCGCTCAGCCGTACTGAATTTCCCTGAAACGCACTTGATGCTATGGCGTTGTCGCACAATAGAAAACAAGTAAGGCTAGACTCATGGATAATAAAACTAGCTATGCAATAATCAAACAGTGAAATAAACGATCGCTAGTGCTTACCATTCAATTTGTCCAGCTGAGGGTTGATAACGCCCCGAAGGACAAAAGTAACACGAGCTTAAGCCCGTTCTGTTAGTAATAGTTCCTAAGAAGGATATCAGCAAATTCAACAACTAAGTTTATGACATGACACTATTCAGGAATTGGTAGAAGAACATTGTGCATCAATACAGATTGAGTGAAAGTATGATTAGTATCCGTAGAGCCACGCATTTTTACCTCCATCGCATTGCGAGCATGCTGTTGCGCCCTCAATTGAAGTGTAATAACCAGCAGCGCAACCTACACATTCTGAATTGCCTGAGGTATCTTGGTATTGCCCTCTCGGACACAGCGTACACGATCCACTGCCACCCTCAGTGTAACGCCCGCTGCCGCAATCGGCGCATGCTGTTTCCGCTAAACTACCAGTCGTTGCAACATACTTGCCTGCTCCACAGTCTATGCAGCTACCGCGCCCTGTGTCCGGCTGGTACTTTCCCGGCGCACATGACGTGCATAACGTTTGGCCGTAACTGTAAAGGAATAAAATTGAAAAACAGTACCAGGAAAATGATGTTTCAGATGTCGTAACAAATATGATTAGCTTTGATCAAGTTGAAGGTGTCACAAATATGGCCAGCTTCGATTGACGTTAACGGGTGCCGTTTTGAGCGCATCATACGAGGAATGGATGCTTCAACATGAAAAGCGCGTGACAAGAGACACGCAAGCGTACCCCGAGTATTGCCCTGCAGCACAGAAGTCCGTCGGTGAAGTAAGGCCCTCGGTTTCGCAGTAGGAGCCATTCACGCATGGCAAACATGCATTTGCGGCAATAATAGATTGGTATTGCCCCGTCGGGCACGGAGTGCAGAGCTTTGCTACATACACATCGTCGAGAGCCGCAGCACAACTATGCGATGCACCAGCCGGTGTGAATGCGACAAATCTCAAGCTAAGCTCAGAAGACGCTAGGGCCAATTTGACTATCTGCCATGCATCCTCGGTGGTGTTGCTGTCAGACACTGATATAGACCATTTTTCAGTCCAAGCTCCCGATGCTCCTTGAGTGAATAGAGTAAGCGAGGAGTTTGCGCAGCCAATGAGATGGTAGTAGAAAGACAGCGACCCTTGGCTGCTGCCGAGGGAGGCCTCAAGCACAAATATTTGATTAGTGGCAGAATATGAAACAGCTGGAGCGTATACATAAGTGCCGGATCCAGTGGTACGGTCCTCTGGTGGTCCTGCAATGATACCACCACCGCTGCTGCCCGAATTCAGACTATTGCCTTCAACCCATTCATTGCTGCCTGTGTTCACGAAACCACAAATGCCATCACCGAAATTGCAGTCGAAGTCCGCCTCCTCGGTGAAGGTACCCGGGAGGCAGCGCAGGCGGGTGGGGCTCAAGGTGGGTGTGCTCGTCGGAACGGACGACGGCAACGGTGTGGGCACCGACGATGGCAAGGATGTAGGTAGCGGTGTTGGCAAAGGGGTTGGTAATAGCGTGGGCACGGGCGATGGAGCGAGTGAAGGCAGCGGTGTGGGCAAAGGGGTTGGTAATAGCGTGGGCACGGGCGATGGCATGAGTGTAGGTAGTGGTGTGGGCAAAGGGGTAGGTAGCGGCGACGGTTGTGGGGTAGGAAAGAGTGTAGGGTAAGCGAGCAAGCTGTTCACACTTATTGATAAAGCTACGGTGGTGGTGCACCCGCAAGCGGTTTGCAAACTATCCGTGAGAGAATTGTCAGCAAACGCTTCACTCAAATCAGCCTTTAATGCCACCTGTACATTTCATTTAAATTGGTGAGGACTTCTTATTCAAGCGATAATATACTTGGGCATGTGCGCGCAGACGTCATTTTGGCAATGGGGTGGAATGGAAGACGCGTGATTCACATATGGCAGTAATTGCATCTCAATTTCAATTTGCTGCGTAGCTGGTAGCTACTACACACGCATACAATTGATAAAATGGAGACAACAGCAAAATCAACTGACAAAAATTACAAAGGTATTAACAAGTGAATTAAGTACTGAAATATATATTTCAAGCCCAAGGAAGAGTCAAATTATGAAAAACAAGCACACCTCGAAAGCGTCAGCGTTCTGATAGCCAAGGGTTGATAGAGAGCCCACTACGTGAAACGTCACATTGACACGATCAGTGTCAGCGAGCTTTCGAGGCAAACGCGAGATTGCACCAGATGATTCAATTTGGGTTGCTGGCAAAGACTGCTTTGAATATAGCAATTTCCTTGGGAGCAACGATTTAGACTGAATAAGCGACACTGCAGGACTTGATAGACTGCTATTTATTAGACCACCACCATTGATGCTGATGGAATTGCTGGAGACCTCAAGCGTTTCACTGCTACCCGCGTCATCGCTAGCTTGTCCGTTATTGCCGCTATTGCCTGGGCTGCTGCTAACCACCACAACTTCTGTGTTACGAATCGTGGAAGACTCCGAGGCATCCGCACCTGCCAATTTGCCGACTAGAGCTTGTGCGAGAATTGATTCAGAGATGTCGTTCGTACTTGCAACGTCAGCTACCACCACAACTTTCATGGCGACCGTATCGAAGGTAGTGGGTTGCGGTGAGGGTGTCGGCGTGGGTTCAGGCGTAGGAGCAAGGCTAGGATTCGGAGATGGGGCCAGAGAAGGTACAGGCGTGGGCATCAGAGTCGGGGTAGGAGATGGAAGCGGCGTGGGCGCTGGTGAGGGCGTTAAAGAAGGCACTGGCGTGGGCATCAGAGTCGGCACGGGGCTCGGACTAGGCGTAGGCATTAACGAAGGTACTGGCGTAGGCATCAGAGTCGGCACGGGGCTCGGACTAGGCGTAGGCATCAACGAAGGCACAGGCGTCGGCATAAAGGTTGGCACAGGGCTTGGGCTAGGGGATGGCATCAAGGAAGGCGTTGGCGTAGGATGTGAAGTAGGAGTAGGTGTCGGCGGGGGTGTAGGCAGCGGTGTTGGAACTGATGTGGGCATCAAGGTTGGCACAGGGCTTGGACTAGGGGATGGCATCAACGAAGGAACTGGCGTGGGTTCTGAAGTAGGAGGAGGTGTCGGCGGGGGTGTAGGCACGGGCGTTGGAAGTGGTGTGGGCACCGGCGTTGGTGAAGGGCTTGGAGCTGGAGTTGGGCTTGGAGTTGGCACTGGCGTTGGTATGGGCGTGGGAGCAGGCGTTGGAAGGAGTGAGTGAGTTGGCAGAGGTGTTGGGGCTGGGGTGGGCTGCAGAGATGGAACCAGCGTAGGCAGCGGCGTCGGCTGTGGCGTCGGAAGCGGTGTCGGCTCTGGCGTTGGTTCAGGAGTCGGCAATGGTGTCGGCTGTGGCGTCGGAAGTGGCGTAGGTTCTGGCGTTGGCTTAGGAGTTGGCAAAAACGTCGGTTGTGGCGTCGGAAGCGGCGATGGCTCTGGCGTTGGTTTAGGAGAGGGGACAGGTGTAGGCGTTGGCGTTGGAACAAAAGAGGGAGCTAGAGTCGGTGCTGGTGTTGGTTCGGGAGTAGGTTTAGGTGTGGGTGCCGGCGTCGGCTGTGATGTCGGCAGCGGCGAAGGCACAAGTGATGGGCGAAAGGAGGGAGATGGAGTTGGTTTCAAGGTTGGTAACGGCGTAGGATGCTGCGTGGGCAACGGTGTTGGCTTTAGCGAGGGTACCAAAGTAGGCGTCGGCGTGGGCTGAAATGTGGGTTCAGATGTGGGCTTGGACGAGGGTGAAAGTGTCGGTAGCGAAAGTGGCACAAACGAGGGATGAAAAGTGGGAGAGAATGATGGTATCTGCGTGGGCACAGGCGTGGGAGGCAGCGTGGGCGATGGCGTGGGTCCGAGTGAGGGCACCAAGGAGGGAGCAAATGTTGGCTCTGGCGAAGGTTTGGGCGACAAAACGGCGAGCGTTGGTATAGGCGACGGGCTGAACTGCAGTGAAAATGTGTCGAAGGCTGCATCGCGGTTGTTGTCACCTGTAGATTGGGCGGTGGAGAAACGGAAGAACTGTGGATAAATGCCGCTGACGTCAAGAGTGGCCGCCTGCCAAGGTTCAGTAGAGCTCGATTGCATCTGAGCATTCTTTTGCCACAGCGGAGTCCAAGATAAATCGTCCACAGAATATAAGAACTGAACGTCCTGTATTCCAGAACCAAATAAATAGTATTGAAAACTTACGGTCGTAAGGCTCAGCCTTGAACCTAAGTCAAGCTGATAAGTAAATGTATTACCCCCGTTGCTTTGGCATTCACTGTAGATATAAAAAGTGCCACTTGCTGCACTCGACGGCCCAGTTTTTGAACCGCCATTCGTGTTTGTTGTACCAGATTTTCGCGTCCAGACGCTAGTGCCAGCGTCTGTTGAGTACCACCCGCATTCGTCCTCTGTTTCCCATCCGCAAGTAAACTTTGACTCTAGCGCGCGCAGCTCCCGACGGGACGGCACCTGGAAATCTCCGAGCGCGGGTATAACCGAAGAGGGCAACGCGTCAAGCGTTAAGGAGGGGGGCGAAGACTCAGCCTGCATTAATTCATATTCTTCGAAGTCGCCGTCACGAACAACATCGTTTGCGACCTGCGCGTGGCGGTGACGTGCGCTGCCCGTGGTATCTTCGCTTCTAGCGGCCGAGCTAGCGGTATCCGCGAGCGCAACGACCAGAACAACGCTGCGCAATATCATGATGCTATTCGTCTTTACTATAAAGACATAATAGGGTTGCTCATGACTCATGACACATTATTACGGGGCTGGGACAACACGCAACACAACTACGTCGTGTCCTTGTGATCACAACCCATCGTCTGGGCTCATATTTGGTGCTGGTGGACTCTTTTCAGAAAACCAAAAATCGGGGAAAAGGAGGAGAAAGAGGAGGAAAAGAAGAGAGAGAAAAAGAGAAAGAGAAGGGAAAGAAGAGAAAAAAAAAGAAGGAAGATGATGGGCGATCAAAATGAAATTTCTGGAGCTCATAGGAAGTTAATTGAATCTTCGAAGG
>Ga0307972_1001469_pt1 | contig 12442 bp, 15 predicted proteins | sample OrgLakmetagen780_FD_201848 | JGI IMG/M metagenome (GOLD analysis project Ga0307972, IMG submission 201848) | Saline water microbial communities from Organic Lake, Antarctica - #780 | ecosystem: Environmental > Aquatic > Non-marine Saline and Alkaline > Saline | place: Antarctica: Organic Lake...
CTCCGCTCCAATGTGTCAACCCTTTATCAAAGAAATGTTCTTTAGAATCAGTTCTTTAGAGCTTTCACACCATCTGGCTTCTGGACCAATTGGAGCCACTGTTCGGTGACAGCGGATGCGCATTATAGGGACTGTGTTTGCAGGGTCAACGCTTTTGAAAAACTTTCTTCGGAAATAAAAAAACACCCTGCAAAGGAGCCTTAATGTAATTAATATAGCTGCGCCAGGAAATCAATTACTTGACGACTCGCAGTGACGGCTTCTTACTGCTTCCATCATCACCATCTGGGCCCCGGCCATCAGGATCCGGTGCTTCCAGATCGAAGCCCATACCCTGGCCGTTCTCTTTGGCAAAGATGGCCATAATAGAGGACATCGGCGCACGTACCAGTGTTGGTACGCCCGAAAACCGCGCACTAAACTCAACCCAGCGATTATCCAGTACCAGCTCGCGAACCGCGTTAGGAGCCACATTGAGGGTAATCTGACCATCACGAACAAACTGAACAGGAACTTCAACACCCGGAAAGTCAGCAGCAATCACCAGGTACGGCGTGCAGTCATTATCAACAATCCAATGATGGAACGCTCTGAGCATATAAGGCTTGTTGGAGGTCATTACACTCATCAGTCGCGCATTTCCTGTTCGACTTCTGACAAACTGATCTGGAAGGATTCACGCTCAAATAACCGTTCCATATATTTATGAATCGGCTTGGCCTGCTTCTCAGTCAACTCAATGCCCAAGGCTGGCAATCGCCACAGAATAGGCGCTACACAGCAATCTACCAGAGTGAAGTCCTCGCTCATGAAAAACGGTTTTTCATCAAACAATGGCGCTATCGCTAGCAGGCTTTCACGCAATTCTTTTCGCGCCTTGGTCACACTGTCTTTGCTTTTGGCAGCGACAATCACGTCGACTTTATCACACCAGTCTCGCTGGATTCTGGCCATATACTGGCGGCTCTCTGCGCGTGCAACCGGGTAAACCGGCAACAGTGGGGGGTGCGGAAAGCGCTCATCCAGATATTCCATCATCACATAGTGCTCAAACAATGTCAGATCCCGGTCTACCAGAGTCGGCAAAGAGTTGTACGGATTAATATCCGCAATCTCCTGAGGCATTTCATCCGGATCAACGTCTTTGATGTCGACCGCTACTCCCTTTTCCGCCAATACAATACGCACTCTGTGGCTATATTGACTGGCTGGATCGGAGTAAAAAGTCATGGAAGAACGTTTGGCAACGACGCCCATTAGGTACTCTCCTCGATGTAAAAACACCCTGATATAAGACAAAACAAGCGCGGACCAGCCGCGCTTATCAAAATGGAGCAAACAGTCACTTTAATGAATGTCTTTCCACAACTCGCGATACAGCAATTGGCCAATAACCAGAAAAACAGCCAGGAAAGCAAACACCATCCAACCAATGCGTTCGCGGTCCTTGGCATATGGCTCGCCCATATACTGCAGAAAATTCACCAGATCGTAGATGGTATTATCATACTCTGCTTTGGTGAGCGACCCTTCAACAGCGTAATTCTCACAACCACCCTCTGTAATCACATTGCCAGTGAGAGGGTCAAAACGACGCTCACTGACTGCACTCGGTGCTTCGGCGCATAAACCCTGAAGCTCTATCAGGACATGAGGCATACCGGAATTGGGAAATGCCGTATTGTTGACACCCAATGGGCGACTATCATCCTGATAAAACCCGCGCAAATAAGTATACAACCAGTTTTCACCCCGAACGCGGGCCACCAGAGTCAGGTCCGGCGGCGAAATACCAAACCAGTCAGCGCCATCCTCATAACTCATGGAGTTTTTCATCAGCGATCCGATGGGAGCCTCGGTGAAAATAAGGTTTTCCGCAAAGATGTCTTCGGGAATATCCAGATCGGTGGCGACCCGGTTGTAACGGCCATATTGAAGCGAGTGACAGGCCATACAATAATTCATATAGGTCTGCGCGCCGCGCTGCAGGGATGATGTGTCAGTAATGTCGGTGTCGACTTTATCCAACACAAGCTCTTCCACTGCGGCCAATGCCAGCAACGGTGACACACTCAATATGAGAGACAGGAACAGTTTCTTCATTTCGCTGGCACCCTCTCTGGTACGGGTTTAGTGGTTTCCATACGCGTGTAGATCGGCATTAGCAGGAAGAAGCTGAAATAGATCACGGAGCCAATGCGCGCTAGCCCGGTATTCAGATCTGTTACCGGCTGACCACCCAGGTAAGACAGCATGATGAAGGCCAGGGCAAATACAACAATAGCTGTTTTACTCATCCAGCCCTTGTAGCGCCAGCTCAATACCGGGCTCTTATCCAGCCACGGCAAGACGAAGAGGATAGCAATGGCAGAACCCATGGCAACAACGCCCATCAGTTTGTCAGGTATGGCACGCAAGATTGAGTAGAAAGCCCCGAAATACCAGGTCGGCGCAATATGTGCCGGTGTCTTCAGTGGGTTGGCTGGCTCAAAGTTAGCGTGCTCGAGGAAATAGCCACCCCCTTCCGGGAAGAAGAAAATCACACCACAAAATACAAACAGGAAGATGATAATCATCGGCAGCTTGCCAAGCGTGTAATAGGGGTGGAACGGAATGCCGTCTAACGGCCTCCCCTGTTCATCCTTGTGTTTCTTGATGTCGACGCCGTCCGGGTTATTGGAACCCACCTCATGCAGCGCCAGAATGTGCAAAACTACCAGAAGTGCAAGCACCAGCGGCAAGGCAATGACGTGCAGGGCGAAGAATCGGTTCAGGGTAATCCCTGAAATAAGAAAGTCACCGCGGATCCACTCGGTCAGGCCATCGCCAATAACCGGGATAGCTCCAGCCAGAGAAATAATTACCTGAGCGCCCCAGAAAGACATCTGACCCCAAGGCAATACGTAGCCCATAAAGCCTTCTGCCATCAGCACCAAATATATCAGCATGCCGAAAACCCAGATCAATTCGCGGGGTTTCTTGTATGAGCCATACAAGATCGCCCGGAACATGTGCAGGTAGACCACAATGAAGAAAAATGATGCGCCGGTTGAGTGCATGTAACGAATCAACCACCCCATCTCAACATCCCGCATGATGTACTCAACAGAGTTAAAGGCTTCATCAGCACTGGGCACAAACGACATGGTCAGCCATATTCCGGTAAGAATCTGGTTAGCAAACACCAGAGTCGCCAATAACCCGAACACATACCAGAAGTTCAAGTTAACCGGTGCATAATACTTGGACATGTGCTTTTCAAAAGCATTCGTGACCGGCAGGCGCTGGTCAAGCCATTTCATGAAAGCTGGTTTGTTTGCACTACTCATCAGGCAGAATCCTCACCAATGGTCAGCATTGTCCCTTCAATCATGTGAGGGGGCACTACCAGGTTGGTTGGGGCAGGTACGCCACTGTATACGCGACCGGCCAGATCAAAGCGTGAGCCATGGCAAGGGCAGAAAAACCCGCCCATCCAGTTCTCATCGAACGTTTGCGGCTCGACATTCGGAATGTACTGAGGCGAACATCCCAGGTGAGTACATACGCCTTCCACGATCAGTAAGTCTTCAGACCGGGACCGGCCAGTATTCTGCGCATACACAGGCTGCTGAGACTCGACTTCCGATTCTGGGTCAGCCAGGCGACTTTCCAGATCATCGCTTTTAAGCGTGGCAATAGCCTCCGCGGTGCGACGAACCATAAACACTGGCTTGCCTCGCCATTCAACTATGCGCATTTCGCCAGGTTCAAGCTTACCGATATCAACGGTCACCGGAGCCCCAATCGCCTTTGCTCTCTCACTGGGATACCAGGAGCGTACGAACGGGGTTGCAACTCCAACCGCGCCTATGGCACCCATGGCACCAGTCGCGATATAGAGAAAGCGGCGCCGACCCTTATTTACGCCGTCTTGCGTCATTGTTAGGTCCTCTGTCTGAAGGTAGAAAAGATACGGGGCAGTTTCCACAAAATGACGGAATACTAAAGAATTACACTCCCACTGACAAGGAAACCCTTTGTCAAACAGGGTTACTGGCAAGGGCCGGATCATCGATGGCGACTCTCAGACTCTGCAAGAGCGCCAGTGCGTCAGCTTGCGCAAACAAAAACGCCCGGAAAAATCCGGGCGTTTTGAAAGCAAGGCCATCCAAAGCGATTAACGCTTGGAGTATTGCGGACGCTTACGCGCCTTGTGCAGACCCACTTTCTTACGTTCAACCATACGGGCATCACGCGTCACGTAGCCAGCTGCACGCAGCTGCTTGCGCAGAGTCTCGTCATAAACCATCAAAGCACGGGTAATGCCGTGACGAATCGCACCGGCCTGGCCGTTGGCACCGCCACCAGCTACGCTGATGATGATGTCAAACTTGTCAGTCAGCTCAACCAAGTCCAGCGGCTGACGTACTATCATGCGTGACGTTTCACGCCCGAAGTACACATCCAATGGACGCTTGTTGACACTGATCTGACCAGTACCCGGACGCAAGTAAACACGTGCGGCTGAGGTTTTGCGGCGACCTGTACCGTAATATTGCTGAATTGCTGTCATGTCGCTCCCCGTTAAATCTTAAGTTCTTTGGGCTGTTGTGCGCTGTGCGGATGGTCGACACCTGCATACACCTTCAGCTTCTTCAGCATGGCACGGCCCAGCGGATTCCGGGGAATCATGCCTTTAACCGCCAGTTCGATCACATTCTCGGGCTTGTGGTCGATCATTTTTTCGAAGCTCATAGACTTCAAGCCACCCGGATAACCGGTGTGACGGTGGTACATTTTCTGTTTGGCCTTGCGACCCGTCACAGCCACTTTCTCGGCGTTGATAACGACGATGTAATCGCCAGTATCCACGTGAGGTGTGAACTCTGCTTTATGCTTGCCGCGCAGACGCCGAGCAATTTCGGTCGACAAACGACCCAGTGTTTGGCCTTGGGCATCGACTACAAACCAGTCGCGCTTAACTTCAGCCGGTTTTGCTACAAAAGTTTTCATTTAACTCCGCCTAATAAAAGTGGGGGGGCTCAGGGGCAGTTAATCCAAATAAGGGCGCGGATAGTAAAGAAACCCCTATCGCATTGCAAGAGCCATCGTTTAAATAATATTCAAAACATCGGAGCCGGCTAACAACGCTGTTCAGCGCCCGTCAGGGTATGCCGTTTCGACGTTAGTGCCGGCCTTAGCAAACCGAAGCAACCCCGCTCCCATCGCAGCGATGCACCCAAATACAGTTATCAGCATGCCAATGACTGTTTCAGGTTCCAGCCCAACGTCACTATTAATCAGGGCAAACCGGGTGACCCCCCAGAAATACGCGAGACTGGTCACCAGAAAGGTCAGCATCAGCATACTCACCACCCAATACCCTTTGGCATCATACAACCCCATTCTTTGGTCACGCACCCTCCCTTGCAGCAGCGTAAAAAAGCCGGTTGACGCGCCCGCAATGACCAGCGCCAATGCCACCAGATAGATAATCATGCCGTACCTCCGGAATTTAGCGAACGCCTCTTATACAGCGGCGGCTGTTATCTGGTTCCAGGCGATCCCGGACTCAGTGCTCCCGCGTTTTACGGAATGCGATGTCCGGATGCCGCTCCTGCGCCATCTGTAGATTAACCATGGTTGGCGCAACGTAAGTGAGGTTGTCGCCACCATCCAACGCCAGATTATCGTAGGCCTTGTCGCGAAACTGCTCCAGTTTGCGAGCATCGGCGCATTCAACCCAGCGCGCCGTTGACACGCTGATCGGCTCGTAGACCGCATCCACTTTATACTCCGACTTCAGTCGTTGTGCGACCACGTCGAACTGCAACATACCGACCGCGCCAACAATCAAATCATTGTTCTTCAGTGGCCGGAACACCTGCACCGCGCCTTCTTCGGACAGCTGCATCAGACCTTTTTGCAGCTGCTTGGCCTTGAGCGGGTCACGCAGGCGAATGCGACGGAACAATTCCGGAGCAAAGTTCGGGATGCCGGAAAACTTCATCATTTCACCCTGGGTAAAAGTATCGCCGATCTGAATGGTGCCATGATTGTGCAGACCGATAATGTCACCTGGCCAGGCTTCCTCGACCGTTGAGCGGTCTCCGGCCAAAAACGTCAAAGCATCAGAAATACGCACATCCTTACCCGTACGCACATGCTTCATCTTCATGCCTTTTTCGTATTTGCCGGATACGATGCGCAAAAAGGCGACCCGATCTCGATGGTTCGGGTCCATGTTTGCCTGAATCTTGAACACGAAGCCAGAGAAACTCTCCTCTGCGGCATCGACAACCCGCTCACTGGTAGCCCGTGACTGTGGATTGGGCGCCCACTGAATAAGACCATCCAGCATATGGTCAACACCGAAGTTACCCAGCGCTGTCCCGAAGAACACCGGCGTTAACTGGCCAGCCAGAAATTCTTCCAGATCGAACGGATTGGCCGCCGCCAGCAGTTCGACTTCCTGACGCAGTTCTTCCGCATACTCACCCAACGCCTTATCGACCTCCGGATTGTGAAGCCCCTTGATTACTCGACGCTCCTGGATGGTATGACCCTGGCCACCCTGATACAGAAACACTTCGTCATCAACCAGATGATAGACACCCTTGAACTGCCTGCCCTGGCCAATCGGCCAGGTAATGGGGGCACAGCTGATCTTGAGAATGTTTTCAACCTCGTCCATCAGCTCGATCGGCTCTCGAATATCCCGGTCGAGCTTGTTCATAAACGTCAGTACCGGGGTTTCGCGCATCCGGGCAACGTCCATCAGCTTGATGGTGCGATCTTCAACGCCCTTGGCGGCGTCGATAACCATCAGGCAGGAATCGACTGCGGTCAGCGTCCGGTAGGTATCCTCGGAGAAATCTTCGTGCCCCGGGGTATCCAGCAAGTTGACCAGCTTGTCGTTATACGGAAACTGCATGACCGAGGTGGTAATGGAAATACCCCGGTCTTTTTCCATCTCCATCCAATCAGACTTGGCATGCTGGCCAGACTTCTTGCCCTTGATGGTACCTGCCGTCTGCAAGGCCTTCCCGAACAACAGAACCTTTTCGGTAATCGTGGTCTTACCCGCATCGGGGTGCGATATGATGGCAAAGGTATGACGTTTTGAGACTTCTTCAGCAACGGTGCTCATAGATAAGCGGTATTTCCCAGTCAAAGCGGTTCGAATTGCGGCGCATTATAACGTTCGCTGCCTGATTTTCGACCACAGGGGCGCAGATAGTCGATCGAGCATGTAAAATAGCACTACTTTGACCGAACAGTGACCCGTTTAATCATGCTTCAGAACCAACCGCCCAGGCCCGCCAAAGACACAATTTACGCGAGCGACCACGGTAATGTCGCCGATTTTCGCTTCGATGACACCGTCGCTCGCGTCTTTCCGGACATGATAAAACGTTCGGTGCCTGGCTACAGTCACATCATCGGCATGATCGGCATCCTCGCCGAGCAATACGCCCAGCCCAACAGCCGGCTCTATGACCTGGGCAGCTCTCTGGGTGCCGCCAGCCTGGCCATGCGCCACCGGATACATGCCCCGGGCGCCGTCATCATCGCGGTCGACAGCAGTGAAGCCATGCTTGAACGCAGCCGCGACTTTCTGGAAAGTGAGGACTTACCAACCCCAGTTCATACGCTTTGCGCAGACATCACCACACTGTCACTGGAAAAGGCTTCGTTTGTCGTACTGAACTTCACGCTGCAGTTCATACCGCTGGAACAACGCCAGACGACACTGCAACGCATTTATGACGGCATGCTCCCTGGTGCCGCGCTGGTGCTATCTGAGAAACTGAGGTTTCCCGATCCAGCACAGGACCAGTTACTTATCCAGCATCATCATGACTTCAAACGCGCAAACGGCTACAGCGACCTGGAAATTAGCCAAAAACGCCAGGCTATTGAGCGAGTCTTGTTGCCGGAAACTGCGGAAGAACACTTGCAGCGCCTAAGTGCTGTAGGCTTTAGCACTGCCACGCTCTGGTTTCAGAGTTTCAATTTTGCATCCTTTTTAGCCATCAAGTGATTCAACCACCCATGATCGATTACCGCCCTTTTATAGAAACGCTGTCCCAGACCCAGTTGTCAGTCTGGCAAACACCGCTTCAGGCGCAGCTGGACGAGTTGTTTGCCAACCTGAAAGACGGCAACCTGCCGCGCTTTCTGAACAGCATTGGTCAACTACCAGCCTTAGAAGACGTTAACTTTGATCCGAACCACGCCTTACTGACGACACCCACCCCATTGAGTGAAGCGGACCAGTCGAGACTGGACAACGCACTTCGGGGCCTGATTCCCTGGCGCAAAGGGCCGTTTCAGGTATTTGACACCCACATTGATTCGGAATGGCGTTGCGACCTGAAATGGGCTCGGGTCGCGCCGCACCTGAGCACCTTGAAAGACCGCTGTGTGCTCGATGTAGGCAGCGGCAATGGCTACTACGGCTGGCGCATGAAAGCCGCAGGCGCGCGCATCGTTGCAGGAATAGACCCGTCCTGGTTGTCTGTAGTGCAACACCTGGCCATCAACCACTACGCGCAGGACCCAAGCCACACCGTTCTGCCCCTTACAATGGAAAGCCTGACCCCCGACCTTGAAGCCTTTGACACCGTATTCTCGATGGGCGTCCTGTATCACCGCCGCTCGCCGCTCGATCATCTGGCAGAATTACGCGCCGCACTTCGACCAGGCGGTGAACTGGTACTGGAAACACTGGTGGTAGAAGGCAATGAACGCGAAGCCTTTGTTCCGCCTGGCCGCTACGCCCGAATGAACAATGTCTGGTTTTTACCAAGCCCCAAGGCACTGGCGCACTGGCTGGAAAAATCAGGGTTTGAAGATGTCCGCATTACTGATGTCACGCCAACCACTTACGAAGAGCAGCGAACAACGGAGTGGAAGCCCGGACAGTCGCTAGCCGACTACCTCAACCCGGACGACACAACAGAAACGATTGAAGGTCACCCCGCACCGCTGCGGGCGACGCTGATTGCTACAAAACCGGCCGGAGCAAAACGACTGCGTCGGTACTATTTGGATTGAAGAGGGTAGCCACTAGATTCAGGCAATAGTTAGTTTCACTGGAATAAAAGATCTCGCCCCATGCTGAAGCCTTGATTTTGTGTGATTCGAATAAGAACTGACTAAAAATCTTATCGATTTATTCAATGCTTAGATCAACAAATTGAAATCTGGTAAACATCCAGATCTACGGAGAAACGTGTCCCTGCTAAATCCCAACCAAATCACTCGGCATAACAAGTTTTTGGCCCCACTAAATACTCAAATATTTTTATGGTTATAAGCTTATAACCTAAGCCAGCCGATTCTAAACAGTGCGCGCGAAACTCTACGTTTCATTTACGGATAAATCTGGCAGAACGAATGACTACTACTATTACCCAAGACTCCAACAAAATAATTCTTAGAAATTATAGCTTGCAGTGCTTTTTTTAAAGCAGGCAAAAGAAAACTCACATCACCTATACAAACTACCAAAAGCCAAAATACCGAGGTTGAAAATGCGATAATAAAATTATTAAATTGTGATCGGTTTGTCATTTTTACATCTTCTTGAAACACAATTATCCTGATAATATTTATTCATGAGCTGTGAGAGGCGCAAGGGATCAGCGAAAGTTGAAGCGCCAGGATTAAAAGGACTAAAGGATTTTGCCATGAAAATTAACATCAACAGTCCGCTGGCATCCTGTGCAGTGCCAGTGTCCGGTCAGCTATCACCCTATCAGGCGATAGGACTGGTGACAGATCTGGCAATGAACCACAGTTACTACGGTAACGTCACAGTGAAGGAAATACTGGATCGACTTATACCTGCACTCAATACCGGTAACGCCAAAGTATTTTTCGATGAAGACTCTCGGCCTTATGGCTACGTTAGCTGGGCCAGTCTATCTGACGATACTCACCAGTCATTGTTGGCAAACGATCAGGAATGGTGCATAGGTGCGGATCAATTCTTTAATAGCTGCCCTGGCAGTAATTTGTGGTTCTTTGATATTATCTCTCCTTTTTCCAGTCCACTGACTCTTTTTCGACAGTTAAAACAAGCGCTGCATAGTTATGACAACGCTTACCTTGCTGCTGCCCCAAACATGACACCCAGTCATATTCGGAGGGTTTGGTAATGCTATCCAACCCCACTCAGACGACCGCCTCCGGAATAACCTACCACGAAGCTCTGGGTACGATGATGTGGCTAATGAACCATGCGGATTATCATAGTAACTGGCCGCTTTGGAGTGTGGAGGCCGATATCGTGCCTGCCTTGATGCATGGTCAGAGCAAACTTTATTTCGAAGACAATGGAAATCCTGTTGGCTTTGCTACCTGGGCCTGGTTAACCGATAAAGCCAAAGCGCAAGTACTTGAAAACACCATACCCCTGGAAGTAGATCAGTGGAGCGATGGTGAACACTTGATGTTTGCAGACTTTGTAGCACCTTGGGGACACAGTCGTCATATTTTTAACAACTTAAGAGGAAAAGTGTTCCCGAAATATCGGGCATTCAGCCTCGGGCGAAACCCAGATGGAAGCATTCGAAAAATATACTACTGGAAAGGCACTCAATTCAAGGAACGAATCGCGGAAGAGCAACGATCCATCAACCAAACTCTGTGGACTCAGCCAGGTTCACAGTGAAAAAAATTCAGCGAGCACGCTCTACCAAGTCCCGTGCCCGCCGAATGCCGTCAGTCGGCGGCTCTTATTAACCGTAAAAGGAAAGTCAATAAGGAGAAGTGATTATGTCTAAGGTTTATCAGCAATTCAACTCTGTTACTGGTGTTGCTGGCGTTGCCTTTGGTGGCGGTGGCGGTGGCGGTCGTAGGAGTCGCCGTCGCCGCAAGGAGAGCCGCGAGACGTCATCCACAACTAACGCCTTCAGTGATAGTGGTCCAGCGTGGGAATCGGAACAGAGGAAGACTGGAAATAGCAACAGTCTAATGAATGCTAAAATGCAGGAAGATATAAGGATTAATCCTCCAGATCATGCGAGAACAATAGGTAATGTAGCGGGAGTAACTGGATTAATTGTCATACGGGCAAACCCGGCTATTGGTGCAACAGCTACCGTAGTCGGACTAGTCGCAAATAATTGGCCGTAAGATTAATTACCGATAGGTATCTTCAAAAGGGTGGCTGCATGAGTGCAGCCTTTCAAAGGGTAGAAATCATGATCTTCAGATTCCTTAATAAAGCAGCAATGAACAATTTCCACATATCAATGTGGAAAACAAGAGTGCTGTTCACACTACTATTAACTATATGGCCTGTATTATTAATAACGTCTACTTTATCCGACCCACATTTGCTTATTGCTGTATCTCTTATTTTTGGACTTGTAAGTATAATCCATAGAAATTTTATCGATACGATCGATGTGCACTTCTCCAGTGTAAGTGGTTCGCTGATAGAGATTACCATTTTCTATTTTTACTTTTTCTGGTTTCAAGGTATATCTCTATTAATTCTATACAAAGTAATTCAAACTGTATATAACCTGAAAGTAGTATGGTGAAATATAATTGACCTGATTCTTTGCATAGAACGAAATCTATATTCCAAATAGAATTTTTTTACTTTAATAGCTTTATAACTACAAAAAAAATCACAATCAGTAGAATATTCAATTGCGTACACAATTGAATATTCAAAAAGGAAGTAAGGCAAACGGATGACTCTTTCGAAAACGCCAGCCAAGCTACAAGAAAACTGTCTAGATCAATTCGAGCAGGCCTTGCAGTTATTGGGTCTACCCTATCGTATTGAACTATCGCTAGCTCCTTTTATTCAAGATGAACACATAGCTTCCGGTCTGATTCTCGAAAAACTAAACACTCTGACCGGCCTGTCGTGTAGTTGGCGAAAAATATCGGGCGAGACTATAGGGCAAACCATCAGGAACGGTTCTAATAGCCAATTGGTTCTGATTTCTGACAAAGGCGATACCTATCTGGCTAGTAGGAGGAGCAACGACACCCTACACTTATCTGTTTATGACTCTTCCGGCGAAGAAGTAGAAGCATACGACGAAACCTTGGAAAAGCTAACTAAAGACTTAGGGCTTATGTCCTATGCTCTGGTAATTGAAAAGGTCGCTACAAGCAAGAGCACTAGTGGCCAATCAACAGCTACAATATCCTATGTGCTTCGACATTTCTTTTGTCAGAAAAGTACCGCTCAGATCATTATCGGGGTGTCTGTGGTGATCGCTCTGTTGGGTGTGGCAACTCCGCTGGGTTTTCAGACTTTCACAGATAAAATCCTCCCCTATTCGGCCCAGGGGTCGCTTATTGTGATTGTTGTCCTGCTGCTATTAGCCGCTATTGCTACCAGTATTTTCCAATGCTTTCACGACTATCAAGAAAGTGTGTTGTTTGCCAAATACCAAAACGGTCTTGGCAAGGAAGTCTTTAGTCG
>Ga0307972_1001479_pt1 | contig 12381 bp, 11 predicted proteins | sample OrgLakmetagen780_FD_201848 | JGI IMG/M metagenome (GOLD analysis project Ga0307972, IMG submission 201848) | Saline water microbial communities from Organic Lake, Antarctica - #780 | ecosystem: Environmental > Aquatic > Non-marine Saline and Alkaline > Saline | place: Antarctica: Organic Lake...
CTTCTTGCTAAACATCACACATTTTCTGCAACGTTAGGGTTCGATACCAAATGTAGTGTTACAGAAGCACTAGGCCAAAAGGACCGAACCAGTTCCGGTGGTTGGATGCCACTTTGGCACCTTCCTATTTCTTTAAGGAACGGGGGGACTTGCACCCCATCATAGTGGTCTCTTTGCGCACACTTGCAACCCTAACGTTGCATTTACTTAATTGGTGGCTTAGCTAACTTTTGTTTAACCTTTGTAACCCCTTCGTTAAAAACACGGTGCCCAGCTTCAATTGCAGACTGCACTTTTGCATTTGCTTTGGTTCTCTGATTATGCCTTCGGCCTTGTTGGAATGATGGCTGGGATTGAATAGCATGGTCCAATCAGGCGTCCGCCTAGCTTACGTCAATCGCGGGTGCACCGCAAGGACCTGGCTTTATTTCTTTACCAAAGTAGTTATGTGAAAGCTCAAAACAAAACTGCACTCAGCTAGATATTTAATGTTGGACTGTGTAGTAAAAAGCATTGCTATCTTGCGCTTGTGCGTGATATACGAAATACATGTACGGAAAAAAAGTGGAGATATAAGCTGCAATCAATTGTTTGTCATTTTAAACGTAATGCATTTAGGCAGTCACACCTGAAGATACTTTGATGGAAATAAATATAGAAAGTCAGACGCCTCTTTACTTTAAAGCCGTTTTGATGTACTAAATGTAGCAGTTGGCCCTCGAGGATACTTCGATGTTACCTGCAAAGGAAAAAAACAGGAAAGCATCACACACGAGCAATAAGCAGGATGTTGGGACATAGAAGAAACTTTGGTGCAGGTTTGTGTAAAGTATTTTGCAGCAGTTATGAAAAAGAAGGACTCTTCACCCCCGGCACCAGCTGTTTCCCCCTTACCTTGGCTAGCTCGACCTGGTTGGCATCATAGGCTCCAGGACCTGGAGAGTCAACTCCGTGCCCCTCCGTCTCAGAATGCAATTTGCTGATGAACACTTTAGGGCCCTCTCGTGAGGCCATACCGAACCTGATGTCTGGCACCCTCTTTTTCGGGCTGAGCTTGTCCTGGGTTTCACGCACATCGTACATGCCTACGTGCAAAGGTTAGAGGCTGTTTAACGCTCTTATCCGGCTCGGTGTTACCGCAAAGCACATCTACGTCCTGCGTTCTACATGTGATGCATACACTGGAATGACATTCTTTTTGATGCTACACAAGAAAGACTAGTTGCTCAAGCGTGCCCCTCGCTTATGAGTGCAATATTAACTTAAGGTTGAAGCAACTTCATCAATCCCACCTGGTCCAGGACTTGATAAGCCAAGCGTTTCCTGGGAACATCAATAAGTATTCCAGGTTACAAATTAGTTATGGTAGCAGCAAACTGCTCACAGTGCAATACATATCTACAAAAGGTCAGGGGTGCCCTCCTTGGTTTTTGCATCCTGATACAGGTAACGTCCCCCTTGCAGTCCATGCACCTGTGTGGCCTAAAATGATGTGTCTACCCTAGGCTGCTGCATTTATGTACACACCTTTTCCTCAAGTCACAAACTCACCTGAGAAGCAAGAGGTCCATGGCATCTGACGCCTACAGTGGATTTTGCGTCCACTGTGCGCTCGCGAGTGCCAAAAGTGTATCCTCGCATCTTGTTGGGTGAGCCCTCCCTAGAAGCAGGCTGTTCACTACAGTTGTACGCACCTGAGTAGTCATTTTAAATGGGTGCAGGACGTCAAGAGAGAAGGAACGCGACTCATATATCTATATGTAGGCTGCTCCTCAAGGGAGATGTAGCACTGTGTTAAAGAAGCAAAGATGTGTGCAGCTCTGACAGCAAAGTTCCTTTGCTCAGGCATGAAGTCCGATGTACCTCATATCACAGCAACCTGGAGTAGGGCCAACCAGAAAATAATATAAAATTAGGTATTTACCGTACGTGCATGAACTCAACACACCCCCTGTATTTGCGTGCGCGTACGTGTGTGTGCGCATGTGAAGGGATTGAAGGCACCCTTCCTCTTGGTGTCCTTCCTCCCCAAGAGAGGGCCAGCCCCCCTGCTCATGCCTGAAGCCAGCTTAGAAGGCCTATCTGGCTTCCTCAATTACCCTGCCTGTGTTGCCCTGTCCCCTGCAACACGTTCTGCATGTACCTTTGCTGCCTCCCACTGCTGCCTTCTTTTCATTCGCTTGCTGTCTAGTTACTCGGCTTGAAAAATTCTGCAATTCCAAGCTGTGCCCCTTGGGGGCCTTGAGGGGCGGCTTGGGAGGCTTTCCCGGCCTGTCCCCGTTCATGCTTAGTTCAATTATTGAACCCCAATGCGAGCTTTGCGAGGCCCTTGTAATTTATTTATTTATTGCTCCCGACCAACACAAGGGGGTCAGAAACATCCGTGGTGCGCGTTGATATACCGTTTCTACAGTAACTGGAAAGTGCAAACGGTCGAATGTAGTATAAACAATTGGTCGTGCCCATGTCATATGTCCCCCCAAACAGTGTCAATGAGCTCTTTGTCCAAGTCAAAGCCCCCTCTACCTCACCTGAATGCAACATACTTGTTTTCATATCTATACCATTAAGATTTGCCAGAAATATGGCATTCTGGGGGGCTATTTGGGGTCTGGTGCCTATTTTGCACCCATTCTGGCAGGGAAGAGGTGCGTTCCTGAGCTCGCACCATTCAACTTCTGCTTCACTTTTGCACCAATCAACCTCTGCTTCAGGCATTGAGCGCATTGTCTCCCATCCAACATTGCAGAAACACGCAAACCTTGTTACATGTGTGACCTGGGCTACTTAAGTGACCATATACCACTCATGGGCATCATACCTACAATCACACTGTAATGTTGATTGGGATTACTAAAAAGCCTGCAAGTGGGAGGCACTCACAAAAAGCAAGAAAGTTTGTCGCTCTACACCTGTTGCAAACTTCAGCCCAGTTGTTGCTTCCAGAGATACAATTAAGCTATTACATAGGACTTAAATGGGGCCAATCGGTGGCCCGGTGGTTTTAATGTATCATTATAAAGCGTTACAAGCTGCAATTTGCGTTTTTTCCATCACATTTTACCTCTTGTAAACTCATATTGAACTTCGGACCAAAATATCAAGGCCTGTGAATTTAACAGAGCGCGGACTGGTGCAGTGTGTGAGTGATGATGTCCATTTATGTACCACCCTTTTTCCAAAATGCGAGCCACCCTCTGGGTCTTTTTGCCTGTTTCTTAAAGGGAAGGACCTAGCTACCCAATACAACTTTCAAGTCCCAAATGTGAGGTGATTGGGGAGATGTGGCTGGTTTTGTTGACACTGTTTGGCCGGGAAAAAGGGGGGGTATGCATGGGGACGACCTAATTTGGTGCAGCTCTGACCAAATCAATAGCAATAGAATCCTACCGGGGACCAGGGTTGCCGTTACCAAGGCTGACCCGATGATCGTTGCCTCCCAGGGTAAAGGCTGGGGACTTCATCCTGTGAGGCAGTTGACAGGGGAAATGCGAAAGTTGCATTGTGCCATCAAAGATGAGCCACTGTGATTATTTGAGCCGTGCAACTCGAACATCTTTCATTGTTTGTATTAATGAATGGGTACTGACAACCCTTGTGGATTGATCCCGACCAAAGGCAGGATCCCCAAACTGGTGCTCACCGGTGGCCTTCTACGTCTGCAGCTCCAACTTCATATGCTCCTGCACATGAGCAGCGTGCAGAGCCCCTTTGTAACAGATTATATAATAGGTAGTATAAACCAAGCAAACCGTGACCTGGAGATTTAATGCTCTGCTAAAATTGCAGAGGTGGTCATCTGAGAGTCCCAAAAGGGGTGTTTTTAATATGTGAATAGAGTATGCGTGCCGGAGTTTGCACTTTTCAAGCTCAGCACCAAATGATAGCCCTTGACATGAGCGTCTGGCTACACTTGAGCGTAAAAAGTGCAAACTCCGGCACGCACGCCTAATTGCCTGCGGCGTGATTCTACTTTTCACAGCCAGAACTCAGATCACTCACTGGCCCAAATTGGGTGATTTGAAGTGTTTTGGGGTCCTTGTAATAAACAAACATCATTGCAAAAGGATTGGAGTCATTTGGACCAGTGGTTGGTGAGATCTCCATTTTCAGCCATTTACCTTAGAAAAAATCAGCCAAAAAGGGTGCAAAATGGTGGAAAATGGGACCCTCAAAACCAGCATTTATACATCCACGATTACTTATTATTATATAAGAAGTTCCTGGCTTATGTTTCTAATGACTTTGGACCCCAAATGTGGGCGTGGTGAGCGCAGAATGGGTTGATCTTTGCCAAATTCGAGGATGTTTCCCAGAACAGGCCACCCACATCCAGTTGACCCCAAAACTTTTCCGCCCGCCTTCTTCCATTGTAAAAACACGATCTACATCAAGAAAGTCACATTCCTAGACATTTGCTCAGATGACCACCTCTGCTAAAATTGTCAACACGAATAAGGACGAAATGGGTTAGCATGCTAGCAGGCCCGCCAAAAATATCTCAATGTCCTTGTTGTACCTCTTGCTTGGTCAGCCTGGGAAGCATACCTGGACCTGGAACCTCCTTGTCTTTGAGAGCAGTGAAGTCAGTTCGCAGGTTGGCACCCATGTTGTAGGAGGGTGCGGTACGAACTTGGGAGAGGGGCTCATCATGTGGGCTGTAAGCACCTGGGCCAGGGCCCAAGCTTTTCCTGTCGGGCATGCACAGGAACAAGCATATGGTTACCGGTCAAGTCGGGCATGCACCTTAGCTCCTTAAGAAGTAATGATTGTGGTTTCTGGTCAAGTCGGGCTCCCTTGCGTATCTAATTTCACTTGCGCCCATCTGTTTCTGTGTCTTTGCAAATGCAAATGCAAGTCAAAATTGGCGAAGATGCTGCATGCGTGTGCGCGTGCATGTATGTGTGTGTTTGTGCGTGTGTGTGTTGATGCATGTGTGTGCATTCATATGTTGTGTGTATGTGTGTGTCTGTGTACATGTGTGCAGACGTGTGTGCAGGGACACCTTCGTTTCTGTTCGTGGGGGAAACCTTTCAGCTTTAATGAGTACAGCAGCTCCTACTTGAGCCGTGCCTGGTCTGATTTTAAATTGAACAGGATTAAGCTAGCCTGGATGCCAAAACCTGACTACGAGACCTTTTCTTGTTATAGTATGCAAAACATTACCACAAATGTTATTGGTTTCTGAGCTCAGGCTGTAGGGGGTTGACACATGATTTTCGGGCACCCGCAACAACTTAGCGTCAGACCCTCCAAGGAGGAAAAACATGCACCCACTGACGACCGCTACCTTGCGCCACAGCTGCCATGCTGAAATCAAGCATAGACACTGCACAAGTCGTTCTTACTTGAGCGGCTGCGTTTGGGGTGCTGTACCAAAGCTGTGCTTGGGTGCGTCTCCAATCCATCCGCCAACTGCTTTGTTGCGAGGCCCGTCGGTGACAAGTCCATACACGCCTGGGCCTGGACTCTGTGCTCCCAACTGAGAGAGCTCGTGCAGCCTGCATTGCAAGCACAATTCTTACTTTCATGCCGCTTGGCGTTCCTGCTACTGACGACTTGGACACGGCACACGGCAACTCCATTTAATACAGAGGGCCCAACAGGAAACCTTTCAGGAAAGGAGAGCCTCTGTGTGGATCTCGCCAGTATTATATAGAAAGTACAAGTTTTGTCTAGAGGTACGCAAGCGGCTGCCTTTCTGCTCATCCATCACGTCCGTGCATCACGATCTGTGGTGCAATCCAGCTCAGCAAGAAGCACAACTATCATTTGCCTAAACCATTTGAGAAGCGTTGGCAGCTTCCACAGATATACACAGTGCACACATGGTATCGTCGACAGGGCATCTTCAACCGGTTGAGTAGGGTCATACGTGTGATTTTGGCTAGCCCAACGTACTGAGCCTTGCGCACCTTCCAATGTAAGGGCCAGGGCCTTTGCCTGGTGAGCCAGGCTCCCTATCTGCAGGGCCTCCATAGGAACGGGGACCCGAGCCAAACTTTGTACCCCTTTTGGAGAGCGTTGAACCGTCGTAATTTGCAGCAGGGGTGTGCATGGCAGTCGTGCTTTCAGGGTTGACTTTCAGCTGCTCTTTCCACAAGGAATCCTGAGCAAGGTGAGCAGCCAGATCAAAAGCAGGTGCTCTTTAGTGTGATTCATCACGGCAAGAGGCAAAGAGCGCACAAGTGTGCAAGTGGTCCTGATGGCTAGGCAAGGACTGCTTTTTGTCCCGCTTTGCAGTTGTGCCGTCTAAGCTTAGACAGCATAAGAAATACGTGTAGGGAGCTGGGTGTAAACAGAAGCAAGCAGAACAGCAAAATTGGAAGAGCAGGCCAGACACTTTGCTCTGAGAGGCCTACTTCAATCACCCAATCATGAGAAAAAGGCATCATATGCGCAAGCGCTAGTAACATCCAATTAGTTGTGGAAAAGGTAGATAAAACCTCACTGCCTAGGTTACAAGGTTTGGTGTCAGGGTCTTCATGTAGGGTTATAAGCATGTTACAAATTTAAGCAACAAAAATGGAACGAGGAATATAGCTAGCATTTTGGTTTCTATTCCAAAGAGTTTGGCTTGTGGCGAGGCCTCATTCCAGTCACATACCAGTGATTCTCGACCCGTCTTTCCAAACTTGATTGAAGGAGCCTGCCTTTTCAGGACCTCGTACTTGCTCGTATCGTACTTTGGCCCCAATCCTAAGAGTGAGCACAAAAAGTGATATGCGATTGTGTTACTGGGGGGGTGAGAGCATGCGCTGGTTGATCACACTGATAGAGGTAATTTCAGACACTTCAATGCTGAAGCGTAAACAGCCGCCCAAGTATGCAGAAGCAACAGGATTAATCCAGCCAAATGTAACATTAGCCAATTGGCAGGCATGTACTACCTGCATAATCTTGCTGCGCTGCTGCTGGAAGCTCTGACTCAGAGTGCATTTTGCTTATGAAGACGTTCTTGGCGTCACTCCGGCTCCTTTTCATACCATAGCTGGGTCCACCCTGTGTAGAAAAGTGTTTGTGTGCGTGTGCGCATGTGTGTGTTAATGCTTTGCATGTGAGCAATTTGGGCATTTAATCTTGCGTCGTTTTCCATTTCAGCTCTCATCTGCAAAGAGCTTTTGAGTAGAAAGCTGTTGGACGATGTTAAAAATTGTGTTCAGGTAAGCCATTGGACCATACAAGGTTATGCTCCAGTACAGTACGTGGCTAAAGGAACACATGATGCTTGCTAGCACTACATACTTTGCTTAAGAGGACTCACCTCTGGCCCGAACTCGGTGCCTCGCTTGTCAAGCCCGTCAGGGACATTATAGATGGGTCCCGGAACGGATGCAGGACCTGAGGCTGCCTCATCTACGCGTTGGGGGCCTGTACCAAACCTCCAGGACGGCGAGTAGCCTTTCTTTGGAGAGCGGGAGGAGCGGTCGCACATGTGAGCCCTGCACATGCAAAGGAATGGAGGGGGTGGCAGGCGCGGAGGGATACAAGATACAAGTAGGAAATCCTTCCTACTTCCTCCTTGGAAGGTATGGGGGAGGTTGGGCAGATTGATTGTTAAGGCCACTCTTACACCCAGTTGTTTCCTCCCATCGTTCTCCCCTTGTCAAGTGCCTGCCTGCGGTACTGCCTTGGCTGGAGGCACACAAAGTCTGCACACCTGTAAGTTCCTGGACCGGGTGTATTTGCGGCAGGTAACGTGTGCAGACTGCTGATGTAGCGATGTGCCTCATTCTCCCGCCTAGACGTTCCGAACACAGAGACAGGCTGTTGCGTATGCGCAACTTTGTCGTTCACGTTATACGCTGCAGGACCTGCAGTGTGTGTGTGTGTGTGTGTGTGTGCGTTTGTGTGTGTCTATCTGTGTGTGTGAATGTGTGTGTATGTGTTTGTGTGTGTGTGTGTGTGTGTGTGTGTGTGTGTGTGTGTGTGTGTGTGTGTGTGTGTGAGAGAGAGTTTGTGTGTGTGTGAGTGCGCGTTTGTGTGTGTGTGCGCATGTGTGTGTGTGTGTCTGTCTGTGTGTGCGTGTGTTTGTGTGCGTTTGTGTGCGTGTGTGTGTGTGTGTGTGTGTGTACGCGCTCGCGCGTGAGTATGAGAGCATGCCTTAGAGCCCGACATGTTGGGTGCTTCTAGTCATAATAATCATGTGGTGAACGGGTGGGAGCATAGATCCTGCCTGGAGAATCATGGACAGGGATGAAGGTGTTCCTTGGAGCCCTCTGTGGGCTCAGCTTCTCTTTTGCCTGTTTGGCCAGTAGCTTCAGAAGAGAGTTTTCTTCCTCTTGCACCATCCAAAATGAACGGCAAGCAGCAAAACAGAGCAATCAGGCAGAATCCAGCTCACATTGCGATGAAATTAATTTTTGGGCAAAATATTACATAAAAAATCTTTGTACTTTTCTTGGTAATTTCTGGCTGTCTAGACGCAATCGGTAATTGTCGTTGCGCACACACACACATACACACACACAACATACACACAACATGCACACACACAACACACACACACACACACACACCACACATACACACACTACACACACACAACACACACGCACACACATGCACACATGCACGCACACACACAACGTCTGAGCAGGCAAAATTGCAATATGGGCGTTGAGGATCAAGAGGATGAGCCCACTGTGCTCTCAGGAGCCCTTTCATTGGGCCGCAGGTGTGCATTTGTGATCGTGTGTATGCGTGTGTATGCGTGTGTGTGCGTGTGTGTGCGCAGCCTGCCACGTCCAGATATTTTGGCACTCTTTCCTGCGGAAGCACTACAATTAGGTTTACCTGCGGTTCCGAACACGCTTACAAACAGTAAAAGTGAGTGTGCTTGGCTCGCTGAACCTCGCTATATTTCAGCTTTACCCTGTCCAACTCGCCGATTTCACACTCCTTGCATTTAGGTTGCTAGGAAACCAGTGGTATTTGGCAAGGCACGTGACTTGCTCCTCCTGTGGCGGCCCTATCCGTGCAAGCTTCAGGTAAGGTATTAATCCATTGGTTATCCATCTCTTTCTATGTTGGTGGGGCCCTTTATCGGTACTTGCAACTCAAGTGCTGGATGCTGGATCCTTCCCCGCAGAAATTTCCTGGCTCATTTAAAATGCAGCTGAAGAAGCTGAAATAATTAACCGTGGGGCTGAAAAGTTTCAAGGCTATTTATAGTCAATAAATCCCACAGATGATTCATAAGCTTATACCGTTCTTCAACTGCGATTGATTCAACCTTTTCAACCGCACTTCAACCGAGGTCTGAAATGTCTGACGTCATTAAAAATCACGGAGAAAGGCCTGCCTGGTTGTCACACTCTGCTGGGTGTGTTATCACGAAACTATAAGCAGGACTCTGGCCCTCTATGAACTTCCCTGGGGACTTTTTCCTGTATTGTACTCTTTTGATATTGAAAGCCACTCGCCATTACAAATTGTAGGTCAACGTCAATCTTTGGGGGATTCTCTGATCTTAAATCAAGGCCAATATGTTCGTCATAGAGCACCCTTGCATACTGATTTTCTTCCCTTTCCCTTCCTTTCTTGCAGCCAAGGCCTGCGATGCAGTGCATCTCTAAAATGGTTCCACGACTCCTGTCGCTCCTCTGAGATGTCGCTGCCTGACCAGCCTAAAGATCTGGAGGCATTGAACCCACTGACAGCCGAGTAAGTCTGAGCCTGGAAAAGCACAAGTTAAGCCCACCAGCAATTGAGGTCGAATGAGGAGTTGGATGATTGATTGCCAAATCAAACGCTCTCGCATGAACAAACCTTTAGCAAAAATGCTGCTGTTACGTGGAAGAACTGCTCATTTTTGATATCCAAGACGTTCAACTAATTTGTGAGTTCTGCTGCTAATTCATTGCCGCGACGTTATCACTTGCAGTGGACCTTATTCAAGTGAAAGCGACCGAATATTACGTGCCAACCTACTAGCATCAGCCGCGGCAAGCTGGAGCGACAAGCCTCTGCCTGACGACCGCTCGATTAGGATTGTGGACATCCATACGGTAGGTAGAATTTAGGGTTTCTGTGCGTGTTGTTTGCAAAGTTTGTGCTCTCTCATAACTGTCATTAGGTAAACCGCAGCTGAGCCTTACATCATTTTTCTCCCTGTGCCTGTAGTAAAAATGCGGCTCTACGGCTGGTGATGTATGTCCCCTAAATCCCTCCGACCTGCTCAGGTCTCTGAGACGATTATGGGCTATTATTGACTCATGCATAACACTACCCGTGCTTAGGTGAGAGGCAGTGCAAGAGGAGAGCCCATGTATATATGGTTTTTTTGCACTGCACTTACGTTCAGGTGAGGCAGTGCATGCAAGAGGAGAGCCACGGTAGAGAACAGCAGGCAGAGCAAGCTGCAGTCGCAGAACGAAAACGAAGGGCGCCTCTTGTGTTCAAGGTCGACGGCTGAAAGCGCTTATGAACTCTTGACGTCTTGGGTCTGCACGATTACTTCCTTTTGTCATGTGGACAACTGAAGGCTCCTTTGTCGATTGTGCTTTTATTCAAGTATTTACAGTCGTTATTACTCTGCCTTGTGTAGTTTTCTGCCTGTGTCTGCCTTATAAAGCACTCCCTTTTAAAGGTTTTGGATAGGTAAGTTCATTATTGGGTGTGCCTGCATTATTGGCTGATGATACTCCTGTGACAACCCGGTTGATTTCTGATAGACATTACCATAAGCCCTGCCGCTTGACATTGCGTGCTGCTGGGAAAGGAACACGTACTTATGTGTTATGTATGCACAGCATGGAGTTTTGGGCGGGCTCACTGTTTTGAGCTGATCAAACCTCAAAATAAACTCTGCCATTGTATGTGCCTATCCTTCCTTTTCTCAGGCTTTGCCCCGGCACCAGTTACGAAGAATTGCAGAGCAGTCGCCTGCCGTTTCAGTGAAAGAGGGGAGGGTTCCTGGCGCTCAATCCAGCAAAGTTGGGGTACACTTCCAACCTGGGCTCAGGACTGTCCGCTCTGTGGCCAAGATTTTCAGGTAATACACGTGCAGGAAATCTTGGTTGCCATAGGAAAATGGTTAACCATGACGGCTTCCTTCTCCCTTTGACACGCGCTTTTCATCCTAACTCTGAAGGGATATCCATTCTCCAGTACGTGTCTCAAGGGTTCAAGGCACAACCGTACGAATGCATACTGGGAGTATTGCGAATGAATTATTACTACTGATGTGGGCAATGTTGAGTACAAAATAAAGTAAAAAATATCAGATGGGGTCATCTGAGCAAAAGTCTGGGAACGTGACGTTTTTGATGCAAACCATGTTTAAATAATATAATCAGATGGTTTACAAAATTTAAGGCAAAATGGCCCTCCCCAATGGCCTGGGCAGAATCTCAGTTCAAATTTTAGCACTGAGATTTCACATTTTGGGCCAAAGCACCCTAACCGAGGCTTCATTTCACATCAAAACACGACAGAAGTACTTTTTACATGATGAGGAGTCGTTTGGAATGCTGAAAACAAGATTTGGTGGAACTTGGTTTTCCACCCTTTTTGGTATTCCTTATGCTGTTTTTTCAAGGGAAATGGGCCAGAATGGGGTACCTGGCCAAGTACTGCTCCGTTTTGCCCCATTTTTGTCGCAATGATATTCTTTGTTTAAATGTTGACAATTCATATAAAAATGACACAAATCAGGTCAGTGGGTGGTGAGATATGAGAGAATGATGGTGAAAAATAGGGCAATTGGACATGTGCGCCAGAACTGGCTGTTTTCAAGCTTAGATGCTATCAGTACCTCTGGGTCCTGAGCTTAATTGTAGCCAGCTGGGGGACTAGTACTCAATTCACATTTCAAAATTACCCCCATTTGGGGCCTCAGATGGCCACTTCTGAAAAATATGGACCTCGTATTGCTGTCACTTTAATTGCCTATTTGAGCTGGAGCCTGTAGGTGTTGGGTTTCAACCCCTACTAAACACCTGCTTTCACCCGGAACATTTTGCCATTTCAAATGTGGATGACCAAAGGAGTTGCAAATTCCTTCATAAATGAAGGCCTATATGTACATATATATGTATAGAAAGAGAGAGAGGGAGAGAGGGAGAGAGGGAGAGAGGGAGAGAGGGAGAGAGGGCATACTGAAATGTCCAAAATGTGCAAGAGCTCACAACTAATGTCGTAATTTGGCTGGCCCTGCAAAGCCAATATTTGCCAGAAATTTGATAATTGTTTAGGCACCTCCTGGATAAATTGTATTTGCAACACTGCAACACTACAGTATGGTACTCAACTTGCGTCTCATTACCATCTAATTTCACTCTTGCAGCAATGCATCGTCATTGCCTTTCCATGAGGAGCTGGATGGTGTGCTAGAGGACGGATGGTGTGTGCTCTTAAAGCACCATGGCACCCCCTCAA
>Ga0307972_1001483_pt1 | contig 12367 bp, 9 predicted proteins | sample OrgLakmetagen780_FD_201848 | JGI IMG/M metagenome (GOLD analysis project Ga0307972, IMG submission 201848) | Saline water microbial communities from Organic Lake, Antarctica - #780 | ecosystem: Environmental > Aquatic > Non-marine Saline and Alkaline > Saline | place: Antarctica: Organic Lake...
TTGCTCTTGTTTAAAAAAGTCTGTGGCTTACCACAACTGGTTTGCTCTGCCTGAGAGACCGGTTTCTGACGCTCGTGCACCATTTGTCTTGCCGGAGTATTTGAAGATGGCTCTGAGCAAAAGTGTCATGAGGAACGTAGCTCGGTGCAGGATTCGAGGACATGGGTTGAAGTGCGAAACTGGTTTATATGGCAGGAGTCCGGACAGGAGTGCACATGTTTGCAATTTGTGTGAAAACGGGGATTATATTCAAGATGAGAAGCACGTCATCTCTTCATGTATCGGTACCGAACATTTACGGCACCAGTTCCTCCACTTATTTGATAATATTTCTGAAGGTGATATCAAAGGTTTTGTTTTTCAATGTAACTCAGAAGTTTAAAATTTTATTAGTGCAGCTGTCGATCTTTTTGATTAATTTATTTGTCGGGACCTATAGGTTGAGCAGCCATGCCAGGCTGGAGGCCTTTGTAATCCAAACTAAACTAACTAACAATTTCATTAGTGCAGCAGTCGATCTTTTTGATTGATTTATATGTTGGGACCTATAGGCTGCGCAGCCATGCCAGGCTGAAGGCCCTTGTAATCCAAACTAAACCAAACTTAAAGGCTTTTCCAAGCTTTCGCTCAGATTTGCTCCCCGAGACATAAATAGCGATTTAACTCAACCTTAATTGTGACTCATCGACCAGTCAGCAGCTGATCTGCCAAATGCATGAAAGAAAGTGTTGTGTGCTTTAAATTGATCACTCAGCCACTCAGATGCCGCTTTGACAGAGAGTACAAACTAGACACACGTACAAAAGTATATCACTTTATGTAGCATCATTCAGTACGAATATTTCGTTTTATTTATGTACGAGGTCCCCCTCTTTCTGAATCTTGACCCTGTTTAGTTAGTTTGGTAGCTTGAGGCTTAGGCACTAGTCTTCTCCTCGCTTGCCTCCTCGCCAGAGCCAAAGAGGAACATGAAGACATAGTTGCATACACATACAATGATGCCACCTGGTAAATGTGCAATGGGTAGAGCAAGGCACGAAAGGAAAAAAATTGTTATCGCAGGCTGTAGCAAGAGAGTTAAGAGCATAGCTTTTTTGGACACAGTGCCCAATCACAAGTAACTATACACCAATTAAGACAGACCATGGACGTGGGCTGTGTTTTTAGTGAACAGAAACTTGCAATGCCATTCTAAATTCACAGGATGCACGATAAGCAACACAAGGAGGGGGACAAGAAAGTTCAGATGGAAGAAAAGGTGTTTCTAGGCGTTTGGCTGGGATCTATGCACGTGCACCTTAACACTGGGTTCCGCCAATAACTTGCCTTGACGACTTGATGCATACCGTACAAACAGTATATCACCGCACGCCAAATTATTGTTTTTTGGTGAGGGCGGTGATGGGGTGGCAGTTTAAATATTTCTAAAGGGTTGAGGGACGGTGGCGGAAATTAACGTTTTTGAGCAATGAGTATATCACCGCGCGCCAAATTATTGTTTTTTGGTGAGGGTGGTGATGGGGTGGCAGCTTAAATATTTCTAAAGGGTTGAGGGACGGTGGCGGAAATTAACGTTTTTGAGCAGTGCGAGCGATGAGTGGTCAGGATTACCTGCGCCCACCTCCCCTGCACTCCCTAACCCCCCAGCCCCAGCTCCGCCTGCCCCTGCACCCCCAGCCCTGCCTGCACCCGTTGCACCCGTCGGCAAGTTCCAGCGAGGGGGGGGCGGTTGCAGCGCAAAATTGAACAATATTTATTTTTAGGGGGGGCGGTTGCACAATTTGACCATGAAATATTTATTTTTCAGGGGGGGCGGTGGATCCATGAACGTACATACGGTAAGCTGAGCAACACAGATGGTCGTCCCCACGCCAAAGTCACCCCCAAAAGTGCCAATAAGCTATCCACCCAATTAAAAGCCCCTATACCTCATCTGAAGGCAAGATACTTGATGTTTTATCTAAACCATTGACATTTGCTGGAATTCCGCATTCTGGGGGGTTGGGCCCGGCGTGTATTTTGCACCCACTTTGGCAAGGTACATTTCTGAAGCTGCCCCGTCGGGACCTCTGCTTCAGGACATAAGCATTAGTATTGCTATATAACAGTGCTGTTAAGTCGAATTTGGGGCAGGGGTACTGGGAATGCCGGCTAGTGGGAGGCACTCACACAAGGGACACAGGGGAAGAAGACAGAAATATGTTGCTCTATACCTGCTGCGAGTTTCAGCCCGATTTTTTGCTCCCAGAGTTACGGGGTGTTGCTCCATACCTGCTGCGAGTTCAGCCTGGTTTTTGCTCCCAGAGTTACGGGGTTACATATAGCTTAATTATAAAGGTGGAGCCAATCTATGGCCTGGGTGGGTTTTGGTACAAATTTGTGAGCATTACGTGCAAGAAATTTTGGCTGGAGCTTCTTTGGCTCCATTTCACATCCTCAATTTCACACCAGAGTTGTAGGGTGTGGTTTAGAGGGGTCCAACTTGTGATTTACAAACAGTAGCTATTAAATTATCATATTTTTAGGGTTGGCCAGAACTGTCTGAGTACGGTGAATATATACGTACCCAGCGATGTGTCATACGGCGTATTCGTGTTATACGCCGTATCGTATATAACGCGTATTTTACCGTATCAAACTAATCGGGCCGTATTATATAATTGCAAAATTTGCCAATTTTTGGCCTTTCCGCCCCCAAAAACAGCCTTTCAGCTTTCTGTCAGCCCAGCCAAGCCCCACCCAAAAAGGGGAAATTGATGCCCCTTTCCTGAATGCACATTTGAGGTCACCCAAAGGTTTCTATACATAAATGTAACACTTCTGCATAGAAATTAATGAGTTTGGGGTCAAGGGTGAGAGTGAGGGGCTGGATATGTGCCGTTTCCCTGCCAAAAAGGTGGTATGGGTGTAGAAATGCGGGTTTTAGTCCGAAATTCACCAATTCTTTTGTTGCCAAATAGGTTTAGGGTCAAACCATGCCCGTCAAAGCAAAAAAAAGGGGTGGAAATTTGCCCCTAAAGGACTTAGTGCGTGGGCCTGTTTGCTGGGCAAAAATGGTGCATTTCTGAAACCCTGGAAACACGCTTTCTGGCCATCACCTGAGTGTCGGGAATCCTTCAGTATGCTCACAAGGCATACCCTGTCAAGTTTTATGGTCTGGAATGCTGGGGCTGGGCCGTGGTGGCAGCGTCAGCTGAGGTGAATCCAAATCCGTGCAATACTCACAGGTCTCAAATATTTGTTTAAATGGGACCAGCAAATAGTGTGCCAAACACACTCAAAGTCTGTGAAGCCTCACCTGCAGACTTAAGCGGTTAAAATTCGTACAATTTGTACCGCTGTTTCAGAGGGTCTCACTGCATAGTTTTAAAGATTTATATTCATCGCAGAAATCGGTTTGCCCCGACTTGGGCTGTGCATTTTTTCCATAGCTTCGCCAATTTCCCTGCCAAAAGGGGGGTCCACAACCGGACCTGGACCCATACTACCCCGGGACCTTCACCAAAACGTCTGCAATATTATTGCAAACACCCCTGGTAAGTTGCTGGCACCAGAGGGGAGCTTTTGGAATCCATTTTCTGGCAGGGATATCCACCCTGCCCACCTGGGCACTCCCGCCACAAACTGAGTGTGCAGGGGTGCTTAGATATATCTAGTTAAGGGTCCTGGATACTTCCGGCTTTTGGGCAAGAACTCTCCTGAGAGGAATGGCTGTCCTGACTTTCAGCAAGGTGTTGCAAAGCTATTATATAATGCAATAATTACATATAATACAATGGGGGAAAATTGGACACGTTTAGGGCGATTCTGGGGCGGATCGGGTCCATATTGGGTCAAAAATAAGCACTCCCAAAATTGCTTAAAAATACGATCGTATTATGCGCGTATTTCGTATTTAACGCGTATTTTACCATATTGAACGTCCCAAATGACCGTATGACACATTCCTGGTGTTTTAAAGCGTGAATTGAACGTGGGCCCCGGACCGGGCAGATTCAAAGCATGGCACCCAGAGGTAGAACACCTGAGTTTGAAAACTGCCCAGTCTGGGGCACACGTCTAATTGCCTGTGGCATGAACCCTATTTTTCACCATCATTCTGTCATATCTCACCACCAACTGACCTGATTTGTGTTATTCTTATATGAATTGTCTACAATTCAATAAAGAATATCATTGCGACAAAAATGGGGCAAAACGGAGCAGTACTTGGCCAGACACCCCATTTTGGCCCATTTCCCTTGAAAAAAACAGCAAAAGGGGTGCCAAAAAGGGTGGAAAACCAAGTTCCACCAAATCTGGTTTGCAGCATTTTAAACGACTCCTCAACATGTAAGAAGTACTATTGTCGTGTTTTGAGTTGAAAGAAGCCCTAGTTAGGGTGCTGTGGCCCAAAACGTGAAGTCTCAGTGCCAAAATGTGTACTGAGATTCTGCCCAGGCCATTGGGGAGGGCCATTCTGCCTTTGTGGACCACCTAGTTATATTATTTGAACATGGTTTGCATCAAAAAGTCAATTCCTCAGATGACCCCCTCAGGTATTTTACCGTACTGAACATATGACCGTATGACACATCCCTGTACGTACCCTACTGCGCTGTTAGTATTGCGAGGCCTACTTTTGCAAGGTGCCAACATATGAGAATAATTAAGTTGTGAGCATTGAGGTTTTGCGAGGTCCCTTGAAAGTGATGGAAATTTGCGAATTTGAGAACCAGTCCGAGCGCAGTAGGGTTTGGTATACATGCCGTACTGCTTTCCAATTTTCTAACAGCACATTTCTGGAATTTCTACGACTTACGGTCTTATACAGTATAGGTCGCCCCCGTGAAAAACTCACGCCCCTGCCAGCCAAACTGTCTCACTTAATTTTGCGCATATCTCTGCACCCACTCCACCATTCCGTGACATGAGACATGCATCGGATGGCTGATTTCTTTGTGTTCTTTCAGCAGATTGGTTGGGGAGATTATATGCAAAACAGACACCATTCTTCACACAGTCCACCAATCCGCACCCTCTGTAATTCATAAATCATCGTTTGTTTGGCCGCAACTCTGGTGTGAGTTGGGGGTCATGGACTGAATGGGAAAGCATAGTTGGAAAAAATGCCCAAATGTCAAGTGGGAAAAAATATGCCAAAACTCAACCAGGCCATCGATTGACCCCATTTAAATTATGTCGGAGTCATATAATAACTTGCTCCCAACACTGAGAGCAAAAACCGGGAGGAAACTTGAAGCAGGTATGGAGCGACAGATTTATTCTCTTTTTCCCCTGTGTGAGTGCCTCCCACTCGCAGGCATTCCCAGTACCCCTGCCCCGAATTCGACATTGCATTTTTGCCATGTAACATTTATAATGCTTATATCCTGAAGCAGAGGTCGATCGGGGCAACCTCAGAAAAGCACCTTGCCCTAATAAATAATTGTTATCTCACAATATTCCTAGCAGCAGTATATTAAACAGAATATATGCCGTGACTATACAGATATCCCATTTATGGTCCTGGCCAGCCCTACATATTTGGGTACCCTCCTGGTTTGGCGTATGTTAGCACAGTTTTACTGGATGTAAATTGACGATAAAACGAAGTATTATTGTCGGTGGTCTGGTAAATTTGGACTCACCTGCAGCTGCTGTCTTGTAACCCTGGGCAACGGTGTTTTTGTCGTGGGAGCCACCAGAGAAGCTGTGCACAGCATTAACAAGGCTTGGCTTTATTTAAGGTTGAACGGCTAATAAAGCAACTCGTTGGCTGGCTTGCAAAGGATTGAACAGGGCAAGGAAGCTGCACCACTTCATTTGTTGCAATTGGCCAAAGTTGTCGTTACTCACTTGTAGGCAAGCTTGACGTAGATGCTAGTGTAGACGGTGAACAGAGTTGTTGCAATAGCGAATAGGGACATGGTCCTGCGCGAACACGATGGCGATGTCACATCCTTGTTGAGTTGGTGTGGATTCCATGCAGTGCAAGAGTGCAGAGGCTCCATTTGTTTACAGAAAGAGACGCTAGGGATTCACTGGCTGCCTTATCTTGTAGCCTAGCAGTCGCACTTGTTGACTGACGGCTTTATGTAAACTCTTATCTTGTCGTTCATTGTACAGACAAACATACCGATCATACCTGTCCCTCAACCTTGATGTTTGTTGAGAGAGTTTGAAGAGACGAATTCACTACCTCATTTCACATGACCCAACAAATTGTAATGATTAACATCCAAGTGAAGCTTTACTGATCCCTAGCGAGAAGACCTTCTCAGTAAACCAATTCAGGAAACACCCTCAATCGTGATGCATGTAATGGCACAGGTTAACGCAGGCTTAACGTTTAGGAAAGTCAAACTCATTGTATTTGCAGCAAGCAAGCAGCATCGCCTCAGACTTACGTGTACTTGGTGTGGAAGAACTCCACGAAAACAGCCAGGTAGCCGAAGATTACCATGAAGAACTGCGGTGCGGTGGGGAGAGAGGGGTCCATATTGGGCGGTAAGGTTCTTTGTTTTCGCGATTATACGGTAGTCCTTGGATTCGTTTGAATGGAAAAAGTCCATTAAGGTCGCAGAGTCCATTAGGTCGCAGGTCTGGACACGTTGTGCAGTGCTAAGCTCTACTGTGTTCTGCTTCTTCACCCGCCCGTACCTGGAACGCGATAATCCACCAGTCTAGGGAGAAGTGGGTTCCTGCGAGCAGGTGGAGCAATGGAAACCATGAGCTTAGCTAGCCACGCATACACAGTGCGAGAGGGCAAAAGACTCCGTTTGCAAACCGCAAAAAGCGGGTCAAACCAGTGCATACACGAAACAAGCCCTGCGAACGAATTCCACAGGCACCCACAGACCCAGCTTGCCCTACCGCAGTCATAGGCACGGCTGTCTCCTTCACCGCTGGAAGGGAAGGGCTGCAAATGGCCCGCCTCGCTTATTCCTCCTCCTGCATTCCACTCTGAAGTGTCCTCACGACACTCGTTTGTGGCGTGGGCTGTGCCTCCTAGCGAAACCTGCACAGGAGGAGGAGGCGCAGAGGTAAAGAAAGTTAGGCACAACGTGTGCCAGCTGGCTTGCAGTCTCCGCTGCTTGCACAGAAATACTGTCTCCTCCTCCTCCTCCTCCAATGCTCCCGTCACGCATGCACGGTGCACACACTCACCACCCAGCCAGCCAGCTGGAAAAACAGAACAATTGCCATGCCCACTTTCAGGCCGGTCGCGTGGAGAGCCATTGTTAGAGATGAGTGTGTCAAGAAGAATTAACGTGGAAATAATTAAATTGCGTGCGTGCTTTCCTTTCCTAACCGAGCTAATTCAAATCAACGATCGTGATCCAGCTAATTATATAGTTATATTCAGTAATGATGGATTTTGCATGAACCAGGCAGGGAAACTGCCAATTCAAAGTTCACCCCCAAGTGCCACACCACGATCAGCATCCCAAGAGATGTGTAAAGAGCCCAGCTTTCCAACGCACTATTCATCGAACATTGGTTTTCAAAGTTGGGGACGTTAGATAGATGCAACTGAGCGGAGGGTGTCTTGCTTAAGCTGCGCTTGCAGGTTTTCGCCCCTCAGAGGGCAGCAAATCAGATTATGCAAAATGCAAACTTAAAGTAACTTAAAGTATGGAACCAAATGCAAAAAGAATTACGCCAAACGTTGCAGGGGCGAGCGAGATATCAAGATATCACATCCAACACTGGCGGACACCCACTTTTTATGTTAGGTTTACAGCTCAGCCTATATGACAGCACTTTTTTAAAGGCATACTCAGAATGTAAGATTAGGAATTGTATCGTTACATTCGTCCCACCCTCATGTGCTTGCATCCTCGAAAGCTTCATCACAACCAGGTTTTAGGTGTAAGGTTTTTACGTGATTGCTTGCAAGAACAGCACTTTAAGACGATTATGACCTGAGAACGCGTGCGCCCAAGTTCGAACTGGGGGCCTCACGATGTGAAGAGCACCAGACCAAAGCTTCGATTACCAATGTAGCAGCGCGCTATAAAACATACTCGAGATGTAAGATTAGGAATTGTATCGTTACAACCTAGGCAAGTCAAAAAGGTTGCCCAGTGCCTCAGCCACCCTCTATGTGAATGACAGCTCGCCTCAACGTTTTTCGTTCAATGAAGGTGACGTAGAGCGAGCGGGGCGGCTAATGCCCCGGAGCATGATTGCCAACAGACTGGTTCTATGTTGGCCCTTGCTGTTGGCCCTTTTGTGGCCAGCAAAGGCGCTGACAGTGGTAGGCAGTGGGTATGGCCATGGCTGGGCGCCTAACCACGCGCATGCCACCCACGCCGGGTTCCAGGCACCCTATGCAGTACAGGTCATGACGTAAATTGAGCAAAATAAATGTGATTCATTTGTGTTTCAGCTTGCGTTTAACACTCTCCCGGCCAAGACTCTCTTACAAGTACAGAGCATGTACTGATAATAAGTGACGAGGAGTTATTAACTGGCTGGAAGGTCAGCCTACCAACTGACGCCTGCCAATTTGACCGTCAATAGAAGGTACAAGGTACAATAAGGATGAAGAAAGAAGCGTAGGAAGGGCAGCTACATGCACAACACATGCCACCCATATGGTTTATGCATAAACAAAAGCACACACAGGCATGCACGCGCTAATACATACACAGGTACAGACGGGTATCAACCTACCGGGTTCATGAGTGGTGACACTGAACAATTGACATGGTTTTGCATGTGGGCACGCCACATTTAGGGACATGTTCTCCACTTTTTGCAACATTTCAGACTGTGCAACTGGAAATATTACATTTAGAAGCCTAATGCAGACTAGTGGGCGGAAGCGTTACAAGCAACGCTGAAAGTGACGCGAATCGAGAACGTTGCCTCGTCTCCCTTTGCACCAAATTTGGGTCCTGCTGGGCGTGCTAAGAGAGATACTGATCACGTAGGTAGTCCAAAGCGCCTTCATTTGATCTGTTTGCCATGCAAGTTATGCGCATGTTCATTGACTGACAGGTTAATCCATCGGGTGGCAATGATTAGGTAAAATGCTCCATATAAATTCCAATTACTTATACCTTGATTAAGGTAATTGATGATCAACTAAGGTGCATTTTGAGAACGCCATTTGCGGGTTGTAGCTACGTGACTCCTTGCTTGAATTCTGCCTGCCATTTTATTTCCTGCCATAGTGTGACAGCCTTGCCCTGGCCATAATTATTTCTTTGGCCTCATCTCTAGGATTTGTCTTGCAGGAGATCTTATCTTTTTTTGTTTGACTGTTATAGCAACCGGTTTGTTCCTGTGTCTTGCACTTGCAGTGCGTTTAAAACAGAGTGATTAATTCGCATTAATCACGTTTGGATTATCACCCCTGAATTAGGCACCTGACATTTGCGACGGACGCCATTCCCTCTTCAACTGGAGCTTTCCCAGCCTGAATTAAACAATTGGAACGTTTAACTGACTGCCATCCAGGAATTAATCATGAATGAATTAATCATTAATCACCCCCCCCTAATGATTACTTTAAATTTAATCACCTTTTATTAATTGATCACAGTAATATGGCGCATTTACAACGGGTGGATTCTGATGAAAATGCATTAATCCAATTTTACATTTACAACGAGTAGATTGATAGCTGGATTAATGAATTAACGTGGATTAGTTTAATCCAGTGGGGGGGGGCGATTAAGGATCAATGGTGAGATTTATAACGTAAAGTGGCGTTGACCATCCACCATCCAAGCATCCGCTCTTCCGACTTCCTGCAGCCTGATTATTAATGGTTTTTACCTCCCTGTTATGCTGGTCAGGGTCGTCTCCCCCCCCCCCCTTTTCGGCCAACAAGTGCCAAGTTAGCCACATCTCCCCATGCACTTCACCATTCTGGAACCTGAATGTTGCGTTAGATAGCTTGACCTTTTCTTCACACGTCTACAAAAAAGCAGGCAAAAGGCTCAGTGGTGGCCTGCTAGAAAATTTTGAAAGAATACTTATTGGCAATGTTTGGGGTGAGTTTGGCGTGGGGACGACCTCGGAGAGAAGGCAGAGAGAAGGGGGTGAGCAAATGTGGTAAAAATTGAGCTGCATTGTAAGCATGCACGAATGCTTGGATTTATGATGTTCATTTTATCCGCCCCTGGATTAACTATCAATTACCTTGGTAATCCAAAATTGTTGTAAATGCACCATTAATTATGGCGCATTTACAACAATTCTGGATTACTTGGCGATTAATCCTGGGCCAGATTAATGAACACCATTAATCCGAGCATTAATCCAGGCACATTTACAATGCAGCTTGATTTCCGCCACATTTGCTCACCCCCTTCTCGCTGCCTTTTCTCCAACCAGCATAGCAATGTATAAAAAACCATTAATCAGGCTGCAGGAAGTCAGCGGATGTTTGGGCGGTCAAAGTTGAGCCAGAGGCTCAATTTGGTCGAGATTCCAGGGCCATGTACTCAAACTTTACATAGATTGAAAGGCGTTTTATACAGTGGTCAACGCCACTTTATGTCATTAATCCACACCATTTATCCTCTATCGATCCCCCCTACTGGATAGAGATAAATGCAAATTAATCCGCATTTATTCATTAAACCCGTCCGTTAATCCACCTGTTGTAAATGCAAAAGTGAATTAATGCTTTTTCATTAATCCAATATCCGTTAATCCACCCGTTGTAAATGCGCCAATATAGTAACACAAGCTGGTAATGCCTTGCTTAACAAAACCCTCCACACCATCCTACTAGGAACAACAGGCACCATTTACAGTTGCCACACAAGAAAACCACTCCACAGCCTCGGAGTTACTGGCCTACGTGCCACAGCATTCATGAAAAACCTACATGCAATCAGATCTGCAACCAAAATCATACAGATGAGACGAGACATTGAATACATCCCCCACAAAAGCAACACTCCTGATCCCCACTGGAAAACTTCTCTTATTCTCCAAGTGGGATGTTGTGAGTCTCTGCATCCATCGGGTGTTGCAGAACACAAAACAACATCCTCTTCTACTCCATGTTGGTTGTGTTTACACTACCTGCGCTCTTTTTCTTTATCTTCTTGCTGCCATGACAACTGCCTGTTACTAAGTTTTTTTGCTGGCTATTGTGAGACAAACGCTGCAAAAAATAGATCTATCATGGCCATCATCCACTCTGTTTATTTGTTGGTGGAGGGCAATGTCTGTAGGGTTAGCTAGGAGGGTTTAATTCAGTAGCCAGAAGGTCTTGAGATTACGGCTATTACTTTGATAGTAGCCTGAGGACTATCTCCAAGGTCAAAGGTCAGAGAGTCTATCAGGTGATCTGCTGATCTGAGGAAGGGAGGAGCTCTATGACAATTTTTGGGGACCTTGAGTGGTCCTTACCCCATAATAAACGAAGCATATTCCTACAAACGCAATGTTATGGTATTTGTTTTGAGGTGAAAAGCCATAATTGGCATATAGCGAACGTGAACAAAGTAATTGGCGGCATTAATCCTGAGTGCACTAGGACAATTGGCCAGGAAACGAACCGGAATGACCTCAAATTATCAGCAATACTTTTCTTTTTTATATTTGTATTTGCACGTATACCTATCTGGCCACAGTCCCCACACATGGCAAACATTAATGTAAAAAGTGAGGGTCCGCCTGTTGGGTGTGATATCTCGATATCTCGCTCGTCCCTGTACTGTTTTGCACAATTCTTTTTGCGTTTGATTCCATACTCTTAAGTTACTTTAAGTTTGCATTTTGCATACTGGCTGAAAACCTGCAAGCGTAGCTCAAGTAAGTCGTCCTCCGCTCAGATGCATCTATCTAGCGTCCCCAACTATGAAAACCAATGTTCGATGAATCTTGCGCTGGAAAGCTGGGCTCTTTACACATCTTTTGGTATGCTGACATCTGACATACTAGGCCGCCGGCTCACGCAAACCTGAGACCCTTGTACCGAGAAATGCGTTGTTTTATATAACATTTCGTGATCCTGACGATTTAAATGAGAGTGCAGCTTTTCGACCCGAATAAACAAGGCATTCACTTATTAGATAATATAAAAGAATCTCATAACATTTCCGATTATCGGATTCCGTTTTTCTCGAGCAATTTGTGTTCCGAGTGTCTTAGTTACATACTACCAATATTTTCAGTTGAATTGCTCAGCTGATGGACCGATAACGGACGGCAAGACAACCTTGGACCAGACGCACGCAAGGCCGTTGCCATCATCCGAGTTGTCAGTCCATGCGTACAATAGCTACGGCGAGGCAAGAACTCGATTCTTTTAAGCTAGCTGGTCTGACATTTTTCACGTGACTGAACACATGCGCGCGCGCACACGCACGCACACACACACACACACACACACACACACACACACACACACACA
>Ga0307972_1001484_pt1 | contig 12361 bp, 17 predicted proteins | sample OrgLakmetagen780_FD_201848 | JGI IMG/M metagenome (GOLD analysis project Ga0307972, IMG submission 201848) | Saline water microbial communities from Organic Lake, Antarctica - #780 | ecosystem: Environmental > Aquatic > Non-marine Saline and Alkaline > Saline | place: Antarctica: Organic Lake...
TCCCCTTGCCCGCCCCACGCACGCACACACACATACAAATAAGCTGCACAGGCATACTTCAAGTTACATAGTATTAGACCCACACCATTTGCAGCAAGAGCAAGAGCAAGCCCCACGTAGCTACCTCTCCCACCACCTGCTCAACCACACATACCACGCATACCTGTCCATGAGAGGGCTAACTGACATGTTGCGTGCTTTTTCTGCGTCTCCTTGTCTCCACATTTCCTCCTCTAAAAGCTCCACCCACTTCACGTGCGTCTCCCATTTGTGTGTCAGATGCCCAATGTCGGCACATTTCATGGCAGTCTGTGCGCGCAAGATTGAAGTAGGTAAGACTTGTCAAAACACGTTACGGCAGTCTGTGCGCGCAAGAGTGAAGTAGGTAAGACATGTCAAAGCACACGTCATGTGTACCTCCTCACATGCTGCATTCACCTCCCAAAACGTGTCAGACGTCTTATGTTGGGACACTTCATGGCTGTCTGCACGAGATTTGAACACTCCTTTCACTACAACTCAAGAGTCATATACAGACACGTTACAAAACAATAATGATTTGTTCAAGGTGTACTTAAGACATGAGTACTAGCTGTGTGTATATGTATGTTTCTGCTCAGCTCGGCCTGCCTGTCTGCCTAGAATCCAAAAAATACTCGTTTTTTTCTGTTTAGTATTTGTGGCGTAAGCCTAATGTTTTAAGGGGGGCTACCAGGACATAATGGGGGCCCTTCAAAATGCCTACCTGCTCACGAGCACCAGAAATGGGAGCCTCGATGAATGGTGCACTTAAGCTGGTATGCAACTCATAAAATACATACTTTGGCCCATATTCCCAAATTGCTGTGGCATGCAAGGTCAGATTAGAAGGCATTAGCAGGCGCTAGGTATGCTTTTGAGGATCCCTATAAATTGCGCAATTACCTATCCTTGATGACAAACGAAGAGCCTGAAAATGTGCTTTGAGGGAGGAGACATGTCCTCTACTCCCTCCCGCCATAACCAAACGTAAAAGACAATTGAACACAACATTTCAGGGGCTCCCAATTTGGCTTTCTGCACAAATGTTTGGAATATTTATGAGAGGTTTGGGCAAAAGTCGTGAGTCCAACAAAGCCTCACAACTAGCTCCTTTGCCCCTGCACATTTGTGTGCATGCCATCGCTACGTGAGTATATAATGACAAAAGACGTTTCCTTGGCCCAGAATCTGGGCCCCAGATTGTGCTCATTTTCCTGGGACGTGGTAGATGCATTAGTTTTTGGTATACCTCTTACCAGGTCAAACCACGCGCAAGAAAGTGCCATGCACTATTCGACCTGCAGCACTTTTCCATCAAAAATAGCCAGCATTCTATTTGACCTCTAAACAGCGCGGCGAGGATGCAGACACTACTATCACTTACTCACTTGATTTCATACATGAATGAATCATGCAGAATCAACTCATGAGCTACTCACATACACACCCATGCTCACCTAAACCCCCTAACCCCAGCAACAAGCATCGAAGTTCAAACACACCTGCAGCACTAGAGAGCGCAGTTCTTCATCCTCCACCACCAGCCTTCCCAGTTGTTGTTTAGTATCACGCGGTGAGACTGGTTCATCTAGCCAGCCCTTTTTGCGGGCTGGATGTGCACGTGTTGGGGGTAGTGAGTGAGGCACGTGCGTTTATACGTGTGCAGCGTTTGTATGTTGCAAGCAGTGGTTCGTGCTGCAAACAGCGTGCTAATTGACAGACGCTGCAGAGCAATATCCGAAGCCAGACAGGAAGGAAGGCGTCGTACTTTCTTTACTGAGATTCGTTTTCATCATGGGCCGGCTGCAACCATACAACGAAAGACCAAATCTTGCTGAAAAGAGCGCAAAGATTTACTCACATGATGATTTCAGGTACTCAATGGTGGGTTCATCTTTTTCTGCAAGCAACACATCAGAAAAGGGCGCGATTGAAAGAATTTAAGAAAATGACATCATTGTACTAACGGCTGTCCTCCAGCTGCTCTGTTTCATAAGGTGCGTCGAGCTTTAATACACAGCTAATATGAATCACATTTTATGCATAAGGTGACGAGCAAGGTGTTGCCCTTTATGTAGGTATACACGTTTACCAGTCTGGTGGGGCTAACGGAGGGAAAGCCTGAAAATGCGTATCTTTGCATTCAGAAGGCAGCCACTCAAAGCCACTTCATCTGATCGACACCATTTTAGTACTAATTTGTAGCTGGCATTGAGAGCTACCTGAGCACGTGCCCAGTTTTATGTGGGTCGCTTTGCATGCCGAGATAGACTGGAGTAAGCACACATGGTGCATGTAAACCCTAATGTGTGATTTCCATGGGAAAATGGCTCAAATCATCATAAAACACCAACACTCAGCTGTTTTCTATCATTTTTGTTGCAATGGTTTTCTTTTGTAATAAGGATTCCATGCCATAAAAAATTCCAGATTGGTGCTGTTGGTGATCTGGTACGAAGAATTTGCGGTAAAAATTGGCCTGCACGCCACAGCAAGTTAAGCACGCGCCCCCAAATTGGCAAGCTCCAAATTCTACACCCAAAGACAAAGCATTATGTAAAATTTGGAGCTTGCCAATTTGGGGGCATATAAACCAAAGAGCATATAAAAACTTCCCCATTTTGGGCCTCAGTTAGCTCCCTCTGCACGTTTACGCTACTAAACTTGCATGCATACATTTTGCACTTCCTGCTATCACGGCCAACTAAACTTGAATTCCATACATATGGCTCGCCAAAAGAAGAGAAGGGTCACAGAACCCCCCTTCCCTTCTGTTACATTTGTTTCGTTAACAAGACCCCTCACATCGTGATTGCTTGCAGAGAGGCAATTCAGTTGTAACGCATAGAAAAGTACATGCACAATAATACCAAGCTGGGATTCTTATTGCATGCACGATACATTGCATGCACGATAGAGCACGCTACGCTACACCACAAAACCTAAAAAAAAATCTGTTTAATGGCCGGCCACGTGCTTTTGCTCACCGACAGATTGTGCACTGGCCAGTAGGAGAGGAATTTTAGCATCCCAGAGCGAGCACAGACAAAAGTGCTGCAAAAAGTAGAAAGGGCACACAAGTAAGAAGGGGAAGGGGGGGGTTTGGAAAATGGGTTAGTGGAAAAAGGGTGCTTTTGAAGCTGTGAGAGCCATCAAGCCTGCGCCTCAAGCCAGCTCAATTTCCATGCCATTGTGCTGTGCTGAAGATAACAAGATCTAATAGGTTCCTGATTTGCACCTGCTAATTTAAAAAGAACTCGACGCTTTGCAGGATCAATGCACATGCTTGCAAAGGTAAGATGTCGGCACATGTTTTGCCTCCCACCCCTCCTATCAGAAATCCTACAACTATCGGAAATCCCACGACTTTTCATTATAAGCCGTCAAATAGTTCTCTTGAGCAATATTTTTGAAGCCATCAAGTTCTCTGTAAGTGACACGCACCTGCTTCATATCAGTTGCAAGGACCAGGTCCACCACCATCTTGCGCAACACTTCTTGAACCTTTTGAGGGTATATGCACATAGACGAGTGGGGTAAGAACATTGCACACCTTGTACAAGGTTTTGGAGGTCAACGTGCGCATACAATCAAGACCGAGGATGCCAAGGGAGGCAAAGAAAGGGACAACGAATTAGCAACAAATGGAAAAAACAGGGGAGGGATACAGCTTACATACTGAGGACGCAGGGGTCAACACAAAAAGGAGCTGTGGTGAGCCTGCAGAGCTAACACACTAAGATGGCCGAAACCACATAATTGTGGTGTAGTTTGGAGAGGGATTTCTACGGTACCTGGTACCAGATTCGTTTCTTTTCTGTGGTAAATGTGGGGAGTGTCTTTTCACTGTCTGTGTAGCTTTTTGTGTTCTTTTTCTTTTAAGTCATGGATATGCGAGCAGGTGCAAATCAGACAATTCCGGCCAGTCTTACAAATAAATATACAGAGCCACCCTACGGTTAGACAAGCCAAGACATTGATCGAGACATTAGGTACAAAAAAGATTCACCAGAGAGCTACCAGCGTCGATGCAAGGCGGTGCATTCAAAACCTCCTACCTTGGTTGTGAAGGTGATCATGAACAGGACATTCCTCATCCTGATCTGATCTGAAGCAAACCAACCAAAGCTGTAAAAGTAAACCCTTCTAAATCAAAAGTTCGAGCATGATAATGTCAGGCCTTAAGTCCAGCAAACTCCCAACTTCCAGAAACTTCCAAGCAACACGCACACACACACGCACACTCATGCTTCACATTTGAGTTGGCTTATAACGTGAAGCAAAGCTGTTTTTTGTGTTTCCTCACGCTGCCCACCAGTATGACAAAACACCCCCATGTGCAGGGTTGAGCCAGAAACCTGCATGAACAAGTACAGTTGAGCAGTTCCCATACACTCTGCGTATACGCATATACATATGACTCTGGCCAACCCTGCCCACGTGCAACCTCTCACCTTTGCATTTGTGTTTGAGAAAGCAGCACAGTCTTCATCTCCTAGGAGCAGGCTCCACGCGGCTGCAGCATGGTGGTTCTCCATTGGTGATCTGTCGTTGTAGGTGATGGCCAGGGTGTCCTTGGTTTTGACCAGGAAGTCGTTGTTGACGCCTACGGAGCAAATGAGAGCGAGAGCTGTCGGTGAAGGCAGCAACAAAGTCAGCTGGTGCTCACTCCTGAATTTAAGCGGTGAATGTGATCCAGTGTAATGATCTATAACATGTGACATTTTTCACGGCACCCTTGCCACAAAACTGCAGCCACCCAGTTGGAAGAACACAACACAAGCAGTGCTGCACTCACACAGTTGAGAATCATTGCTGCAGTGTGCATGGCTAGGACACTGCTGTCCTGTGACTCGTGGAGAGCCTTCCCTCCCTTACCACACATTTGTAGGGTTAACCAGAACCATATATATTTACGGTGTATATATGGTATTTTTGGCAGGGAAACCGCGGTCATATACGGTGTACATATACACGGTTCTGGCCAGCCCTACACATTTGCAGAGCGACGCACCTCAAACTCAGCTTCCCCTTAAGGAGGACATACCTCTGTGCTCAAAGTCATGGATCACTGCGGCAAGGTACGTTGCTAAAACTGCAATGTCCTGGGCCTTATGAAGCGCCTCGCCAACGCCCCCACGGGTCAAAATGACATGGAGGGTGCGCAGCACATCAGCCGCGTGGATGCGATTGTGGTAGGGGTTGTTGCTATAGTTGTCTTCCAGGCGGAACAAGAACCTGGGTGTATTGGTTGAGAGGGCGCTTAGCGTTTGTTAGGGTCAAGATAGGAGTGCAATTAGTGTGTAATCTTTTCTGAGTAAAGGGTTTGGTATAAAACCAGCTACAAAAAGACAAGAAGGGTCAGTTGATGCTGAAGGAAGAGGATAGTAGCAGGTGAATTAAAGCAGCAGGGGCAACGCGAAGTTCAAACACTTCCTATGTCTGTAGATGGGCGGACTGCACAAAGCAAACACGTAGGGATAGCCAGGACAGTGTCTGACTGTGACATTGGAGATACCTTTGGGCTAACAATTCAATTGGGCTAGCAATTCAATTGGGCTAGCAATTCATTTGAGCTTAAAACACAGCACACACTGCTACGTTAACGATTTTGGCCAGCCCTACAAATTAGTGTGTGCTCACTGCACAACAGTACACTCTCCTGCATGAGTGGTCCTGGCCAGCCCTACGAGTAAGTGTGTGCGCACTGCACAAACAGTACATGCTGCTATGTGAGTGGTCCTGGCCAGCCTTACAAACGCGTACGTGCTCACCGTGCAAGCAGGACTTCCTTGATCTGGTACTTGGCCAGCAGGTTGAAACGCGTGAACAGGGCAAATGCAAGCGCCGACAGGGGGCGGTTGTTGGTGACACGGTTGAGCTCAAACGCATCAAACTGCCACTCATCCACCTGTGGAGATGTGAGAAGCACCGGAACATTTTTATTCGAGTAGCCACCATCCCAGGCTGAGCGCCTCTGGTACTGAAACTAAACTAAATGCAGCACCTGTCATCTTAGTCCTGACAACGATGCAGGTAGATTGTTGCAGCTTCAGGCTTGAGTAGTTTGAACTAGTGTTCAGGTTTGCATCACAAGGGGTCACGGTAAAACAAAAAAATGTATAGCAACTTTATCGGTTTTGTTTGACTGCATATCGCCTTTTGAATGATGCATACAAGCAGGTGATCGAGAGAACCGCATCCATGTGTCAATAACAAAATATGATTCAAGCAGGGTTGACTGGAATCCTTTATGTCATAAAACTTGATGTTCAAAGCTAGGTCCAAAGGGGGTTAGTTATAACCCCTTTGGCGCCCCCTGTGCTGATGTTTAATAAAAGGAATGAAAGAAGTTTGAGATTTCGATAATCACTGGGCCTTTTCTATCGACCATTTTTGCAATGTATTTTGTTTGTTGCAAGGACGAGAAAACATAAAATCAGGGTTGTTCAGTTCGATTTTTTGGGAGCAAGGGTTCAATAAAGTTCGTGAAAGTTCTAGAACCCTCGAACTGTTCGAGCAGTTCGATGTGCAATTTTGAAAATGGAGGATTTTGCTGGTTTCCATGGTCATACTCGTCCAAAACATGCTTGTATTGTCTTGCATGTATATAATACATTATATTTAATTAGTGCAGAAAAAGTCAGAACGTTTGACGACCATCTAAGGCTCTTTCCTGCATTTTGGACTATTTGGGACCTAAAAATTCGAAAAATGGGCATAAAGTTCGACGAACTTTTAATAGCTAACGAACGGCATTTTTAGGGCTTGTTTAAATGCATGAAAGTTCGCAAACCCGAACTTTTGACCAAACCCCGAACTGAACAACCCTGACAAAAATCAATGAATTTGGTGCTCTGCTGGCCAGATGCAGCATTTGAGTGCTTAAAAAGTTGGGTTTGTGCCGTGGCTGATTAGGAACGTGCGCCCCAATTGCCGCTAATTTTACTCAACTGGTTTGAGCAGCTACAATTTAGGGTTAAGCTTGAACAGCAGCAGTTGGGGCGCTCATAACCTAGGAGCATTTGAAAACCATGCCCATTTCGGGCCCCTGTTGGCCATCTCTGATATAAAACACATCCATAATAACGCCTATAGAAATGTAAGCAGGACGACCGAGAGGACCACATATGCAAACATACAGCATCCATGCACACCGAACAGCTGCAGCACCCACCTCAGCAAGCACAGGAAGCACTGGGTTAGAGGGGGCCCCCAGCATTTGCAACATCAGCACCTACCTTAGCAAGCACAGTAAGCACTGGGTCAGAGGGGGCCTTTAGCATCTGCAACATCTGGTCCACACTATTAGCAATGACGAGCTGCTTGTGCATAGACACGGGACCTGGAGGCCTCTGCCGGTGCATTGTGGTGTCCATTGAGAGGCTGTTGAGCGCGGGCTGTGCCTGTGCCTGTGTGTGCGTTTACGATTGCGTGGTGTGCGTGCGCGGTTGCTTGTTTATGTGTGCTTGTTATATTGTGTGTTCTAGGTTGTGCACGTGCAAGTGTGTGTTTCTGGGTGTGCGAGTGTGTGCAAAATCAAGGCGTGCTTAACAAATAGTATCCAGCAAAAGACGAAGGAAAGCACCTTGCCATCGTTTCCGTTGCCCTCTGCTCGTGTGGCTTGATCACTGGGTTTCCGAGCGTGCCCGAACTCGCTCATTCTACGGGGGAGCGACACGGGGCTGAATTGGCCTTGCATTGATGTGTGGTGGTGAAGTGACAGCCGAGGACCTGCAGAGCCGTGGGGAGATGTCGCTGGGCCTGCTTGTCCAGTAAGCCACTCTGCATATGCACACACATGTGTGACAATTTGGTGGTGCTGTTGGTGACAACGGGAACATTAACGTTATTGTACTAACATCCCCAGTGAGCACCTGAGGTTAATCCTGTAAAATCCCCCACGTTGGCCCTTTCTTCTCCTCAAAAGAACCCCTACGGCTTGAGCCGTTTAAACCCCCACGTGGGCCCTTTCTTCTTCCTTGTTTAACCCCCACAAAGGAGTTTCCTTTGGCAATGACCGACAAGGCCCACAACAGAAAGTCAAGCTCAGAGCTCAGTTTACAAAGTCACGCTTCTCCTGTCAGCAGCCTCTCAGTCCAGTACCAATGCCGGCATACACTCATTATAGGGGGGAAAGAGTGGGGAGCCAGGAGGGGCACCTTGCGGAGAGAATATAAACATTTACAAAAAGCGTTGGCCGGAGCCACACGTACTGTGGGCAAAGATGTTAGGTGAATAGCAGAAAACCTCTAATTGTATGATCATACATATCATACACGGTTTGTGTGCACGGTTCTGGCCATCCACTACGCAATGTAGCTCAGCAGGTTCACATTCATCAAGATCTAGCTACGAGCTGCAGGTTGGAGTGTGCCGGGCAATAATAAAGACAGACGCTGACCAAAAGGACGCATTGGGGGAGACCTGCATCCTGCAGAGCTGCAAAGGCCTAGGACGGGCATGCCATTCCATGCTCCTTTGCTAACGTGCCTTGAGCATTGCAGAGGGGGTAGGCTAGCTGAGGCTCACGTGGGCATGCTTTTCTATGCTCCTTTGCCTGTACACGCCTTACGCACGCCTGACACACGCCTTACGCACGCCTTATACACGCCTTACACACGCTTCACACACCACACACCTTACACAAGCCTTACGCACACCTCACACACGCCTTACACACGCTTTACACACCACACGCCTTACACAAGCCTTACGCACACCTCACACATGCCTTACACACGCTTTACACACCACACACCTTACACAAGCCTTACGCACACCTCACACACGCCTTACACAAGCCTTACGCACGCCTTACACACGCCTTACACACACCTTACACATGCTTTACACACCACACACCTTACACACGCCTTACGCACGCCTTATACACGCCTTACACACCCTTTACTCACGCCTTACGCACGCTTTACACACACCTTACACATGCTTTACACACCTTTGCCTATATACGCCTTACAAACTGACAAGCTCCAAAACTCTTTTATGCAGAATGATTGTGGGCGTGTTATACAAAGCTTTCCAGTTTGAAGGACGTTATCTTCCCACTGTGGCATGTCTGGACCGTGCAAGGCGTGAGGATACAGAAACCCAGAACGGTCATGGTATCAACATCGTTGGCCTGGAACCCCCAAATATGCCGCACATGACCGTACATTTACAGATTTCGCTGCCAACCCTAGGCTCTAGATATCAAGCAACGCTCACCAGCATACGTCATCCCAGGCAAGGGGGGGTGATCAGGGGCTTCAGCCTCATTTAGCACAGCCACAAAATCCTGCGGATATTCCGTGTGTGTTTGTGCATAAGTGTGCGTGCGCATGTGTGTGTATGCACGTTATTGATAGTGTGTATTTGTGCGTGAGAATATGTGTGTGTGACAAAATCCACTGCACTACCCTGGTCACAACCCTTACCAGAAGCCAGTGTTAAACAATGCATGCCAAAGACTTTCGTACGTACCGCTTCAGACTGATCATTTAAAAGCTGCACCAGAGCGGCGCGCACTTCGTCATCCCCTTCTTGGATTCTGGACAACTTTTCAGCCATTTGGTGGTGCAGCTTGGTTGCTGGGGGAAGGCTTTGGATGGCTGCTGTCAGGACTGCATCCCTTAAGCCCATCACCTCACTCATCTCCGGCTGCAAAGCAATGAGTGCGTGTGAGTGTGCGAGAGTATGAGTGTCATCATCTCCGGCTGCAGAGCATGGAGTGTGGGTGAGTGTGCGAGTATGGGTGTCATTGATGTGTGTTAAAACAGAAATGAAGGTTTAAACCCTGTGAACTAGGCTTGTTATCATTTTTTGTCCCGAGTGTGAGTGTGAGTGTGAGTGTGTGTTCCTACACAGCTTCTTCAAGAAGGTAAGTTCAACTTAAAAGCCTGACAACAGAAAGTGCACATCATTCCTAAACAGCAAACAGCTAAGCAGCTTGTCCATACTCACAGTATTTCCTCGCATGAGCTTATCAATCAGCACTAATGTCTTCTCAGCGGCTGTTTCTCTAGTCGTGCTGAAGCGCCGCTCCTTCTTGCCGCCCCTTGGCCCACGAGGTATTGATACAGGCCCATCCCGCTTCACCTGCGAGTTTAATGTACATGTACGTTTGGTGTGTGTGCGTGTGCATGTGCGTGTGTGCGCGTGTGTGCGTGCGTGCTTGTGCGATTTGTAATTTTTTGTTTGTGTGTTTATGGAGTCAGCTCTCAGCTCTCTAAAAAACTCACCAATGCCTCCTCCAGGGCCTCCTCTATCTTATGCTTCTGCTGCTCCAACAATACGACTCGAGCTGCCAAAGACGAGGTGAACTCGGCCTGTGTGTGTAATTGTGTGTTTATCTAAGGGGTGTGTGTGTAAATGTGTGTGTGTATGTGTGTATGTGTGTGTGAATGTGTGTGTGCATGTGTGTGTTTGTGTGAGTGTGTGTGTGTGTGTGTGCGCGTGCATGCACGAACGTACTCTCCATGCTGTGTCATTGTGATCAATCCCAGGTCAAAGGAGACGCAGCACCATATTAAAATCATCCTTTTGAGTGACCCACTTTGAAATTCTGCTCTGCATCTTGCCACAGGACGTCTGTTGAACTGGCGCTTCCTCCTATTTTTTTTTCCCGCTCCTGCAGCTCCTCTTCTTTCAATTTCAGCTGCTCCTCTTTCTTCCGCAGGGACTCCTCTGGTTGTGGATGAACCACTTGCGTTTTTACGTCACTGGAGAATTTATTGCCCATTATAACCCTGTTGACCAAGCCGTGTGAGCAAGCGCGTGCCGTACACATGTGGGTATGGCACAATTAGATGCTTAACAGCGGAAAATGCTCACACCAAAGTGACAGAATACATCACATGTTTGGCTTGTGGGACTCTAAGAGGGTGCAGCGTCAAAGTTTCCGGCATTGCATGTGTGCTCAGTCATTTTAATGTGTCCATGTAACAGGAAGTCTGGATATGTTCATATGTATGAGAGTAAGCCAAAAAGCTGCAGCACAGAGGAGGTGCAAACATTCGAAATCACAGCAACAAGCTGCAGCAGGCACATGTTACCTGCAAAAGCTCCGCAGCTAGAAACATGTTAAACCCTGCGCCGCAAGCCAGAAGCGGTCATCAAGGTGTGTGTTTCCTCTCAGTTGCAGTTTTAATTATGTATTACGTGCTTATTAATGAGAATTTTCATTTTGAAGTGCCGCAAGGAAGCAGTGAATTACCTTTTGGTTTTTTGAACGGTAATCCCCAATCTGCCTTCTCTCCAGCAGCATAGCAGGAAGCCATGGGCCATTAGGTAAACAGGCTGTAGGAAGTCGAAAGAAGAAAGCCGAATTCGTCGGCTCTCTGGGCCCAGGTAGACTTGGTTTAAATCATATATCAAAGGGCCATTTATACAGTGGGTGGTCTACACCACTTTTTGTTATTTATCAAAGGCAATATCCTGCAGCAAACTTTTTGACGTCTTTTTAATTTTCTGGACCTTAAAAAAAAGTACGCAGGCAGTGGAAACCACCACATTAATTAAGGAAAAGGTGCCACTTTGGTACCGAGTACCGTAAAGCTCCTCCACCGCGAAAAGGAAAGGAAGAATCGATGGGGATCAGGAGGGTTGCAGGCTTGGCCTGAAACCGGCTCCTAATGACGGTTGATAACAGTACTGGAGAGGGCACGTCTGGTATGGACAAGTTTTGCAGCAAAGTTCACAGAGTGCACATGGAGCTTGGAGGCAATCTTTTTAACTTGAGGATCAAAACTCAGTTCCTTGAAAGGCTTCAGAGTGTGAGTGTTGTAGATGGTGCCACCCACCACACCCAAAAGGATGATGTGGAGAGTAACGGAGGCTCCTTGGAGAATGTAGCAAAGGTCTTTGTGCTGTTCCTTTGCGGCGTTCAGCTGGATCTGAGGTCTGGTGTCCTCACAATACTTGATCTAGATAAGGTGGATGTCACGCCGAGGTTTGCTGAGGTCTTTAGGTCAATGCTGTCTGGGGTTTGTGGCTCTACCAGTACTGGTGGCTGGCGGTGCTGCTGAGATGCTCCCAGTCTCCCTCAATTGCTCCCTGCCACTTTGAAGAACCCGCCCCCCTACAATAGTTTGTTGTTTTTGTGTTTTTTTGCAGCGATGGGAGTATCCAGCACAAAATATGGGCGGCTGGAGGTAAATCTGTCTTTATCTGGGAAGCGGGGTGGGAAGAGCCATTTGGGAACAATTCTACTTTCAGCTGTTTCAGGAATCTGGAGGTTATGCATGGTCATCCGCTCGTTGCTGCCTGTATCTTTGGAAACAATGCATGATTATAAGGAGCCTTTTTTGCTGATAGCCTTAAAGATCTGAGCATGATT
>Ga0307972_1001488_pt1 | contig 12343 bp, 14 predicted proteins | sample OrgLakmetagen780_FD_201848 | JGI IMG/M metagenome (GOLD analysis project Ga0307972, IMG submission 201848) | Saline water microbial communities from Organic Lake, Antarctica - #780 | ecosystem: Environmental > Aquatic > Non-marine Saline and Alkaline > Saline | place: Antarctica: Organic Lake...
ATCTCAAGCCTGTTGTGCAGGGTTGGCTAGAACCATACATTTATAGGTATGTACGGTGTACATACGGTATTTTCAGCAGGGAAATCACCATACTTGCGCTCATATACGGTGCAGATGTACGGCTCTGGCCAACCCTGCTGTTGCTCTACGACTGCAAACACCTTCACACATATGCTCATTCATTCATACCAGTGTTGTGCCAGCACGGTTTACTGTATGGTACGGTTTTATGGAGTAGGACAGTATTTATACAACTTTTGGACAATAACCACGGTAAGCTACGATACAATGTACAGTATGGTGCAAAAGGCTGGAAACTGGCGTTTTGTTTTATTAAAGGGTCATTTTGGCTCCTATCTCCGCAAATCTTGCTTACATAGCTCCAGTTTAGGATTGAAAAGCATTGTCCAAGAAGAAAATATCCAAAAGAGTTGGAGTGAAAAAGCAAAAAAATGCGGTCGGTTGTTCTAGTACGGTTTGGACCGTTTCTTCCCTTTGACTGTAAAGTACGATTTTGGACCGTACCGTACGTAATCGTACCGTACATACGGTCTGAAATTTGAAATACGAGGTGAGAGTACAACACTGTTTCATGATCATATCTTTTATCTTTTATTATATGTACACGTGTACGCTCTATTTGGTGAACATACACTCAATACAAACACACACACACACATGTGCACGCGTGCACATACGTGCGCACATGCGTATGAGCACACACAAATACAAATGTCGGCACACACATACACACACAGCACGCATCCATGCACAGGCATGCTCGCAATCATACACACGCTTGCGCAAACAACCGCACACACAAATACATACACATCTGCACATTTGCATACACATCCACACACATTCACACACACACACAAACGCACACACAATGCATCTACACAGGTGCTGTTGTCGGTGGTGAAGCAGATGCTGCAGCAGCAGACAGCTGCCCACACGCGTGGGGCTCTTAGCATCTTGGGGCACGTGCACTTCCGTAACGGCTCACATGTGCAGGTGCGGCATGGTTTTGGTGTTTCCGTGTGTGTGTGTGTGTGTGTGTGTGTGTGTGTGAAGAGCGGTTTATTGCCTTTAGGCATCGTGCAAGTGCAGTAGAGCAAGGACTAGTAAATTGTGTGAATGTTCCTAGACGTGTGATGCCCCTCATGCAAAAGCTCATCAGTTACTAAATTTGTGCTGCAACAAACATGGTAGACATGCTAAAGTCAGTGAGATTGCATGCACAAGAGCTTGTAACTTGATGGGAGGCTGCACATGCCCTCTTGTGTTGGTATTGGTGATGCGTAGTTGAACCTTGCCTGTGCAGAAACATTAACGCTACGCACTGGTCGCACAGAAGCTTCAGCCTGATGTCCTGGTTCCCTGTGCAGCCGCCTCACTCATTTTTGCATCTAAGGAGCTTTAACCTAAAAATTTAATAAACGCCGTGAAGGCCCGCTTTCATGGCCGACAGATTCCCACCTCTGACCCTCCCTCCTAATCCACACAAACAAAATGGACAGGCAGGGCTGCAATGTCCAACTGATTTCTCGCTTCTGACCCTCCCTTCTAATCCACACAAACAAAATGTACAGGCAGGGCTGCAATGTCCGACTGATTTCTCGCTTCTGACCCTCCCTTCTAATCCACACAAACAAAATGGACAGGCAGGGCTGCAATGTCCGACTGATTTTTCGCTTCTGACCCTCCCTTCTAATCCCTAACTCAGGACCCTCCGCCAGCACCGACCAAACAAGGAGACGACAGCAGCACAGGCAAATTCACCAAGGCGTGCGCACGCACGGAGTGGATGCAGCTGCTGAGCGACGTATTTGACGCTGCATGGTCGTCAGAGGTGGCCGCATTACAGCCACATCCACAGCCCCTCCAGCCACACACTCAGCCACAGTACCTCCTCCCACCTCATGATGACTCGCTTGCAGCAGCAGCAGCAGCACCTCCTATCGAGAGGGTCCTGTACCCACCACCACAATTACCGCCACGCTCCTCGCCCCCGTTGCAACTACCTTCAGAGCCATCCCTCATTTTGTACCCTCCCCCTGACAACCCTCAGCAGCCCTCCCTACACCTCACAGCAGCATCGGCTCGTTCCAGTGGAGATCCCCCCCGTGTGCTGTACCCTCCTGCGGCTTCAGCCCGAGCCCCTCCGAATCCGGGTGCAATGCCACCTCCTCAAGGACCTTCTATGGGAGCGGGATTCGGCCAAGGCAGCGGCAGCAGCAATGTGCAAGGCTCCTCGCCTGCAGGCACTTCATTTGACAGCAGCGGCGGTAGCGCCCACACCGCTGGTGGCGCAGGTAGCAGCAGTAGGAGCAGCAGAGCGCGGAGGAGGAGGGGTAATGGGGAGGCAGTGTATGAGGGGAGGGCAGGCGTTGGCGCACACATGTCCAACAGTAGCGCTGCAGCCCAGGGAGGCGCCAGCAGCAGCGCTGCAGCTCAAGGAGGCGCCGGCAGCAGCGCCGCCCTCAATGCAGGCGCACTTGGCAGCAGCAGCAGCACCGGCAAATTGTCGAGCAGCAGCAACGCAGGCAGCGGCCCTGGCAGGACTGCCCTTAACACAGCAGCACGTGACCCCAGCATCGCTGCAGCACTAGGAGGTACCACAGGCGATTTGCCGAGCAGCAGCATCGGCAGCACTGCCCTCCCTGTCACGGCTCGTGACGCCAGCAAGCCTGGCAGCACCACCGCCATTAAAACTGGCAGCATCGCCGACGAACGCGGGGGTGGGGCCGGCGTTGTTGCTGACGATAGGCGGCCGGAGGGGCAGGGACCTGGGTTTGAAGTTGGCCTCGGCTACCGTGTGCTGGTGCAGGTAGGGCTCGCTGTGCTAGGGAGTTCTTTAGGGCTGGAGATCGCCTAATTGTGGTACCACCATGCGTAAATGTTCAGCAGAGTTGTTCATTGGTGGATTTGTGTCTGTGTTGGTGCAGCTTACAGAGTAAAGTCCTGTGTTTGGGCACGGGCCTCGGCTGCCGTGTGCTGGTACAGGTAGAGCTCGCTATGCTGTTGAGTATTTTTGGGGATAAGTAGGAAATGTCAAAGACCACGCACTTACACTTGCTTCATTGTAACCAGACTCTGCTGCGGCACGCAAGGCAACACACACACACACACACACACATACACACACATTATCACACACACACACATACATACATACACACACATATACACACACACATGCACACACATACACCATACATGCAACCCACATGCCCCATCCTACTACCCATACAGACCTTATACCATCCTAGTATTTGCGCTTCCTTGGACGTGCCAGCCTGTATGTGGCAAGCACTGTGTGTCGGTTGGCTACACACCCAATTACACGCTCTGCTACGTCCTGCAGCCTACAAGGTGTTGCACACACGCTAGGACCCTCTTGGGGTGCGGCTTGGTTCTGCAAATAAGGCAAAACACACATATACACATAAACACACACACACTCCAGAACGTGCGCTGCCTTTGACTTTGTGCAGGTCCTGCAAGCTTGGAAGCAGCTTCTCGACAGCCGGCAGAGTGGTGTGCTCTCCGCCCTTCACAGCACGGACTGGCATGCCCGTGTGCGCCTGGCTGCCACCCACCCGAAGCAGCTGGTCGTCGGGGCTGCGTCGAAGCTGCTCCCTTTCTGTGACGGGCTCCAGCTGGATGCTGCAGAGGCGCAAGCTTGCACGCAGCAGCTTGTGGCCATGCAGGTGTGTGTATATGTGTGCATGTGCGTGTATGTGTTGCTTGTACCCATATGCGGGTGTGTGCATATGTGTGCATATGCGTGTGTTTGTGTGTGCGTGTGTGTGTATGTGTGTGTTGCGCTTGTACCCATATGCAGGTGTGTGCATATGTGTGCACATGCGTGTGTGTCTTGCTTGTGCTCATATGCTGTGCAGCACTTGCATACGCCGCATTGAAATGCTCATGTGCAACCTGAGGTTTTTGTCCTTTGCTTGACTTTGAATTTTTTGGCTCTTCAATAGAGTCAGGTGGGATGCAGCACATTTCAACACCCGTTCGTTGAGCTTTGCTGTGAAGGCTGTTGATGTGCCGTGTTAACAGTATGTCTCAACCAGACCCTCTGTGAAACCAGCATTCAAAAACACAATGTGTTAGGATTGTTATGCTCTGCTTTGATATAAGCAAGGCCCTTGCTGTTACCAAAATAGAGTATAAGTGCTTTACTTGACTTGCAAATCACGTTCTGTCTTCTTGGGACCCCTTCCACGGCCTAACAGCGTAGCTACGAGCAGGAACCAACCAATGGGTAAAAAATGGACAAAGTAAGCACGCTCAATTCCTTTATAAACTGATCAAAGGGGACCATAAGACCCTGCAGCCTAGCTGCTGCTAAGAACCAATGAGTAAGAAAGGAACAGTACAACAGTACGCTTGACATGAGCAAAGTACGCTTGACATGACCACAAGACCTAGCTTCACTTTATGTTAGTCATGCCTGTGTATGTGTTCACAATTCCCTTCCACGTGCAGGGCAATGCCCCAGGCTTGGCAGAGGTGGAGTGGTCCAACGACGCCTTTGCGGCAGCCCTGGATGCTATGGGCCTCGACACCCCCACTGGTAGAGAGGCAACTCCTCCCTTCAAGCCCCCTCCTACTCGGGGTCCTGCCAGCTCTGACCGAAATGCCCCCCAGCTGCAAGGGGGCCCTCCTGCCCCTGAGAGCGGAGGGCCCCAGGAAGCTGCCACGCCAGCCGTGAGCAGTGAGCACGAACCTCATTCCCCACTTCCTCCAGCACCTGTCATGCCCTACACCACTGCACAAGGCCCCCCATCGCTGGTGCCACCTGCTCCTGCTGCCCCTACAAGCGGTGCACACGACGGTTCCTCTGTGCCTCCTGCTGCTGCTGCTGCTGCTGCTGCTTCTGCTCCTGATTCTGCTGCTGCTCCTGATTTTGCTGCTGCTGTGGAAGAGCCTTTGGCCGTGGGCAAGGACATGCAGGTAGGCACCACCTTGCACAGTCTTCCCCGAGCCTTCCTTCTAATTGTTTGGTCCTGCTTTTGATACTTTTGCATGTGCTGCCTCAGTCACCTCTTGCGAGTGCTCGACTGGTTCTATTTTGTCAAACACAACACATGCGGCTGTTTGATGTGTCATGCCGTCATGCCACGATACTGCTGGAGAGCTAAGCCAGAAAGTTTTGTAGCGGTGGCTGTGTTTCCCTGGCTGTGTCGACACCCTACCCTAAATAAAAAGCAACTCCTGTTTATTGTTGCTTTGATTTGGAGTCTACAGCATTGCATTCTGTATCCCGTACAAGCTAATCAGCTTAAAATTGCATGCAGATGCATGGCAGGGCCCTGAAACCTGTTTTAAACTGTGTTTGCCCTTGAAAGATTGATTTGTTTCAAGTCGTGGCAAAGCATTGATCTCCTTCCTCGCTCAATAACACCACGCACGCAGGAGTTCTTGGAGGCCTTCCTTGCCTCAGACACCACAGAGGACGATGAGGAGGGTCCTGCCCCAGCAGCACATGCTGCAAACGCGCACCAAGCCCAGCTGGACGGGAACGCAGCTGCTGAGCGTGCAGACAACGCCCAACAGGGCCTTGCAGCGATGAATGATGTGCAGAATAACAGCGCAGCACAACCAGCGACTACCGTAGCTTCTGACTGTGTAGCTGACGCTATGTTCTTGCCCTGGGAGGTAGTCCTGCACGATCAGCCACTGCCATTGCCACAGCAGCAGCTGTCTCCAAGCGATGCCGCTTCCTATGAGCGCGATCTGGCAGAGGCGCTCACACTTCTTCCTGACCTGGAGAGCCTCGCACAAAACTTGGTGATGTCTGTCGACGATATGTTCCCGTTTGACCTGGCTTCTTTCAACATGTAACGTAGCCTCTGTCATGTGAACCGGTCAACAGTAGGAGTATACAATAATGTTATCAAACGCTGCTTTCAAGCCAAACCTGCAGTCCTCTCCTGATTCCCATAGAACTTGATTTCCTCACAAATGGGGGCGGGGTCTTATCGTGCTCAGTTCTTGCGTGACGCCCTCTCCATAGATAATTGTTCTCGCCTCCGGCAGCTTGTTTTGTTATACTTGTCTTTTATCGATTTTCTTTCTTATTGGCGCGTAATGGCCTTCGTTCTCCATGGATGATAGATAGTTTTTGCCTCCGGCAGCTTGTTTTGTTGCACTTTTATTTTTTCTTATTTGCGCAGAAACAAATAGAAACAATCATCAGACAATGTGTTGCCGACGGCATCGCAATTGAGCCTCTTTTCTCCACCTGCAAGGGTTACAAGGGGTTACAAGGATGGCCTACAGCCCGAGACTCTGGCTGATGGCAATTGGCTGGTGAAACAAAATCAACCAGTATCGAAAATTGAAACTAAATCTGACACAAACTTGAGGAGTGTGTATGAGTCTTAATTCAGGAATGCATTGATCTTAAAATCAGTGATACTGTAACGACAAGCCAAGAAAGGAATAAATTCAGAGCTTGAAGGAGCAAACGCACGCAGAGTCTTAAACATTCCTTCAAAAAGGTCTCTGTATCTCATGCGTAGCTCGCACACTTCAGCACACTTGCAAAAGAAAAGCACATGCTTTCTCCACCTACTCCCACTTGGATTCATACATAATCAATTGGGGACTATAAATTTACCCTACATGACATATTTTGAAACAAGGTTTACAAAGAAAGGCCTTCAGTCAAGAAGTGCGACTGCTAGCCCTAGATACAACATAGTTGCGGCAACTCAGAACCTCTTCCCGCACCCTTTTTCCCTTATAATATTTCTCATATTTTACCGAGCATAGAGGGGTGCCAAGCCATCGTTTTTCCCTCTAACTTGTTAAGTCTGGATGTAATGTCGCCACATATTATAAAAAACAATAAAGTAAATGAGCGGCATGGCACTCCTCCGCAAGCTGGCAGGCATCAGCTCACAAATGCCCTGGAGTCTGGAGCGAGCTGCAGCTTCTTTCCTCCTCTCTCCTCAGCCTTCTGCCCTTCAACTGCACCAGCAATTTAACCGGGAGCTAAGCAGCTACTCAAAAACAAGTGGCAGGTGTGTTGGCGCGGTCTTAGGCCAGGCCGAGTCCACATGCAAGTCCAAGAACTTCCCTTTTCCACACACAGACCCAAACCTGAACCCTGGCCGGTGCTGGGCCCCATCAAGAGCTCAACCCAGGATGCGAGCAAAGTTAAACTGCACAACGGCGTGGTACGTACAACGCGCAGGCACACACGCACGCGCAAGAGCGCGCACGCGCGCACACACACACACACACAAACACACACACACACACATACACACATATAAACACACACATAAACACACAACCAATAACATGTTCAGGTCCGCTTCCCCTTAGGCCTACAAGCGGTCCTCCAGGGCTCCTCTCTGGTGCTGACAGGCCGTGCTGGCACCATCAGCCTCGATCTGCCACAAATGGATTCAGCTGGGTTGGCCGCTTTTAAGTTACTAGGCACAGGTAAGGCCATGGCACACAACCTCTTGCTTACAGACAGGTCTGATGCTAAAAGCTACGATGCTCAAACACAAACATTTGATGGTTTTAGAGTAAAACTTAATCCATCATCCTCCTATCCATCTTGCACACCATACCGCATACATGTGTAGAACTACAACGGTGCTCTTCTGCCGCAGTTTCAAGTCTACAATATGGGGCCCATTCATTGTGCACCTGGATAACACGCACGACTGTCACAATGACTCGGTCCTCCCATGCACACCCACCACACTGCAGATCAGCACGACATCTTTTACCGATCCAAAAACAAATCAAACAGAACTCTGGGATGAGGCTCAGAATCTGAATTAAGCGCTCATCAGTATGTACACGAAATTCTTTCCCTCTCACACATCGCAATCGCACACAGACCCGCAGCAGCAGTCCCCTCAGACGTCTAACCCTGTCAGCCCCTTCATGCTGGTATCCAGCCCCGACAAGGACCACTTCCAGTCTGTGGTGGGAGAGATCAACAGCAGCATACAGGTAAACAGTGACAGAGCAAGGAGCTACAGCAGCATACAGGTAAACAGTGACAGAGCAAGGAGCTACAGCAGCATACAGGTAAATAGTGACAGAGCAAGGAGCTACAGCAGCATACAGGTAAATAGTGACAGAGCAAGGAGCTATAGCAACAGTGAGCAAGTTTATAACGTAGTTAATTATTTATTTATTTAGAACGTAGTTATTGGGCAGGGGGCAGGGGGCAACACAACCCTTGGACGACAATCAGGCCGTATAGCAGTGGAGCAAGGGGTCATTAAACGTTAAACATACTAGCATTAGTGACAGAGCGAGGAACTGCAACAGCATTTGCCAACGTTCAGCTACGACGATGCAGGTAATGACGGCCTTCAGGCCATTTTGACGAAGCAGGCAACATGTGAGCGATAGTACAGTTTTCTGTAGCTATTGGTGAGGCTGTGGCAGTGTTAGCAATTGTGCACAGTCTTTCCTCACTGCATGCTGACATTTATTTGCATAGGCTTTTACTTTAGGCAGCACACAGTGCAAAAAAGCATGAGGCAGCATCTTGGAGGATGCTCGGTAATGGTAGGCTTTTACTTTAGGCAGCACACAGTTACAAAAAAGCATGTGGCAGAGCACCATTGCTGAGTACACCACATTGCACGCACATTCGGCACATATCTCGGAGGATACTTGGTAATGGCATGAAAATGTACCTGCATAGGGTTGCACGGTTACACATATCATGTAAATCCAATGTCCTGCCAAGCCTGCAACCTTTTTGATCCCTGCTAAATTTAAGCTATCTCAATGGTGTAAGGTGTTTGGTTCTGTACCAAAGTGGGTTAAAACCAAAGTGGCTCCTTTCCCTAATCTATATGGCAAGCGGTTTTTGCTGCCTTTTGTCTTTTTTTAACCTTGGAAACAAGCCTTTGTGATACAAAAGCTGGTCCACACACAGGAACACACTGGGTCCTGTTCGAAACACCTGTCAGTGCTTAACACATACCATGATTGTCAACTAAAAAGCTATATCCCTAATGATCATTTTACTAGCCATTGCCCCAATGGTGATCAGTTGATCATAGCCCAATGGTCGTTTATGTAGCCCCAATGGTTGTCTATATAGCCATATCCCCAATGGTCGTATATATAACCATATCCCCAATGGTCGTTTATTAGCCATATCCCCAATGGTCGTCTATATAGCCATATCCCCAATGTTCGTTTATATAGCCATATCCCCAATGTTCGTAAGTATACCCTCAGCCCAATGGTCGTATACATGGCCATAGCCCCAATGGTGGTGTATATAGCCACAGCCAAATGTTTGTGTATATCTGTTATTCGTAAATATAGCCATATAGCCTCAATAGTTATTATAATTCCCGTGCACCAAATGTAAGGTTCACGCTCAGAATGCATGCAGTATAGGAGTATAGGTGCTCTGTGCCACAAGTGTTCTACATTTCCTGCCTGGCACTTGTTTTAAAATTCATCTCCTGGCAGTAGTGCTATTGGGATTTGAATGCTCACCTTACTTTTTGCGCACACACGCACGTGCGTGCACACACACACACGCACACACACACACACACACACATACACACACACATAGCACACGTATAACACACGTGCACACACACAACCATGCAAGCATGCATGCACACACACACACGTACACACACACAAGCATGCATGCACGCACGCAAGCACACTAACACGTACACACACTCTCCCGTGTGCTACGCATAATGGCAGGGCTGCATGCAAGGCTACCTTGTTGGCCTCACTGTAAAGGGAGTGGGATATCGTCTGGAGCCCATGGAGGAGGAAGTGAGTGTATGTCAGTGTCCAGTGTGCGTGTGAGTGTGTGCATATATTTAATATTAATAGTGTGCGCATGTGTGTATATGTGTGCGCACATGTGTGTGCAATGTGTTTTTAGTTTATGCTGTCCATGTGATTTTTTGGTTGAAGACTGTTTTGGTTGAAAGCAGCATGAGGAATTTTTAATGATAACTGGAGCACTTAAATGAGCAAGTGAGTATACTGAGCGTATACTGATGGGGAACCCTACAGGTCGCAACATTTTTCAAGGGGTCCTATCAACTTTTTCAACCCACCCAGTAGTTTGGATGCCACGGAGGAGGATGTGTGTGTGTGGTCTTAGGCATGAGGATGTGTGTGTGTGGTCTTAGGCATGAGGATGTGTGTGTGTGGTCTTAGGCATAAGGCTTCTCTGTGTTTCTTAATGTAAGCTTTGAACTCGGTGGGTTTTCTCCCCAAGGCCAGTACAGACACACGTCCCACACGTCCAACAAGACTAGGGCAGGTTTGAACTGCACGTGTACAATGGATGCTTCGAGAATTCCCTGCTCACGATTTAGTTTTGCAAACTAGGCAAATCCGAGTCTCATGTCCACATCCTTGCGCACAATGTTTTACGCAACATCTCATAACTGACTTCCGGCTTCCCTCTTGTTAATCCCCTTTAGCCCTTTAGTAAAAATACGCACGTGTGTCGTGCGCTGTTGCTTGAAGTAAGGCAAATATAACAAAGGATCATTAGTAGGGTGGCCAGAATTGTATAGTCCTCTTTGGTAAGAAACGCATGTGTGTCGTGTGCTTTTGCTTCAAGTAAGGCACATTTAACATGGTATCATGAGTAAGGTGGCCAGACCCGTATATACACACCGCACACCGTATATGACCGTATGTATGTATGGCGATTTCTCTGCTTAAAATACCGTAAACACACCATATACGTACATATGTATGTATGGTCCTGGCCAACCCTAATTATGAGGGACTTGCACATAACATCTACATCTGCTCGTAAAATCTCTGTCTACCTTATCCGAATGGTAGGTTGTCTTGCAACCATCTCTCATCACCGCCCTCTCACTCTACTCCAAAACACGCAGAGGTGTGCATGGTTTCGAGTTTCAAGCAAGGCCGTGATCATCGGCAAGGCCACGAAGATATTGACAAATGTGCTATACGTTTTAGATTAGATAACCTTGAAGTGTTCATCCTTGCAGAGAGATATGTTACGTCAGAGGCGGGCGTGACATCTTTAAGCAAGGCCCTGTTTGAGCAAGGCCGTGACTGTGACAAGCATGCTTTGATGTGTTCTTGCTTGCACTTGAGCTACGTGCGCTTGGCCCCTCCTGCAGTATTCTTGCAGGTGTGACGTGGGACCATTTGTGACTCACAACCCAAAATTTTGATGGCACCCGCGCACCACTGATGGGCGCGCGCGTTATGTCACCGCCCTATCTCGTTAAAATTCGTGCACGAGCAATGTGAACGCTAACACTTTGAGAGCAAGGCCATGATGACCAAAGGTGTTATGACGCTTGCGCACCACTGATGGGTGCGTGTGTTTTGTCTCTACATTCGTTTGTGCAGGTGCAGCGTGCGACCTGGTTCTTTGAGCAAGGCCGATACGACAAGTCCAACATCGCTTATCCCCATACCAAGCCCGTAGCCGCCATCCGCTTGAAGGTATGAAACGAATGTGACCATTGTTTTCTGTTGTTTGAAAGGCCCTCCTTCTGGCCTGCTTGCCTATTGCTTGTTTTTTTCACGGCACAACTCTCTCCTCACAATGCATTTACACCGCACACTTCATACTGCACACCCACACTGCTTCTATGCCGCACACTTCACACTGCACACCCACACTGCAATTACACCGCACACTTCATACTGCACACCCACACTGCTTCTATGCCGCACACTTCACAAACACACACATATAGCACACACACATATACACACACACACAGCGCACGCACAGCACACACACACAGCACACACACGCAGCACACACACACACACACACGCAGCACACACACACACGCTTTGTGCGCTTTCATCCATGCAATTTTGATTATGAAAACCTCAGGTCGGCTTTTCACGCACCGTCATTTACCCACTGCCCTCTGATGTCCGGGCGTTCTCCATCAAACCAACGTTGCTATATCTTTATGGGCTGCAGGTGTGTGCGTGTGTGAGTGACTGTTCACAATTCTGGGGTGTGGGTGTGGGCGTGGGTTTGGGCGTGGGTGTGAGCGCATGTGTGCACGTGACTGATGATTACTTGTGGTGTGGGTGTGTGGGTGTGAGTGTGGGTGTGGGCGTGGGTGTGAGCGCATGCGCGTGAGTGTACGTATGTCTCCTAATGCGTACACAGCGGCAGTTTCGTTTTGTTCTAGGAATTGGGGAATTTGCCTGCACAAGTCCACTACTGTTTCTTTCTTTTGCTTGATAGACGGGGGCATGGGTGTATAGAGAGTGTGTTTAGAAAATGATAAACGGGGATGTGCGTGTATAGAGAGTGTGTTTAGAAAATGAT
>Ga0307972_1001498_pt1 | contig 12310 bp, 10 predicted proteins | sample OrgLakmetagen780_FD_201848 | JGI IMG/M metagenome (GOLD analysis project Ga0307972, IMG submission 201848) | Saline water microbial communities from Organic Lake, Antarctica - #780 | ecosystem: Environmental > Aquatic > Non-marine Saline and Alkaline > Saline | place: Antarctica: Organic Lake...
ATAAATAATTTTGATATGTCACATGATAAAGTTGAAATTTTCGATACTTCATTAAGAGATGGAGAGCAAGTTCCTGGATGTAAGCTTAATACCGAGCAAAAGCTCATTATTGCCAAAGAGCTTGATGAGTTAGGCGTAGATGTCATTGAAGCAGGATTTGCCGTATCGAGTCCTGGTGACTTCAACTCTATTGTTGCTATTTCTAAACTCGTTAAAAATGCTAGAGTTTGTAGCTTAAGTCGAGCGGTTGAAAACGATATTAAAGTCGCTGCGGAATCTATTGCCTATGCTAAAAGACCAAGAATCCATACAGGTATAGGGACTTCAGACTCTCACATAAAATATAAATTTAAATCCAACAGAGAAGAAATCATACAACGAGCTTACGATGCCGTAAGTTATGCTAAAACTTTTGTCGAAGATGTTGAATTTTATGCTGAAGATGCGGGTCGTACCGACAACGACTACCTAGCTAAAGTATGTGAAGTTGCTATAAAAGCAGGAGCTACTGTATTAAACATTCCTGATACTACAGGTTATTGTTTACCTAGCGAATATGGTGCAAAAATCAAGTACCTTAAAGAGAATGTAAAGAATATTGATAAAGCCATTATTTCTTGTCATTGTCACAATGACTTAGGGCTTGCCACCGCCAATTCTATAGAAGCCATCATAAATGGCGCAAGACAAGTAGAATGCACCATTAATGGGATAGGAGAACGCGCTGGGAATACTGCTTTGGAAGAAGTCGTAATGATTTTGAAACAACATCCCTACTTAAATTTTGATACTAATATCAATACCAAACATCTTTTTAAATTAAGTCAGTTAATTTCTAAGCACATGGGTATTTACCCACAACCTAATAAAGCAATAGTGGGAGCCAATGCCTTTGCACATAGTTCTGGAATTCACCAAGATGGGGTTATCAAAAGAAGAGATACTTATGAAATAATAGACCCTGCAGATGTAGGTGTTACAGAATCTGCTATTATTCTTACTGCTAGAAGCGGTAGGGCTGCTCTAGCCTATAAAGCTAAAAACGTAGGCTATGATTTAACTAAACTACAACTGGATGAAGTCTACGCTAACTTCTTAAATTTTGCAGATCAGCGTAAAGAAGTTAATGATGAGGACATTCACCAAATTATAGAAACAAGCAAAGTTTACAGAGATATTATGTCGGCTTAAAGATAAAACTATGAGTAAAACATTATTTGAAAAGGTCTGGGATGCACATGTTGTAGATACAATCGAAGATGGTCCCCAGATTTTATATATCGATAAGCATTTAATCCATGAGGTCACCAGTCCACAAGCTTTTCAAGAATTAGAGAGAAGAAATATTCCAGTTTTCAGACCTAAAGAAATTGTTGCCACAGCAGACCATAATACCCCAACTGTGGATCAACATTTACCAGTGAAGGACGAATTGTCAAGAAAACAACTTGCTCAATTATCCGAAAATTGTAAAAAGAACAACATAAAGCTATACGAACTTGGACATAAATACAATGGTATAGTCCATGTTATAGCTCCAGAATTGGGGATTACCCAACCTGGCATGACTATAGTTTGTGGTGATTCACACACGTCTACACATGGGGCCTTTGGTAGCATTGCATTTGGGATTGGAACAAGCCAAGTGACTCAAGTATTTGCAAGTCAGTGTTTGTTACTGACCAAGCCAAAAAGCATGAGAATAAAAGTAAATGGAACTTTGAAAAATGGGGTCCTCCCCAAGGATGTGATTCTATACATCATCTCTAAGCTAGGAACCAATGTTGGAACTGGGTATTTCTGTGAATACGCAGGAGAGGTATTTGAAAACATGTCCATGGAAGGTCGAATGACCGTTTGTAATATGAGCATTGAAATGGGTGCTAGAGGCGGAATGATTGCTCCTGACCAAACTACTTTTGATTATGTAAAAGGTAAAAAGTTTGCCCCTAAAGCTGAGAAATGGAAGTCTTCACTTCATTATTGGAAGACTTTACCAACTGATAAGGATGCCATTTTTGATAAAGAATTCGTTTTTGAAGCTGAAGATATTGACCCGATGATCACCTTTGGTACAAACCCTGGAATGAGCATTAAAGTAGGGCAGAAAATTCCTAACAAAAAAGATGCTTCTTTTGAAAAATCTTTGAAATATATGAATTTTCAAAAGGGTGAAGACATGGCAGGCAAACCTATCAATTATGTATTTATAGGGAGCTGTACAAATTCTAGAATTGAGGACTTTAGAGTTGTTGCCCATTATGTAAAAGGAAAGCAAAAGGCTAAAAACGTGACCGCTTGGCTTGTTCCAGGCAGCAAACAGGTAGAAAACCAGATTGAAAAAGAAGGCTTAAAAGATATATTCCAAAAGGCAGGATTTGAATTACGACAACCTGGCTGCAGTGCTTGTTTGGCTATGAATGATGATAAAATTCCCGAAGGTGAATATTGTGTATCTACCTCAAATAGGAATTTTGAGGGAAGACAAGGTCAAGGCTCTAGGACTATTTTAGCAAGCCCTTTGGTTGCAGCTGCTGCAGCTATTGAAGGTAGAATTGTAGATATTACTAAACAACTGAACTAAAATGGAAAAGTTTACAACACTAAACTCAAGAGCTATTCCACTGGATATTGAAAATGTCGATACAGATCAAATCATCCCAGCGCGTTTTTTAAAAACTACAAGTCGAGAAGGTTTTGGAGAAAACCTTTTTAGAGATTGGAAATACGATAAAAATGGATCAGAACGATCTGATTTTGTTTTAAACGACAAACGCTACTCTGGTCGTGTTTTAATAGCTGGCGATAATTTTGGCTGTGGATCCAGTCGAGAACATGCTGCATGGGCACTTTCAGATTATGGTTTTAAAGGGATCGTTTCTAGTTTTTTTGCGGATATTTTTAAAGGAAATGCCCTCAATAATGGTTTGTTACCCATTCAGGTAAGTCCCGATTTCCTTAAGGATATCATGAAATTGATTTCTGAAAAGCCTGAAACGCGAGTAAGTGTAGATCTTGAAAGTCAAAGTATTTCTATAGAAAATTCAAAGCTTAAGGAAAGTTTTAAAATTGACACTTATAAAAAAACTTGCATGATCAATGGGTATGATGACATTGACTTTTTATTGAGTAAAAAAGATAAAATAGAACACTTTGAGAATCAAAGAAAGTTACTTAACGTTTATGATTGATGGGTTTGTGTGAGTTTTGTTTCTTTTAATTAAAGAAAAAACCAAGTTTTGAAAGCGCGACTTTATGCTCGTATTAACAAATAATAATAAACGCAAAAAAATAATAATAATTATAAAAAATATTAAAGATGAAATTGAATATAGCTGTTTTAGCCGGAGATGGAATTGGACCGGAAGTAAGCGATCAAGCTATTAAAGCATTGGATGCAATTGCTTTGGAATTTGACCACAAGTTTTCGTTTAACTATGCCAAGGTTGGGGGTGCTGCGATTGATGAATATGGAGATCCCTTCCCACAAGAGACCTTAGAGCTTTGTAAAACTAGCGATGCTATATTGTTTGGAGCGATTGGTGATCCAAAATACGATGATGCTGAAATACGTCCAGAACAAGGTTTACTTAAAATGAGAAAAGAATTAGGTCTATTTGCAAACATAAGACCTGTAAAAGCTTTTGACTCATTATTGGATAAGTCCCCCCTTAAAGCACATCTAATAAAAGATGTTGATATCAGTATTTATCGAGAATTAACGGGTGGAATTTATTTTGGAAAAAAAGAGGTAAGTCAGGATGGTAATTATGCCTCTGATTTGTGTGAATATTCCAAAAAAGAAATTGAACGCTTAGCTCATTTAGCTTTTAAAGCAGCTAAAACTAGACGCCAAAAGGTCACCTTAATTGATAAAGCTAATGTCCTAGAAACTTCTCGCCTTTGGAGACGAACCGTTACAGAACTTTCCAAAGCTTATCCTGAGGTAAAACTGGAGTATTTGTATGTAGATAATGCTGCGATGCAAATGATATTGAACCCTAAACAATTCGACGTGATTTTGACAGAGAATATGTTTGGCGATATTATAAGTGATGAAGCAAGTGTTATCGGTGGCTCTATAGGTTTAATACCCTCAGCTTCTATTGGAGATAAGTACGCTTTATTTGAGCCTATTCATGGCTCCTACCCTGAGGCTACTGGAAAAGGCATTGCCAATCCTATCGCAGCTATTTTATCTGCAGCTATGCTTTTAGAACATTTTGGACTATTTGATGAGGCTGAAATAATTAATTATGCCGTAGAAAAATCACTAAAATTGGGCATCACTACCCCAGATTTAGGTATAAAACATGAGGAAATCTCGACTTCTAAAGTCGGTGACTTTATAGCTGATTTCATCAGTAACCCGACTGACTCCAACCATAATTTTTTAAATATTCATATTGGACAGTCGACCATAATTTAGGCTTTACAATTTCTTTTATTAACAACTTCCAAAACACAGCATTTCTTTAGAAATGCTGTGTTTTAGTTTGGAAATTTAGCTTTTATTTCTTCTAAACAGAGATTTCCTATACTGCCTTCGTGAGTGTGGCTTTTAGCAGAATCCGAAGTATAGGTCCCTTCTTCAACTTGCTTCCCTATAGTTTGATAAGCTTCTCTAAATGACATTCCTTCAATTACCAGATTATTTATGCTATCTACAGTAGATAAATGCTGGTACTTTTCATCCGTTAAATCAATGTCTTTTACAATCACTTTTTGAATAGTATAATTAAAAATGTCAAGTATGTCTTTTACATCTTCAACTGCTGCAATGCTGTTTTCTTTTAGTAGTTGGAAGTCTCTATGATAACCGCTTGGCAAATTATTGGTAATTAAAACCATCTCGGTATGTAAAGCTTGAATTTTGTTGCATTTCCCTCTTATAAGCTCAAAAACATCAGGGTTTTTTTTATGTGGCATAATACTACTCCCTGTAGTCAACTGGTCTGGAAATCCAATAAATCCAAAATTCTGACTGTTATACAAACAGATATCCATAGCAAAACGCGACATAGTATTGCATAAACTTCCCAGAGCTAATGCTAAAGTTCGTTCGCTTTTACCACGACTCATTTGAGCAGCTACCACATTGTATTTTAATGTCGAAAAGCCTAGTTCTTTGGTTGTAAACTCCCTATTTATGGGGAATGAACTTCCATATCCAGCAGCGGAACCCAAAGGGTTCTGGTCTACCGTTTTTAAGGCCGCATCCAATAAAAAGACATCGTCTATTAACTGTTCAGCATAGGCTGAAAACCACAAACCAAAAGAGGAAGGCATAGCCACTTGTAAATGGGTGTAACCAGGAAGCAAAGAGTTTTTATGAGAGTCTGCAAGCGATAGAAGCGTGTCGAAAAAAGTTTTCGTTTTCGTTTTAATTTCCTTTAAATGATCTTTATAAAACAACTGTAAAGCGACCAAAACTTGATCGTTTCTAGAACGTGCCGTGTGAATTTTTTTACCGACTTCACCTAAACTAGTGGTCAACTCAAATTCAATTTTAGAATGAACGTCTTCAAACTGAGGTTCAATTGTAAAAGTACCTTTTTCAATTTGTTGTGCTAAACCTTTTAAACCTTGTTCTAATAGAATTAATTCGTCACCAGTTAAAATACCGATGTGCCTTAACATTTTAGCATGTGCTAGAGATGCTTGAACATCGTATTTAGCAATATGTAAATCGATTTCACGGTCGTTACCAACAGTAAATTGTTCTATTTTTTTGTCGATTGAAATACCTTTGTCCCAAAGTTTCATAAGTGTAGTTTTACTAGTTCCAATTTCAGTTTTATAGTACTTTTTTTAATAAACTAATGTAGGTTTTAATCCCATCTTCAATTTCATTTACATAAATAAATTCATCTGCAGTATGCGATCGCGTACTGTCGCCTGGACCTAATTTTAACGAAGGGCAAGTTAATATCGCTTGGTCTGAGAGCGTTGGTGAGCCATAGGTTGTCCTTCCCAATTCTGTACCCGCTTTCACCAATTCGTGTTCGAGAGGAATAGAAGAAGAGTTTAATCGAGTACTTCGAGGTATAATACTTGAGCAAGGTGCATTTTCTTGAAGAGTTTGTACAATTTCCTCGTTGGTATAGCATTCGTTCACTCTCACGTCGACGACCAACTCCACCTCCCCTGGTATTGCGTTGTGTTGTTTACCTGCCTTTATTTGTGTTACGGTCATTTTTACATCACCTAAAACAGACGATGTTCGTTCAAATTTATAATCTTGAAACCATTGTAAAACGGGTATGCAGTTATAAATAGCATTGTCGGTATTAGGATGAGCAGCATGACTAGGTGTACCTTTTATTTTAGCATCAAAAACAACCAAGCCTTTTTCGGCAACAGCAAGCTGCATTAAGGTGGGTTCACCAACAATAGCCACCTCTATTTTGGGAATAATGGTCAACATACTATTCAAACCATTATCGCCACTGTTTTCCTCTTCAGCAGAGGCTACGATGACTAAGTTGTACTTCAAGTCTTTCTTTGCATAAAAATAGGCGAAAGTGGCTAATAAAGAGACCAGACATCCCCCAGCATCATTACTTCCCAATCCATATAGCTTTCCGCCTTCAACCACAGCCTCAAATGGATCCTTGGTGTAACCACTATTAGGTTGCACAGTATCGTGATGGGAGTTGAGTAAAATCGTGGGTTTACTTTCATCAAAATATTCATTGGTTGACCAAATATTATTTTTTTGACGGTTAAAAGGAATGCTTTGATGTTGAAACCAATGCTCTATAAGTTGCGCTGTATGTTCCTCTTCAAAAGAAAAAGATGGCGTTTCTACGAGTTGTTTCAATAAGTTGATGGCTTTAGTTGTTAGTTTATCTATCATTTTGTTATGCTTGTAAAATATGTAAATGGGTTAAAAATCATTTCAGATTTGCCAATGCAGACTTTATTGACTCTATGATTAATGGCATTTATGCTATTCTTAATTTTAGGAAGCATACCATCGGAAATTATTTTATTTTGAATTAACTCTTGCACATTATCTGGAGTTATGGATTCTATAACTGAAAATTCATCGTTTATATCCCTTAAAACTCCACTTTTTCCAAAACAGTAATATAATTCTGTTTGGTAGGTCTTAGCCAAAGCGATAGCTAATTCTGAAGCAATGGTATCGGCATTGGTGTTTAAAAGTTGTCCATTTTTATCATGTGTAATGGCACAAAATACTGGCGTTATATTTTGGTTAATCAATAATTCCAGAACTTCTGTATTGACTTGAGTCACATCGCCTGCAAATCCAAAATCAACAGGAGTAGTAGGTCTTTTTGTAGAAATGATGCTATTTCCATCTGCACCCGAAAACCCGATAGCGTTGCATTGGTTAGCCTGAAGATTTACAACTATGTTTTTATTGATTTTACCAGCATACATCATAACAATTATATCTAGAGTGTGGACATCGGTTATACGTCTGCCATCAATCATTTTAACTTCTACACCCATTTTTTGAGCCAAATCTGTCGCCAATTTTCCACCACCATGGACCAAAAGTTTAGGGCCTTTAAGGTTTGAAAAGTCTTTTAGAAAGCCTAACAAAGCTTCATTATCATCTATGATATTCCCGCCGATTTTAATGACTTTAAGTGTTTTCATTCCCATACTAATCTTCCCAGAGGGAAGGGTTTTATTTATTTAAATCTTCTACGAGTTGCTTCAAAACCACCTGTGCAGCGTAAGTTCTGTTATTAGCTTGTTGCATCACTATGGACTTGTCACTATCTAAAACAGCATCTTCAACAACCACATTCCGCCTTACAGGTAAGCAATGCATAAATTTCGCATTGCCTAGTTTAGCTTTGGTCATTCTCCAGTTGTTATCTTGAGATAAAATCTGACCATATTCCTTATAACTACTCCAATTTTTTACATAAACAAAATCAGCATCTTTCAAGGCTTCTTCTTGATTGTAATTAATCTGTGAGTGTTTAGTAATTTCAGGGTTTAACTCATAGTCTTTAGGATGCGTGATACAAAAATCAACCTCCAAAAGCTGCATCATTTCAACAAATGAATTGGGTACAGCTTGAGGCAAAGCTTTTGGATGTGGTGCCCAAGACAATACCACTTTAGGTTTTCGTTTTGTGCTTAATTCTGAAATTGTTATCGCATCTGCCAATGCTTGTAAAGGATGTGACATTGCACTTTCCATATTAATAACTGGAACCGATGCATATTTTACAAAGCTATTCAACACATATTCAGACTCGTCCTTTTTCTTGTCTTTTAGAGTTGGAAATGCCCGAACTGCAATCACATCTGCATATTGCGAAATAACTTGAGCCGCCTCTTTAATATGTTCAGAAGTATTGGTATTCATAACAGTACCATCTTCAAATTCTAACTGCCATGCATCGTTTACATTTAAAATCATCACTTCCATACCCAAGTTTCTAGCAGCTTTTTCTGTGCTTAATCGGGTACGTAAGCTGGCATTAAAAAATAACATGACTAAGGTTTTATGCTTGCCTAATTCCGAATAAAGAAAAGGATTGTTTTTCAGCGATATGGCTTGCATAATAGTCTCACTAAGATTTGAAATATCTGATATAGTGGTATATTTTTTCATTTTACAATTCTAGTTTTAGGGCTTCAAATAAGAAGTCTATATGTTTTTTTTGAATAGTCAAAGGTGGGAGAATTCTAATGAGATTAGGATTTTTAGAACTTCCTGTAAATATGTGTTGATGATAAAGAAGATTTTTCCTTAACATAGCAACGGGAAAATCGAACTCCAAACCTAGCATCAATCCACGTCCTTTAACAGCTTTTAATTTTGGGATTTTTTCAGCTTTACCAACAAAATAATTAGACATTTCTTTGGCATTTTGCATCAAGTTTTCATTCTCTAAGACGTCTAGGACAGAAAGCGTAGCTGCACAAGCTAAATGGTTTCCTCCAAAAGTAGTGCCTAACAGTCCGTAAGATGCTTGGATACTTGGGTGGATTAAAATACCACCAACTGGGAAGCCGTTGCCCATGCCTTTCGCTATTGAAATAATATCCGGTTTAAAATTATGCTTTTCAAAAGCGAAAAAATCACCAGTTCTACCAAAACCAGACTGTACTTCATCAGCAATTAATACTGTATTGTATTGTTTACAAAGTTTTTCTAAACCTTGACAAAACTCAGTTGTACTTTGGTCTAAACCACCAACACCTTGAATGCATTCAACAATGACTGCACAAGTTTCGTTTTGTTTTAGAATATCTTCAACTGCATTTAAGTTACCCAACTCTACAAAATCAACACCTTGTTGAGCATTTAAAGGCGCTACAATCTTTGTATTATCTGTGGCTGCCACCGCTGCCGAAGTACGACCGTGAAAGGAATTTTTAAAGGCTAAAATTCTGTGCTTTTGATTATGAAACGACGCTAATTTTAGAGCATTTTCATTAGCCTCTGCTCCAGAACTACACATAAATAAGTGGTAGCCTTTACAAGCAGAAAGTGCTTCGAGTTTATTAGCCAATTTAGCTTGTAACGGATTCTGAATAGCATTACTATAGAATCCGAGAGTTTGAATTTGTTCTGTGATTGCAGCTACATATGTTGGGTGGGAATGCCCAATAGAAATTACTGCATGTCCACCATAAAGGTCTAAATATTCAATGCCTTTATCATCGTAAACGTAAACATCTTTTGCACTAACAGGTGTAACGTCAAATAATGGATATACTTTAAATATACTCATATCTGTTCTTTTTTAATGTTGTTAATCTTATTAAATGAAGCGACCATACCTTGTATTAGAGATGAGCTCAATCCTTTATGCTCCATTTCATTTAAGCCTTCAATGGTACACCCTTTAGGCGTAGTCACACGGTCAATTTCTTCTTCTGGATGTAGACCATTTGTAATCAATAAATTGGCAGCACCTTCACTGGTATACATAGCCAGTTCCTGGGCTTCTTTAGCATCAAAACCTAGTTGAATTGCGGCTTGAGTTGAGGCGCGAATGAGTCTCATCCAAAAGGCAATTCCACTTGCACAAATTACAGTTGCTGCTTGCATTTGAGATTCTGGAATAGCCAAAGTATGTCCTAATCTATTAAAAATAGCTTCAGCAACTTTTATGCGTTTAGCGCCTTTTTCATTACTACATAAACAAGTCATAGATTTTCCAACAGCAATTGCTGTGTTTGGCATAGCTCGAATAATGAACTGGTCGTTACCAACTAAACCTTCAATCTTTGGAATTAAAAATCCAGTTATTGTTGATATTAAGATGTGATTTTCTGTTAGATAAGGCTTTATATCTATTAGGATTTGTTCAAAATGTGTTGGCTGAACTGCAAAGATTAAAATATCGGATTGTTTTACAGCTTCAAGGTTTTCTGTAGTTAACGTTACGTTTTTATAGCCATCAAATTCTTGAATATCATTCAAATCTCTTTTGGTTAAATATAAAGATGTCATCGCATTATTTGTAAGGAGTCCTTTTGCGATGGACTTCCCTAAATTTCCTGTTCCTATGATTGCGATTTTCATGTTGTTGTGTTTTTTATTAACACCTGACAGGTTTTTAGAACTAACAGGTTTTTGGTGAACTTGTTAAAAATAATTTGCTTTCAACTGTAAGCCTTCTTTTTCATTAAAACCAAACATTAAATTCATATTTTGAACCGCTTGCCCTGAAGCCCCTTTTAAAAGATTATCAATAATACTTGTAACTAATAGTTTGTCGTTGTGTTTATGTAAATGAAGAATACATTTATTGGTGTTTACCACTTGCTTTAAATGAATAGGATCGTCGGAAACAAAAGTAAATGCTGCATTCTTATAAAAATCTGAATACATTTTTTTTGCTTCTTCTATACTCCCTTCAAACTTTGTGTAAAGTGTAGAGAAAATACCTCTTGAATGATTCCCGCGATTCGGCATAAAATTAATTTCTGAATTAAAATTAGACTGTAATTGATTTACAGTTTGGTTAATCTCCGCTAAATGTTGATGTGTGAATGCTTTGTAATGCGAAAAATTGTTGTCTCTCCAAGCAAAATGTGTTGTTGCTGATAAAGAGGTTCCTGCCCCAGTAGCTCCTGTCACTGCGTTAATATGTAGATCATCTTTTATCCCATTGAATTTGGCTAGTGGTAATAATGCCAATTGAATTGCTGTTGCAAAACAACCTGGATTTGCAATATAATTTGCTTTTTTAATAGCTTCTTTTTGTAATTCTGGCAAACCATAAACAAAGCCTTTTCCATTTAAATTCGAATCTGCTTCTAATCTAAAATCAGTGCTTAAATCAATAATTTTTGTGGTTTCAGAAAAGCTGTTTTTTTCTAAAAATGCTTTAGAATTACCATGACCTAGACATAAAAACAAAACATCAATCTCTGGATTTATTTTGCTTGAAAACATCAAGTCTGTTGACCCAATTAAATCCTGATGGATTTTACTAATTTTATGACCAGCATTGGAAGTGCTGTAAATAAAATTAATGTGAGTTTCAGGATGATTGAGTAGTAGTCTTATCAATTCTCCCGCCGTGTATCCTGCACCGCCTATTATACCTACCTGTATCATGATTCTGAATTTACCTGTTGATAGATTTTATTCTGATTACCAAATATTTTTATGAATCCTTTGGCTTCTGCTGCTGTCCATCCTGTGTTCTCTTCTCCATAACTCCCGAATTTGGCATTCATTAAATCATGCTTAGAATCTATACCATCCAACATAAAATGATAAGGCTTTAAACTCACAACCACATTTCCAGAAACTTTGGCTTGACTGCTTTCTAAAAAGGCCTCCGTATCTCTCATCACCGGATCTAAATACAGACCTTCATGTAAATGCATCCCATAGAAACTAGATAAGTATTCTTTATGCTGAAGTTGCCATTTGGTGAGTGTATGTTTTTCCAGTAAATGATGGGCTTTGATAATAATTAGAGCTGCAGCGGCTTCAAAGCCAACCCTCCCTTTAATGCCAACAATGGTATCCCCTACATGAATATCTCTACCAATCGCATAAGCCGAGGCTAGTTTGTTTAATAACTCGATATTTTTCTCTGGTGAATTTTTAGTGCTGTTTAAAGCTACAAATTCACCTTTTTCAAAGCTTAAGGTAACTTTTTCACCTACTTCTTTTTTAAGTTGTGAAGGATATGCTGATTCTGGTAATGGATTTTGAGAGGTCAAAGTCTCCTTGCCACCAACACTTGTGCCCCACAGTCCTTGATTGATAGAATATTTTGCTTTATCCCATGGCATCTCAATACCATTGGACTTCAAATAATCTATTTCTTCTTGTCTGGTTAATTTT
>Ga0307972_1001499_pt1 | contig 12310 bp, 7 predicted proteins | sample OrgLakmetagen780_FD_201848 | JGI IMG/M metagenome (GOLD analysis project Ga0307972, IMG submission 201848) | Saline water microbial communities from Organic Lake, Antarctica - #780 | ecosystem: Environmental > Aquatic > Non-marine Saline and Alkaline > Saline | place: Antarctica: Organic Lake...
CTTGGCGCGACATTGGCCGGTCGGTTTTCCAGCGGGATGGCATAGGTAGAACATTGCATGAACACTGTTCGACAGCAACCCTTCACTCACAAGATGTGGGAAGGCCGGAGCCAAGGGGATAAGCCTTGCCCGATGAATTGCTCGATCGGGGCCAGCGCCCGCCCCAGCAGGATCGAGCCTGCAATCATTGCGCCAGCAGTCAATTCGCCCTCAAGAACGAGCCATGCACCGACCGCGACGATGGCCGATTGCAAAAACAGCCGGAACGCTTTGGACAGGGCCGTGAACAAGCCGGTCCAGTCACTGACGTGAATCGCAGCCTCCAACGACTGGACCCGTATGTCTTGCCAAAAGGCCGCAATGTCGCGGCGCATACCCTGCGAGCATACCAGTTCACTGGCCTGCCAGGCCTGTTCAGCGAAGGCCCCCGCCTTGTCAGCAGTCAATTGCGCACTGACGGATTTCTCGGCGGTGATCAGGCTGTTCAGCACTGCGACGATGATGAGAAAGCCGCCGCCCGCCAGTGACAGCCAGCCCAAAACGGGATGAAACAGAAAGATTGCAGCGACAAAAAGCGGTGTCCACGGCAGATCGAACAGCGCCAGCATTGCCGGTGTGGCAAAGGCTTTTTGCAAGTTATCCAGATCTCTCAGTGCTGATGGATCAGCTGCGCTGGACGCCGAAGAATGCGGCGACCGCATCACTGCCTTAAACACAGGCCCGTCCAGCGTTGACTGAAACTGCGCCCCCAAACGGGCCAGGACACGACCGCGGGCGTAGTCCAGAACCCCCATCAGCGTATAGAGCGCCGCAACCAGAACAAAGAGCGCCACAAGCGTTTCCTGAGACCGAGAGCCGAGGACTCGGTCATAGACCTGCAACATGAAGAGCGGCCCGGTCAGCATCAGAAGGTTGACGAAGATGCTGAATCCAAAAACAACGCCCAAAAGGGCGTGCCCCTCGTTTCGGGCCTTTCGCAGTTCATGACTACCGATGCTTTTCAAGTTTCCGGTCCACCTCGACCCTTCTTCGCACCGGAGATCTGAAGATTCCGTTCATTGGCCCGCTTTGGCCAATCGATGGGACGAACGGGAGCGTCAGGCGAAGCCTCAGGAGTGGCCTGCCCCGCCCGCGGATGGTTTCAGATAGGTCAGCATAATACACGTCAGCAGCAAGACGCACTGAAAGGACAACCGCTTGCGCGTATTTCCTGAAGGAGACGAATGATAGGCTGATCGGTTTAATACGGCAGCAACGAAGTCAGCCATTTTCTCGATCAAACATATCTAAAATTTTTCAGTAATTTAATCAGATCTCAACAGATAGAACTGCAGCATCTTTTTCCCTTACAACGGCAATTGTGCTGAATAACGAAATGTGGCGCAAAACCTGACAAGAAAGGTGCTTGCCCGCTCTTCAGGTCGCTACTTTCTGCGCAAGCAACGCCTTGTTTTTCCACAGAATGGACGGGCATCGGATCTTCGCGGCGAGCGCACACTTGCACTTTTCGATTGGTCAGAGCTGACATTCGGGCGACCTTCAAGTCTAACCCATAGGCTGTCGCTATGGACGATGGACGACCGGACGGCCCTGTCCATCAGGTTAGGTAGATATCCAGTCCCAAACTCATGTAGCTCTCGCTGCACAAAGCGCAATTTCATCAGTTTTATGAGACTCTGATCGCTACGGCTTGCGTCCTTTCAAACTCTCACAACAGATTAAAATAAGGAAGCTCGATACTCACGAGCTTCTACATGACCCTCGCCGTGTCTGAGTTGCATGGATCCCCCTGAAAACTCCGGAAGGCAGGTTAAATCGCATGCAGAAGCACATTTCCACTGAATCCAACGCGCAGTATCGAGGCCTCCTCGAGGCCGCCCCGGACGCCATGGTGGTTGTCGATACGGCAGGTGAGATCGTGCTTGTGAACATGCGGGCGGAATCACAGTTCGGTTATCGCCGCGATGAATTGGTCGGCCATCGGATCACGGCGATCATCCCCGCCGGTTTTGCAGAACGTCTGATCGCCGATGGGGCACGCTCGGCGGCAGAGGCGCTGGCCCAGCAGATCGGCACCGGGATCGAGTTGTCCGCGCGGCGTAAGGATGGAACCGAGTTTCCCATCGAGATCATGTTGAGCCCACTGGAAAGTGATGAAGGCATTCTGGTCACGGCGGCAATCCGGGACATCACGGTGCGCAAGACTGCTGAGCGTGACCTGATGCAGATGGAAGCCAAGTATCGCGGGCTGCTGGAAGCGGCGCCAGACGCGATGGTGGTGGTAGACGAGGCTGGCGATATCGTCCTTGTCAACATTCAGGCAGAGAAGCAGTTCGGATATCGGCGTGATGAACTTCTTGGAGAAAAGGTGACGCGGATCATTCCACATGGATTTGCCGAACGCCTGATCGCTGACTCGCAAAGATCCGATTCAGATGCCTTGGCACAACAGATCGGAACCGGCTTAGAGCTATCGGCCCAGCGCAAGGACGGCAGCACATTCCCCATTGAAATCATGCTCAGTCCACTGACGAACCCTGAAGAAATGCTTGTAACAGCAGCCATCCGTGACATCAGCGCCCGCAAGCAAGCGGAAGTTCTGCTGCAACTCAAGATCGCCGAACTCAGCCGTTCGAATGAAGAGCTGGCCCATTTTGCCGACATAGCCTCTCACGATTTGCAGGAGCCGTTGCGGATGGTGTCGAGCTATACGCAGCTTCTGGCGCGTCGCTACAAGGGCAGACTGGACGACGACGCCGATGAATTCATCGGCTTTGCCGTGGACGGGGCCAACCGCATGCAGCGGTTGATACAGGATCTTCTGGTCTATTCTCGCGTCGGGACAAAGGGCAAGGAACTGCGCGATACCTCAAGCGATCAGGCCGTGCAGCTTGCCATCAGGAATCTGGGCGGCGTCATCGCCGACAGCGGTGCCTTGGTCACCCATGACCCCCTTCCCGACGTGCGGGCCGATGACATCCAGTTGATCCAGCTTTTCCAGAACCTGATCGCCAATGCCATCAAGTACCAGAAGCCCGGGGTGCCCACAGTGCACGTTTCGGCTGTCAGTGACACCGAAGGCACCTGGATGTTTTCGGTAGAGGACAACGGCATCGGGATGGAGCCAAAGTACCTTGACCGGATTTTCGGCATGTTCCAACGCCTGCACAAGCGAGACGATTATTCAGGAACCGGCATTGGGCTGGCCATCTGCAAGAAGATCGTCGAACGGCACGGCGGCGTTGTCACTGTCGAGTCGCAGCTTGGCCAGGGCTCGACCTTTCGGTTCGGTCTGGTCGCGAGCACCGCAGCATGACTTACTACATTGGAGAAAATGGAATGCCAACCGATGTCCTATTGGTCGAGGACAGTCCCGGTGACGTGCGACTGACGCAGGAAGCCTTTCGAGAGGCAAATGTCGAGATCAAGTTGAGTGTCGCCGAAGATGGCGTGGAAGCGATGGCATTCCTGAGGCGCGAAGGTCCTCACGTCGATGCCCCGCGTCCCGACCTGATCCTGCTGGACCTCAACCTGCCCCGCATGGACGGCCGAGAGGTGCTGGCGCTCATCAAGGCCGATGAGATGCTGAAAAGCATCCCGACCGTGATCCTCACCACGTCCGAATCCGAAGCGGACATTGTGAAAAGCTACAGCCTTCAAGCCAACTGCTACCTTAGCAAACCCGTCGAGCTTGATGCCTTCGAAGCTTTGGTGAAAAGCATCAATGATTTCTGGTTGACGCGGGCCAAGTTGCCGCAGAGCCAGCAGATGACATGAATTCCAGTGCTCTGAGAACGCTTCTCGCGATCGAAGACAACGTGGGCGATGCGCGTTTGCTGCGTGAAATGCTCCGAGAGGAGGACGGCCACAATACGGCCCTCATCCTCGCATCGAATATGGCCGAAGCCGAGAAGCTTCTCGAGGAGCATGCGTTCGACATCATCCTCCTGGATTTGGGATTGCCTGATGTGCAGGGTATGGACGCCGTGCGCCGTGTGCGTCTCGCAGCACCAATGCTGCCTTTGGTCGTGCTGACAGGCCTGGACGACGAATTGATCGCCGGACAGGCCCTGCAGGAAGGCGCACAGGACTACATCATCAAGGGTCAGATTGATCTTCGCGGACTATTGCGTGCCTTCCGGTATGCATTTGAACGCAAGAGCATGGAAGACACGGCCCGAGAGCTGTCACGTCAGATTGCTCACACCGCAGAACACGACGATCTGACGGGTTTGCCGAATCGCATGATGCTGAATGATCGGATCGAATTTGCCATTGCCCTGGCGACGCGCCACCAATCAAAATTGGCGCTGCTCTTCCTGGATCTGGATGGCTTCAAGCATATCAACGACTCGCTTGGGCATTCCATGGGCGACAAGCTGCTTAAATCAATCGCCGGGCGCCTTCGGGAATGCGTGCGCGGCGCCGACATCGTCAGTCGGCAGGGAGGCGATGAATTTGTCGTACTGCTTTCCGACGCGAACCAATCAGAAGATGCCGCCATTATCGCGGACAGAATTCTCCAAGCGATCTCGAATGTGCACAACATTGATGATCGCGATCTTTATGTCACCGCAAGCGTTGGCATAAGTATATTCCCTGATGACGGCTATTGTGCTGAGACCCTGTTGAAAAACGCCGACACGGCGATGTATCAGGCCAAGGACACGGGTCGTCATACATATCGGTTCTTCAGGTCGACAATGAACGAAAAGGCCGTTGAACGCCTGTCGATTACAACTGACTTGCGACAGGCCTTGGAGCAGCAGGAATTTGAACTGCACTACCAGCCCAAGATTGACTTGATCACGGGTCAAACCAGTGGCGCGGAAGCCTTGATCCGATGGAACCACCCCACGCGAGGATGGATACCGCCAGTCCATTTCATACCCATTGCCGAGGATAGCCGTCTGATCCTGCCGATCGGCGAGTGGGTCCTCCGCGAAGCTTGTCGACAGGCTCAGCGCTGGACGGCGGAGGGGTTTGAATTCGGAACGATGGCTGTCAACGTCTCCGCAATTCAATTTCGAGAGCCCGACTTTGCCGAGCGCCTGTTCGCCATTCTTGGCGAGGTGGGCATGGACCCGAAAAGGCTTGAACTGGAGCTGACCGAAAGCGTGCTGATGACGGGTGTTGGTACTGAAACAGCCACACTTCAGAGTCTCAGGGCTAAGGGCGTGCTGGTCTCACTCGACGATTTCGGCACAGGTTTTTCCAGCCTGAGCTATCTGGAAAGGTTTCCAGTCGACTGCCTCAAGATCGATCAGTCGTTCGTCCGCCAGATCAGTATGGCAGGCACCAAGAGCACACTGGTGACCGCCATCATCAACATGGCCCATACGCTTGGGCTTCGGGTGGTTGCGGAAGGCGTGGAAACCAAGGAAGAGCTTCAATTCATCAAGAACCAGGGCTGCGACGAAGGGCAAGGCTACTATTTTAGCAAACCTTTGACATCATCAGATTTCGCCAAGCGACTTGCCCTCACATCACTGCCAAAAACAGAAGACAGATACGACCTGGCTGGGAAACTGGCCGAGACTGCCCGTTCCATGTTGAACCCACTCGCTATTGGATCAAACCACAAGCAGGAGCCAGTCGGGCCGATATTTGATGATATCGTGAAAACGGCTTTGTTTGATCTGATCGAGGTGGCGAACGACGGTATCCTGATCACGTCGGCAAGTGAGCTTGACCAGCCAGGGCCGCGGATCATCTTTGCAAACGCCGCATTCTGCGAAATCTCGGGCTTCGGCAGGGACGAGGTCATCGGGAAGACGCCGCGGATCTTGCAAGGTCCGGGCACGAGCAAAAAGGCGCTTGGACGGATCGCGGAAGCCCTGAGGGCCGGTCAAGAATGCCAAGAGGAATTGCTGAACTATTCTCGGGACGGGAAACCCTACTGGCTGGATGTTCACATCGTTCCCCTGCGTGACGACACCGGCACTATCCGTTATTTTGGCGCAATCGAGCGGGACGTCACCGACATGCGGACCCAGACAGAGCATCTGGAGCGTCTCGCGCTCGAGGATATTCTGACCGGCATCGGGAACCGGGCGGCGCTTGAAAGGCACATGGAAGAGCTTGCGCAGGCACCCGTTGCCACGCCTGAGGCTCCCTGCTTGCTTCTGTTCGATCTCGACCGCTTCAAGGTGAGTAACGACTCGCTGGGGCATATGGTCGGGGACGAGATCCTTCGCCATTTCGCCGGCTGCGTCGCCTCGACCCTGCACCGTGACGATTTCATGGCGCGACTTGGTGGCGACGAGTTTGTCGCCGTATTGCAGGGATATACGCCGGAGGCAGCGCGCCTTTTCGCAGAGAACGTTGTATCAAACCTGGCGTCGATGAAGATCAGCAGTGCGGACAAGATCGGCGTCAGTGTCGGGATCACTTTCTTTCAGCCGGGCAATGCGATGGAAACCGTGATCGACGCTGCCGACATGGCGCTCCACCGGGCACAGGACGCAGGCAAGGGTCAGGTGCGCGTCCACAACCGGCCGCGGGCCGTATGAAGGTCCACCGACCAATCAGGTTATCAGCTCAGTCAAATAATCTACTAACGGATGAGCCGAGGCCTGCCGTTTCCGTATGCGTCGAAATTGATGTCATCCTCATCGCATACAGCGTTCAAGGTCACAGCGCCGTTGAACGTCATGGACTTTACGACAAGGCCCAGGCAGCTCAAACCATCTATCGAGAATGACGCATTTCCGCTCGTCGTTATGTCAGATCCTGGTGCGTAAAGCGCCACACCTGCAAAGTCGCCATCTGTCGAAGGCTTCACGGAAAAGCTTTGCTTGCCACCGCTCATTTTCAAATCAACACCCGCCTTGACGATCAGTGTGTTGCCGTCTCCCGAGGGCTCCGAAAAAACGGAGTCGAAAGACCCCGATATGTCATCCACGCAGAGCACCCCAGGCAGGAGCTGGTAGTTTTTGCCATCAACGGTTTGCGACAGGTCGCCGATAAGAGAGCCGGTATGATCGCAGACGGCGTCGTTGGCCGGGTTATTCGGCCAGTTCGTGATGTCTGCAAGCGGGTCGGTGAACCCACTTTGAATTTCCTGGTCTGTGCATGCGTCGTTTTTGTTGAAGCTTGGCGCCGCACAACTGGTGTCGATAGACGTCCCATTCGCCACGAAACCGGCATTTGCCGCGATGCCGCAGCCTTCGACATTATAGGTCCCCGCGTTACCGTTCACAGTCAAGTCGTCATGCTTGAAGTCCCCAAGAGACAGAACGCAGGGCGTAAACCCTGAATCCCCCAAGGACACTCTCGACGATGTATTCACCGTCAGGCTGTCGTTCGGACGGAGAACGCGCGAAAGGTAAACCGGCTTTTCCTCGGAAATGGCCACGTCGACATAGGACGCACTCTCGGCGTTGTCGAAGCTGACGGACACCCCGGATAACACGCCATTCAAAGCAGCCACAGATTCAGCGGCGATCGTGGCAGCGGCTACATTCTCGCCTGCGTTGTCCGATATTTTCCTGTTATATTCGTAGGCCGCCGCGAACGCGGCGATGTCGGACGTCCGCTGGTTATGCGATTTCGTGATAATGGCTGACCCATATTCAATGCCCAATGCACTGAACCCCAAAACGACCGGAACAGCGACTGCAACGATGATGGCAACGCCACCGGCAGTATCGGCTGCCAGCCGTTTTGCCATTCGAGCGACTGTCCGAAGCATTTCAATTATCCTCAAGTCTTGTTTTCTCTGATTTGGACAAAATGAACGTCAGTCTGAAAATACTCTCATGTTACCCGTTCACCCCGACGCCCTTCTGTTATCTGGGATGTTGAACGATATTCAGGTTCGCAGATTTCAAGCATTCAATCAGATAGGCGGGAAGCGGCGAGCTGTCAGATGTGATGTCGCCGGACAGTCGGCAATCATGCGATGGGCCATCCCGCTGCGCCGAGCCAGACAAAAGCACCACAGGCAAGTCGGGACACTCTTCGTGAAAGTCCTGTAAATCATTCATTCCGGTTTCTGGGTCAGGCGCACAGTCGAGATCGTAAATCACCAGATCCCAATCTTGTGGACGAGCCTGCACGCTATCGAACATCGCATCGCGGTCCGTGCAGTGATGAACCACTGGACCAAGTCCGGTCAAACTGATTGCAATCGTGCGACTTTGCACCCTGTCAGTTGAAATCAGGGCGATCCGGTGCGGTTCTTCGGTCTCGAAGCAGCTGGGGTAACGGAGCCATATCTCTGCGGTTTCTGGCGGCGTCCAATCGGAAACCACCTGACCCGACAGGGCGCGGTTGATGCATATCGGTTGCACGCGGCCCCGAGCGGCAACAACCCAGAACGTCACCAATAGAAGTCCCAAGCCGACCAGTGCGGCCGCAAATCGCAAGCTTTCAGGCAAGGCCACAGTCATCATCGCAGTGATTGCGACTGTGGCTCCCAACAGCAGTCCAGCAAATGCGATACCAGGCTGCCCAGCATTGCAATAGGAGGTTTCGCCCCCATCGTTTGCCGCCTCTGAACTGGTGATGGAGACTGCTCGTGGATCACCGGCAAAGTTCGCCATATTTCTTGAAATGATGGGCAAATGCATGGACGGATCTCCAATTTGGATGCTCGGCAGGTGACTTTGACAGAGCTTCCGGCACCGAAGAACTTGTAGATGCGTCAGATGTGCTGACCCCTTCGGTCCGATCCATCACTCACTCACATCAGAAATGTAGGAGGTCAATCAGACCGTTGCTATTGGGTCTTATGGACTAGCCAAATGGCCAGTGCGCCCTCAATCCCATCGCTCCGCCGCTGCCGCTGCCGACTTCTGCCCCGCCCCTTCCCGACCGATAAAGGGCTTGGGAAAAACCGGCGTTGAACGCGCGCGCGGTAGCAAGGCAAGAGTCGTGTCGCCAGCTAGCGCATCGGATCGCCCTTCCCGATGTCCAGATCCTCCCGAAATCAACACTGTTCCATCCCGGATCAGGACATGTAGTCTTCAGCCGTGGACCTGCGGCCTTGTAGATATTGATTCACGGAAGGGCAGAGAATTGAAAACAGCCACCGACAGCCTGTTCCTGTCACACCCGGATCCGATGTGGATCTACGATCTGGACACGCTGCGCTTTCTGGCTGTGAACAATGCCGCTGTCACCAAATATGGATATTCCCGTGACGATTTTCTGGCGATGACGATCGCCGATATTCGCCCTGAAGACGATTGGCCCGCACTTGATGACAATGTCGCGGCGGTTACGGAAGGGCGAAGTGAGAGCGGGCCTTGGCGGCACCGGCTGAAGTCCGGAGAGATCATCTACGTCGAGATCACCGGCCACACCATCGATCACGACGGGCGTCGCGCCGAACTGATCGCAGCGAGGGATGTGACCGAACGCGTCGAGTCTGCAAGGGCTCTCGCGCAGGCGACACGGATGCTCGAGATCGCGGGCCATTCGGCGAGCTTTGGTGCCTGGCGCTATGACATGGCAGCGGACCGGCTGGACTGGTCCACCCAAACCGCTCGCATCCACGACGAACCTGACGGGTTTTCTCCAGAAGGCAGGGTTGCGCTTGGCTACTTTTTCCCTGAACATCAGGACCGTATCGAAGCGCTGTTCCAATCCTGCATGGACCTTGGTGAGCCATTTGACGAGACGCTCCAGATTATCACCGCCAAAGGTCGCAAGCTGTGGGTTCGTGCCACGGGCGAAGCTGATTGCAACGAGGCCGGCCAGATCATCGCGATTCAGGGCTCTTTCCAGGACGTTTCTGAACTGGTGACGGTGCGCAGACGAGCCGAAGAATCCGAACGGCTGTTGGCGATTGCCGGGCGGGCGGTCAAGCTGGGCGGTTGGCGCGTGACCCTCGATACTCAAGAGGTGACATGGACGGACGGCATGGCAGCAATCCACGAGATGCCGCCCGGGACACCTCCTACGATAGGGGATGGGTTCGGCTATTTAGCCCCGGAAGAACGGGAGTCAGCGCGGAAGGTTTTCAAGGACTGCGCCGAACACGGTGTCCCTTTCGATGGCGTCCGCGACCTGATCACGTCCAAGGGCAACCGGGTTCGGGTGCGCTCGATCGGCGTGCCGGTCAGGGATGACACTGGCAAGATCATTGCTGTTGAAGGGGCCATGCAGGACATCACCGATTTGACGGTGGCCCAACGGGAAGCGGGCGAGTTGGGCCGGCGCCTGGCCGAGACGCTGGAACATATCGGCGATGCCTTTTTCACACTTGATCAGGACTGGCGCTTTACCTACCTCAACAGCAAGGCTGAGGAGCTTCTGGGGCGCAAGCGAGACGACCTGATCGGTTGCCCCGTTGCGGATGAGTTTTCCGGATTTTCGGGCACCGCCTCCAAACCCCGGTATGCCCGCGCCTTCGACACCGGCGAGACCGTGCGGTTCGAAGACTTCTACACGCCGCTCGACCGCACCTTTCGTGTCAGCGCGTATCCGATCCCCGACGGTCTGGCGGTCTATTTCACGGATATCTCGGAAGAGCGGCGCCAGACGGAACAGTTGCGGCTTCTCGAGTCTGCGGTCGAGAAGATCAGCGATATCGTCATGATCATGGACGCCACAAAACCGGATGAGTCCGGCAACGCCACGATCTCCTATGTCAACAGCGCCTTCGAACGCGTCACCGGGTTCGCGCGCGACGAGGCAATCGGTCAGACGCCGCGTATTCTACAGGGACCCAAGACACAGCAGGCCGAGCTTGATCGGATCAGGCAGGCTCTAGAGTCCAGGTCGCCGGTGCATGCCGAGCTCATCAACTACACGAAGGCCGGTCAGGAATACTGGCTGGAACTCGACATCGTGCCGCTGGCGAACGACGCAGGCGAAGTCACCCACTTTGTCTCGGTCCAGCGCGACATCACCGATCGTCGCCGTGCTGAGGACGCGCTGCGTATATCCGAAACGCGTTTCCGTCTGATCGCCGAAGCATCGGGAAGCGCCGTTTGGGACTGGAACATTACCGAAGGTCGGTTGTGGTGGAGCGACGGAATGTTCCAGCAATTCGGCCATCAGCCGGATCCCACAGGCAAGGTGCCAACCGTCTGGCGCGCAAACGTGCATCCCGAAGACGAGAAGCGGGTCGATGAACTGGAGGACAAGCTGCTTCTGGGTGAGATCAGCACACTCCATGACCGCTACCGATTCCGACGTGCCGACGGCACCTGGGCCCAAGTGGAAAACCATGCCTTTGTGATCCGCGATGACGACGGACGCGCAGTCCGGATCCTCGGCAGCCTGTCCGACATCTCGCACCGGCTGGAAATGGAGGAGCGGCAGCGCCAATCGCAAAAGCTGGAAGCCGTGGGTCAGCTGACCGGTGGTGTCGCCCATGATTTCAACAACCTGCTAACGATCATCATCGGCAACGTCGAAATGCTTCAGGACAGCCTCGCCAAGGACGACCCCCTGCGACAGTTCGCGGACATGAGTGCTCAGGCCGCGGATCACGGGGCCGAACTGACCAACCGGCTTCTGGCGTTCTCTCGCAAACAGATGCTTTTACCCCGAGTGATCGATGTCAATGCTGTGATTGGCGGCCTCGAGGACATGCTGCGCCGCACCCTGGGTGAGGATATTGACATCGATATCGCCCTCTCCGACGGCGTGTGGCTGACAGAGATCGATCTGGCCCAGCTTGAGTCTGCCCTTCTCAACCTCGCGATCAACTCTCGCGACGCCATGCCCGACGGCGGATCATTGACCATCGAGACCGCAAACGTGCCGCTGGACGATGAATACGTTGCGACCGAACCCGGCCTGACGCCGGGCGAGTATGTCGTCATCGCCGTCAGCGATACCGGGCATGGCATCCCCCAGGCTCAAATCAACCGTGTCTTTGAGCCGTTCTTCACAACGAAGACACAGGATGAAGGAACGGGGCTGGGGCTGAGCATGGTCTACGGCTTCGTCAAGCAGACGGGTGGCCATGTCAGGATCTATTCCGAACAGGGCGAAGGCACGACGGTCAAACTGTATTTCTTGAGATGTTTCGGCGACCAGGCAGAGCATGACGTCAAGGCGAACGACACCCCCTTGCAACGCGGGCAGGAAACCATTCTGGTCGTCGAGGACGATGCCCTGATCCTCCAGCAGTTGAATGCTCAGTTGACCGGGCTTGGCTACAGGGTGGTCACTGCGTCAGCGGGTGCACCGGCCCTGGATATCCTGCGGGAGCGACCCGATATCGACGAGCTATGCTGGAATCTGGGTGACGCAGCCTGATCAAGCGGCGCGGTTTGCGGTGTCTTTCTCGGCGACACCGTCGGTGAATGTGACGCCTTCGATGACCAAAGGCAACTGATTGGCGCCCTTC
>Ga0307972_1001503_pt1:5000-12292 | contig 12292 bp, 14 predicted proteins | sample OrgLakmetagen780_FD_201848 | JGI IMG/M metagenome (GOLD analysis project Ga0307972, IMG submission 201848) | Saline water microbial communities from Organic Lake, Antarctica - #780 | ecosystem: Environmental > Aquatic > Non-marine Saline and Alkaline > Saline | place: Antarctica...
CTGCCGCTGTTGTGCATTGAGGTTGGGAAATAATGGACAGATTAAAATCATTCCTTTCTGTGTCTCCTCTGAAGAGCGTATAATGCCTCGTTTTATCATTGTTGCGCGACTCCCTACATCTGCGTGTGCTAGCAGGCATGCACCCTGTGTACCTTGTTGGACCGCTTATATAATCAATTGTTTAGCAGCATTTGTACCTAATAATAATCATTTTGTTTATAATGGGATGACTACAGCCTGACAGCATACGGTAGGTGCCATTGTCTAGCTTCTGGCAGATGGGGCAGATAGGTGGACTTCCTATATGGTTGCATTGAGCGGCACGCTATTGATTGTATGTCAAATCTGTGCGGCAGAGCATGACATTTTTCTTTTCTCTAGAGGTGACACTCGCATTTTTCCAAAATGACATGCATTTCTCAACAATGCCTTCCTTGATCAGCGTTTGGTATTTTGTGTAGCATTTTGTGGACTGATGGTTTGAAACCTTTTTTGATCCAGGACCTAACTCGTGTTGGACATGCATGTGTGCGTTTACAGCATCGTAATCTGATGAAATGGAGCCTTTTGCTGGAGGCCTGGTTGGCAGGTGTTAAGAATATCTGGTAAGCAAGCTGGAGGAGGGTCTCCCTCCCTTGCTGACCAGGATATGGATGAACGGGGATGGGGATGGGTGTCGGTGTTAATTTGGATATCATGGCCAATTTGATTCTCCGCAGATCACTTTGCTATGTCATCAGCGCATTCATATTTCCTAGGATGCCAGCATGAGCTTTAATCTTGTAGAGATGGATGGTGTCTTTATATCAATAGATGCGGTGTATGATGGTTTCTAGGAGTTTGACATGTTTATGCCGTTTCATGCACTGGGGGTAGAGGATGCTATTCCTTATTTGCCATAATGCACCAGCACTGTCTGTTGCGATATGGGCGTGTTCATTTATCAAAGCAGCAGCAATTCCCGCTAGCTCGGCTCTGTTTATGGTTTGTTTATACTTGTCCCTCCAGGATTTACTGTGGTGATTTTGTTGGATTGAAGGTGGCACACTCCAGCTCCAATAGACTGAGATCCATTTTCTTAACTGTGTTATTGGTGGTGTCGTCAATACTTGCATTAATCACTGTGTTTCTTGAGTTTTTGGGGAGCCTACATATTTTTGCCATTTTCGGCAGCAACCTTTCAGTTGGCGGTTTAACAAAAGGTATGGTGCCTGTGTTTTGAAATTCCAGATTGCCGCTGGTGATAGGTCTTGTTTTATACTTTCTAACCGAGATGGGCTGTTTGTAATAATTTGCTCCCTGGCAGCTTTGTTCCAAATTACAAGGATGCGTATGCCCCATGTTGCTTCTGACAGGGATGGTGTTTTGTTTTGCTGGTAGAGAAGTGGCATGTAACGCACTTTTGTCTTTGGGACGTTTCCAAGTATAGTGCAAATATCCTTGTTGTCAGTGCAGGTTTTGTGAAAAGCGTTGGTGCTGTTTATAATCCAGTTAGGAAGCAGTAGGAAGGTAGCGGTTGCCTCTTGGTTATTTAAGGAAGATGCTGTTTATTGTCATAAGAAGAAGGAAAAACTACGCAGGCAGTGAAAGACCACTCCCCGCATTAATTATAAAACAGGAGCCACTTTGGTAATGGGTACCGAAAACTCCTCCACCAAAAGAACGAGAAAAAGAGCAATGGGGATCAGGAGGGTTGCAGGCTTGACCTGAAACCGGCTCCTGACGAGAGTTGATAACGGTGCTGGAAAGGGCACGTCTGGTATGGAAATATTTGGCAGCGTAATTGACAGAATGAACATGAAGCTTGGAGGTAAGTTTATGTTGTTGGCGTATTTCATAGGTCAAGGGGAGATAGAAAACTCCCTACTACGAGGTTGAATCAAACCAAAAGTCGATAAATTAAAAGGGAGCAAGAGAGGCAGGCTGAAAAATATAAAAGAAAGTAGGGGGGGCAACCAGGTTGATGAGAAGAAAGGCAAAACGTGTACGGTCAAGCACGGGAAAGAAAGAAGGAAAGCCTGCGCATTTTGGTGCCTATAAAAAACAAGGTTTAGGAAGATAGTAAAGAGTAAAAAGGCAACGGGCCGAGGGCACGTCAAGGTACACCACCGCGAGACACTTAACATAAATACTAGGGAAGCTAAGAGTTAGCCAGGATAAAAGCAGCTAAGCCATTGCGATAAATGGTGCGCCAAAACCAACTCCAACACAACGAAGAGAAAAAATAGTTCCCCTACAGAAACGCAGCTGCACCAGCACGTCACTCTCAGCATTACGAGCCCATACTAGGAAGACAAGAAGGGAGTGCAGTGAGCTAAAGATTTAGACAATGAGAGTCGGGTTGTTCTACTAAGAGCCGAGAGCAAGGGAAAGCAGGCCACCCTAGACCTAGAGCAATGCGGCAGACACACTAGGATGGGAGCTGCAGAGAAACAGCTAAGGAACTGTTTGGCTTAGCATACACAAAGGGGTGAACCTGGCTTAGGTCAGAGAAACTGGAGACACTACCTTGGCAGGCTGCAAAGTCTTATAAGGCTGCAAGAAGATCAACTGCCCTAGTTTCTACCACTGTGGGCTCTAAGCCTGTCCTGGCGAGCATGCTAAACATCAAACCCCTAGCTCTCAACATGGCAGTCAGTGCAGCTAGGCATACAACATACCAAACCTCCTCACTAATTGGCATGGCTGCTCTAGCAGCCAAACATGCTGTTTTAGCAGCTGCACGGTAACTGGGAGGTTGTGTTGTATGGCTCGCCTGATAGCTGAAGCTCCTGTGCAAGTCCAGAAGACATGTTCCCGTAGCTGCAGCGCCTCTGCTTGTGTCTAATGTCTAAATGTACAGACATTAGACAAAGCGCACAATCAACATCTGCCACTCTTATCTTATCCAGCGTCTATGACCAAGGAGTTTCCGAGGCATTTCTTGGAACAATAAAGTCGCACTTCATGTTATACCCCTTGGAGTCGGGGGCAAAATCTACAATCAATACACCAAAACTCCTCTATTGAACTTGAGCAACCCCGTGCACAAAGTGCACCAACTAGTCTCTGTGTTTTCTCTTTTTTCGATTATGGTGGTGATCTGGCAAGTGTGAGCACTAGTCGAAAGCCTTGCCTTAATGCACGCTGGTTAAATAAAGGGAAAAAAACTACGCAGGCAGTAAAAGCCACTCCCCACATTAATTGAGGAAAAGGAGCAAATTTGGTACCGAGTACCGTAAAGCTCCTCCACCGCGAAAAGGAAAGGAAAAATCCGTGGAGATCAAGAGGGTTGCAGGCTGCAGGCTTGGCCTGAAACCGGCTCCTAATGAGAGTTGATAACAGTACTGGAAAGGACACGTCTGGTATGGACATGTTTAGCAACAAAGTCCACAGAGTGCACATGGGGCCTGAAGGCAAGCTTCTTAACAACTCTTTACGAATTAAGACCCAGCTCCTTAAAAGGCTTCAGAGTGTGAGTGTTGTAGATGCAGCCAAACACATCCAAAAGGATGATGTGGAGAGTAATGGAGGCCTTAAGGAGTTGTTGCAGAGATCTTTGTGCTCTTCCTTTGCGGCGTTTAGCTGGTTTTGAGGTCTGGTGTCCTCACGGCATTTGATCTCGTCAAGATGGATGTTGCGCTGAGTTTTGTTGAGATCTTTAGGTCAGTGATGTCTGGGGTTGGTGGCTGTACTAGTGGCTGGCGGTGCTGCTGGGGTGCTCCCTGCTCCATCAGTTGCCCCCTGCCACTTTGAAGAACACTTCCCCTCCTACATTATTTTATTATTTTGTTGTTTTTGTGTTTTTGCAGCGATGGGTGTAACCAGCACAGAATTTGGGCAGCTGGAGGTAAATCTGTCTTTATCTGAGAAGCGAGGTGGGACGAGCCATTTGGGAACAATACTGGACATTTTGCCAGCGCAAAGTTTTACTTTTTATGATCAATCACTTCATTACATTATTACTGTAACAAATAAAAGCCAACTTTTACAACTTTTAACATGCTCATTCGAGCAGCTTCACCTTGCAAGCCAGGTGAGGTCTACCTTTGATCTTCTCTTTCTTTGTCACTCTACCAAACTAGACATCTACATGGCTAAGCAGAAGCTGCTCTAGGTCTCTTTGCTATCCATGTAGGCAGCTAGGTCCAGGCACCGACAGGCGTAGCCATACTCAATAGTTGAAAGGTTGTAGGTCAAGCAAGCTTAAATTGCCAGATCTCCTTGCGCAAGCATGTGCGAAAAAAGTGGACAATTCGGAGGGAAGGATGTAGAGGGTCAAGGGATAGAGCATGAGGTCTACAAAAAATATAATGCAATTACGCATCATAATACAGATTACAGATGAGGCAATTCTGTGATGCTTGATCTTGATGCTTAATCAAAATTGATTAGGCGTACTACATGAAGTTTTGTATCAAAACAAGGCAACCCTTTTTTGGCGGTCTAAATGGAACAAACAAGCTCGTTTATTGCAATTCCCTTTGTCAATACAACTATACTTTCTCGTCTGGATAGCTGCAGATTCACCTTGACAAAGTTGGGAGTCAGCTGGATGCCTGCCTTGGCATCGACAATGGAGCTGAGGGTGCTTGTATTGAAGTCGCTGGACACCACGGCTTCTTCTGTGTAGCCAAGGATCTGTGTGCGGTGCGTAACACGTGTGAAGTGCTTGCTTTTTAGTGTACCAAAGAAACTTGGCATTTGTCAGCAGTGTTTGTCAAAACATTTATGCATTTCGAGCGCTCTAGTTTGCTTGATTTTAAGTGTAACCAAGAAACTCATAATTAATCTGCGGCATTTGTCAGATGAGTTACGCATTTTGCACACATGTGCGTGCTTGCGTTTCTTACGGAACCAAAGGAGCATGGCATTAGTCAGCGGTAATTGTTGGACCGGTTGCGTATTTTACCAGTGGTGGTCGGCGGAGGACTGAAAGGGGGATTTTTGGGAATGTTCCCAGAGTATACGCACCCCAGCTGCCAGTTTTAAGCTGGGTACCCAGAGGTAGCTGCTGAGAACACCTGAGCATGAAACTGCCAATAGGGGTGCACATGCCCAATTGCCCGCGGCGTGAACCCAACATTTCAAGCGCCCAAACGCCGGAGCACCAAACCACGCCGTTAAAATTGCATCAGACGTATTGTACCAAAGGTGGTCAACGGAGCGAAGTGGTCAGAAATGTTTCTTTCTTGATGTAAATCGTGTTTATACATTAATGTTAGGTGTGCGCAAGAGTTAAGGGTCAATTCATTTAAGTATATGGTGTGTAACGATACATATGCTCCAAATGTCCAGACCGGTATCTCAGACAAAGACGTCTATTTTTACAGGGTGAGCTGTCGGACATCAGATTTGAATTATCGGGGTGTTGCCCAAGTGTGCGACAAATGATAAAAATTTCCAAGCACTGTGCTGGATGCGGGAGGAGAGGGGATAAAGTTGCATTGGAGGTAGGTCCAACAGACGAGGACCGCCCAGCAGCAGCATCAGATTTTTGCTTCTGTTCTTGGACCCCTGGAAGCGGCCGGATGAGGAGATTGTGTGCAGCAAGTGCCTTGTGGCAGCTGTCAGGCAGCTGTACTTAACGCTGGTGTGCGTGCCAGATGCTGGTACATACACCAGCATCTGGCGCGCACACCAGCGGGAAGGATGACCCGCAAGAGCAGTGTGGAGGACACAGCAGCAGCAGCTGAGCAGGGACTGCGGGCAGCTGTGCATTTGATCCTTGGGCGGCAGCCAGCAGCACCGCAGCGATCCCATGCTGATGCCCAGCTGGAATGCTGCAGCATGATGGCATGGATGCTGCTGATGCTGCTGAGGTATTCGAGTACGCAAGTATGCGAGTGCAACAGCTGTGTGATCTCAGATGATTCTCGGCCCCTCTTTCTTTCTGCTTCACACACACGCAACCACATCCACATGCATACGCACACGCACATGTACACGCACACGCACACGCACATGCACACACAAACATACACAAACAGTGTTGGGCTGCAGAATGCTGATCAACAGCATCATGCAGCCAAACACTGATGCGCAGTGCGTGGCCTTCAAGGATGCATTCTTCAGCTCCAAAGAGCTGCAGGAGCAGCTCCGTGAGATGGACCACCATGCCACAGCAATCATGCCGTATCTTGTGGGATGCGCTGACATGGCATGGGACGCACAAGGAGCGGCTGGGGCGCCTGCTGTGCTTCAAGCACATGCTGCTGACAATCCTGGCACCCACAGCAGCAAGCCTGGCACAGATGAGCAAGGGGCACGTGCTAGGCGTGCCGCGTGACCTGCTCTGGGCAATGCTTTACAACGTGGACAGATACGTGCTTTTCATCCAGCACTTTCCGCTGCTGGCAGAGCACACAGCGCAGCGCTTTTGGGCACAGTCCTGTGCGGCTTCAGGCCTGGGGTGGAGGTGGGGCTTGTGCGCCTTGAGCGATCTGAAGTGCTGGCAGCCATGTGCCGCGACCCAGCACTGCCCTTCCACCTCTCCCTCTCCACCAAGCGAAAAAGAAAGAAGAAAAGACTTCGCTGGTAGTGATGACACAGCCAGCATGATCAAAGGAGGGGGCTACGTAGGTGCCCGCACCAGGCAAACCCCCCCAGCAAAGATGGGAGATATCGGTAGCTGCGCTCCCACCAAGCGCAGCTACCGATATCTCCCAGAAAGCTGGGCAGCTGCAGCTGCAAGCTTCAACGATGGCAACAAGTGTAGCTCAGCAGCACAGTAGAGGCTCCACCAAGCGCAGCTACCGATATCTCCCAAGAAGCCGGGCAGCTGCGGCTGCAAGCTTCAACGATGGCAACAAGTGTAGCTCAGCAGCACAGCAGAGGTTCCACCAAGCGCAGCTACCGATATCTCCCAAGAAGCCGGGCAGCTGCAGCTGCAAGCTTTAACGATGGCAACAGGTGTAGCTCAGCAGCACAGCAGCGTGTAGCTCCGTGTAGCTCACGTAGCTCAGTGTAGCTCCGTGTAGCTCACGTAGCTCAGTGTAGCTCAGTGTAGCTCACGTAGCTCAGTGTAGCTCAATGTAGCTCAGTGTAGCTCACAAGTGTAGCTCAGCAGCACAGCAGACAGAGCTGGACAGCCGCGCAAGCGCTGCAGCAGCAGCCTTAGCAGAAAACAAGCACGGGTGGATCAGGGACTCCTACCTTACATAGCTGGGTGACCCTTGGTGCCGCCCAATGGGATGGTTTGAGGGGGGAGGGGTTGGGGATTCATTCATGCACTTGTCTCATAACTCATCCATTCACACATTGATTCATCATTCATCCAACCATTGGCTCGAGCATTCATTGTTCAGGCACTC
>Ga0307972_1001509_pt1 | contig 12264 bp, 16 predicted proteins | sample OrgLakmetagen780_FD_201848 | JGI IMG/M metagenome (GOLD analysis project Ga0307972, IMG submission 201848) | Saline water microbial communities from Organic Lake, Antarctica - #780 | ecosystem: Environmental > Aquatic > Non-marine Saline and Alkaline > Saline | place: Antarctica: Organic Lake...
GACAACTTACGAAGTATTCACAAGCATCCATAGCACAAAAATGATCACTGCAATCTATGAAGTTGCTGGATCAAAGAATAAGACTATCCTGGATATCCGTGAAGTAGATATTGAGCCAGGTGTCACTGTTAAGAAAATTGAGGATTCAATTCTCGAAGATAATGGAATGCTTCGCCACGATATCGAAATTTTTCAAATCTACGACACTCGTGTAGAGGACTAAGAAACAAATTGAGAAAAAGGTTTACACGGATGTAAACCTTTATTCGCAGAAGATGAGTGAAATGTAATCATGAGTAAATCTAAACAAGTTATTGAAGAAACTCTTAATCACCTTAAGATCACCGGCTTTGTAGACGGATTTGAAGATTCTGTTTTATATCGTTGCTGTGATGCTCTTAATGAAGCTGGAGAAGACGGAAGAACATTCTGGAATTTGATGTGTGCGATTCCAAAAGAAGAAGCAAGATATCAATTCTTTGATGGTGATCATAGTCTTTGGAATCTTTATTTAGAATTCTCCAATGAGGCATGCAAGAACGGATTCAAGATGCCTCATTGGGGAACTCGTGGAACTTAGTTTCCGTATGAAAAGAAACTATTCATTTGAGAGAATCTGCGGGCAGTAGGTTCTCTATTTTCACTTGATGAATTTCCAACATACTGATGGGAGTTCATATACTTATTGCTCGATACTGGAGCAAACGTATTCAAATTCCCTCCACCGTTTCCTCCACCTTGTACTGACTCAGCAGAATTCTTATCCATAGCATCAGCAGCACGTGCTGCTGCTTCTGAACTAATTGGTTTTGGTTGTTCTTTTTCTGGTTTCATCTCAGGTTTAGAAACAGTTCCACCTTGTCTTAATCTAGTTAAATCATCACGTGCTGCTGCTTCTGAACTAATTGGTTTTGGTTGTTCTTTTTCTGGTTTCATCTCAGGTTTAGAAACAGTTCCACCTTGTCTTAATCTAGTTAAATCATCACGTGCTTCTTCTGCTTGTTTTTCTTCAGGAGTGAGTTCTTTATCACTGACTAAATCTTTAACCCAGTCAGGAGTAAGATCTTTAATGAATCCTGTTAGAGATTCTGCAATTTCTGAAATCTTATCAGTGATGATGTTAAATATCCACTTAGCCATACCAAACACATTCTCTGTAAAGTTATCGAAGAAGTCAAAATACTTTCTAGTCATTTCGTCTCTTGACTTTCCACCTATAAGATCAACACCAAAGATTTTTTCCGTGATCCAATTAATTGGTTCAAGAAGTCCTGACAGAACATTACCAATACCTACCTTGACACGATCTTTCCAGTCAACATCTTCTCTTCCTAGGATTTCACTTGCATTGAATACTCCATCGATGAAATCATAGATACCTTTTAGTGCAGCAAAGACAAGCCCAAACTTACCGAACTTCATTAACAGCTTGCCACCCGACTTTAAGAATGTAAACATGCTTTTAAATGGAGTCAATAGAGTAGCTGCGATTCCAGCGATACCACCAGAGAGTCCACCTAATAGTCCAGCAAGCCCAAAGTCTGATGCCTCTGTATCTACTTCTGCTTTAGGTACACCGTCAATGTCTAGACCAGAATCACCACCACTTTCAAATGATTTCTCTTGTCTACGTAATCCAGCTCCTTCGGTTTTTTCTCTTTCAAGCTCGATCATCTTCTGATCGTTCTCTGTGATCCTTTCTAAACTCTCAGAGCTCTCAGAAGTCTCTCTAGACACTTGTTCCAGACTATCTGTTTGTCCATTAAGGTATTCAGTTAAGACCTTTATTTCATCTCTGATACCCTCTAGTGCATCAGCATAAATTCCTTTCCTACGACCTTTGCGTTCTTTCTGTTGGGCTTCTGCATTTTCCTTCTGCATATCATTAGTACTGAATTGCTCATCGATCAATCTTTCTTGCTCTTTAAGTCTTTCAAGACGCATCTCATTTTCTTTCTTTGATCTTTCACGAGCATTTTTCTGATGTTTCTTAGCACCACTAACAAGATCACGTGTCATCTTAAGACCATAACCAAAAATTGGGTTGGCTGTCATGATAGAAGAAATAATTGTCTCAGATGATGGAAGTGAGTCTTGGAAAGATGACATCACTTCATCTCTTTGCTCTTTAGACTGATTACTTACTTCTTGTGTTACACTTTCAGCGTTATCAAGTACAGCCGAATATGCACCAATGAATTTAGTAGTATTAGCACCAGCGTCTACTTGTTGAGCTACAAGAGCACGTCGAACTTGAGACAGCTCTTTCAGCGCAGCCTTGCTCATTGCTCCATCATCTGTAGAAGATAATGCAACAGCTTCTTTGAGAATTGTTTCAAGAGTCTGTGATACGACTTCAGGATCAGTCTCCTTACGCATCTTAACATCTCGTCTCATTTTACGAACATCCATTAATGTTCGTTTTAAAGCTTTGTTATTGCCCATGCTCATTTTTTCTTAGCCTTTTCTTGTTCTCGTTGTTTTAGTCTCTGCTCAATCAATAGGAAGTATGCTTGTCTTTCAAACGGCATCATATCTTCTAGCTCTGTTAGAGTGATCAATTGTTCAAATTCGCCTCTCAATCTAAAGAGCATCCTGCTATTGTTTTTGTAATAGCTGAAGAGGTCCTCATGACTGAGCGCTATTGAAAAAAATCTTTGATTCCTTCTAACTTGATCTTATCTTTAGTTCCGTCTGACAATGTAACTTCTTGTTCATATCGAATACGCGGCATTGTCTTAAAGAACTTTCGAATCTTCAATAGGACACCGCTATCAAAGTCATCAATGAATTCATCTTTATCTACTTCAGTGTTATCATTGAATGCAAATACTTCATCACCTTGAAAAACAGCATCGATGCATTCTTTGATCATATCAAAATCACCCATCTCTTTTGAGATAGAATTGAATGACGGATATTTCATTTTCATTCCGAGGTCATCATCAATCATAATGATCTTGTCATGATCTTCTGGAAATGTTACATTGACTTTGTTTAGATCAATTGTAATCTTCAGAGATTTGTCTTCTGCTGTATAGTCTTTAAAGTAAACATCAATCTGTTCGCCGACTGACTTAGCACGAATACGTAGAAACAGATCTTCAATATCAAAGAACGGAAGATCATCTACATTTAACTGGTTATTAGTACATGCTTCTACGATTTGTTTTACAGCATCAATTTCTTGCTCAGGTGTATCTTCTTGTTTTGCATGCAATAAAACTTTTTGCTCGCGTACAGTAAATCCACGATACTTAATCTCTTTATCAATACCTTTTAAATGATGCTTGTAATACGGTACACTAATCTTTGGTAGACTCATACTCTATTAACCTCTTAGCTTTGACACAACGTCATTGAATTTATTGACCAGTTGACCCTTTTGAGTCTCTGTAATGTTACCATTTATAGATACTTGAGCTTTCATTTGTTCAACATAAGAAGCAATCTTATTTGAATCTGTTCCGGTTGATCCTTTCACTATATTGTCTACTTGATTGTAAATGTTTGCAGCTTCCCCATCTAAGTCTAAACCAGTCTGATCTTCTAGAGATGTTATAGCACCCTGTACAGCAGGATTTGATAGTATTGGTGTTACTATAGGTCCAAGCGGAGTTTGTGTCAGAGAACTCACACCAGGGTCATCTGAACCCTGCTCGCCTACTCGTTCCCAGCGTTTGAACATAAAGTTTGTTGTTAGCTTAACAAATGAATCTCGTTCTTCGTTTGAAACCGTAACAGGATTACACATTGTTGGAAAAGCATCTTTCAATTGAATAGAATAAACAATATTATCTTGCTCATCCATTTGATTAATCGTAATGGTTGTTGCATAATCATCCATGTATCCTATCGTATGCTTAATAGGATCAAAGATTATATTCATCCACTCATCAATGATATTCTTTTCATACATATTTCTTGAGACATTAAATGTAAATGATTGAGCTTCGTAGACAACACCGTATGGAAGTTTGTAATAATCACCATTGTATTTGATTTCAGTAGTGACTAGATTCTTTCCGGGAATGTCAGTTGACTCAACCATAATATCAAGGCCACGAGAAATCTCAGCCGTACCACCGCCGACAAAAGAACTAATAGTTTGAATGACATCAGAACCAAAGAAAGAACTTGTTTTATCTTGTTTGGTATTTGATGTTTTATCTAATAGCTTTTGTGGCAAAGGAATAATGACTTGAAATCGATTTGTTCTTGCCAAACCATTCTTTGCTAAATATGCAATATGTTCTTGAAATGTTGCCATTTGAATCTCGTTTAATAAATATGAATATACCTTACTATTTATCTGGATTTATTACATGACAAAGAAAAAGACAACTGATGACGGTGATCTTCAAAACACAACTAAGACAGAACTCAATACTCTTCAAAGTATCGAGAAGTCTTTCTATAAAAATAATGAAGATGCTAATCGCCGTAATACAGAAAAGTCGTTGAAGTGGTTTAGCCAGTATGTGCCACGTTCTTTTAATAGAGTACGTACGGATAGAATGTTTCGTGATAGAAGTCTTTGGAGACAGAAAGTTATTCCAGGTTCAATGTACTTCTTTGAGTATGATGCAATACATAAAGATACACTTCCTGTATGGGATAGATTTCCACTTATCTTTCCATGGGACGAGTTTACAGCAAAGAACGGTCAGAAGTATATGCTAGGTATCAATCTACACTATCTTCCACCTGCTGCTCGATTTACAGCAATGAAAGCATTGATCAAAACTCGTAATAGAAAAAGATATGATGAGTCAACTAAACTGAAGATTAGTTGGAAGGTATTGCAGGGGCTGTCTGGTTCAAAGTATTTTGAGCATTCAGTCAAGATGTATAAGTTATCAGAAATCAAATCATCATTTATTAAGATTCCACCAAGCAGTTGGGAACTTGCAGTATTCTTACCACTTGCTCGTTGGCAGAAAGGTTCAAAAGCCACAGCATGGAAAATCAAATAAAAGAAGAAGGGATCAAGCGATCCCTTCTTTCTACTATCAGTCTATCACTTGAAGAACTGTTTTAAATTTATCTCTGATCCTTGCAAAGAAAGCAATTGTCTTTTCTTTGCCTTCATGATAATCCCACCAATTAAAGAATCGTCTCCACAAATAACTACGAATCAATGATGCAGTTGTATAAATGCATGCAATCCAAAAGTTTTCTGCCACACCAATTTGTAAATCCCAAAATGGAATCACAATAAACTGAAAGATGATCATCGCAAGAACAAAGCCACTACTAATATTAATGACTTGCTCTACGATTGATCCAATTTTACTTTGACTCATTTAAACCCTCATAGTTCCAACTTGCGTTATTTTTGATTAACTGCCGATTTTGAATCCATCCCATAAAGTTTGCTGACCAAACATTTCCGTGTATGTCAATGTGAGTAGCACCAACTTCATTTTTAAGTTCAGCAATATCTTGAATATTCGCATATTCAACTGGCGTTGCTTGATGCTCAAAAGGAGACGCATGCACAGGTTCAGATTCAACGAGACGCTGATAAATGTTTCTTGCTTTTTCAATTGATTCATCTGCTTTACGAAAGGATGCTTGAGCAGCGCAACTTGAACTAATCTTTAATGCATCTTCAAGAGTTACACCAAAGAAATCAACACCATCTTTATCTTCTGTCCAGAATCCAGATCCATAGAAAGGTGTATGCCAACTGTCATGAGACAAATATTGTGGAGTAGATTCATTATGTAGTGCTAACATTTCTTGAGCAAGATGTTTAATTTCTGGCTGTGCATCTGCATGATCTCGTAACCAATACCAGTTATCCCACTCAGTTGCAGTAACCACCACTCGAATGAACTGGAATGGCTCTAGAATACGATTCACAATTTGTTTGTGGTAACCTGCATCTGAAAAGCCACGTGCCACAGACACCGCGAAACGCATCGCTTCTTCCCATGCTCGAACTTTTGGCAATTTGTAATGAAGCCCGCTAAGAATCCAGTTTAGATCAATGCATACTTCTTCATCATGCTCTTCTTTCGCTTGCATTCCTGGTTGATTCTTACCCCAATGAACAGGCATTGCTATATTCTTTTCAATGTGATCAATCATCTTATTAACAGGAACAGCACGACTACTCATAGCATTTCGTGTAAATAATCGATGTGTCATTAATTCAGCATGAATGAATCGTGGATATGTTAGAACAAAAGTACTAATACGTTTATCATCGTTTGATTTGCTATCAGCAACAAGCTCAACTTCAAATCCATACTCTGTTTTCGTTTTTAACATATTACTTTATCCTTTGTAGTCTATAATTGCCGTCTGGTTGTTTTCTTACGTGTTTCATAATTGCTTCAATACACGAATTTTCAAATTGCGATGTCATATCATTATAGACATCAACAATAGGAACATCTTTAAATTGTTGAATGTAACTACGAGAGTCAGAACTGAAATCACAACTAGGAGAGTAAAGACGAATAATTAGCATTTGTCCTTTAGTGGCATCATACACCAGTTCAATCTCTTCTAAGAATCCGCCGTCAGAGAAAACATTCATACCAGGCATCATGCTATTAGCTGCAGCTAAACCAAAGTAATCTTTACCGAATGCTGGCTTAATACATTCTTCTGATACTTTGATCATTGCTTGACGAGCAGATAGACTACCAAAGACATCTAATGGTTTTTCTTTCATTTCACGATCATTATAGATTTCCCAAAATACGTCAGGAGAAATTCCATAGATATTCATAGTGAGCATATAGAGTCGATGCTTAAACTCTTTATGAAAGACAGGCTCATCAGTTGCAACCAACTCTTTACAGATGTAATCTTTACCGGACCCAGGAGGCCCGTTAAAGATTATAGCAAATGGTTTACTGGGATTCATGTCTTTGCTCTACCATGTAAATGAGTTCATTGATATTGATTTCTCTAATATCATACGATGCATGAGATGGACCCGGTATATTCGTGTAAAGCATTTTTTTATTATTAGAAGACAAATCTTCTTCCCAAGCTGCAATAACATCTCGATAAATACCATCTCGATAAATACCACTACGATCACGAATACTACTATACACAGCATGCCAGAAGTTATATCCAAGTTTATTGAATAGCTTAACGATAAGCATATTAACTTCTGATTCTGTAGAAGGCTCTATCCAATACACTTTTGGTTTTGTAATGTGCTCCAAATAATCTTCTTCATTCAATTTAAAGTCAATGAATACTTTACTATCGAATCCTTTTTCTCGTGAAACATAGAATTCACAATGAGGATTGTCTTCAAGATCAATCCTATACATATCGTCTTTATCCATTTTTGTTACATCAAGTGTTAGCTTAATTCTACTATTCATAGTCTGATAACCTTATTGTGCTTGAGCTGTTTGAAATTTTAGAAAGAGCTTATCAAAATGTTCTTCACGAAAGATGCATGGAACTCCTTGAGAATTCTTTGCACGAATCTTACGAATGCCGCCGTCTGTATTTTCAAAAGTAACAACGATCTGATTCATCTGTTCGTAACTGATAATCTCTGATTGAAAGATCAATTTACCACTATCTACATTCACCAATTGGAAAATGTAGTTATATTTTTGTTCTTTAGGTTGTTCTTTTTGCTCTACTATTGTTTCATCAGGTTCCATATTACTTCTCCATCTTCTTAAGAATGTCTAAACATGAATTGAGTTGTTCTTGAATTCTATCAAGACTGTCTGCTTTTAATTTATCTGATCTAAATTCAATAAATCGTGGTAGAAATATTGATTTCATTCCTGGCTTGCTGTCTGACTCAACAATATCATTACCTGCAATTGTTGCAACAGCACCTTGTTCAATCATCTTTTCGAGTTCCATAAAGATAAACGGTCTTTCGTCATCTTTATATCCAATCCCAGGAGCCACTTCAAGTAACCCATCAGATGATTCAAAGATCAGAGAACCAAAAGTGTTTTTGTGTTTGCTATCTTCCGATCCTTTCTTCCAACCAACCAATTTCAATTCACAATCAAAAATGATCTTAACTTTGATCTGATGCTTAGAAGTACCAGCTTTCCACTTTCCACAATAATCTTTAACAACTGTACCTTCTTCACCTTTCTCACGATTTTCTTTGAAGTGTTCAATTACATCATCTGCATTATTACAAACTTTATTCTCAACAAGCTTGAAACGTTTATGATTGACCAGATGAACAGCATCTTTTGTTACATCCAATCTTTCTTGATATTCACGATCTGATTTCTTAGCATCATATTCATCTGTAGAGATCGTATCCCAAATGATAAAGACTAACCTTTCAGGATCAACTCTGCTTGAATTGACATATCCATTTGACTTGGAGCGATCCATGTAAGTTTCTTTATCATCATTAAGAGCAACCACTTCACAATTGAAAACAGTATTGTTGATCTTTTGAGGAATGATACTGTTTAAAATACCACCGATGTTTAGATATGAACCACCACGTGTAACATATTGTACTTGACGATCTCTTACAATGATGTCAACATACAGTCCATCCATTTTTGTTTGAGACAGACAAGGAAATGAGATATTCTTCATGTTCTTTTCGCTAAATGAAGAACATCGCATATATTTTTCTTCATAAACGGTTCCAGGAAAAATCTTATTGATTGTACTTTCTGAAATACCGCATTTCAAATCACGTTTTACAATACGCTTAAATACTTCTGCATCATCTTCACTAAGCATTTCATATTGCTGTTCAATCCAAGTCTTAGCTTTCTTACCAGTAATAAGACGTGTTGCAATTGTATTTTGAAGATCATATAACGCTTGACTTAATGTAACACAACCAACGTGCTGATCAACATTAGTATTGAATGCTTTGGTATAGAAATTAATAGAAGGATCGTAAGTAAGAAAAGCAATATACTTAAATGCTTTGGCTTCTTTCTCTGATAATTTTTTCAGAATCGCTTCTTTGTCATTACGACCAGAATGTGACTCGAGTTCTTTTAAAATATGAAGCATCAAATTATCCTTAACAAATTATTCATTACTATTATATTCATCTTCTGCAGATTCTGCAGATTCAATTACAAAAGATAAGTTAGCTTTTACTGGAATAAAGAATATTTTACCACAGTCTGAATCTAGTCTATATATAACATGGTGTCTTGCATTCAAATATCCATTGAGTTCTGCTTCAGCATTTTCAAACGAACTATAAATAGGATTTGCAATACAATGACCTGAGTCAATTGAAATGATAGCCAGTCTATACATAATTACTCCTTAATAAATTGAATTATTAAATCTATTCTATACTAGTTTAGATTCTCAGTAAATCTTATTAAGTTTATTTTATATAAATAGAATTATTACAGAATTCACTATATAGGTTTATCAAATGGCAAATCCTAACAATATCACATTAAGACTTGCGTCTAATGGTGGAGTTGACAGAACTCTATCGTATGAAGAGATGGATAATAACTTTAAAGAACTTGTCACTTCCATCAATGACGTTGCATCTCTTGACGGAGAAGTTACCCAATCGCAATCTGACATTTCTCAATTACAGAGTGATGTTGCTGAAAAGCTTCAAGTAGAAACGTACAATAGTAGAGTTCTTCGTGAAGACCTGCTCAATCAAGCCACGTTGTCACTGGACTTTGCCAATAACAAATACGCAGTTTATGAAGGGCCGGTCAACAGTCTGACGCAAATGCCTTTCAATGAGGCGTTGGACTTCACTCGTGCATCTTCTGCAACAGCACGCACAGCTACAGGAAAGATTCAGGAAGTATTGACTGATGAGCAAAGGCTTGTGGGTAATCGTGAGGGGTTGTTGATTGAGGAACAGAGGACAAATCTTCATATACACTCTCAAGAATTTACGAATACGGCCACATGGAATCTATCGAGCTTAGTAGCCGAGGATAACAGCTATAAGTCACCCGATGGAACCTTAACGGCGGCTGAACTAATCACGGAGAGTACCTCGGGATACCTCGTAACTCAGTCAGATATTATTGCCACCACGTCTGGCGTAAATTATGTGGTGAGTATATGGGTAAATAACGTCCCTGCTGGAACGGAAGTAAAGGCATTAAACGGAGACGGCTCAGCCAGCTTAGCCGACGTTACGCTGCCCGTGGATGTCACAGAATGGACGAGGGTTTCAGTTCCTTACACCGCTGACGCAACTGGGTTTTCGAGGTTGCTGGTTAAACCTAACGGTTCTGGAGTTACCTTCCATGTATGGGGCGTACAATTAGAACAAGGCTCATTCCCCACAAGCTACATCCCCACAGCAGGAACACAAGTAACAAGGGCGGTTGATAATTGTTCAAGGGCGTTGGGGGATGAGTTTAATCCGAAATCATGCACAATTTATTTTAGAGGGACGGTTACGGACACAGTAGGGTATGTGTTTTCTATTGGTGGTTTTAGGTGTCGTAGAGATGCTGGTGTGAATTTTATTATACTTGGTGCTGATAATACGTTAGTTTCTTCGGCCACAGTTCCCATTAAAGATGAATTTCTTTTTGCCTTTACATACGACTCAACATCATCAACCATGACGTTAGTTATTAATGGAGTCGCCGCGAGCGCCACGCAAACAACCGACTTAAATAACTTTCTGTCTGTTGGCTCGTTTAATGGCGTTCAAGCTGCAAACGGAACCATAAAAGACTTCCGAATCTTTCCAACAGCCTTATCAGAAACCGAACTAATCACACTAACCGGAGGCAACTAATATGCCTAGATTAATTGCAGAAGGTATAACACCTAACATCTCAGATAAAGAGGGTGACAATTTAAAAATATATACATCATTCCACGAGCAATTTCAAGCTCAGGCTTAGAGGAATTAACAACATGATAGAAAAGCTAAAGAACCTTAACAAAACAACATTAGGAGTTATCGCTTTCATTATCGTTCTGCTCTTGGCAGGATATTCTGCTAAGTCAGATGCTGAAGAGAACGGTGTTCGAGTTTCAATTGGTAAAACGATTGTCAATTCAGAACTGAAGGTTGGTGAATTAAGTTATGAGTACAATGACTGGGAGTTCTCAGCAGCTCTCGTTGAAGATGGTAAAACCAAGAACGGATTTCAAGAGCAAGTCGAAATTTATACAGTAAGCTATCTGACAAAACCAGGCTGGGGCGTATATGGGATTGAACCGTATGTGCGTATAGGTGCTTCTAAAAATTCAGGAAGTAAACTAATTGGGCCAACAAACTTTCGTCTTGGTCTTGGAATCGACTTTCAGAATGTTTGGCGAGTAGAGTTCAACCATCATAGTTCAGCCGGTATTCACAACCCAAATACTGGTTTAGATTATGTGACATTGACATATAAAATTCCACCACTCTTTTAAGGAGATCATGTGGCTTTAGCATTAATTCTAGTATCTATTATCGCAATTCTTTTAGTCATTCCAGCTTCGCTTGGAGTTTTAGTATTATTTCATGTATTCATTCGCGCTAAGACACCACCCGTTGATCAAGGAAACCGTATCAACCATTTTAGGTTAGTGTGGTTTGCTCTGAGACAAGAAGATAAATTTGTTGGATTGTTTCCTTGGTTGAAACATGATGAATGGTGGAATGTCGACAACAACTTAGAATAAGAGCTTAAACTTATGGCTAATGATTTAATTAACAAAGATTCGATTCGCGATTGGATTCGCAAAGTAAACGCAATCATCGATTTGAAAACGGTCGATGGTTCATTTCCTCTAGAAGTTGACGAAGAAGTTATTAGTCCTATCACTATTAATGTTGGTGATGGGCGAGTTCGAGTGGGAACAGATATTGATTACATTCCCGCAATTACTCTTACTTTAGACCCAGCTTCTACATACCGCATTGGTATCAATACTCTTACAAGTCAGACTGCTTCTTTTAAATTAGGAACTGTACCACAAACTGGATTTGTTCCGATATGGGAAGTGCAGACTAATGATGTATCAGTTTCAAAAGCTCTTGATCTACGTACATGGGCTCAAGATAGTGATAGCGGTACAGATTCATCATTTTTTGAATTAAGAAATGATATTGATGCGGCTGCAGATCAAGCAGCGGAGAATGCTCAGAGAATTCTTAATGAAGCAGCAGAGACTGCAGCGGAAATTCAAGAGCTTACTACTAAAGCAAGCACAAACGCTCAAGATATTATTGCAGAAGCACAAGCAAGAGAATCTGCAATCAGCACAGAAATATCTGCAAGACAAAGTGCTGATGCTGCATTGACGACTCGAATTGATACAGTCGTTGCCACTGCT
>Ga0307972_1001519_pt1 | contig 12237 bp, 9 predicted proteins | sample OrgLakmetagen780_FD_201848 | JGI IMG/M metagenome (GOLD analysis project Ga0307972, IMG submission 201848) | Saline water microbial communities from Organic Lake, Antarctica - #780 | ecosystem: Environmental > Aquatic > Non-marine Saline and Alkaline > Saline | place: Antarctica: Organic Lake...
CTCAATAAAATGACCGGGCTTGGCCACGCCAAGTTCGAGGTCGTCACTTGACCAAATCTACGGGTAAGGGAAAACTCAACCAAACCCTGACCCGTGCAACAAGGCCCGTTTTGAGGCTTCTTCGCTGAGCGGCTGCTGGCAGAGAACACAATGCGCGTCGGCGTCGGTGACGGGAAAGTTCTTCTCCGGATAGGCTGACGCGCGGGAATAGTTGCGGGCTGCCTCCCAGAGCGACTTCCACACATCCGACCCGATGTCGGGCAGCGGATCGTCGGCGAAGAGATTTGCGGAAGCGGCAGCGGCTGCCTGCCTGGCAGTGCCGAGACGCGTATGGGCATCGTGCAGCGCGGTCCGAGTATCCTCGGTCACGATGCCTGCCAGCCGCTCAAGATGCTCAATGATGGTCTTCAGGCGGGTCTCATGGCCCTGGAGCTGGCGCAGCGTGCGCGTCGGATCGCCGGTGAGATCGGTGGCGAGGGTTTGAAGCCGGGCTTCCCCCTCGGCCGTGAGGCCCGCCAGTTTCTCGACGGCTTCCGGCTTGGTCTCACCCGAGAGGGCAGCGACCAGCTTGCCGACCTCTGTCTCGGGCTTGCACGCGGGTTTGGAAAGAACGGCTGGCGTCTGCTCCTGCAGAGCCTTAATCTCGGCGGCCATTTTGGCCTTCACGTCCTGACAGGCCTGTGCAAGTCCGGCTAGAATACGGAGCGGCAGAGGCGTGTAGGCGAGATCATTGGTGTTCTCGACATGGACATTTGCGGTGCGTGAGTCGAATACGCTCACCGCAGATAGCATCGCATCCGTCGCAGAACCTTGCGTCCAGGAGGCGTTGCGCTTCTGCGCCCCAATATAGAACTCGACATTTGCGGATGGTGTGCCTGACGTGGCTGTGTAGATGTTCGGCAGGATCGCTTCACCCTTGGGGGAGCGCGCACGGCAGAGCTGCTTCAGAACACGGGCATAGCCGGACTTTCCAGCGCCATTGTCGCCGTAGATGACCGTCAGCCCCGACTTTCCAAAGGACAGACGCTCGCCCGGGGCAAGCGCGTTGACATTCGATAGGCCATGGAGCGCGCCCAGGCTGACGACGGCGTGGCTGGCGGCGGGATCTCGAACGTGGGTCGCATCGAGTGGCGAGCCTTCCTCAGCCCCCTTGCAGATGGACACGAGCGACGTAAGGTCCGCCGGCTCAAGCTTCGCTTGGCCACACAGTCGCCGTAGGGCATCCCTTTGCCAAACGGGGATGTCCGCTGACCATTTGAGTATGTCGGCAAGAGCCGCAGCTTCGTTGGAGAGATCTCCGTCCTGACCATCCATGTTTTCGCCCCCGTTCTATTAGCCGATACCGGCAATTGGCATTGTATCGCCGGGTAATGCTGATTAGGTCCCGCCTATAATGTGCCGCTCCTCTCCGAGCGGTACGATCCAACCGCCCGCGCGATCAGGTCGAGCGAAATCATCGGGCCGAACCGACTGGCTCAGCCGCTTGCGCACCGTCTGTGACTCCCCATCGATTGCAGCCCGGATCAGCTCGCGCTCAACACCGACAAACACCGGTCGCAGATTCAGGCGCGCAAGCGTCTCCTGATCGCCGGGCGTGATGTCAGTGTCCGTCACCGGACCGGCGCGAGTGGCGATACCGCCGATCAGCCCTCCCATGGCTGATGTCTTATCCATTTCTCCTACCGGAGCAGCGTCGAGCGCGGAGCGGGCCAGATTGAGATCGGCTTGAAGCCTGCGTGGAAAAGGTTGCTGAGTCAGCCGATAGAGCGCTCCAGCAAGTTCAGCATGGCCGAGAGGTCTGATTAAGTTGGCGATGTGCAGCCGAAGCATGCCGATGAAGAGTGCATCCTTGTCCTGCGGCTCTATGGGCTCGCCTTTGTCGAGCGGATCCTTGACGGAGAGATGGGCGTCCGTCGGACCGGCAACGGCCATACCCCAGCGCGTGGCGATAGCGATGCGTTTGACCGTGACCTTGCGACCTTGGGCGGTTACGTCGATGCGGCCAGCTTGCGCCCAGGCCCGCGTCAGAGCTTTGGCCGGCCCCCTGGGATCATGACAGCCCTTGGCCTCGGCGACCGTCAGTGACGACAGATCGGATGCGCAGGCGACCCAATCGGGCAGGTCGCCACGCGACAGCCGCCTGATCTTGACCTTCCGTCGGCGGTCCAGATCGATTGTCTGGCTGCCGAGATGCGCGAAGATCGAAAGATTAAAGTAGCGCTCGAGATAGGCGCGGGCGACGAGGCGCCCAAAGAGCCCCGATAGCGCAACCTTCACCTCGCGTGCCTGGCCGAGTGGTTCACGGAAAATGAATGGTGTTCCCACGCCGGTCGGCGCAAGGAGTGCGTCGAGGATCGACCATGCTCCATATGCGGCTCCCGGCGTCTGCAGCACCTCCCGAATGCCCGCGTCCTCGATTTCAGCCACGTCGAGCTCTACCGTGGCGCCGGTGATCGGGCTTGCCGATGGCGGGTCAAAGCTGTGAAGGAAGGTTCTTGTCATAGCGCCAGCGCTCGCTTCAGATCATCATGCTCGAAGGCGCTCGCCATGCGGTTGATTTCGGCTGTTCGCGCGCCCACCGACTTCGCGGCCTCGCGCCAGGTGGCGGTGACAGTGGCCACGTCTTTGATGATTGCGCGCGCCTCCGCGAGCGTCAGGGCGAAGAACTCGGAAGCCTGTTCCAGCAGGTCGACCGAGCAGGTGCCCTCGTCGAGATCAATGTTGGTCGTCAGCACCCGCGCCTTAATGTCGATCGGTACCGGGTTGAGATCGTAGGCGGGCGACAGCGACCATCCAGGCTTGCCACACCAGAGGAAACCGTGGTTGCGCAGATGATCGTCGACATTGGAGATCAGCACGCTGAAGACCACACGGCGATAAAGGGCGTGGGCATCGGTTTTTCCCTGTGCGCCATGTTCGGCCAGAGCGTCGACGATCTCCGGATAGCTCCCGCGTTCGCCATCCTTGGCACCCATCATCGCCATGGCTGACAGGAAAGGAATCCGCATGGTGCCATCGCGGTCAAACCGCCGGGATAGCATGACCTTTTTGCCCGCGACGTCGATGAGTTCGTGGTTCGGCGTGACGATGCCGGCCTGACCGGCCAGTCGGAGGGCGATCTCCTCCCATGTTTCCATGCTGTATTCGTCCGTTTCCTTCGGAAACTTGGCAATGGAGAGGTGACCATGCTGGTCGATGACCGATGCCTTCGGCCGTGCTCCGCCCAACGATGAGCCGGGCGCAAAGATGAGTTGGAGGTCCTCGTCGGTTTCCTCATCACGCAGGATGCGCTCGGTGACCTGAAGCAGTCGTCCAAGATCAATCAGGGCGGGAACCCCCGCGTGGATCGGCGCCTGGAACGGCTCTTCACCGACCCAGCGGAAGCGGAGTGCGCCAAGCCGGGTCTCATCGGCGACACCCAGGAGATAATAGCTTTCGGTCAGCGTGCGCACCGCGCGGCCATCACGTTCGGCGCTGCGTCGCTCCGAACGTTGCATTAGACGGCGCCCCCAGGTGTCGGGCGCGGAGTCGCCAATCGAGCCAAAGGTCGACAGCCCAGCCGGTGGCGCAAAAGCGCCACGCGTAATGGGGAGAGCGGGCTCAAGCGAGAACCGTTCCGCATCCTTCAGCCAGGCAGGATCGTACTCGAACAGGATGGTCTCATTACCGCGGACACGATTGCTGCGCGCCAGTCCGACCGGATGCAAGCGGCCGTTCAGATCGATGTAGACCTCGAAATCAGCCATCGCGCGATGTTCCCACTGGCCGCTTGAGATGAACACTCTTCGGCAAGTCGGCACTGGCCAGCGCCTGGCCAACGCTGTCGTTACTGATATCCGCCACGTGGCTTAACCCATCCAGCAGCCCAAGCGCTAGGAGGACGCTGGCATAGATGCCAATGCTGACACTCGTGTCTCCGGCCTCAATCTTCTGGAGGGTTGATCGCGACGTGAAAGCGCGCTCCGCTACGACAGCCATAGGCAGCCGCCGACGCCGACGGGCGTCGTGGATGTCCGCGCCGAGCTTACGCAGCGCGCGCCGCACTGCGGCCGGGGGATTGTGAGGTGTCGGCATTTGCTACCTTCGCACTACAGAACAGCCGAATGTGTAGCACAAAGCTTACAATTTTTCCAGAGGATATCTCGATGTCCAACTGGCGCCTGGCAGTCTGGGATGGTACAGATTCAGAACCAAAAACCTAGAGATAGCGTCAGAGCGCATCATGGCCGCCGAAAGAGCGGAATCGATTGGTAGCTGGCGATAGTTCGCGAAAGCATTTCTTTCCGAACAGCGACGAAAAACCCAATGGTTACTAAAGGTTATTTCTTCAGTGTCGCTGCATCTGCAGCGCCGCACCGCCGTCAGGCCGATCTCCGCCCGTGCGGGAGGTCCGCCGGCCTTCTTTCTGCGGCAGGAGCGAACGACTACTTGCTCAGGATTGCTGCGGCCGCCACGCTACAGTGCCCACAGGCCGCTTTCCGCCCTGCACGACAGACATACCATCCTCGCCAGCCTATCGAGCAACCAGGTTTTCGCCGTCCCCCTCCCGCAGCATCGCTTCCATGTCGTCCAAGCCATCGACAGCAGAGCGCATCTGCGCCTCAGCAACTGCGCTCGCAGCGTCAGCATTCACGACCTGGCTCTCAAAATCCATCTCCATCTGACGCTGTTCCTCGGCGATGACGGCTTGAACGACGGGCGCGGTTTTCTTAGGAACGCCGTCAGTTTGTCGTGACAGTTGACCCCCAGAAACCTGAGCTGAGTTTTCCACGACGGCGTCGGGTCCACCTGGTCCATTCGAAGGCGGAGTCATCGGCATGGCGCGCACACTGAGCGGCAGGTTCCCCTGCGGCCCCCCTCCCCCCGGCTCCGGAAACGGCAACTCCCCCATCTGCGCGGCATGGATGGCACGGAACAGCCGATCATCAAAATACTGGATCCGTTTGACCCGGATCGGCATCTGGCCGTCGACAACCATGACGATCTCGTCGAGCGGCAGGCGGCGCGCCTCATCTTCAGGCAACAGCGAACTTTCTTCGGTCCGTGTGGATTGACTGCGCCCTTCAAAGGGGTTCTTGCCGATGGACTGCGAACGCGTGATCACGGTCTTCGTGGTCTTGCCGACCGCCTTGCTCAGCTCCTCGACGGTCTTTTCATCCGAGGGCGTCAGGTAGAGCTTCACGCCGGCATTGCCCTGCAGGGCGCGGCGCGTGTTTTCGCCATAGATTTCATCGAGGGCGGGGATGGTTTGCGTCACCACGGCCAGGTGGCCGCGATAGGTGCGCAGGGTCTCGATGCTCTCGACCACGATGGGCATCTTGCCGAGGCGATTGAACTCGTCGAGCATGATCATCACGGGCCAGGGCTCATCCGGCCCGGGGTCCTTTTCCTGCATGGCCGAGAGGAGATCGGAGAAGAAGAGCCGGATCAGGGGTGCGAGCGGCTTCACCATCAGCGGCTGGACCACAAGATAGACCGAAAAGGGCTTCTTGCGGATCGTCCGAAAATCAAAATCCGAGATCGCCGTGGCCTCATCGATGGCCGGGTTCTGCCATTGGTCCAGCCCCGAGGTCATCAGGAGCGAGACGTAAGAGGTCAGCGTATCGTTGTTGGTCGAGGCCAACCGCGTGAAGATCAGCTTGGCGGCCCTGTTGTCGACCTCGTGACCCCGCGCGAAATACTCCTTCTGCTTGTTCCCACCGGAGGCCGCGATGCGGTAGATCTCACCCAAGGTGGGGCGCTTGCGCTGGAAGGCCAAAAGCCCTGCCGCCACGAAGAGATCGATCCCGCCTTTCAGAAGCCCCTGCACCCGGTCGTTGTCGCTTTGCAGGAAGAGGGTCGCCAGGAGCTGCAATTCCATCTGCTGGCGCGCGGGATCTTTCAGCTCGAAGATGCGCAGGAGCGGGTTGTAGCGATGCGTGCGCTTGCCCTCCCAGTCGGTAGGGGCAAAGCGGTAGACCTTGTCGCCCTGGGCCGCCCGGTGTCGGGCCGTCGCCTCAAAACATTCACCCTTCACATCGAGCGTCACGGCAGAGCCTTGCCAGGTCAGCAGGTTCGGAATGACAAAGCCCGTGGTCTTGCCGCGGCCCGTGGGGGCCACGATCAGCGCATGGGGGAAGACCTTCGAGCAGATGTAATTGGCGCGAGACCCCGGCGGCCCCAGCTTGCCGAGAATAAACCCGGTCCCGGGCGCCCCGAAGAACCCGTTGGCCTTCATTTCGCGCGCGGCCTGCCAATGGGTCTGGCCAAAGCGTGTGAGGGCCGATCCCGAGAGGGCGAGGCTCAGCATCAGGCCGGCGGCGGCAAAGCTGCCGATGATCAGGTGGAGGAGTTGGGCGTCCTCCGGGCGGCGATCGAGGATCGCCATGTAGTTCTGCGCGATATAGGCGAAGTCGATCTCGGCCCCGAAACCGAGATCCTGATAGGTCAGCACCGCCGAGGCGATTGTATAGCCCATGGCCCCGGTCACAAGCGTCACCAGCAGGACGCCCGTGGCGATCCGCGCTTTTCCCATCGCGGCGCTCAATGGACCTGGCCCCGCTCAGTTTCGCCATCCACATCGGCAGTGCGATGCCGTTCGTATTCGGTGTCGGCTAGATCATCGACCACCTGGCGCAAGGCCTCTGTGTTGGCCGTCGCGGCATCGGATTGCAGGTAGACCTTGGCAACATAGAGCCGGTCGAGGCGGTCCTCGAGAACCTTGTCCAGCGCATCGGCATCGCCGGATGTGAGCCGGTCGCGTAGGCGGTCATCCAGCACCCGCGCGATCTCGCCGCGGAAGGCGTCGCGCTCCGCTTCCGTCTCGAAGGGCGCGGACAACTCCCCCGCCCGCTCATGATCCACGACACGCGCAATCTCGTCTGCGAGGCGGTCGCCACGTTTATCAGACAGCATTGTCGTTTCACCGCGGGCTGCGAGGGCTTCGTCGCGCGTGCCAAACCCAAGCCCGTCGCGCATCTCGTTTTCGCGGCGGACCTGATTGATGACCTCCGTATCGCGTATCTCTACGACGGCCGCATAGGTCGCGCCCAGCCCACGGGCGAGGTGGGACGGCATGTCCGGATAGCGCGCGCGGAATTCATCCGTGACAGCATCTGCAACGGGCGTTCGGACGTCGCGTGCCGCCATGATCCGGTCGACCTCGCGGACGATCTCGCTGGCACGTGCCGCATCGGTGATGGTCTCCCTGTAGGGCTTGGACCGGTCGATCACATCGCTAGGGCGTGCGAGCAGGTCCGGGTGTGCCTCGAGATATGTGCGCTGCTCGGTCTCGATCCGGCGCTCCGCCCGCGAGACAACCTCCCAGTCCCGGTCTTCGATCTGCTGCGTTGTCAGGCCGTCCGCGCGCATCTCCTGACGGATTGTCCCTTCCATCGCCTGCACCGCGTCCTGGTGATAATGGAAGTGCTCGCTGACCGCTTCCTGCTCCACGACACCATCCCGGCGCAGCACGTTCTCGCGTTCCAGCAAAGTGCCGAGCGCGACATGTACTTCGTTGAGGATGTCGCGCGCCTGTTCCAGATCTGCGCGGCGCTCGAGATTCAGCTCCCGCGCCTCGGCCACCTTGTCAAGATCATCAGCGATCCATTGATGCTCCAGCGCGGCATTTGAGGCGCCGGTCTCGATACGGGCCACCACTTCGGATGTGCTAATGCCCGTCCCCCGTAGCGCTACGTCAATGCGCGACCGCAGGTCCGGCGCGGCCAAACGGTCCAGCTGGCTCTCTTGGATATTGGCCTCAGAATAGATCCCGCCCTCCGAGGGGGTCTCTGACAGCGACCCCGAACGCAGCCCCAAAGGCTGCATGTGCTGCACTTGCGTCTGGATCGCGGTGAGTTTTTTCTCAAGCGCGGGCCGCTCGGCATCGGACTTCGCGGCGATCATGCCCTGTACCCGCGCGAGCTTCTCTGCATAGAGGCTTCTCAGGTCCTCAAAACTTTGATCCTCGGCCATATACACATCTCCTGTTCGGTCCACCTGCCCGCCATGCGCCAGCACCTCCCCCGCACGAAAGAGGGCCGCGGCAATATCCTCGCGGGCCTCGCGGGAGGCCTCCGCGGCAAGCGAGTGGTAGATGGTTCTTGTGTTGGCGATCTCTGCCAGCGTCCGCGTCAGGTCCTGCCCCACCCGTTCGCGTTCCACAGGCGCGCGGCCCTCTTCCTTCGCGGCATAAACCTCGCTGGTTCGGGCCGGGTAATGCACGACCCCGCGATCCACCCGGCGCGTGGCCTCGAGGCGCACACCGTACTTCTCCGCCTCCTCGACCATGGCGAGGCGGAAATCGTCATAGTTGAAGCGATGGTTGCGCCCCAGAAAGAAGAACTCGCCTTCCTGCGAGCGGCGGTTCAGCACCAGATGCGCATGGGGGTGATCGCGGTCCTCATGCACCGCGATGATGTAGTCGAAATGCCCCTCATCGGTCTGGAAGAACCGCTCGGCCACATCCGTCGCGATGTCGCGCACATCCTCGCCCCGCGTGCCGATGGGGAAGGACATGAGCATATGGGTGGTCTGGCCCAACTTGGGCTTGAAGCCCGCATCCCACCGCTTTGCAAAGCGCTCGGTCAGGTCCTTGATGTCACCCGCCTCGAGCTTCGCCTTGCCATCCAGGAACCCGCTACTGTCCACGATATGCGTGGACTTCGTGGTGAGGTAATCGAGCTGGTTTGCGAGCTGCGATTTGGTATGCGTGCCCCCGCCCCGGATCGCCTTGAAGACCGCCGGCCGATGCCCTGCTGCCGCGCGCACAAGCTGGGACTGCTTGGCCACATGCAGCCCCTGCATCGAGCCCCGGACGCGGCTCCAGCCATCCCGAAAGACCTCGCCCGTGACGGCATCAACGGCATCATTCAGCCGCATGGGCAAACTCCCTCAGCGCGGCTGTGGCCTCAAGCTGCATCGCATCGCGACGACGCCGTAGGAGCAGGTCGATCTCGTCCGCGGAATCCAGAATGAACCGCGCCAGCCCACGCATCTGCGCAAGGCGCAATTCGGTGAACTCGGCACTCGTGCCCCCCACGGCCCCCTGCCCCCGCCGGTTGGCCTGCGTCATCTGCTTGGCGATCTGCGCGACCCCATTACCGACCTCGTGCAGCGAGGCGCGATAGCGCGCCATCTCTGCTGCCATCTGCGCGTCCGGAACGAACACCCCGCCTGCAGCCTGAATGAGCCGCCGCAGCCCCTCGGCCCGGCTCTCGATCCCCGCCTTCTCCAACACCGCGTCGAGCGCCTCAAGCTCCGCAGCCGTGACCTTCACACTGACCGCGGAGACCGGGATCGCGGCATCCGTCTGGCGCTCGGCATCGGCTTTGAGCGTGTACTGAATCGCTCGCACCGACACGCCAAACCGTTCCGCCAGCACTGAAGTGGAAATGCCTTCCGCAGCTTCGCGAACGATCTCCATGCGCTCCGCATCGATGAGGCGTTTTGAGCGAGACATGCGAAGAAAGACCCCCTATTTCCTACCACCTTCTACCAAGGCTGCCCCAACCTTACGATAATATACTAAGCTGTCAATTATATACTTACGTTGCCTTCAGTCTCAGGCAGCCTTGGTGTCCGCTTCCCCCGCGGCCCGCAGGGACGCGGGCCTGTCTCCACCCTCGCCAAAAGGACACACCCGTCGGTCCCTGCCCCCGGCCCTGCCCGAGGTCTGACCGAACAACTTTCATGTTCGGACGGGACCACGGGCGGGACGTTTCCGCAGCTACGGGAGCGGAGATCCGCGCTGCTCTTCTGGCCGCCTCGCGACCGGATTGGTTGCTGAGCGGTGAGACTGCCGGATCGGGATCTTCGGGACCGACCAGCGGTCTCGGTTGGTCCTGTCAGACCTCGGCGCAACCCTGCTTCGGTCGCGAGCGACCGGCATCTGGTCAGGTCGCCTCGTGTGATCTGACCCGCCGGAACCGGCGTCCCTGGAACAGGGAAAGGGCCGCGCTGTGCGCGGCCCATCCTCGTCAGAGGATTTAGTCCTGGGGGTCCTTTGCGCTCGGCGGGAACATCACCAGCTCCGAGACAGCGACCGGGAAGTCGAGCTTGAGGCTGAAGAACTCCGCGCCATCCCCGTTGCGGGTGTTGCGGAACATCGCCCCCACGCGTTGGAAGCGGGTGCGCTCCTGGCCATCGGTGTCGGTGAACTTCACGGGAACGGTGGCGACGTAGTGGTTGGTCATTTGGGTTACTCCTTGTTGCGATGGGGATCACCCAGCACGGGGGCAAGAGGCCCGGTCGCAAGCGCAAATGCGGAGGGTCCGCGGCTCCGCCGTGGAAGCCGTATTTGTGCTTGCCGAAGCGTGAGCTGAGGGCACGAACGGGCCGACCCCGTGCGATCCACATGTTAAGCAAAAAGGAGAGACCTGGATGACCTCTGCCATCACGCAGTCGCCATTGGCCTCGATCATGTCGAGAGACGCTGGCCCAGTTTGCTCATGCCCCCAACGTATGGGTGCCATGTTCCGGATTGCTGCCGCTTGGCAGGCGCTTTTTTCAGCCTCAACCGTGACGTCTCCAGCCCTCGCGTCTTGACCTGCCGACGATGCCGGTGAAGCGCGCATAGCCCCCAGCCCGAACCGACGCGGATGTGCCGCACTCTGGCGGACCGGGTGGACGGGACGCCGGTGCTGGCCGCCGCCCCCTGCCGATCACGCCTCACCGACCGCGCGCTCCGTGAGACATGACGAAAGGGCCGCCCGAAGGCGACCCTCTCAGTTTACATCTCCGCGGTTTTCTTCGCCGGATCGGCGACCCGCATGACCGTCAGGCCTTTCGCTTCCGCCTTTTGCCCGAGGTTCAGTGCGACGCCATTGCCACCGAAGAGGACAACCCCCGTCGCCGCGAACTTGTCGTCCAGCATTTCGTCGTTGCACTTGAACGGTGCCGCCCGACCGTGCGCGGACCAGCGCGGATCGAAGCGCGCCTGCGCCACTCCGCGTGCCCGGGCCCACCGCGCCGCAATCATCTCCGCCCCGTGCTTGCCACCCTTGTGGCAGAGGAAGATCTCCTGATTGCGGTTCTGTTTGATCCGCTCCCGAACCTTGTCGAGCGTGTTGAAGATCACATCGACATCGGTCCAGTCGGTGGCGCCCGAGACGATCAGGGGCACCCCCTCGACTTCCGATTTCTCGGCAGTCTCGCGATCGTGCTGCTCCAGGAGCTGCCGCGCCTCGAAGACCGCCCCGGTCTCCTGCGCCCGGACGCTCGCGCGCGAGCCTGCCGCCGGGATGAAAGCGTGGCCTGTCTCGATCTCGTAGCATTCCGCCGCTGTCTCGCTCATCACCTCGATGGCGCCGACAATCTCGCGCAGCTGCAGGAAGCGCGCCTGCGCCTCTTCGAGCGCGGTCTCGGCGATCTCCGATCCATCGTGGGATTTTGCCAGAGCGCCGATCTTGTCGGCGGTGCGGTCGACCTCCTTGCCGAGCGCCACCTTGCGCCGCTGCAGGATCGTGGCGAGCCCATGGGCCAGCGGTTCGATTTCTGCCTCAAGTCCGGTCCCGCGCAGCTGACCGAGCAGGGTCTCGAAGCTCTCGCGGATGATGCGGTCGGTCAGAACGTGATCTTCCGGGATCGGCAGCTGTGCGTCTTTTTCCGTCAGCCCGAAAAGCTCGATGGTCTCGTAGGTGTTTGCGTTGTCGTAAGCCATGTCTGGTCTCCAGTGTTCGGTTCCAAGGCCACCACGTGAGTGTGGGGGCATGGCCGAATGCCTGGTTTCCGAATCTGCCCGGGTCAGGGACGGCGCAGCCGCCGGCTTGCCGGGCGCAAAAGTTTTCCGCGCGCAACACCTGACACATGCGCGCGCTCACGCACGAGACCGAGAGACCCGAGGGCAGACCGCCGCCGCCAAAGCCCTGACACATGCGCGCGCTCACGCACGAGACCGCCCCGCGCCACAGGCCCCGCCCGCGCCGAAAAGTTTTGCGATCCTTGAGGCGGGCTGATTTGGGGGCCATCCGGAGGATATGCTTCCACGCTCATGTGTGTGTGTTTTGACGGTAGGTTTGCCCGACACGAGCAGGCAAACGGCCCGACCGGACGCGGGAGACGGATGAAGCGGCGGGATCGTTTTGCCCCGCAAAACAGACCAGAGCGCAATCCGGCGGAGCGGCCGGGGAGAGACGTGCTCGCGAGGCGGGCAAACCGGGATGCCGGGTGCGACGCCGCGGTGAGGCCGCATGGCCGAATGCGCGACGGACCGAAGGGCCGTTCTCCCCTGCGACACGCGAAGCCGAGCAGGGGAGGCCG
>Ga0307972_1001524_pt1 | contig 12224 bp, 10 predicted proteins | sample OrgLakmetagen780_FD_201848 | JGI IMG/M metagenome (GOLD analysis project Ga0307972, IMG submission 201848) | Saline water microbial communities from Organic Lake, Antarctica - #780 | ecosystem: Environmental > Aquatic > Non-marine Saline and Alkaline > Saline | place: Antarctica: Organic Lake...
CGGGAACAAAATTCACAATAGGCCCGTTGCTGATTGTAAATTGTGAGCGTTGGAGTACCTGTTCCAGCGATTCATTCTAGGGAATGAATGAATCGGGAACAAAATTCACAATAGGCCCGTTGGGCCTTTGTTCATTTTTAGACAAACACTACACTTGCTATTGAGTCTCCGTCGCGCATTTTCATGACTCGTACACCTTGGGTCTGGCGGCCGAGGGTTGGGACTTGCTTGAGGGGTAGCTTGATGACTTGGCCTCGCTTGCTCATAATCACCAGCTCTCCTTCGGCTCGCTCTTCACCAGTAATGATCAGTCCTTTTACCACTGGTCCGGTTTTAGAGGTTAGTTTTACGGTTTTGATTCCCGATCCACCGCGTTTTTGAATTTTGTACTCTTTGGCTGGGGTGGTTTTTCCGTATCCAAATTCAGTCACTACCAGCACTTCACGATCTATATCATTATCCTTGAGTACTTCCGCTGAAACAATATGGTCATCTTTACTCAGCTTCATACCGGTTACTCCAGAAGCAGTCCTTCCCATCTGACGAATATCAGTTTCTTTGAATCGAATGGCTTGACCTTGCTTGGTAATCAATGAGACCTCATCGCCTTTTCCGACAAATTGAGCAGAGATTAATGAATCATCGTCACGCATCAGACCGCTACGGCGCACATCCTTGAAAGCAGCAGCATCGCTCTTTTTGGCTACTCCATTTTTGGTAACCATCATCAAGCTCCAATCGCCATCCCAGTCCTCTTTACGGACTGCTAGCACAGACGTGACGTGTTCTTCGCTATTCATAGAAAGGAAATTCATAATAGACTTCCCTTTGGTTGCCCGTCTTCCCTCTGGGATTTCATACATTTTTGACTGATAGACTTTTCCAGCATCAGTAAAAAAGAGGAGGTCACTGTGCGCTGAAGTCGTCAAGAGAGTAGTAACAACATCTTCTTCCTTGGTATTGAGATCAACTACTCCCACGCCACCACGTCGCTGCACTTTATACTCAGCAGGATTGGTACGTTTTACGTATCCGCCTTTCGTGAGCACTAGCACTGACTCGTCGTCGGGGACCAAGTCTTCTTGACTGAGCTGTTTGACACCACCTTTTACAATCTTAGTCCGACGGTCGTCGCCAAATTTATCAGCTACTTCCTGCAGTTCTTTTTTTACAATCCCCATCATCTTTGCCCTGCTCTTCAAGATTGCTTCAAGCTCTTTGATGAGTTTTTGCACAGCTGTTAGCTCGTCTTCGATTTTCTTTCGTTCCAGACCAGCTAGCTTTTGCAACCGCATATCAAGAATCGCCTGCGCTTGGATTTCTGAAAACTTAAATTCTTTCATCAACGCAGCATGTGCAGTTGGCACATCTTTGGCAGCGCGAATCAACTTGATGATTTTATCAATATGATCTAGGGCTTTTTTAAGTCCAAGCAAGATATGCTCTCGCGCTTGCGCTTTACTCAAATCGTACTGTGTCCGTCGCTTGATCACCTCTGCTCGGTGCTTGATATACTCTTCTAAAATCGACTTTAGTGAAAGCGTCTGGGGCACACCATCTACCAGCGCTACCATGTTGTAATGGAAGGTATCTTCGAGCTGCGTATGTTTGTACAGTTTATTTAACACTGTTTGCGGTTGTGCGCCCACCTTCAGTTCAATCACAACCCGAATATCATCAGTCGACTCATCGCGCATTTCTCTAATCCCCTCAATTTTCTTCTCGCGCACCAAGTTCGCAATTTTTTCTTGCAAATCTGCTTTATTGACTCGAAACGGGATGGAAGTGATTAGGATGGAAAATGCACCTCGCTTGTCTTCGATTATCTCTGCCTCTCCACGCACGACCACACCACCCCGGCCGTTGGCATACGCATGTGCAATGGCTTTCTTATCAAACGCAATGGCACCCATCGGGAAATCTGGACCTTGGATATGTTTGAGCAAATCATCAACTGTTGCGTCAGAGTTGTCTATCAAATGAGTCGTTGCAGCTACTACTTCGCGGAGATTGTGCGGTGGAATATTAGTGGCCATCCCGACAGCAATACCCAAACCTCCCATCAGGAGTAAGTTTGGTACCCCAGCCGGCAGAACTGATGGTTCTTTTTTTGTACCATCAAAGTTTGCGCGCCAATCAACCGTGTCTTTCTCCAAATCACGCAGTAGTTCTTCAGCCACTTTGGACATTTTTGCTTCTGTATATCGATATGCCGCTGCGCTATCTCCGTCGATAGAACCAAAGTTACCTTGACCAAGCACCAACGGGTACCGAGTTTTAAACTTTTGCGTCAAGTTCACCATCGACTCATACACTGCCGAGTCACCATGGGGGTGAAAACTACCCAACACGTCTCCCACTACCGTCGCAGACTTTTTGAAACGAGCGGTTGAGGTCAGTCCATTGAGCCGCATCGAGTAGAGGATGCGTCGGTGTACTGGCTTGAGACCATCACGCACATCAGGAAGCGCTCGCGACGTAATAACCGACATCGCATAATCGAGGTAGGCTGTCTCCATTTCAGAAGAAATACTTTGAGTGATGATTCCGCGTTTTGGATCAATTGGTTCTGGTGCGGGTGATTTTTTCGGCATATATCAAGCTAATCAGTCGTTTTTAATGTTGAGCAGTATATCACATTACTCAGCTGTCGTGGTTGAAGTGGTTGATTTTGAAATAACCTGGATACGGGCTTCTCTGGGTTGACCCATTTCAGCAGCGGTCTCATAAGATGATTCTGTCGTAAAGGTTTCCTGTGTCTCTTGCACAGCTGGACGAGTCGAGGAGGATGTAGTTGCCTGCCCTGGCTGTGTCGAGGTTGCTGATGTGCCAGTGGCTCGATACTCGCTTATCAAGTCTTTCACAGACTCTGTGGCTGCCTCATCACCCGTAAAAGCTTCTTTAACCGCTGCTGTCTGAGCACTCACAGCCTCCATAAAACCGCCTGTCTGCTCCCCATCTGCATCACCGACTCCCAACATACCGCTAAAATTTGACGGTGCATTTACCAGCCACACAAACGCAACCAGAAACGTAACAGTTGATGCAATACCAAACGCGACATTATCTCGAGTCTGTTTTGGTCGTCGACGAATGTTTGTAATCAGTTTGCGTAACATCGGCTTATGATTTGATTACGACCACTTCACCTGACATCACACTGATGTCTTTGCGTTTGATGGTTAGTTTATCCACTGGCTTCACCGAATCATTCCCCTCTTCTTTTAAGAAGGCTTTCAATGCTTCATCATCATAATGCATCGGAATGATAAGCTTCGCTTCAAGCTTGACCGCCAATTTAGAAGCTTGTGGCACCTCAAGGACATCACCACCACCAATTGGCACAAACAAGATATCAATATCGCCTAATTCGCCAAGAATTTTGGGGTCTATCTCGGCATCGCTGAGTGCACCAAGAAACACCATGTTCATCTCCTCCAGCTTCACTTGATAAATAGTATTGAATCGTTCCGCTTTATCGTAAGTAGTCTTGACCCCAAAACCACGAGCAACTACTGAACCAATCTCGTACTCCCCGGGACCGTCTACCAAAAACGGATCCTTGGCACCATGCTTTACGTTTTCTATCCCATTAAAATCTTCATGCCACATTGTGATAAATGCTGCGTCAGAGCCAAATTTTGCTGGCGGGAGTTTTGATTTCTTGCCGATTGGGTTGAATGCTAACGTCGTACTCCCAAACGACACCTTAAAACATTCACCTCCGAAATATGAAATAACCATAATGTCAGTAGTATACGTCATGCCTGGCGGAATATGAAATATTCCGCCAGGCATGACTCCAAATAACTATTGACAAAACGATTAAATAGTCTACTCTATGCACCAGTGACATTGACGGAAGCGCCTACCGGACGACAGGTCAAGTAAAAGCACCCAATGTCCAGGCTCCTTTTCTGTTTGTGTGTCTAAAGTCACCGCACAACAAAAAGTAGCGAGCCCGTTAGGCGTCCGTTTGAGGGTAATCTTAGGTTACAGGCGTGAATAAAATAGCGCATTGATTACATCAAACGGACGTCCATCGTATCGTTCATTCACCGACTGCAGCCAACTGCTCAGTCGTTTTTTTATACTCAAAACACTTGACAAATATTTTATATATGCTATTGTACTTGTGTCTTGGAGCGGGGTGGCGAAACACCTACTCTTCTGGACAGTTGCAGAGTCGTTCGGCGATTAGTCGGTATATCTCCCTGACGTTCTCAGGCAGATCGGGCGCAGATAAGCGCCAGCCGAACACAATGCCGAGTACTGGCGCGGACACAGGGTCCGGCGATACCCAGCTCAGGCGAGCGGCCGAACGGCCTGCAGCACAGTTCATTTCAATAGAAAAGAAAGGAACGCGAATGCAGTTCACACTGGACCTATAATTTTTTTCACCGTCGGAGACAATCATTACCGGCTTACGGCGCGTGAGCCGGTGCGCACTGAAGGGAACCGCCCATGAAATAGCGATCCGCCACAGAGCCCTGAAGCAGGCTTGTTGCACAATATATGCTTCACTCATTCAAACTCTCGCCAGAACTTAATGGAGGTTGAGCCAATGGCACTCCCCCACTAACGACTCATTTCGCTGCACCGAAACTCGGCGTCACAAATGGAGGTTTCAATGACCTGGCCCTAGCATGACTTTCTTTTTTTCAAGCCCCCGCGACGTCACACTTTTTGTGTAGACGGGCGGGGGTTTTTATTTTTCACCCCACTTCACAGGCCAGCCAGAGCTAAAATACTGAAAATTCGCGAGCTCAGCAGACTTCCAAGCGTATGGAGTATTTCGGCTCTAGCTGGCCGAAACCGCTCCGCCCAACTGTTTACACGACATTCTCTAAATGCGAACCGAAGACCTGAGGTGTTTTTCACTCCGCGACGATGTGCTTGAGTGAGGACCAAGGAAAAACACCTCGGATCTCGGGTCGAGAAGTCGCGTTACCACTCGACAAAACTCCCCTTTTATACTATATTGCCAGCACCGTTTAGGTAATTATCAATTCTAGCGACACACGTTAAACCCCGCGCTCACGGACAATGGCCAGAGCATCGGTTGCGCGGACGCGTGTCGTCGGATTAAACAATCAATAATATGTTTGGACTCACTAAGTCTAAGGATAAAGCTGAAGCAGCCGAGACTGCTGAAGCTGAATCGAGTGCAACTGGAACTGGAGTAATGAGCACGCTCATCGACTCTATTCCAGCAGCACCACAAGATGGAGAAATTGTATCAGGAGTCGTATCAGCTATTGGACGCGCAAAAGTCTACATCGATGTAGCGCCGTTTGGTACCGGAATCATCTACGGTCGTGAATACATGAACGCTCGAGATATTCTTCGTAAGGTACACCCTGGTGACGCTATCGACGCGAAAGTTGTTACAACTAACAACGAAGACGGATACATCGAACTATCGCTCAAAGAAGCCCGACAAGCACTTATCTGGTCAGACGCTGAGTCTGCAGTAAAGAACGCGACCGTTTTGAGCTTGGAGGTAAAAGAAGCCAACAAAGGTGGACTTATCATCGACTGGCAAGGTATTCAAGGATTCCTCCCTGCCTCACAACTATCAGCTGAGAACTATCCACGTGTATCAGATGGTGACAAGGATAAAATCCTAGTCGCTCTCAACGAACTCGTTGGCAAGCACCTGTCGCTCGTGATGATCACCGCTGATCCAAAAGAACACAAGCTTATCTTCTCTGAAAAAGGCCTTCAAGAAAAAGAAGAAAAAGAAGAAAAAGTAAACAAATACGACGTTGGAAACGTAGTTAAGGGTGAAGTGACCGGTGCAGTAGACTTCGGAGTCTTTGTAAAGCTTGAACCAGGTCTGGAAGGACTCGTGCACATCTCAGAACTCGACTGGGGTCTCGTCGAAGACACCAAAGCTTTGTATAAAGTTGGAGACGTAGTAGATGTAAAAGTGATTGATGTGAAAGACGACAAAATTTCTCTCTCTATCAAGCAACTGCGAGAAAACCCATGGGTAACCGCATCAAAGAAATACGAAAAAGGTCAGACGGTAGATGGTGTAGTTATCAAGTACAACAAGCACGGAGCACTTGCTTCTATCGAAGAAGGGGTAGCAGGATTGGTGCACGTTTCTGAATTTGAGACAGAAGAAAAACTGAAAGCAGCACTTTCACTCGGAGGTGTCTACAAATTCAAGATTTCTCTCTTTGAGCCAGCCGAACAAAAAATGACGCTTTCTTACAAGGAAGCCAACGAAGCAGCGTAATACACAAGCAGGTATTAAAAACAAAAAACTGGCCAAGCGGCCAGTTTTTGTGTTTCTGTACCCAGCTTTGTATTTTTACCACTACTCCGAACCACACAGATTGACAAAAATTTTTTCTAGAGCAATATAAGATACAGATGTAACTCGCAAAAAGGATTCCCGACATGCTCCCCTTAAAAACACTTGTGTTTTGTTTTGCCCTTGCTTGCGGACTCAGCGCTATCGGTTACTGGTTTTTGGCTGGTGTGGGCACGTTTTATGACCCTACTGACAGTCAGCGCGCTGTAACAGCGAGTCTGTTTGGATTAATGGGATTATTGGCTTTGTACACCATCTGGCATCTACGGCGCCTCGAACGACGTCAACGTGCACAGGCTGAAGATGCAAACAAAAGTATAAAAATCCACGGACTGTTTCATCCCAAGTAACAGAAACGTCAAAACCCTCATCTTCCATTCTAGGATGATGGGGGTTTTCTAATTGCACGTATTCATTGCAGCCTCTGCCCCATCACTCATGAGTATCTCAAGCACTTCTTTCACTTTTTCATATACAAAATCCAACTCTTTTTGCTCAGTCCTACTAAATGACTTGAGTACAAAGCGCTCGAGCGGCCCTCCGCCTGCTGGTCGCTTGGTCTTTCCAGTCCAAAAACTCTTCGGAGCAATACCGACACGAATGCGTACAAAGTCTTTTGAGCCGAGTTTTTGGATAATGGAAGTAACGCCATTATTACCGCCACCCCCTCTTCCTTGTACCACTTTTATATCACCAAACGGCAGGTCGATATCGTCATGCACCACTACTAATTTTTTGATATCTGAGGACGGCACACACTTCACCACCGCGCTCCCAGAATTATTCATAAACGTATCGGGGTACAAAATTTTTATTTCAGTTCCACCATGCACCCCCTGAGTCACTCTTCCACTACAAGAGCGATCCGCCACCAAATCAGGTAAGCCCCACGCCGACCGACAATAATCAAGCGCCATCCAACCGACATTGTGTCTGGTAGTTTGATACTTTTCTCCTGGATTTCCTAGGGGAACAATGTACTGCATAAAAACATTATACCCACAGTACAGATGAAATAACAATCAAGTACTTACTAAAGTTTATCGGTAACGAGGACTTATGTCCTAGCTTTAAATTTACTAGGGGTAGGTTCTGGCACATCATCGTACAAAAACTGACGTGACATCGGGTAATCCTCAGTCCAACCTTTACTAAAAGTTATTTGATACAACCCAATCCCGGCATCTTGCCTTTCAAAAGCTCCTACACATAACCATAAATACAAATGCCAAGTTCGGCGAAACCTCTCATCAAACACAGCTGGATTAGTAGCCTGTATTTGAGGCCAACTTTCGTAAAAGTTTTTTGCCCACTCTGCTAAAGTTAATGCGTAGTGACGTCGTAAGTTCTCCACATCTAACATCTCAAGACCGTACTGTTTCATAAGATCTACAGTTTCACCTAAACTCGGCAAATAGCCTCCTGGGAACACATGTTTACGTATAAATGCATGCGTTATGCTTTCATCTTGTTTACCAATAAAATGGAGTACTCCTTTGCCACCTGGTTTTAATAACTCAGACATGGCTTTAATCCAAGCTTCTAACTGAGGTCGTCCCGCATGTTCATATACACCAGTAGAGATATACTTGTCAAAAGTACCTTCCAACCCGTCAATTTGGCGAAAATCTGCTTCGCGAATAGACAACCTATCCTGTAGACCCAGCTCTTCTAGCTTGGATTGCATCCAGCGATTTTGATCAGGGGTTGGACTGATATTTAAGCCATGCGCAATTCCGTATCGTTCGACAGCATGAAACAACAATGAACCCCATCCACCACCTACATCCACCAAGCTGTCACCCGGCTGAAGCTGTACCTTACGACACACATGGTCAAGTTTATTAAATTGCGCTTCATTCAAGTCTTTCGTGCCCTCTTTCCAATACGCGCAGGTATATGTAGGAGCTACATTATAAGGACTTTTTGCGTCCAGATAATGAAAGAACAGGTTCTCGGAACCAAGATTATAGTGAAACTTTGCGTTTTTAACTGCCTGCACTAGCGAATGGTTTCCGTAGCGCCACTCATGATAATGGTCATAAAGTTTTTGAAACAAAGTCACTGTCGCCACCTGTTTTTTCTCAATACCACTCACCTGTCTGCCGAACGCTACAAAATCAACGATTGAACCATTAATATCAACGTCACCATCAAGATACGCTTCTAGAAAACCTAGATCGCCTTTCAAGACCGATTTTCGTAATGCGCGAACATTATTAATATTGAGAGTAAAGGTATTCTTATCTTTATCGCCGTAAGATATTTCATCACCATCGTAAAACTTCACACTGCAAGAAAAATCGGTTTGTATATTTTTTAGTCTCTTCTTAAAAAAGTAAAGCAACATGCAAAGTCAGCCGAATTATAAATAGTATTACATTTTAACATAGAAAGTCACGCGCCGAGTTTAGTACATTTGTAGTCGAAGCTGCTCTGCATATTTGCACACAGAAACATGATGAACAGGGCCACATGCATTCTTTCAGTACTCAGAAAACCGTTGACTAAGCGCGCAAATCTCAAAGTTTGTTTTAGTGCCAAAAATTTCGTATACTAGGAGGAATTCGTCCTATGTCACTCTTCTCAAAAAAAGAACCCTCAGACCAAAGTACAGTGGACACCGCTATAAACGAAGAGTACCCGCTCACAGAAATTGTACGATTCTCACTCATCGCAATCCTCATCGTGATTCCCATCCGCATGTTTATTGCGCAGCCGTTTATTGTATCGGGGGCTTCTATGGCCGAGACATTCCACAGTGGAGAATATCTCATTGTTGACCAACTCAGCTATTACTTTCAACAACCCCAGCGCGGCGAGATAGTCATTTTCAAATACCCTCGTGACCCCTCTAAGTTTTTCATCAAACGGGTCATCGGTACCCCTGGTGACACCTTAGAGATTGACGGCACTACCGTCACCATTACAAACGAAGAGTATCCAGACGGCATCGTACTAGATGAACCGTACATCAAGTCGATGAAGCCCAGCGCTCGCGTGACCGAAACGCTCGGCGATCACGAGTACTTTGTAATGGGTGACAATCGTGATCAAAGTTCAGACTCGCGCACCTGGGGCATCTTGCAAGAAAGCTACATCGTTGGGAGAGCATTTTTACGACTCTTCCCACCTGGAGAACTGGACTACTTCCCTGGTTCTGCAGCTACAGAAGAATCAGTCGCTGATACCAATTAATCACTCATAATATTATATTTGCGTATGTCACACACACCAACCGAATTCCTCAAAGTAGCCAATCATACAGCTGAACATTTTGGTTTCCAGACCGTCGACCAGCTCCGAAAGTCTCCCGAGTGTAAGAAGTGTGTCCTTAGTATGCCCTACACAGTGACTGCAGCAAGCAAAAAGATTGATTCCCTTGGTGGCCTACTCAGCTCAGGCATCTCGACATTTTGTGAAGAAAATCTCCACGCCATAGAAAAACCAGTGCTTATGTACGGTTTTCAACAAGTGCCGTATACCAATGAAACTGCAGTGACGTTTCATATTTTTAATGTTGAACGAAGTATCGCAGAAGCCATCCTTATCCAAGCCACTCGAGCACTCGCTACAGACCTAGGGCATGCCGACCACACCGTAAAACTCAACTCTCTGGGTGACACTGATTCGCTCACTCGCTATACCCGAGAACTCACTAATTTCCTAAAAAAACGACTCGACACCATGCCAGCTGATGTACGCGAGCTCATGAAAGAACACCCACTCACTGCCCTAGCCGCTTTAATCGAACAAAAACACGAGCTCGCCCAGCGAACACCCAACCCACTGGAGTATCTCAGCGACCCTAGTCGAAAGCACTTCCGGGAAATTATCGAATACTTGGACATGAGCGCTACTCCATATGAGATTGACCCCAAAATGCTTGGTCACCACGAATGCTACTCAGATGCAATTTTCTCGCTCGACATAGAAACAGAAGACGAAACCGAGGCACCAATCACCATCCGAGGTGGACGGTTTAGTGAATTTGTATATCGAGCAACTCGCACCCGCACTCCGGCCGTTGGCGCAGTAGTGGTACTCAAAAACAGCAAAGCTCCAGCCCGAGCCCCTCGACCCAAAACCCAAAAACCATCCGTGTATGTAGTCCAACTTGGTTTTGGACCCAAGATCAAGAGCCTTCTTTTGATTGATTCCTTGCGACGAGCTGGTATCCCCGTATTTCACGACCTCGCCAGCGACTCACTCTCAGCACAACTGCGAGATGCGGAGTCGCGCAAAGTCAAATACACACTCATCATCGGACAAAAAGAGTTTGTTGAGGACACTGTTATCTTGCGTGATATGGACGTCAGAAACCAAGAATACGTGACCCACGAAGCACTCATCAAAAAACTAAAGCGAAAAGCGGTACTTTCGGTCTAAGCGCTTGCACTTACCCACGCAAAGTGGTATTCTCTTGGCCACATATGGCAACCAATGTTCAAGTCGAAAAAAATAGCAGCGAGAGTAGCGCAAACGTAATACGGCGTTTTACCAAACGAGTACAAGGGGCAGGAATCATCCCAAAAGTACGAGGCGGGCGATATTTCAGCCGAACCAAAAGTGGTAACGTACAACGTACGTCAAAGTTACTCAAACTAGACAAGCGAGATAAATACGAAAAACTCGTAAAACTCGGTAAGATTCAAGAATTCCGAGGACGACGTCGTTAGTCTTGATTCACACAAAAACAGCCGGTACACAGTACCGGCTGTTTTTGTGCACCAGGCACTGTATAATGACTCTTACCTATGGAAACTCTCGACATCAGTAGCACAGTAAAAACCTACCCTGTGCACCCCTATCAAGCCATCAAAGATATGATTCTTGGAAAACGCTACCAACTCTCTTTGGTATTCATCGGAACCAAAAAAGCCGCTGCGCTCAACAATCAATACCGCCAAAAAACCTATAGCCCCAACGTCTTGTCTTTTCCACTCGATGAGAAGACCGGTGAAATATTCATTTGCCCCAAAGTCGCAAACAGTCAGGCCACAAAATACCACCTGTCTCCGGATGGGTACGTAGCGTTTTTGTTTATCCATGGACTCCTGCATTTGAAAGGATACGATCATAGCGATACAATGGATACGCAGGAGCAAAAATACCTAACGCGTTTTAAGATTTCATAGTAAATGGCCGAGCAAATTATCACAGGAATTGATGTAGGGACATACCACGTAAAAGTGGCTATTGCGCGTACCTCAAAAAAGGACGGCCAAAACACGCGACCCGAGATTATCGGTACCGGTCTGGCAGAAAGCCGTGGTCTAAAAAGCGGCTATATCATCCAAGAAAGTGAAGTGGCCCGAAGTATCAAAAGCGCCATCGCCCAGGCAGAAAAAAATGCTGGAGTAAAAGTAAAACGGGCTCATATCGGCATTGGTAGTATTGGCTTAGAGGAGATTTATTCTCACGGTGAAATCATTCCCGCTCGGGCTGACTCTGAAGTCACCTCCTCTGATTTGGAGAAAGTGATGCTCGATAGCGAAGAGCGCATCATGGATCATATTCCCAACCGACGAATTTTACACAGCATCCCGCTACGCTACACCATCGACGGCACGCCGGTCATGGGTCGACCACAAGGACTCAAGGGTACAAAGCTAGAGATCGACAGTCTCTTTATCACCACCTTTGAACAACACGTAAACGACCTGATTAATACGGTCGAGGGCTTGGGCGTATACGTGGAAGACATCATCGCCTCCCCATTGGCAGCGAGCTTTGTGATGCTCTCCAAGGTACAAAAACGCGCTGGATGTGTACTGACTAACATAGGAGCTGAAACCACTTCCATCGTGGTTTTTGAAGACTCAACCCCCATCTCACTGCGCATCTTCCCTACTGGCTCAAGTGACATCACCAATGATATTGCACTTGGGTTGCGCGT
>Ga0307972_1001530_pt1 | contig 12195 bp, 13 predicted proteins | sample OrgLakmetagen780_FD_201848 | JGI IMG/M metagenome (GOLD analysis project Ga0307972, IMG submission 201848) | Saline water microbial communities from Organic Lake, Antarctica - #780 | ecosystem: Environmental > Aquatic > Non-marine Saline and Alkaline > Saline | place: Antarctica: Organic Lake...
CTATAGGTGAACGCAAGCGTCAAAGAGAGGGAGGAAAAAAAAAAGGAAAAAAAGAGAGAAGTGAGAACAACGAATGAAATGAAGAGAAAAGCAAAGCGATGAGTAATTGGAGTTCACTCGAAGAGACAAGAGCCAGTAAGCGCAAGATGTGCATGAGCGAGAGAAGGGAGAACGAAATTGAAAATGAAAAGAACACACGCATACACTTTGTTTGTGTTTGTTTGTAGCGCGCACCTTTGTTGGCTTTGTTCCACACGCTGAGGCAAATAGCCATAGTCGTCGTGATGATCACGTCCACCAGCAAAATGAAGTAAATCATCTGGAATAGGACACAACGACGACGAGGTATAGTTTTAAAAAAAAAACGAAGCAAGCACCACCAACAAAAGAATTTAGTCGAAAGGAGACCACGAGGGTGCGTTCGCGCACGACCTCCAAAGAACCAATCATTCCCTAGCACGTGCACATATAATCGTAAATATTGCCCGCAACTGCTCCCCTCGCAGGACTAACTTATACTTTCACTTTCTCTCTCCTACATGCCCGCACCTGGTTTACGGACTGCTCGATGGTACTCAGCTTCGATGGCACTTCGCGCGAGTTCATCACTAACTTGGTGTCCGAACCCGTATATACGACGGCCCCCAGCACCCATTTCGTGTTGCGCAACACCTAATACAGTAGGATTGAAACATGTTAATTGAGCACGTAGACAACTTAAAAATCACATCTCGTTTGCTAGGCTAGCTCTAGAGAGAGGAGATCTCGAGTCACACTCTCTTTCTTCTTCATCACACATACCGCGCCGCGAAGGCACAGCTCCGAAGCCCCACACCCGGCCCGCGCATTGGTGACGGGGACTTCGAGGGCGCCGCTGAAGGTGTGAATGCTGGGGTTGGGAGGCTCAAACGACAGCTTGGGAATGGAGTCCTGGTTCTGGGATTCGGCGAGGAGGGCAGCGCCGTCTTGCCAGCGAGGACCGGTGCTAGTGTCGTTGGTCGCGGCGCACCTATGCAGGGACCGCAGCACCAGTGTGACTCGACGAGGGCGGACGATTTAGGAAAGGCGCAAAGAAAACGATTTCTCGACGAAATACATCATCTTTCTTTTGTTTGTTGCACCATTCAACGTGTTCCGTGTCAACTTGCAAACGAGCAGGCTAAGGCGAAAATAGAACAAATAAAACGGCTCGCACCTTCGGAGCTTGAGGTTCGTTTCTCCGTCAATGTTCGCGGTTTCCACGTAGCATTTGCCCTCGTCGTCAGCGGACGCAATGCACACGATGTCGGCTGGAAACTCGCACCGGTCGCGCACCACCACCACCATGCCGGGCTGGAGGCAGCGCCAAGGTACTTCAATGGTAGGGGAGTTCCCGCCGCTGGCGCCGCCTTTGGAGGTGCCGTCAGGGCACAAGACTTCGGCGAGGCGGTTGTTGACCTTGTGGTCTTGGTCGTGCCGCTTCTTGTCTTCCAGGCCCTCTTTCACCTGCGGAGGATAGATTAAGAGCCAATTTATTGAAGCAAAGGAAGATCCATTACCTCTCAAGTCTTGTGTACGCATTAAGCAATTCAAGAAAAGGTTTGCAGCAAATTACCAGAGTAAAGCCGATGATGAGAATGAGAGGGCCCAGAGTCGTGTAGTACTGAATGGAGTTTTCAAACAAGGTGGAGTAGGTGCCGATAACTGCAATTGAGAGGCAAAGGAAGCAGAGAGAGAAGTGAATGTTGAATATTAGGCAGAGGTAATGCAAAGCAACAGAACAGGGAGGGAGGGAAGAATTCCAAAAATGCGAGGTGAAGTTAGGAAAGAGCGCCGATGCAGATGTTTACAAGACAGAAAACGAAATACTAGCGAAGTGCAAGTTGTTAACCCACGAAAGCATATCCTAGAGACAGCGAAGGAGTTTCAAACCAAGCAGACTCATAGGCAACATAATATTTTATAATGTATAAGATTACTCATCAAAAGCGAAATGCCAAGGAAATAAACGTTCGCCAAACGACGAAACTGCTCGAAGGTGCCCTTGGGGATCCAAGAAAGCAGTGTATACCTATGATGGTAGAAGGCGAGGGATAGAAGAATCTCAAGAAGGAGGTACAAACGACAGCAGTTGATTCATATCTGAAATCAGTCTACCGGTGCGTATGTTGCTATTTCTACTCCCTTCTTGCACGTATCCACCAAAAGAGAAACTCTTACTTCGAGGTTTTGATGCTGTTGTTAGTGCTGCCGAGTTGTCCATCGGCGGGCGCGACAGAAGACGTGAAGCGCAAAGGCACCTCGCGCCATTCAGTCTCGCCTTCTTCCACTGGGAAGCAAGAGTCGAAGCAATTCATCGAGCAGCCTCCTTGTGGACGTTCGCTTTCAGTGTCTTGACGGCCGTTGGCAGGCGGGTCAGTGTGGTGAAGTGGAGAGGCGGATTCGGGCGAAGGAGCGGCGGGACCTCCACCAGTTAAACGCTGCAACGCAATGTTTCCTGCTAATGGATTCGATAGTTCGAATGTGGAGCTTGCGCGCGTTACCCTCCGCTCAGTCATAGGGGGCACACAGAGGATCGCGATTGCTTGAGCCCCATGTCGTCTTTGCACTCTCTACAGAGAGGGTGATCAAGGAAACCCCGAATTCCTGGTGCCAGGAATTCAGGAAATGATACTGATTCAGGAATTTGTCGGGAAATTAGGGGGAAATTCCTAGGGATTGTAAGGAAATGGTATATGGCCTTACATAAACCGTAACTCTACGTCTTTACCTACACCCCATGTGATCGAAAAATTGCGGGTTATTTATTTTCTCGTAAAATTGCGGATTATTTTTCATTCGACTTACGAAAGCGGCCAATCTGACCGCAAAACCGCGTTTTATATCAGGAATTTTCCAGGAAATCGTTGCTTTTCGGCCAGGAAAAGGAAACAGGAAATGGCTTTTTTCGACCAGGAATTCGGGGTTTCCTTGCGGGTGATCGGTGATACGAGCGACGAGTCCAAAATTCTGAGATTCGCGTAGGTTTACTGCGCTACTTACAATACCACTCTACTGTACCTGTAGCCGCCTGCGCCTTAGTAGCTCAGTAGTTATTGTTTCCCTGTGCTGCTGAATCTACATCGCTTCTTGACTGATTTCCCTGTAAAGCAATAAAGCCAAGGAAGACAGAAGAACGAGCCACTTTGGTCCGCTATACTCACTTGGGCCGGAATAAGAAGGCTAACAGGAAGAGATAAAAAGCAAAGCAGCGCAAAATATACTTAAGAAGCTAATCATGTTTTACCAGCCTTGGATTTCAACGGTAAACATCTCGCTTGCTGTGCGCGCTAAACGAAAACACTAAGAGGAGATTCGAAATTCTCTTGAGTCTTAACTCGTGAGTATAGAGAGCTTAGCGAGCCATCAGCCATGCGGCCAAGGAGCTATACTCATATAATTACGCGTGGGATGCGCCTCTTTCGTCTATCGTCCCGATCGCTTTCGCGCGTTTACAGAGGTGTATGCGCCATGCGCCCCGCATATCGCGCATTTGGGATTTGAGTAGCGAGCAGCGCCGCATTCACCAAGGACAACCACATACCACATGTGTAATATACACGGCGCTGGCGCGAAGCGCTAACCAAGAGAATTCCCTATTTGCTATTTGTTTCTATATAAATTTCTTACTTGCGGCTTACGGCGCGGACCAAGAGAAAATGAAGAACAGACCCCGAAGGGCTAAGATAAGGAAGAGGCGGAAGGAGATTAAATAGTTACGGACAGCGGTATCAGATAGCTAGGTTTAGAAGGCTGGCTAGGACGAGCTTGAGCTTGCTGACCAGTATTTACAATTTCTGACTGGCAAACAAATTTCAATCCCGTCACGACATTCGTAGAAATGAGGTCTCGAGTAGATATATACAATTTTGTATTCGCGCAAGCTTCCATTCGTACACGCGCGCTTCCTTAGCGTTCTTTCCTGGTCGTGCGTGATGAAGGCTGCAGCTCCCAGGCATCCAAATCCTACAGCTAGTAGCCAAACCACACATTTCCGCCCACTTGAAGCTGCCACGAGCGAGAAAAGAACAACGAAAATGCAGTGAGCAAGTGAACAAGCGGAAAAATACAGTCAATTTGTGTTGTGCTCTGCGCTCACGCGCACCTCGCGCAGGAAATTAAGCACCACTGGCAAAAGGCATTCGCTACGGTCTATCGTGCGGCGGTTAGGGGGACCCTGGCAGAAGGCCGCGAAATGCCCCTATAAGGAAGGAAAAAAGGGCCAACAAATTCATAAGAGGGGATTTGAAAACAAGCTTAAAAAGGAAATATATCAATGAATTTTCAAGATTGGCGCGTTGAGAAGGGCGCTCGCGTCGTAGACACCCACATCAACTTACCAAAGCAGCATGCGCGTGTGCTGGGTCAACAGCCCGAATTTGCGCTATCAAGTCCGCGAACGGAGGAAAGAGCGACGCACACAGGCGAACCTACGACGGAGCATGCAGGAACAGGTTACGAGAAGATTTGAAATCCTTGGAGGCGAAATTGTATGATAATACTATTAACAACGACAACGAAAATAATAAATGACATTCATAATATTAAATATAAACAAAAAAACGGCACTATTCTATCCTACACCCATTCTTACCTGGCCTTCTTCCGGGTCTTCTTCACTCTCGATCAGCGCCACCATTTCGCTCACTAGCTCCCCTGCGCAGCGCTCCAAACCATTGAGGGCGTCCCGGCGGAACGACTGTTCCGTGTACCTTATGAAGAAGGAAAAAATCGCGGTGAAATCATGGCAGTTCATGGGAGTGAAACAAGCATACTCGACTTCACTCTTCCTTCAGGTGCTTGCAGTTAGCAAAATCTCCCCACAATCTCATGCTTTCCTCTCTTTCCATTCTCCTTCCTCCAGCCTTTACCGAGCTTTGTCGCGTTTGGCGGCGAGCACAGAGTCTTTCCCCAGCCCTGTAGCCGCAGCGTCCAGGCTAGCGAGGTCGGCCTCACTGAAGGGCAGGCGCGTTTCAGGCTCGCAAAAGTCGCCCGACACCAGCAAGTAATCGACCAACGAGGCGGCGCTGTACACGACCAGCGTTGGAGCAGGCGGCGAAGATGGTGGAGGTGGCAGGGGTGATTCGCCGCCTTCGAGTTGATGGGCTTCTTTTCCTTTGCTTTTCTTTGCTGCTTTCTTCTTGCCGTGCTTCTTGCTTTTGCTGCCGCATGCTTGCTCACAGGGGGATTTCCCACTCAACTGCTCTTTGCCACTAGAGGCACGACCTGTACCATTACTGCCGCTGTCGCCGCTGCTGCTGCTGCTGCTGCTACTCTTGGCAGCATGGTGAGAGGAACAAGGGCGCGCAAACGTCCAGGTAGGCTCTCCAGGCACCAGCGGCGTCAGCATTACCTGAAGAAAAAGTGCATTCGCCATTGATGAGCGACTGAGCTTAGATTATGGAATGACGAAGAAGTTCGTACAATTATTTTCTAAAATTGAAAAAAAAATAAGGGAGGCTTAACGATAAAGCAGGGTACCGGATCAAGGAGCACATGAGCTGGCTTAGCAGCGAATTCAGCACTGAGCTTGGATTGCAGGTGGCTCTTGCTGCTGTTTTTCGTGGTGGTGACTGCGGAAGGCCGGCGGCTCCGTTGCGGTGTGCCTGCACTAGCGGTGGCTATGCGCGCAGCAGCAGGACTACTACTGCTGCTGCTGCTACCATGGCTTCGCTGCCGGACGGCCCGCCGCGAAGACAGGACTGAATCGCCATTTGCAACTTCGACTTCCTCGTCTGCGTCGTCATCACTCTCAGCGTCGGCAGCATTCGCCAGGCGTTTCAAGCCACGATCGTGCACCCGTTCTGGAGGCCACATGTGAAGAGGCAACATGCGATAAAAACGATCGAAGAAAGACGTAAGGAGGAAGAACAGCGAGTATTGTAAAATAGGAGTTGTGGGGCTGTAAAAACATCGTACATTCGATGGCGGAGGAGGTTGCAAATGAAGCATACATGACTATAGCAAAGTGATTTAGTGAAATCGGTGCAATTGTCACATACCCAGGCGCTGTAGATCGTACTGCGTTTTGACTCGGACGAATATTCACCGAGGCCTGCTACGCGCGCCAAACTGATACACACAAGTATCGATATTCGCATCGAGAAGCCCCAGCAGCACCACATTTGCACATGTGCACGCATCAAGCCAGCAAAGCCAGCAAACAAGAGAAGCGAAAGCATGTGGTTCCGCGCGGTCACACCATGCAGCATATCAAATGATGTGGCAGGGCTATCACTTTTGAATGTACAGTAGTATCTAATTGGATCTTTGTGCTACGACTTCAGGGAAAAGAGGAAATAAATCTTGATCCAAGAAATGCAGAAAGAGAGCTCAAGAAACATTATTCAAAACAGAGCTCCTTTCAATTTACGTTTAACCTCACGGACCTGTGCAGGACTCCAATCGATGGTGAAGAGCGAGTTTGCATTGTGGGCCCGCGCACTGATGCCCGAGATTTACGCTAAGCTCCCTCCCCTGCGAGAAAGTCAAGAAAAAGGTGCCCCTTTCAGAAGTTATGGTACAAAATAACGCAACGAACAATCATGGTGTAAAATAAAGCATGGCGTTCGAGTGGCGGCACGCATGGGCTTGAAGCATGGTGTGCCCCGGTGATACGAGCTCCGTTTTCAAAAATGGGACGACAGAAATCTGTTACTCGTGGTCACAGTTCAAAACCCTAGGGCCAAACAGAGTTATTGCTGACATATGACAACGTTGATGCATCAGTCGAAGGGCTGTGCAGTGTAAGTCGAGCTTGTGTTTAGGAAGCAGTCTCTGTTGACCCTTTTGGCCGCCAATACTATTTCCTGTGTTCTGGTCACTTTCAAAGGTACCTTCTAAGCTATTAATTTCAAAATATCACGGGGAAAAAATCCCTTAAGGATATGGATAAGTGGCAGAGGCAATTTGATACTGACGGACTTCAGGGCACATTGACTCACCGTCAAGAGATTTGAAACAGAACGCACGATTGATAAGAAGGAAATAATGATAGAACGATCACGAACAATGTCGTTCAACAACTTCTGTATGTACGTATCAATCTGTCCTCTCGGCACCGGCACTCGCGGCATGCAGAATAATGCAGAAGCGGCGGAGGGAGAGCACCCCGTGTCCCCCTGTAGACTATGGTCATCATGTCATCATGTCTCCTTTCCTTTGAAGTGGGACAGATACGAGTATACGAGTAGATTGAGCAATCGATTAGGCCGTCTGTCGCGCATCCTTCCCAGAGTTCTCTAGCCAATGTTTGCCAAAGTAGACCCATCATTGATGTTCGGCAACGGGGACGTAGAGTCTGCCTCGTTGCTCGGCACCGCAGCATCATCGGCTGCAGATGGCGCGAATGATAGCAATGATACCTTATGTCCTGCTCTATCCCTATCGCAGCGCCTGGCGGGATTTGCCTTTTGCCTCAGCATGGGCTGGCTGCTAAGCTTTGGTCAGTAACGCTCAGAACCTTGGCAAATGACCTGGAATGCTATCGACTCAAAGAGTACAGAATGACCATCGTCACGCTCGGCTCTTTTTGTCTTTCGTTTAGGTGCAATGGGCCGCGTGTTAACTTTACTACAGGGCAATCCCCAACCTTTTGTGACATTTTTCACAGCAGGCGGGCTGCTTTCCCTAATCTCGTCCTGCTTTCTTGCAGGGCCTTCGAAACAGTTTTCACAGGTAGATTTTGTTTAGATACTGTCTAACTCTGTTGGTTCGATGGACTGTCATTTGTATAGCTACTGTGTTTCTCTAATTCATAGATGCTGGCACGCCTAATAACGAGAAGAGAAAATCTACGTCACATTTTCTCTTGCAGCTTACAATACCAGAATATCTATCTTCATTCCGCCTCATGTCCCCGTCACAATGAATTTCTTAACGCTTGTTCTTCCTGTCTAGATGTTTGACGCAAGAAGACGCTTGGCCACCGTGTCGCTGCTCGGAACGATGGGCGCCACTTTGTTCGTCGCTCATTGGCGGGGGTTGTCAGGCCACGGGCAAGGCCCTGTGCTTCTCTTGCTCTTCGTCCTGCAAATTGTCGCACAGGTGAACTTTATTTAGCGCCTATGGAGAATAAATTGAAGCTAGGCTGCTTCTTTCTGTTTCGTTTTGCTGCACAAACTTATAAATGTGCTCATTATCCTCATGTGATGAGGGCTTCGAAGCGATGGAAATATTTTGCCTGTACCTTTTCGATTCTTTCTGTTACGGATCAATCTTTCCCGTTCGTGTGTGCTTTTGTTTTGTTTTGCATCTTTCTAGGGCTACTACTTATTGACTTATGTGCCGTACGGCCCAGAACTGCTCAGTGCGGCGTGCAAAAATGCAACGAAAGTTTGGAACGCTTTAAGAAATCAAGAGAGCGATGGCTCAGCTTAATAAAGTTCCATTCCTTAAGTTAACCTCAGTTATATGCACGCATACAAGTAGATGGGAAATGTGATTTGCGTTGCGTGCTTTAAATTTAAAGATTAAAGAAATAGGTGTTCATGGATTTGGATTCCCTGCTCATATTTTCATAAATTTGATTAAATTTGCACACTTATCACTTATAGTGCGAATAATAGGATGACCCAGAGGGAAAAAATCAGTACACAGACCCAGGCCAGAAGGCGCGATACTCGTTTATATAAAAGTTTGTTCTATTGAAGAATTATCTAGAGGACCCTTGACTTAAACGAGACAGCTAAATCTCCGTCCCTAGGCATTGGGCATTAGGCTATTGAATTGACGAATTTGTGATGGCAGATATGGTAAATGATACCACATATAATACCGTATTCTAGTAACATAGAGCTATTGGGGTTGTTATGGGAATTAAGTAGTGGTGTGGTAGTTGGTATGGGTTGGTAATATCTATCAGTGCCGCCATATCAAAATACAGTATCTATAAATGCTAGTATGATTGAGATTGTTCCTAGAGACTGCTATATCTTTGTGCTGGTGACAATGGCTCCGCGGCGCTGCCTTGGTACGCAAATAAAGGCGAAGCCGCCGCTGCCTTAACGGCATCGTCATTGTTCTGTTGGTCTTCTGATGGATCCTGAGTCGGTAGCTGTAGAGAAAGGAAATAGGAGTGGGGTTCAAAAGATGAGGGATTGAATCAAGGGCAAAGTCGACTGAAAAATAATTGGGCGGGTAAAAGCGGGAGCGTAGAAGATACGAAAACTAAGACTGAATTAAAGAGTTTGCCGCTGATAAATCCTCCCTAAAATGTATGTTATATTTAGAAAGCCCTCACCCGTTCCCAGGCGGTATCTCGGCCCGAGAGCCGGCGGGCTAAACCCAGGCAAGGCCGGTCCTGCCACCGCAGCAGCAGCGCTGCTAACAACACTAAGCCCACCTGTTCAAAAAGGAAAACAGAACAACCAAGTTGAGAGCAGTAGGACGGACGGTGAACGAAATTGACATGACACTTACACGCACACTTGTAAAGAAGGAGAGCCCAGTTCATGCCTTCTACATCCCATTTATTACACTCGCTCACCCCTCCTCTCCCACCCAAGCACCCTCTAGGAAACACAGAGCCCAGTTCATAGTCACAGTTTTTTTTAAACCAGAGCGGGTACGGCAACGAGGGCACTTCGAGTACGAAGCGCGTCCCCCGGGTCGAGTTCCAGGGAGGGGGCCTGGCCTAAGTACAGGGAAGCTTCAGGCGACAACAAGCCCATGGCGTCGCAAAACTCCATCTAAGTTTTTAAAAACAACAAAAGAGAAGGAAGGAGGAATTGCACGCAATACAATCAGCGAACTAAATGTAGGGTTGCGGTGGGGTTGACGACATGCAACTCCATGGTAGGTGGACGAGATGGAGATGGGAATGTTAAGAGCGAAGTAAATCCTCCTCAACTGCCAATAATAAGTTCTCTCCATTTAAAAAAAGTTGGTAATCAAGATACCGGTTCGGCGAAGAGCGTGTACTTCACGTTGGTTAAAGGGGCTATAACAGTTGACGTCGTTGATTCCACTGAAGCTGAAGAAGGTGAACTCAGGGCACGCGCGAAGAATTCTTGAACCACCGGCATCAGGCAGTCTCCCGTGCAAGCCTACGAAAGTGAGTTAGACGCATAAAGCTAAAGATTCGCGGAAGAAAACACAGTCCCAAGACGTCAATCTCTCCTTTATTACTTCCATCAAGCTCCGGCCATTTCAAGGTAGGGAGCCTAGGTGGAAGCGTTCGTCAATTACCTTGCAGAGCACATGTGTGTCGCAATAGCTTTCATCCAAGTTGGAACTGCCAGCACTAGAGCTACTCTTCACGATGGCGTGGGTAGCATCGCTTCGACCAGGGTCTCCCTTAAACTCCACCTGCATTCAAACATAAATTGAGGCATATAGTGGGAGGCTCCTATCGACGAACAGTTTCCATTATGCGTCTTAGGATTGGCGCTCTAAAAATAAATTCCTCAGTGTTTGTCACTTTTTCATTATTTGGACTGGCTCTTCCACACACCGCGCGGTCGGAGACAGCAGTGCAGGTGGTCGCTAAGGAGGACGCTAGTTCGAGCACGCACGTGCTGCCAGTACCCGAGCGGCACGCCGCACCACAAAAGTGTGCGCACCTGATAGAGTGCACCGTGGAAGCGTTGCAAATTGACATTTCAAACGAAAGTCTTCCTATCAAATCACTTGATTATCTTATAAAATTTACCTTCGTTAAGCTAGAGATTCGGGGAGAGGCTACTTGTTGGAAAGTTCGAACAGGTGTAGTAATTACCAAGCTAAGTCGTCACAAGCCACTGGGAAGGAATCACCGCCGCTATCGCCTCGGACTAAGGTTTCCGTGCCAGCACAAAAATTTGCGTCGGAGGCCTGGCATGCGGATAAGTCGTACATAGCATCATCGCTGTAGCTAGAGCACTGCAGCATGCCCACGAAGGCTCGGCAAGGACTAGTAGGCAGCTACACCAAGCCTGAACTTTTTAGACTGCGAAGATCTCCGCAAATTAGGATACGAGTCGTTGCCGGAATGAGTTGAAGTGATCTAACCCAAAAAGCGAAACAATTACCGCTAAAGAGCGCTAGAGCTCTTTACGAAGGATAGCGAGGTTACGTGGCACGACGGGAACGAAGCAGAATAATGCAGAAATCTGCAGCAATTATGTAGCCAGGAGCCAGCCATAATTATTGGATAGCAGGCAGGCAGGGCTCGACTGTTTCGACGACAATGACCAACCGTCGGTAAAACGTGTCCTTGGAATCCTCTAAGCCAATCAACGATTGATGCATCAAGGATTGGGCACTGGTACTGAGAAAAGTCTGAATCTTGCATAGCCGGGAAGAAATCTTTTAGTTTGCTCCAATAGAGTAGTGCTCCATGTGATAAACACAACAGCAGGTATCTGACTGCTTGCTTCGCATTGCAAAGTAAAATGGCAGAAGAGGAAGTAGATAAGAAAGCAGATAGACTCAAGACTGCACGAGCTCGAGCACAAAAATTGTTGGAGACAGAAACCGATGGTGCTCCAACGCCATCTATCGGTATGGACTTGGGGGGAGCAGTTATGGGCGCGTTCAGTATGGGACGCGAGCCAGACATATCTCACGAAACAGAAGGCTCTCTGACTAATTCAGCTATCAGTGGGCTTGAAGACTTTACGACTTGGGCTACAATGGCTTCATCTGGTGTTCGCAGTGACTCGTGGTTTGGTCTCAGCAGCCGGGGTGCAACCATTGCTGGGGACGTGCCTGCAGGAAAAACGGACTCTGAAGCTGGGACTGGGGACTCCAATCCTGGAAGCAGATCAATGCCGCCTTTGCTCAGTCGAAATAGTTTTGGAGGAAGCTTCTCTGCTGCCCTATTTGGAGATGAGGAGGTGGACAGTAATGAAGCAAACGACGCAGCAGCACGGAAGGCTGCGGCTCGGAATCTTCAGCGTGCGCAAAGTGAAAGAGAGTCTGCGGCATTAAGGCGCGCTGCCGCTGCCGAAGCCCTCGACGCAAAGGTGCAAAATTGTTGCAGAGCGTAAATCATATTAAAATTGTTGTCGGGTTACTAAAGATTCCGTAGGAGAGGAATTAGGTGCGCTCAGTGCAAAATACATGGGTTGAGGGAGGTTGAGGTCGAGAGAAAGTTTGAAGTTTGAAGGCTGAATCTGAAATGTTTCCCCACTAAATTGCTTGATTGCATTTTTATAATGATCCAGTTGTTGGCCGCTGAGATGGCTGCCAAGAAGA
>Ga0307972_1001532_pt1 | contig 12191 bp, 8 predicted proteins | sample OrgLakmetagen780_FD_201848 | JGI IMG/M metagenome (GOLD analysis project Ga0307972, IMG submission 201848) | Saline water microbial communities from Organic Lake, Antarctica - #780 | ecosystem: Environmental > Aquatic > Non-marine Saline and Alkaline > Saline | place: Antarctica: Organic Lake...
AAGTAATGTGCAAGCCTCTAAATTAACAGATGAAAGCACAGAAATCTCATCGGAAACAGAAACGCTAACCAGTGGAATGACATCTGTGTCCCTCGAAAAGAATGGCCTTTTGAAGTCGGACGTCTCGGATGCTCCAAAGCACGTGGAAGGTGTGTCTGTTTTAGTTGAAGACTCCAGCATAGAATCATTTTGGCGTAAATATGGAGAAGCTCTACGTGCTTCTACCAGGGTAACGGATGCTATTGATGCCGAAGCAAGCAATCTTGCAACTTTCTTTCTTGAGCTCCCAAAGCGCAGTAGCGGGACATTTCGAGAGCCTGAAGTTTTGGCGAGTTTCATCAAATTTGTCCGCACCTTTTTGGAGACGCGTGACAACTCCTACAATGTCATGTCTGATGCGCAAGATTTGACGGCGGCTCAAATAGTTGAGCTGCTCTGCCGGATGGCTGCACTTGCTGCACCAGACAAGCCCTTCAGGCTGAATGCAACGTGGTCTGATCTGAGGCTTGCAGGCATGCAGAATGCACCCACGGCATCAGCCGATCTGAACGCGGATCGACGAGTCGTTGCCGACGAATATTCACCTCAAGAAACTTCACGGCTGCTCTTCCGAACCGCACTGGTTGAAGCTGGCGCCTTGGAGCTTTTAATTGACGTTCTCTCTCAAAGGGATACTAACTTGTGCCGCTTATACCACGCTGGACTCAAGCTCGGCAAATTTATTTTCAGTGGCGGGAACTTGCGTGCACAGAACTTATTAGCAGAGCATCTGCGCCGGAGGCAAAATACCTACATGGTTGGAATGTTCTGCGGAATTGCAGACTTCGCAGCAGCCCACTTTCGCCGGCGAGCTGCAGCTATTGATCTCCTCGGAGTCCAAGTTGGCGTCCCGTACGCTGGTTGCAGCCCCGAGCGTTTAGAGCACCTGCGCGCACGCGCCGCGAAAAAGCTTCCAACAGGCGCTCCACTAGACCCAGCAGTATTTGACAGCGGCATTAGCCGCCGAGGAGGGCAGCGTGCTGCACCTGTACCCATCAAAAGCGTTCTTGAATTGTGCAAAATGCTTTGTGAAAATCACCATCGCCCCATGCAAGATATACTTCGTGATTGCCAGGAGTCTCAGGATAGTTTTGGAAGCTCAGCTGACCGAGATGATACTTGCACCGATTCATTCTCAACAGAGTGGATGAAAAAACTAAATGCTGGATTTTCTGTAAAGTTCATCGAGTCGTCCATAAAGCTCATAGGTGCTATTACTGGATCTACCATAGCGACTGCTCCAGATTTACAGCACCTGCGTGGCTCTGCTTTCCTACTTTTTGACATCGCGATTGACTTTCTCACTGAATGTACTCAAGGCCCGAACAAACAAAACCAAGCGGCCATAATTAACTTCCAGGGGTCACTTCACATCGTGCGTTGCCTCAACATATTGTTCAGTTGGATGCCGGGCACACACTTTCTGTCAATTCACTCCCCATTTGTAAATCTCTGTACCGATTGCGCCCACAAAGCAGTGGTTTTACTGCATGCGCTCATCGAAGGGCGTCCCGCATCTTTCTCAGATCCTGTGGTGTGGAAAATATACTCCACAATCTCAGCAAATGCATTTCTCTATCGCCTCGACAGACTCGCAAGTATTGTTCACTTTTTAGACAAAGTACGGCACAAGAAAGCGATCAAGTTGAAGCACGACGCGAAGAAGGCTAAACTTGCCCAAAGTTTCGAATGTTTTTATGGTTGGTGTGGCCAAAGGCACATTCGTTCGCTTCATGCTGAACGAAGTCGAGTATCATTCGAGACAGTTTTCCTTCAACTTCGAGATGGCGAGCAACTCAGCGAAATTCCACCTGCAAATGAAATAGAAGCACCTTGGCAACGCCAATACACGAGCGAATTTCATTACCATAACCTCATTTTCATCGGAGCCATTTTTGTCACTTTCGTTGAGGCACTTCACTCTATTGAAGCCCCGTATGGTGCATCTAGGTTTCGCCTGCATGCAAACCGCAACTCAACAAAGGGAAACGAAGTATCAGAAGCTAAGCATTCAGAGCTGCTCTTTTCAAGCGGCGCTGAAGAGAACGATTCAGAAGACGAAGAGGACAGCAGCGACGATGATGCTAACGCAAATGAGGGAACAATGGTGTTAATGCAAGCAAATGCCAATCACGGGGAAATTGCAGATCGAGTTGGTATCCCGACGACATCAACTTCACGAACAGCGTCAACAGCTCCTTTTCCTGACCTGTTTGGTTCCATGGGCGATGAAGCCATGATTTTTGAGCAACAGCTCGAGAAAATAAGGTCATTGCAGATGCTTCAGACCAAAAAGTTTGGTCGCCAGCGTCGCATGTTCAGCGATTTGGTTCTTTCGATCGAGGTGCAAGATAGTGACCATGGCCTAGTCCGTGTATTTTTCCCGCGGCCAGCCGTGTGCCTATTTCTATCAGAGCAGCAAAAGCAAACTGTATACGAACGTCTCGATTTTACGGCTGCAGACTCGCAGGTTCTGCGTGAATTCTTGCGCATGTTCCGATCGATAACTGACGAAATCGCGTACAAAAAGCGATTGGCGAATAAGCCCTTGCTTGGTATGTTCCTCCGTGTCACCACGAATGAGAGCTACGAAGTGTTTCCATGGTTCCTAGCCATGTCCATCAACTTCATGTTGGCCATTTCCATCTCGCACACCGGTTCCGATGGCCTAGGCCCGTACGAGTTCGATCCGCCCTCCTTCGAGCGTGGCGTCTTTGGACTCGGGACGCTGCTCTTGGCCGCAAACCTTGCTGAAGTCATAAGTACACTGGCACTGCAGGCACCTATCCTTTGGGCAGGCATGTATCGGCGAATTGGAGACGAGTGGCTCCGTGAAGATCGCCTTGGTCCCGTGCCTGCTCGTGACGTTATTTCTGACGTTATTCGTGCGTTTTCTTTTCCAGCCGCCTACTCCGTCACCGCACTGGTTGCGCGCGAGCTTCTGATGGCAGCTGGTGTCGACCGGCAGTCCATAGCCCTGACACAAGTGATGCGATTCCTCGCGCTTATCCTCGCCTTGCCTTTCGTGCGCGCTGCGCGCAAATTATTTGGGAACCGGCCATTCATTTTGAACTCCGGCGTCCAAGCCATCGTGCTCGCTTACGACGCGGCTACGATGGAAGGCTTGCTCTGGAAGCTTGTCTTCACGACCATCAACGTCGTGGCCGTCAGTGGGCACCCACTGTTGTTCAGTTTCCAAATTTTGTCTGTACTGAACTTCTCACCGACTTTGCGCAACGTCGTGAAAGCAGTCCGTGGGCCCATTGAGCAGCTTCTCATGACGTGCTTCTTGGGTATGCTTGTCATTTACATTTTCATGGTAATAGCATTCTGGGCTTTTCCCGAAGACCTTCAAGACAAAGCTGGATATTACCCTCAACCTGAAGATTGCGACATTGCTAACGACGTCGATGCGTGCGAGCAACCAACCATGTGCAAGTCCATGATCAGCTGTTTCGCTGTTTTCATGGTCAATGGGCTCATTATGGGCGGGGGTATTGGGGAGTTCATCTCGTCGGAGCTCGGGAACGCACCGCCAATCGGGGCCGACCGCACGATGAGCCGCTACCTCTTTGACCTTGCGTTCTTTGCCGTGGTCACTATTGGTCTGCTCAACCTCATTTTTGGTATCATTGTCGACACTTTCTCTAGTTTGCGCGAGCACGAAAACGAAGAACTTCGAACGAGGAACAACAAGTGCATTATCTGTGGCCTCACACGTCAAGAATTCGAGCGCATAGAACCAGGTGCGTGGCGCAACCACTACAAGTACGAGCACAACATTTGGGCGTATTATTGTTTCCTAGTGCACCTTGAAACCAAGGAGCCAACTGACTTCAATGGCCTCGAAGACTACGTGGCTTCTTGCGTTCGCCAAAACAGCATCGCTTGGATTCCCCGAAACGCCAGTATCTTCCTTGGAACTACATCAAAAGACGAAAACCCAGAGGCCCCGCCGATTAAAAATCCGGATAATTCATGAGTTCGCCATAAAGCGCGCATGCTTGTCTAATAAGCAGCTAATCAAAGGAGGTCGTTTCCCGCAAAAGGAGAAAAAAACAAACCTTTGGCCTCTTGCGGAGCAAAAAAACAAGAGAGAATCGCGTCTACACGAGAACGTTCTCAAACTCGAACTCGAACTAGGACCAATGCACATTCAAATGACACAGAAGCCAACGGAGCGGGCAGAAGTATACGCGCGTGCGTTGCGCGCAAGTCAAGTCGTGAAGTTTGAGGTTTGGTTAGAAGGGTTGTTTGTAGAGAACGTTAGCACGGTCCTGTACCGTACTAAGTACCAAAAAATCAACAAGTCCCGAATACTTCATTGGTACATCAAGTTAAACAGCATATTCAGCTCAGCACTGAACTTCGCTATCACTACAGATGTCACAGCTCACTAGCCCACTTACGAAATTTCTGCCAGTTCTATATTGTATACTCTAAACTCAATATTCCGTGGATGGAACTCAAACATCGGGGCCTGGGGCCCACAAGTCCGATTCAATTTCATTCAGTGATCTCGGCTAGGGGAGATTCCTAGTTTTCTTCATGCGTGCTATGGCCTCATAAGGGCGGCTTTCAGCAGAAGGGCCCTTAAAAACTTCCAGATCGCAACTCTAACATATTCCGTAGCATTGACTTGCTAACTCTTTTCGATTGAAGCTTACACCTATATACCACTCTAATCAGCTGGTATGGTAGCGCGGCCTCGGGCGGCGTCTTTCGCACGAGCGCGCACGTCGCTGAACTTCGCCCCGCCGTTGAATTGGACCACAGCCACCTGGAAATGGTCAAATGAACATGAGAACAAAACCCAGAAGACCTTCCTTTTCAAGAGCACAAGGACAAGGGAATGCATTTCATGTACAAGAAGAGAGAAAAAAACATGCAATTTTGATGTGTGTAACGCCAACAATGCCTAGAGTTCAGGGTGCATAATGACGTTATTACCGCCGTGTTATCGCGGCTGTTGTCGATGCCAGCAGCCTTCGTGTGGGCCACTGTGACGATACGTGCCCAGTTCGGGAGATGGTCGAGGGCCATCCCTACGAGGTCGTCGACCTGTTTGCCAATCCACAGACACACTTGAGATTGAGTTACCGCCCCAGGGCCAGCACGGTGAGCGAAGAAACGCGCGAAAGGTGAGAAGAATCCATAATTTCAATCCACGAGTGAACTGCGTCGGACCGACGCACACATTGCTGCCTACAAGCACCCACAAACCCACCCCTGTATACCTGGTCGGGCGGCGGCCTGGGGCGCCACGGCAACCGCGCGGTCAAGTGCTGCACCAGCTCGGCTCTCGGCATGGTCGCCACGCGCCGCTGCACAAGGAAAGAGTGTAGCGCGTCGCAGAAAGACGGCAAGCTCGCCAGCAGCCGCTGCTTGCGCCGCCCCGCTTTCCCCCCCGCGTCGTGCTCCACTTGCGCTTTGCTCTGCTCCCGCTGTGCCACGCGCGCGCGCAACGCTGCTTGGGTTGTGGCAGCACTAGTCACTGGCGTAGGTTGGTCCGCAGCAGCAGCAGCAGCAGCAGCAGCAGCAGCAGCAGCAGCAGCAGCAGCAGCAGCAGTTGCCGTGCTTGTTGCTGCTGCGTCTCCGCCACTGCTTTCTAAAGCAGGTACACTTGACGAAGCTGTAGCGGGGGGAGCTCCGAGTTGGCTCCGTGCCGTTGGCAACGCTGCTTTTGATGATGACCCACTTGTACTAGAAGACGCAGAGCCACCCACATCGTGTTGGCCAGGCAAGGGCGCTGCAGGCACGTTCAGTTCCAAGGCGCCAAATGCACTGGCAGCCGCTGCAAGATTACCGCTGTTTGCTAACATTGCTGCATCTGCAGCTGTGCTTGTTGTGCTTGCGGAGTCGCCGGTGGGTTCGCTGACAGAGCTGCTGCTGCCACTCGAGGCTGAAGGCGCAGAAGACTGGAGAGTTGTTGCACCCTTGACTTGATTCGTAGCTGCGTGTTCTCGCAACAATTTGATGATTTTGTCGCGTCGCGCGAGAAGCCTAGCTTCGGAGAAAGCAATCCGGCGCCGTGATAAGAGAGCAGCGTAGGAAGACTCGGGGGCTTCTGGATCGATAGCGGGCGAAGATGGTGTTGCCAGTGGGGTTACAGCTGCTGCTGGTGCTGCAGCAGAAGTTGCAGCGCCTGCTGTTGCCACTGCTGCGGCCTCGCTCACTTCGTCAGGCCCGAGCTCCACGGAAAGATCGAAGTGCGCCAGCGACTTCGACGGCGGCGGCGGCATGGTCGTGTCCTGGCTGCCTCCCTGCGCAGACGCCCGCACGCTGAAGTCGCGGTGCCTGCCGAGGGCGCTGTGCCCTCGCACAAGGTAACACCCCGGCCACAACGTGAGCATTTGGCCCAGGTGGCGTGGGTGAAGGCTGCGGCCCGCTGAGTTTTCCACAGCGAGCTTGAGCTTACCCAGCACCGCGGGTTCCCCACGCCGCCCGAAAAACACGAGTGCCGTTTCTAGAGCCAGCCAGCGGTCTAGCATTGCCTGGTGTGCAGGCGGCAGAGGAGCAATGTCAACCGGGGGCTCGGTTACCATTTCAAACGCGATTCCCGTGGCGGCAGACCCAGATATAGATGAATCGGATACAACTGAAGCATTCTTCAGCCCCTTCTTCGCTTGCGGTGTGGGTGATGCTGCAGCCCTAGCCCTCTTGGACGGCGATGGAGATGCAGACTCTTTAGGTTTGGCTGGCGAAGGAGGTAGCTTATTCTTTGTACTAGGCGCAACGCCAGCTAGTTTGGCAGCGCGCTTCGACATCAGAGTGTTGCGTGAGATTGAAGGGCCACCGTACAGTCGTTTCGCTACTGTTATAGGTAATAAGCAAATAATACCGCTGCTTACGAGCACAGAACTCTTTTCTGAATTAGGGCGGCCAAGACAAAGCCAATGCCCTTTGCTTCGATTCGTGAAGGGGTGATTCACGCGCAGCGTTCGATTCCTAAACGATTTCAAAACGCGTGAATGAGCTGATGCGCTGATTCGAAGTGCTGTGGAAAAGACGCGGGAAATTTCCCCTCCTGCTGCTTCATGCTTCATACTTTTTGTATACCCCCCTGTAGTTGTAGAACTGCAGGGAGGAACACGTCATCACGTCATCAACCCTCGCCAGCCAGCCTGAGCTCCTGAGGCTCCGGAGCGGAGGTCGTCGAAAAGATTAGACGACTGAGTGGGACTAGTAGCCCTATCTGTGTGGTTACGGTAGACCAATGGCCAGTCTGCGAGTGTTGCGAAGCTCACTGCTGCATGCAGCGCCTATTCGAGTATCCTGTGTGTCTGCCGTGCCTGGGCGTTCAGTAGCCAGCTACAGCGACCGCCTGTGGCCACACACACCGCCTGCACAGCCTCTTCTCCAGAGCGCTACGCGTCGCTGCTTCCATGCCACCTCCAATGTGCAAAAACGAGACTACTTTGACGTTCTTGGGGTCAAGAGGGGTGCTTCAGATAAAGAGGTTAAGAAGGCCTACTTCGAAATGGCCAAAAAATACCACCCAGACACGAACAAAGACGACGAAGGTGCTAAGAAAAAGTTCCAGGAGGCAGGCGAAGCGTACAGTGTCCTGAGCGACTCTTCCAAGCGGCAAGCTTACGAGCAATTCGGCCACGCTGGAGTAGACAACTCAGCCGGTGGCAATGGCGGCGGTGGGGGCTTCGGCGGTGGAGGTTTTGGTGGTGGTGGGTTCGGCCGCGGTGGCTTTGGTGGTGGGTTTCAGGGCCAAGGCCAGGACTTGAATGACTTGTTCGAAGAGCTCTTTACGGGGCGGCGGCGGGGCCCCAAGCGAGGCGCAAAGATGCAATATCGCTTACGGCTGTCGTTCATGGAGGCCGTCCACGGCGTAGAGAAGAAGCTTAACTTCCAGTTCCAGGTAGAATTGGATTGCTGTTCTTCGAGGCGCTATGGCTGAGGGCTTGGCAAGCTTAGGGACTGCCACGACGTCAAATGAGAGTAGTGATTTTTTTTTCCTTTGAGCTGTAGATTTCTAGAATCTTGTTTTGAGGTAATGTTTATGACTGGCTGTAGACTGTTCTAACGGTGGCGTGCGTGTGTGTTGCTTGTGCGTGGTCTCTGATGTGTGGTGCTAGGGTGCGGTGGATCCTAAGACCGGGCGGCCCAACGTAGAGACCCGCGACGTCACCGTAGACGTGCCACCAGGGGTTGAGTCCGGGATGTACATGCAGATGGACGGCGAAGGGGCCAGCGGAGACCCAGGAATGCCGCCGGGAGATTTGTTCATTGAGTTTTCCGTGGACAGCGACCCGTACTTCAAGCGCGACTCGGAAAGAGCGGAAGACGTGCACGTGGAAGTAAGAGACACGCAGTGCTATCGAAGTGGAGCAAAGTAAAATTGCGATAGAACAGCGACATTGTGGTAGCCTAGCATACTAATGTGCCCAGCATATTTTTTGGAATCATGAGGTGTTTACGTACCACAGTTATTTTCTCTAAAAGAAATTGAACTGAGGTCCAACCACTCTTTCTTAACTCCCTTGCTCCACCCTTACCAGGTACCCATCTCAGTAGCTCAAGCAACTTTGGGCGCCACCATTGACGTGCTTACATTAGACGGCATGGTAGAATTAGCCGTCCCCGCTGGCACGCAGCCTGGCGCGAAACTCTTCTTGCGCGGGAAAGGGGTGCACCGCGTGAAGAGCAGCGGCCGAGGCAGCCAATACGTGCACCTGAAAGTGCAAGTGCCCCGCAAACTCACGCCGCGCCAAAAGGAACTCATGGAAGAGTTTTTGGCGGAAGAGCAGACCCCAGCCGCGGCCAAGGCAGCCAGCAGTGGCGGCAAGCCAGACGCGACGGCTTCTTTTGCGAAATTGTGCGAGCGCACGTTCGCGAAGCTGAAAGGTTACCTCAAGCCCGAGGAAAAGAAGAAGGATTCGAAAAAGGATGAGAAGAAGGAGTCTGAATAGCTTTATGATTCTGTTTTTGCTTCGTCAATTAGTTTTATTTTTGGTTTTGTCTATACGCCCCACTCCGGCTTCAGTTAAGTAAACCACCTCGCCTTTGATGAAGCCATGGAAAAAGGGCGCAGTATAAAGTATTATGTTTATTTCCCTTATTTCTTTTTCTAACTGCATAGTTGAGCCAAGGACCTTTTTTCCTCGCCCGAAAAGAACTAATTCTGCATTCCAAGAACAACTAACTATTCAAAATCTACTGTAGTGCTGTGAAGACTAGAAGTTTGAAGTGCATGGCGGTTCAGCGAACCGCGAGCTATAAGCTGGCACTAAAGGCCAAAAGGAGCGTCCTTCGCATAAACAAGAAAGCGAAATGGACTCAGGCGTATTATTCGAAGAGAAAGAGGAAACTTGCGAGTAAAATGTGCTCAGGCCACTTCAAGGACTCCTACTGGTAGTTCTGGATGGTTCCACTGCTGCTGAAACTTTTGAACGAGGGGGCACCCGCATGGCTGACACCATCATTCAACAAGTGTTCCGCGAGCCCCGGATTCGTGAAACTCTCGCCGCTGCTGCCAGCCGACCTGTGGCCTAGCCGCGGGCCGTGGCCACCGCCGCCGCTGCTGCTCAAGGGGCTTGCCGCCCCGTGGTGCACCGCTGCCCCCCTTTCCGGGTCAAACGCGCCGGAGCCCATGAGGTAGGCCTGAGGCTTGTTCGCACCGCGCATCTCTTTGGGGACCCGAAACCGCGGCCGAGTGCTGTGGTGCAGCCACAGTGACACCACCACGCCAGTCACAATGAACACGGCCATTACGGAGTAGCGAGAGCTGTCTCTGCAAATGGAAAGCCAGCCCAGTAAGACCCCACTCAAAATGAACGACGCAATGCCCGCGAGATAGATGCGCACCGCCCATTTGCGCTCTTCGTACATCCCTTCTGTTGCTCTGCAATTATCACACCATGAAGAAAGCAGAGAGAATGAAGGTCAGAAGGCTGTGCGCATCAAGAAGATTCAGGTACTTGAATGCTGACTTAATAATTCAAAACGCGGCGGGTGTCAGCACGTCTAGGCAACAGGGTAGGATGCAAACACTTGAAACTAAAAGCGTTCCATACCTTTTCATGGACTCGAAGTCTTCGCCGCGAATGCCAAGGTCAGCGCCAAATACGAGCGACCATGAAGTAATGGCCACGACGAGCACGTTAAAACCAATGCTGAAGGACACTGCGGCCGCGAAAAGTATCTCAGGCGTGGAGTCGTAGGAGCGGCAACCGTAACTCTCATTGACTGGTTCGTTGAAAAGATTAGAACGCAGCAACAGTAAAAAATGAATGATTAAATCGTAAGATTGTGAGCACTGCTTTAACCACAACTTAAAACAAGCCGGACTGTAGCTTTAGCGTGTGGAATTACCTGCTTTGACGTACTGTATCTTCATGTGCAACAAAACAAATCCTTGGCCTGTTAAAAACGCTGCCTGCTTTCCTAAAACCTGAAGGTTCTGATGGAAAAGCCTGCGAAATAGCAAGAGAGTAGAGGAAGTACACGCGTAAGTGCATGCAACGATGCAGCCTTTGAGCTCTTGAGGAATTATGTCACTAACAACGTAGAATACTGTAGTCCTGTCGAGCGATCCAACTCTTCGTACACCAGCACAAAGATTTTTCACGCTGCTAATCCTGCTGAACATAATAGGTTATGTTCATGCTGTTCAAATTAATTAGCTTGTGCATGGCTCTCTTTCCACATCTTACCCAAATTCTTTCTCTCGAATCACGACGGCCAGCTGCCGCATACGCGACTCTAAGTGAGCCCGATCCGCCTTCAGCATGGTGGAGGTACACGGTGGATAGGAATGCTATTGGCGAATCTCTTATAAATTGTCTTCTGCTGAGGTTAGCTCCAGTCTTGGCAGGGACAGCCTCAAATGCACACTGGTATCTTGCGCCTCTCTGCCCTCAGCCCTCTGCCCGCCCTCCACTCTTAGCTGTCAGCTGGCTCTAGTCTCTAGTAGCTCTCAGCCAACAACTAAGTACTACACGGATACAGGGTACAGTAGTACTCATGGTAGTACTGCTGTACTTACACTTACTGCTGCATTGCTGCATTGCTGCATTGCTAAACTGCTGCACTGCTACTGCACGCTCGGCACGCTCAGCGCGCTCGGCTCACTGCCCACTGCTCATCGATTGTAGAAAAAGGCATAAGTATTTCAGTACCGTGGGCTCACCAGGCTAGGTATCACTAGTAGTGCATTATCTAGGGAAGAGGTTTGATTCACCAACTTTACTTGCAGATCTTCGTGGTGCTGTAATGCTGCGTGGTTTCCTCCTTGTGACATATTGCGGCCTAGCTAGCTGCCTTCAAGCTGGCAACATCTTTTTCCCGAGTAGAGGCCGCAATCGGCTTGGCATTCACCCGGCTACTCGTCACCTTACCGTCATGCTTGCTTCGGCCGATGATTCATCCAGCTCCGATCCGCGTGAAGCAACATCTCATACTAACCCTTCGTCGCCTTCAGCAGAGATTCAAGGGACGAAGAAAGCTGCGGGATTTCCGATCTTGTCTCTTCAAGTGTTGCTCATGGGGGTTATTTTTGGCCAAGCAGCGAACGGTCTCTCAACTGTTGTACCTTTGTTCCTTGAAGCAACAGAGGCCAGCCGCAGTAGTTTTGCTCTGCCAATAGTGCTCAACCTTGGACTTATGGGGTGGGCTTCCCTAGAACTCGGCAAAAATTTTGGATTTCTTGGCAAGGTGAGATTCGACCTTCGTAATGATACATGGCATTGGTTACTTTTTACAGCATTAGCTTGACTTTTATCTTTATCTTGTTTGTGCGCAAACAACGTGTCCAGGAAGACTACTATGATAGGCTGAAGGGCGAAGAAGTGAATTCCTTTGCACGCGAAGCGGCTGCCTGGGCTTTAGCCGGTGAAGTACCTGTTCGTTCGAAAGATGGCGTCTGGGAAGTGGCCACATTTGCTGGTGGGTGCTTTTGGGGCACCGAATTGCACTTCCAGCGGTTGCCTGGCGTAGTAGCTACCTGCGTGGGCTATACCCAAGGGGAAATTGACAAGCCAAGCTACGGCCAAGTGTGCAGTGGCCTGTCTGGCCACACTGAAGGTCTGCAGCTCACTTACGACCCCGCTGTAGTGTCTTATGCCGCCCTTTGCGACAAGCTTCTCAGCACTGTTGACGCGACGGCACGGAACCGCGTTGGCAACGACCGCGGCACGCAG
>Ga0307972_1001535_pt1 | contig 12180 bp, 7 predicted proteins | sample OrgLakmetagen780_FD_201848 | JGI IMG/M metagenome (GOLD analysis project Ga0307972, IMG submission 201848) | Saline water microbial communities from Organic Lake, Antarctica - #780 | ecosystem: Environmental > Aquatic > Non-marine Saline and Alkaline > Saline | place: Antarctica: Organic Lake...
CTGTCCTAGTATTGGTAGTCCGCATCTTCACGGACATGTCTATTTCACCGAGTCTCTCTCCGAGACAGCGCCCAGATCATTACACCTTTCGTGCAGGTCGAAACTTACTCGACAATGAATTTCGCTTGTAGTGTTAACTAATGGTTTCACATTAGACCGGACTCTATCTTATACTATTACGAATTTTATTAATCATTAAAATACCTTCTGGTGTATTATGTTTGCGTTGCTGAATGATGGATACAATCTTACGAAATTTTAAAAAACTAATACGTTTTGTTGTTTTTAATAAACAACGATTTATTTTAGTTGTACAAATTTTTATAATACTTTCAAAAGCAACAGCCGAACTTATCTGATATGTTGGATAAGCTTTACTTGTATGTGGTCTTTTTATATAAACAACCCCGCATTGCATAAAGCTTTGTATATCATTAAGAACTTGAGCGTCTTTTTGATGTAAACCAATTGAAAATTGTGGTCTAGGGTAGTTTTTTACCATAGAAACATAAAAGTTTGCTTCAGCATCAATAAAACCAATAAGCCAATCGCGACAAATTGGTTCCATTGTAACGTTAGGTTGTACACCTATCAAAGCTTCATATAATATTTTAAAGTCTTGTATTTTAGATGTATGCAGGGGATTTTTTTCAAAAAAAGGTAAAATAATGTTTTTTAAGTGTTCTTGATTGGCTACACGATATTCAAACATATTTCCACCTGCTCTATTTACAAAACCACACCCAAACTTTTCTTTTAAAGCATATAAAACGTCTATTGATCTTTTATCTTGTGATACAACAAAACAATATCGATTGCCTTGTTTTGTTTTAATAACTTTAAAACATCCATCTCCATCTACGAAACCTACTATCCATTTGTTATCTAATTTCATATAATTTTTTTATAATTTTTATTTTAATATTCATTTCCATTCATTAATAGTATCTTCACGTATAGTCTCTGAGGAACCTACTTTTTAAATATTTTTTATTTTTATTTTTTTTTTTTATTTTTTTTATTTTTTAAATATTATTTAATATTTTTAATTTTTTAAATATTTGTAATTTGGTTTCCTGCGGATTGCCCCCGTGTATGATACAATTGTTACGACTTTTTTGTCTTATATTGTTCTATATATATAAGTAAAGCACTTATTTTGTTATTGTTAACAATCGGCTTCACTATCATCCTATAATTGTTTAATTAAACATTAATTAATAAATGTTTTAAAACGTTATAGGGTGATAAACTAAAAAAGGTGTATGTTCATCTTTTACTGACCGCTTCGCTAGAAAATTCTAAAGAATTTTCTCTGACCGTTTCACTGAAAACTCGAAGTTTTGAGGATATTCCCGCACATAGTGAAGTTTCGTATTTCTAGTCACCTAGAAAGTAAGGCAGCATATCCATGTACCTTAGGCAATAAGGTTTATACATTCACATAGGAATGTGATAAACTTCCATAAGCACCCAGACATTTACATGATGGTTGGACTATATCTTCTGCTTAAAAGAGTTAAACAGGATGACGTGTAGTCTCTGAGGATTTTACTATTAGATTAAATCCTATCTTGGTGGATTCATTGCATAAGCCTGCGCTTCTGCTAAAGAAGCAAACGTTTGATTAATTTGTCCCGTTTGCATTCTCATTAAATCCCAAAGAGGAAGCATATCATTTACTAAAACATTAATATTTTTTTGGTCATTGTTTTTAATATGCATTAACATTTTTTCAAATTTTTGAATACGTTTAGTTTTTACGGTTGAACCTATAAAATTTACGTATGTTTTATAAAAAGTCGCATTCGGCTATAGCTCCTTTTAAGGAGCTATAGCTCGAGATGCGAGTTTCTTTCATATAAAAAAATAAAATATTTTTTTATATGAAAAAAGGAACTATCTTTTTTTCTAAATCATCACGATTATGTATAACAAGTACAAGAGTAGCATTGCTACCTGACTTATAACGAATACGACCAGTTTGAAACGTAATTAAAGCTAAATAAAGTAGTTCTACACTATTGACATGTTGAGCTAGGTTGAATTCGGGATCTAAATGGATACCATGAGCAGCGCCTCTAAGTTTTTTAGCGCTAACATTTATTGAACCTTCGCCTTCAATAAAACCACCGAAGGGGACCAGAGAAATATTTTTCACGTATTCCTATTTTTTTATAATAAAGACTCAGCCCAAAGTCGCATTCGGCTATAGCTCCTTAAAAGGAGCTATAGCTCGAGATGCGAGTTTCTTTCATATAAAAAAATAAAATATTTTTTTATATGAAAAAAGATACTTGAAATTTCATTTATATAACTTTGATGGTTTCCTGTTGTAGTTAAATTTAAATTAGCCATTTTTAAAGATTCTTTAATGTTATCGGGAATTTTTTCCCCGGGTTTTAAATAAATAGTCATAAATTTGTTTTAAATGTTTTGTTTTTTTATTAAATTAATATAACCTCTATAATAGTTTTCTTAATCTATAGTAGTCTTTCCTGCTGGTGTTCCTTTCAACGTATTTGAAAAGTTTATAAAGGGTGTTCCAGCATATGGTCATCTTTTAAAACGGCCCATAAGGTTAACCGTTCTTTTATGTTGCTTCTCTCTTTATAAAAGAAGAGAAGTCTTATTGAGAATGTTAGATAACATTCTCAATAAGATCTTTAAGTTTACTTAAAGATCGGACTATATCATTGTTAAAAATGTAAACATTTTTAACATTTGGCGTTTAGTCTCTGAGGATATTAACAAATTAAAGCCATAACGTTGTATTCTTAGTATCTAAAAATTGGATAGCTTCTTTTAATTTAGCAATATTGATTTTAACTTTGTTAATCTTTCCTGCTGGTCGTCTAAGAACATAGAGCATAGGTGTCTAATGTACATTAGAGTTTTCAGCATTTGGCATGAAACTTTTTTAGTTTCATAAGGCTTTTTTCATATAAAAAAATATTTTATTTTTTTATATGAAAGAAACTCGCATCTCGAGCTATAGCTCCTTAAAAGGAGCTATAGTACGAGCGTCCTAGACGTGAGTCCTGGTTCCCTCGTCCCCACGAGGGAACCAGCCGAATGCGACTTTTTTATCAAAGTCGCATCTCGGCTATAGCTGAAATGCGACTTTTTACTTGAAAGGCCTTCAAATTTTTTATCGTAACTACAACGGTATTTATAGTTACGGCCGCCGTTCACCGGGGCTTCGGTTGTCAGCTTCGAGAGGCGAACTCTCTAACCAACTTCCTTAACCTTCCGGCACTGGGCAGGCGTCAGCCCCCATATATAGTCTTTCGACTTTGCGGAGACCTGTGTTTTTGATAAACAGTTGCCTGCAATATGTTAATTACTCAAGAAAATTTTTAGTGCGGTGCGTAGCACATCAGCAGAGAGAAAATAAAATAGCCTCCCAATTTATATAAAAAAAGGTATTTTTTACCATCCACAATAAAGAAAATTTTTTTACCTAAAAAATTTTCTAAGGTTTTTTTATTTTATTTTTTTCTTTTCTTCGTTGGTAATGTTTACTTACAACGTAAGTAAACTCTATATATTTATATATATAGATCAGACTATATCATCGGATTTCTTTAATTAATCCGTCGGGCACTCCTATATTTTTTTATTTTTTGATTTTTTGATTTATAGGTGGAAGATTATTAGACAGATTTTCTTCACTTCCTAGTCGTTGAGCTTTCTTGTCTACATAACTATATATATATATCTGTTCAACAAGCTTAGCTGCGGATTGGCATTTTTTAAATATACGTTGTTTTATAAAACAATATTTATTTTTTAAAAGCGTCCCCGCATTTCACCCGATTTGCAATCCTTTTTTAATTGGGATGGGCCCAATTGGGCCTGGTCACTGCGACCTTTAATTTATTAAAGGCGCCCCTTCTTCCGAAGTTACGGGGCCAGTTTGCCGAGTTCCTTAGAGAGAGTTCTCTCGCGCCCCTTAGTATTCTCTACTCACCTACCTGTGTCGGTTTTAGGTACAGGTAATTCTATTGTTATGGAGCTCAAGCTTTTCTTGGAAGTATGACATCACTGACGACAACAACCCCGAAAGATTGTTACCGGGATAACGTCTAAGCTTACCCCCCTTGCGGGGTGTATCCCTTTGGGACAAGTATAGTTTTTCTTCTAACTCTCAACACCTTGAACGCTTCCACTATAATCCATTAGTAGTCTCAGTTTAGTCTCCTTCGTCCCTTGTTCCCAATAGAATCAGTACAGGAATATTAACCTGTTTTCCATCGACGACGCCTTTCGGCCTAGCCTTAGGACCTGACTAACCCCCCATGGACGAGCCTAGTGGAGGACATTCTGTTAATCTTCCAATTTAAATAAAATCTATATTTGTCAATCCTTACACTATACGTAAAAACTTTTATATCTTAACAACAATCAAAAAAATTTTTTATATGAGCGTCCTCTACGCGAGTCCTGGTTCCCTCGTGGGTACGAGGGGATACACCCCGCAAGGGGGGTAAGCTAGATTTTTCATTCAGCATAAAGTTAACCAGTTATAGAGTATTCTTTAATTGTCATAATATAATTTAGTATTTTTTATCATTAATTCTGTATAAGTTTATACAAATATAAACTAGAAAACTGTATATATTTAAATACAGTTTATAAAGTTTAGATTTATTTAATTTGGATCAATAGTTTTTAACTATTGATCTAAGTGTTTCCACTTAGTTCAGACTATATCTTCAGTTTGTTAGACTCTTTTTCTAACAAGCTGTCGGGCACTCGTGGAAAGAGTATTGCGTTATTTTGCTCACTTTCTAGTCGTTGAACTTTCTTATTTACATAACTATTATGTTAGTTTAACAAGCTTAGCTGCAAATTGGCCTAGTAACATTGAAAATGTTACGGTGGCTTTCTTTGCATTTCACCCAATTTTTTCGTTGAGCTTTCCAACCCAACGGTTTTCGGGGCATTGGATTCTCACCAATGTTTTCGTTACTCAAGCCGACCATTTTGTTATTGATTAAGATGTGTTTCTACCTTTCCTTATACCTTATATATCAGGATTTTTTATTTTTTTTACGTAACCACTGAATTCCAAGAGGCTGATTACCCTTAGCAACTGGCTTATTATTTCTTTCGTAATACTCAAGGTTTAGCAATATGCCCCCATCAGTATCTAAGAAACCAAATAAAGTATCATCTGACATTACGTATGTCAGTAGATTCACTCTCTGATAAGTTTTTTTTATTGCACATATTATTTATTTTTATTCCAAGACAAATTATTTATTTTTATTCCAAGACAAAATTATTTTCCAAAATAAGTATAACATATGTAACTTTTTTTTTACAATTATCAGATTATCTTAATATGCCGAATTTGGCATAAAGAGCATTTAATCTCTTTCATTCTTTAGGTTTCCCTAAAGATCAGACTATGTCATCAACCTAGACTAATAATATTTATCTAGGTTGTCGAGCACTCGTGGGAGGATTATTGATCCAGTTCTCACCTCCTAGTCGTTTAACCTTCCGGCTACGTTAAACTTATACTGGTTCACCGGCTTGGCTGCAAGTTAGCTTGGCAATTGCCTTAGCTTTCTCGTCAATTCACTCGATTTATTATAGTGAGAACAATTGACTTATTCTCACTTCCGTTTTGTCCATTCTCAAATTAATGATTCTGGTTTACACCATAACTTCACCCAATAACGGAACGCTCCCCTACCGATTCTTATATAAGAATCTCACAGCTTCGGCAGGTTCCTTAGTCCCGGCCATTATCGGCGCAAGAACGCTTTACCAGTGAGCTATTACGCACTCTTTCAAGGAAATTGCTGCTTCTACAATGTGTTATCTACTCTAATAAAAATTTGTTTCATAATTGAGTATTTTTAATGTTTATTATATTTTTACTTAGAGTATATGTCTTAAGACATATCAAGAGTTCTTTATCTCTTGTTTCTGTACAGTTATGTACAGTTCAGACTATGTCATCAGCTTTATGATTTTCAAATTAAAGCTGTCGGGGTCTCGTGGGAATTTATTATTCCTAGTCGTTGAACGTTATTACTTTTTTATACGAGTTAACCAGACCAAAGTTTGGATTAAAACTCGTACGAGGCAAATCGCTCGTTTTTTAGAAACAAAAATTCACGGAGTGAATTTTATTTTATTTAGTAATCTTCGCTGCAAATTGGCATAATAACAGAACAGTACGCGCTGTTATTAAACTTTCTTTGTATTTCACCCGATTTTTTCTGTTATATTTGCATATAACCTAGCCCAGTTGAGCAAACCTCCTGGTTGTTTCTGCACTCTCACATCCTTTTCCACTTAGAAACCATTTAGGGGCCTTAGCTGGTGATCTGGGCTGTTTCCCTCTTGACCGAAGATCTTATCACCTTGGGTCTCACTGGCTAACGGTAGGCAATATCATACATTCTGAGTTTGCCACGATTTGGTACCGCTCTCGCAGCCCGCATCGAAACAGTAGCTATACCTTATGATAGCTCGTCGTTGCCGCTGCGCCTCAACGCATTTCGGGGAGATCCAGCTAGCTCCGAGTTCGATTGCAATTTCTGCGCATAATCACAACTCATCCGCCGATTTTTCAACATCGGTCGGTTCACACCTCCACTAAGTGTTACCCTAGCTTCATGTTGGTCATGATTAGATCACCCGGGTTCGGGTCCAGAGGAAATGACAAATATTCGCAACCGTGAATTTTATTCGCGGTCGGACTGCACGATTACTCGCACAGTTCCGAATTTTCGGACTCGCTTTCGCGTTGGCTCCAGATGTTTCTCCTTAACCTTTTTGCCACTTCCTCTAAGTCGCCGGCTCATTCTTCAACAGGCATGCGGTCAGCTATTAACCTCCCACTGCTTGTCAGCATACGGTTTCATGTTCTATTTCACTCCCTAATCGAGGGTTCTTTTCACCTTTCCTTCACAGTACTATTTCACTATCGGTCACTCAGGAGTATTTAGCCTTACGAGGTGGTCCTCGCTGATTCACACGGGATTCCACGTGTCCCATGCTACTCGGGATAAAACATTTATTTATTATGAGTCTAGAACATAGTCCTAGACTACTCAATTCTATTCGTTACAACTACAGGACTTTCACCTTCTTTGGTACAGGATTCAGCTGTTTCGTTTTTTATTAAAAATAAATAATTTTTTTTGTTTTCCCACGACACCCATTCCCTTAACGGAAATAGGTTTAGGCTGTTCCCGTTTCGCTCGCCGCTACTACGGGAATCGCGTTTGCTTTATTTTCCTCCAGCTACTAAGATGTTTCAATTCACTGGGTTGCCTCTTTCCAACTTATGAATTCTGTTGGAAGTTGTACAGGTTGCCCTATTCGGGGATCTCCGGATCAAAGTTTGTTGCCAACTCCCCGGAGCGTTTCGCCGGTATCTGCGCCCTTCTTCGTCTCTGAGTGCCTAGGTCTCCACCGTCTGCCTAAGTTCATTTGATCTATTTTATTTTTTTCTTGTTTATTTTGTTTTCTCTATTACCATCCTTTTTTCATATAAAAAAATATTTTATTTTTTTATATGAAAGAAACTCGCATCTCGGGCTATAGCCCTTTTAAGGAGCTATAGACGAATGCGACTTTTTTTACGCTCTTAGTCGTATTAAAAATTTTTTTTAATTTTTAAACCGCTTACCATACACCCCGCGAGGGGGATATGCGAGTTTTTAGGGTGTTTACCCCGGGAAATATAATAGAGAGAAAAAAATTATTTATTATAATTTTCTGTTTTAGAGTGTTATTTAACTCTAAATTCATAATTGTGGAAATGACAGGTTTCGAACCCGCGACCCCCGCAATGCAAATGCGATGCTCTACCAACTGAGCTACATTCCCTTATTTTTTAATAATACTAAAACTTTTTAGTATTGTCAAACAGAAGAAAATTTATCATAAAAAATTTTCTACAGAAATTTTTAAATCATCAATTTTTATAGGGGTTAGGATGAAAATTTTTAAATAAAAATTAATCTTTAGGCAAAATCAACTACTTTTTTAAATCATCAATTTTTATAGGGGTTAGGATGAAAATTTTTAAATAAAAACTAATCTTTAGGCAAAATCAACTACTTTTTAAAATCATCAATTTTTATAGGGGTTAGGATGAAAATTTTAATAAATAATGTTTTTTTATAATATAAGGGAAATTTACAATTTCCCTTATATTTTTATAATACTTATAGTATTATAAAAACAACAATATTTAAATAAACTAGCGTTTTAATTTAGCAAGATACTTTAAAGCATTCTCTTTCATTTTTTCATTAGATGTACGGCGCGGTTTTTTATGAAACACGTTGATTTCAGTCCAAAGTCGCATTCGGCTATAGCTCCTTTTAAGGAGCTATAGCCCGAGATGCGAGTTTCTTTCATATAAAAAAATAAAATATTTTTTTATATGAAAAAAGATCCACAATTCTAAAAGCACCAGTTTCGTTCTTGTATTCTTCTTTTTCAACTAAAGATATTAACTCTTTAATTATATCTAATTGTCTTTGTTTCGAATAAGTCATTTTAAATTTATCAAATAAAGCTATTACGTATTGTTTGAATGCTGGTAATGATTCCAAATAATATTGATATGCATTTCCACGTTTCGACGTTCTACGAATAGATCCTTTACCTCCAAATTTATTCTTAATAGCAATTAAAGTTGTTAAACTATCTTTTTTCATATAAAAAAATATTTTATTTTTTTATATGAAAGAAACTCGCATCTCGGGCTATAGCTCCTTAAAAGGAGCTATAGCCGAATGCGACTTTACTTAGCGTTGTAGTAAAATTAAAACCATAGTCGATTCTACTATTAAATTTTAAATCGAATTCTAAAGAACCATCCCCCATAAACATTCCAACTAAATAATCATCTGGCAAAGTCGCATTCGTCTATAGCTCCTTAAAAGGAGCTATAGCCCGAGATGCGAGTTTCTTTCATATAAAAAAATAAAATATTTTTTTATATGAAAAAAGTATAATCTTGACTCATTAAAGTTTTGTCCAAATCCTTTACTTCTCTACTAATATCTAGTAAGAAATATTTACCTAAACGTAAACCAATAGAAACAGTTGAATTTAATGGTACTAAGCTATTAATATCGTTATCTAGCTGTAGACGTCTTACTTTACGTTCTTTAGCTGGTTTATTTATTGATGGACTTAAATTCGATTTAAGATATAAACAAGCAATTGTACCAGCTTTTCGTCTCTCTACTGGAGTAAGATTACGAAATTCAGCTACAGAAATAGAAACGTTTTTTCGTTTTAAATCAACATTACTATCAAATTCACTGAACGATGTATATTTCTTTCTTTGGTGATCAGAAAGTATTTTCGAGATTAAATAATCACGACGTTTGCCAGCAGCAAGCGGAGGAAAAGGATCTAACCAATTTCTACATAAAGATTCTTTTACCGATGTAAGAAAATTTAATACTAAAGAAACGGAAGGTTTTCGATTACCTTTAGTAGGTGTTAGATATATTCTACCAAACCCAATTGTTTTAACTAAAGAATCAGCAATATCACGATTTTCTTCTTGTTGAGTAAAAACTAATTCAAGAGCGTATCTTCTTAGAACTTCGTTAGATTTGCGAATTCGTATCCTAAACGAACCGTCTGAATCAAATAAACCAACAACTGTACCTATTGAAAATATGATTTTACTTGTATCATAACCTAAATCAATTTTGTCTTTTTTGTCTTTTTTCATAGAGATTAATTTTTTTTTTTTTTAGATTCATTTTTTTTTAATTCATTTTTTCCTACAAACATTTTTTTATAAACTAAACAGGTACCGAACATTTTTGCTTATTCTTTTAACCATTTAAAGAATAAAAAAGGATGGGCTATGCAGGACTTGAACCTGCAACTTCAGCCTTATCAAGACTGCACTCTAACCCATTGAGTTAATAGCCCATTTTATTTTCTGTAGTAATCTTGCAGACTTATCAGGTCTGCGCTCTAACCAACTGAGCTAATAGCCCTCATTTATATTTTTTTTTAATCTTTTATATTTTTTTTTAATCTTTTTTCATATAAAAAAATATTTTATTTTTTTATATGAAAGAAACTCGCATCTCGGGCTATAGCTCCTTTTAAGGAGCTATAGACGAATGCGACTTTTATATTTTTTTTTAATCTTTTTTCATATAAAAAAATATTTTATTTTTTTATATGAAAGAAACTCGCATCTCGGGCTATAGCTCCTTTTAAGGAGCTATAGACGAATGCGACTTTTATATTTTTTTTTAATCTTTTATATTTTTTTTTAATCTTTTATTAAGTTTAACTTTAATATGTATGTATAAGGTAACCCTAACTTCACAAATATTGTATGTTGGGTTAAGGTTACCTTATATAATATAATTATAATCAAGTAGTCCGAGAGTGCATAGCCCTCCTATAATAAATATTTTAATTAAATATTTTATTGACTCTATATCATAATATCAATAATATCATAATATCATAATATAAATAATATCATAATATCATAATATAATAATATAATAACGCTTTATAGACAAGATTTACCTATATATATAGTTTCTAAAGGGTCTAACGCGTAAGTATGTCTGTTTTTCTACTGGTTTCAGTACACCACACAAAACTCGCATCCGGCTATAGCTTCTTAAACGAGTGAAGTGCGAAGCCCTGACGGGCTTCCCACTCATAAAAAAATTATCTCAGTCGAGATACGAGTTTTTTTAGAAAATTTTTTATAAAAAATTTTCTTGGATTTAAATATTTAAATAAATTACTTGGCGTTCTAGACGATGTCTACGGGCGCCTCGTACATATAAAAAAATCTAAGATTTTTTTATATGAAAAATAAAAATAAACCTATATATATGTTTATTTTTAAAGGGGGTATAGGAAAAAAGTAGATTTCGCAATATTAACAAATATGAAAATATTTGCGAAATAAAACTGATAAAAAGAAGGAGGTGATCCAGGGCCACCTTCCAGTAGCCCTACCTTGTTACGACTTCATCATGATTAAAAATCTCGGAGTGGGTACCGTCTTCCAAAAGGTTAGACTAGTAACTTAATCCGCTATCTTTTTTCTTGATGTGACGGGCGGTGTGTACAGAGACCAGGAACGTATTCACCGCCATATAGCTGACTGGCGATTACTATAGATTCCGGCTTCATGTAGGCGAGTTGCAGCCTACAATCCGAACTAGGGTTGAGTTTAACAGATTGGCGTGCCCTTACGGGGTAGCTTCTGATTGTCACAACCATTGTATTACGCGTGTCGCCCAGGGTGTAAGGGGCATGCTGACTTGACGTCATCCTCACCTTCCTCAGCGCTTGCGCGCGCAGTCTCTTTAGAGAACTTGGAAAGTAACTAAAGACGAGGGTTGCGCTCGTTGCAGGACTTAACCATACACGTCAACGCACGAGCTGACGACAGCCATGCACCACCTGTGTTCTAGTTCTTCTTTTTATAAAAAGGAAGCACTTTTCCATTTCTGAAAAATTCTAGACATGTCAAACCCTGGTAAGGTTCTTTGCGTAGCATCAAATTAAACCGCATAATCCACCTATTGTGTGGTCTCCCGTCAATTCCTTTGAGTTTCACTCTTGCGAGCATACTCCCCAGGCGGGAAACTTAACGCGTTAGCTACAGAAGGGGGTTACCCCCTCTTAGTTTCCATCGTTTACGGCTAGAACTACTAGGGTATCTAATCCTATTCGCTACTCTAGCTTTCGTCTCTCAGTGTCAGTTACGGCCCAGTAGAGCGCCTTCGCCGCTGGTGTTCTCCCTAAAATCTACACATTTCACTGTTACGCTAGGGATTCCCTCTACCTCTACCGCACTCTAGTTCTTTAGTACTCCACTGCCTGCCGTTGGTTGAGCCAACGTATTTGACAGTAGACTTAAAGAACCACCTACAGACGCTTTACGCCCAATCATTCCGGATAACGCTTGCTCCCCCCGTATTACCGCGGCTGCTGGCACGGAGTTAGCCGGAGCTTATTCCTCAGATACCGTCAGATCTTCTTCTCTGAGAAAAGGAGTTTACGATCCACGAACCTTCTTCCTCCACGCGGTATTGCTCCATCAGGCTTTCGCCCATTGTGGAAAATTCCTCACTGCTGCCTCCCGTAGGAGTCTGGGCCGTGTCTCAGTCCCAGTGTGGCTGATCGTCCTCT
>Ga0307972_1001541_pt1 | contig 12156 bp, 13 predicted proteins | sample OrgLakmetagen780_FD_201848 | JGI IMG/M metagenome (GOLD analysis project Ga0307972, IMG submission 201848) | Saline water microbial communities from Organic Lake, Antarctica - #780 | ecosystem: Environmental > Aquatic > Non-marine Saline and Alkaline > Saline | place: Antarctica: Organic Lake...
CCTTGACTTGGCAGTACTACAACGGCTTCCTTCATTTCACACACCATTTCTCTTTTGCACTTCAATCTTTAGCACAGACAGGCCACTGAGTTCACGGCACCCTTGACTTGGCAGTACTACAACGGCTTCCTTCATTTCACACACCATTTCTCTCTTGCATTTCAAGGTACAGCACAGGCCACCGAGTTTTACAAAACCCTTGATGTGCTCACCAGTGCTATGGCAGCTTTCTCCTCTTCGTCCATCTCCCCGTCATCCTCCTCCTCCTCCTTGGTATCGTCCCCAAGGATTTCGTGCTCCAGCTGCTCAGCCATGGCCTCGTACACCTGAAAACACCGCAGTGTGTGAGAACATGTATGTGTGTGTTTGTGCGTGTCTGTCTTGGCATTGGTGCATTCAAGGGTTTCGTGCTGTAGCTGCTCAGCCATGGCCTCGTACACCTAAAACCACCACAGTGTGTGTTTGTGTGTGTATGTGCTTGTGTGAATGCATGCATGCATGCATGTATGTGTCGGTCTTGGCAGGAATGCGTTCAAGTTTTATTTAACCCTCCCGACTGCACAGCCACATTATAGGTACTGAATACGGCTGTTAAGTGCAGAAAAGTGTGATGAGTGTACAAATTGTGCAACCACAGATACCGCAAGGCATAGATGCCGCTCAAACTCATCACTTACAATTGCGGTCTCATACCTGACTCCCTGCAGTAAAATGCACTGTGTTCGTGACAAAGGCAATACCGTGATGCATAAGTGCTGCTGAAACTTGTCGCCTACACATTCGAGGTCTCATACCTGAGAACCTCTGTATGAAAATGCACCGTGTTCGTCACACAGGCAACACCATGATGCCGTGATGCGTAGGTGCCTGAAACTCGTCATTTACACATTTGTGGTCTCATACCTGTAGGGTTGGCCAGGACCGTATATATACACCGTACATGACCGTATATTTGGTGATTTCCCTACCAAAAATGCCGCAAATTTACCGTATGCATTTGGCTCTGGCCTACCCTACAAACCTGTGACCCCTTTCTGACAATATATGGTCAATCAATTGGTTACAGAAGTATCGCGTTTAAGCGCCAGGATTTTTGTGTGCTGCACGTTGCAATCGATCGTCCAGAAGTGAACAAAACAGCGTGCTCCTGATCCTCCTTGTTTACAATTATATATACCGTACATACACATACGTACAAACACACACACGCATACAAACACACACACCACAATCCATATGCACACACACCACAATCCATATGCACACAAGTACCGTATGTATGAGCGGCCAGGCATGTGCATAGAACTGCACTGCATACGGATTGGGGGCATCCCATTTCTCACATCAAACCTCAGACACATTGGCCACACATTGGTCTTGACCTTGCAAAGTGTTCAGCAAGCACGCTTGTGATCATCTGCACACACACACACACACACACGCACACACACACACACACACACACACGCACACACACACACACACAGGACAGTGTCAAGAGCGCCCTCCGGTTGTGAGACCCCACCCCTCTGTGCCTGCACTTGCAAACAGGACAGCTTCACTCCATCACAGAACACGTAATCCAAGTCATGCATAAAACACACACACCCACACGCACCAACAGCGAGCCCTACAAGTTCCCTGACCCCTCCTCCAATGCATAAAATCACACACACTCACACGCACCTGCTGTGCGCCCTGCAAGTTCCCTGACCCCTCCTCCAATACAAAAATTCACACACATCACACGCACCTGCAGCGCGCCTTCCAAGTTCCCTGACCCCTCCTCCGATGCATAAGAACACACACACCCACACGCACCTGCTGTGCGCCCTCCAAGTTCCCTGACCCCTCCTCCATGTCCGCACGTGCAAAGCGCAGCAGCGCGCATCCAGGGAGGGCCACCTGTGCGTAGGCAGATGCAAGATCACTACGCGTAAGCAAATCAATCGCCTGGTGCACATCCAGGGAGGGCCACCTGTGCGTAAGCAGATGCAAGATCATTACGCGTAAGCAAATCAATCGCCTGGTGCACATCCAGGGAGGACCACCTGTGTGTAGGTAGATGCAAGAACATTATGCTTATGCAAAATTGATGGCCTCGTGCACATCCAGGGAGGCCCACCTGTGTGTAGGTAGATGCAAGAACATAATGCGTAAGCAATTCAAATGCATTGTGCACATCCAAAGAGCGCCATTTGTGCGTGGGCAGATGCATGAGCAACTCATCGCTTATCGCTAATACTCTAATAAGCTCAAAGAGTATTAGCAAAAAAAAAAAAACATTTGCTAATATGTGGGTGCGTGCACACTTACGGACAGTATGTACGTGCATATGGTATAAGCAAGCCTGAGTGCACGCACACGTATGGAAACAAACACATACGCACATGCACACAAACACTTCCACACGAACAGACACATGGACGCACACACACACACACACACAACACATACACTCAAAACACACAACATACACACGTACCTGGGCTCGAGCCAGGACCGGCGCTGCTCTGGCACTGCCGCCCATGTCCTGGCACCACACCGCATTGTCAAACCACACCTGTGAGTAAGCACACAAACATGCTGCCAAATTCAACCTTATATCCCCAATGGCAGGCCCTGGCACCACACTGCATTGTCAAACCACACCTGTGAACAAGCACACAAACATGCTGCCAAGTTCAACCTTATATCCCCAATGGCAGGCCCTGGCACCACACCGTATTGTCAAACCACACCTGTGAATCAGCACACAAACATGCTGCACAGTTCAGCCCTATCTCCCCAATGGCAGGCCCTGCCATGCCTGCCATGCCTGCCTGCCTGCCTGCCATGCCTGCCTGCCTACCATGCCTGCCTGCCATGCCTGCCTGCCATGCCTGCCTGCCATGCCTGCCTGCCTGCCATGCCTGCCTGCCATGCCTGCCATGCCAACCATGCCTGCATGCCTGCCAGCCTGCCTGCCATGCCTGCATGCCTGCCAGCCTGCCTGCCATGCCTGCCATGCCTGCCATGCCTGCCTGCCTGCCATGCCATGCCATGCCTGCCTGCCTGCCATGCCTGCCTGCCATGCCTGCCATGCCAACCATGCCTGGCACTTCACATGCAGCAAGGCTGCGTCTGCAAGCACACCCAGCATGCGGCAAGCAGCTTACGTCCTGCGCCTTGATGCTTCAATAAAAGTCTTTAATCAGCAGCGCAAGAACACACAAAGCTGCTATGTCAATGGCAAACCACACACACCACGTACACATACACACGCACGCACGCAAGCACGCACGTACAAACGCACGCACACACACATACACATACACACACATGCACATGCACACACACATTTACTCACTTACACACATCCATAAACAAACACGCTCGCACACACATACACACACACACACTGCTGCATGTCCCAGGCAGCGATGCAGATTGCAACCTCAATGTGAAAAGAAGGAAAAGAGAAAGCAGGCCATAAGGGAGGCAACCGACGGAATGTTTGAGCAATTAGTACACGTGCAGTGCTCGTGTTTGCAGACCCACAAATCATTACAGTAATCAGGATGGACGGGTGCAGTTATACCAATGTTAGCTGGGCCAGAAACATAATTGTATTTGCTGCTGATGGACGGGCGCAGCAGTGTATTTGCTGCACTACAAGCTCCAGACTGATTGCCAATTCAGGTGTCTTGCAGCATATATAAGGCTGGCCAGGGGTGAACCATAGATATGCGTAGGGTTGGCCAGAACCGTATATATGCACCGTATATGACCGTATATGTGGTAATCTCCCTGCCACAAATACCGTACATACACCGTATATATATGGTTCTGGCCAACCCTAAGCATAAAGAACGCCGCCTCTTGATAGCAATTTGTGTCGGAACTGACCATCCTGCTCATTCATCAAGTGAGGCTCGAGATGGATAGGGGCCACACTCCTTCAAAGAAATAATGCCAAAGCATTATGTAGGCTGAGGCAGAGGCATCAACACAAGTTGACCTACGTCAATGTCATCCACACGTTAATGCAAACCTCCCAGTGATAGAAAACAAAGTGACAGAAAGCAAAGTGACAGAAAGCAAAGTGATAGAAAACAAAGTGACAGAAAACAAAGTGATAGAAAACAAAGTGGCAGAAATCAAAGTGACAGGACCTTGAGCTCGCCCACGCAGGACAGTCAGACACTGTTCACAAACAAAGAAATAGCCACTCTGAGCATACTCATGGGTCATTCCACATCACTGTCAGGCATTGGGCGTGGCTATGAGCATCCAGGCATAAGCACTGTTGAGTGTGTGTCTCCCAAGGGATTTGACTAGGGTGGGCCAGAACCATATATCTAAACGTAAATACGGTGTACATTCGGTATTTTTAGCAGGGAAATCACCATACATACGGTCATGTACGGTGCGAATATACGGTCCTGGCCAACCCTTGAAATGACAGAGAAAATAATCACTCTGAGAGCTCACTTCTGGGTAGTTCCACAGCACCGTCAGGCATTGCGCATAAGCCAGGGTCACCCGAGAAACCAGCAGGGCGGAGTCAGGCTCAAGCTTCTGTGTGTGTGTGTGTGTGTGTGTGTGTGTGTGTGTGTGTGTGATGTGTGTGTGCGTGTGTGTGTGATGTGTGTGTGTGCATGTGTGTGTAAATTTGTCTGTGCCTGTGCGTGTGTGTATATAGTGTGCTGCGTGTGAGTTGTTAAGCACAGGTCCGCCAAAAAGGGGGAGGAGGGAATTTGTACTGAGTTGCTCTTAGGGTTGGGGGAGAGGTGCTGTAGCTCTCATGAGCGCAAAGAGATAGTGGCGGTTTCTCATAAGCCAGGAAGGAGTAGTGCTGCATCTTCCGAGAGCACAAAGAGACAGTGGCCGTTTCTTATAAGTAGGGAAGGAGCAGAAGTGTGGAGTTGCTGTCAGGCGCTACGTTTCGCGTTGGCCAGAGCCATACATGCAGAGCACACACACGCAAGTATATAAGCGAATAGACAAAACACTACGTTTGATGGAATACCTGTAGTCCTGCAACTTGGAAAGTCTGCAGCCGCATGGATCACGCACACACCTGGGGGTTGGACTTCTCGTACGTGATGAATTGATGCCAGAGAGCAGCCTGAGCTGTTTGCATGGGGCCACCCTTGCCTGCGCAGCACGATGGAGGTTTGATGAAGACAAATGGTGGAGGCGGGTGTATTGTTTTGGAGCACAGGTTGCGGCAACGTACGCCACACGCATACGCACACGCTCATGTGCTATCACTCGCACAAACCCACTCATGCACTCACACCCACACCCACACCCACACCCACACTCACACCCGCACCTGCACCCAAACCTGCACCCACACCCACACTCACACCCACACTCGCACCCGCACATGCACCCACACCTGCACCTGCACGCGCACCTGCATGTGCACCCACACCCACACCTGCACCTGCACGCGCACCTGCACGTGCACCCGCACCCGCACCCATACCCACACCTGCACCTGCACCTGCACCTGCACCTGCACCTGCACGCGCACCTGCACGAGCACCTGCCAACACTGTAACTTATTTCCCCCCTCATTCATACCTGGGGGGAAGGGCAGGGCAATGGGATTCAAGGTGTCCACTTTTCGCTTCCTGTTGCGCAGCACTCCACGTGCGGCTTGGTAGCGTGGTCGCCACTCGTCCAGCATCTGAGCAAAGTGTATGAATGTGCGAAAGCAAGTGAGTTATGATCACAAGCCTGTTGCGCAGCACTCCACGTGTGCCCGGTAGCGTGGTCGCCACTCGTCCAGCATCTGAGCAAATGCAAGAGAGAGTTTCAAGACGAGTGAAACTAAGCAGGGTTGCCCCTCGCCCAGCATTTAAGAAAAGATACATGTGGTTAAGAACGATGATGGTATGTGCGTTTGCGTCATGCTAGAAGGTCAGGTCGTGGGTTGTTGCATTAAGCAGGAAAGCAAACAGCAACCTGACTAGAGACAAAGGAAGTTGAACAAGCAAATGCTGCCAGGCGCCTGGTGGCAGCCAAATCAAGACACTAAGCGCAGAAGAGGCACGCGCATGCATGCAGAGATCATGTGTTTTGTGTGTGAGATTGTACCAGACGCTAAATGACTTATGTGTGAGAATGTACCAGAAGCTGATTCATTCAAAGCCAGTGAATACATTGTGCATATGGGAATGAAGATGAATTTGAGCCAGAGTCGTCCGGGGTTTGCGTTATTTTTGGTTCATTTCACTTTCACACATCTTCACCAAACCTATGCTGCCGAACAATGAAGTGAACAACCCTGACTATAACCAGCAACATAGCTGATTACAATAAAAAATTTCCTTGAATAAGCGCATCCCTTGCATGCAGCGTGCACATGTGCCTGTCTGGCCTATTTTAAATTTTCGATTGAGGTGCTTCTGCCCCATTAGTCCCGTCCTGTGCACCTAGGAATTCCTGTCTGAGTTGTACTGCCCACCTTTTTCCCAGTTGCCTGTCCGTTTTCATCTCCCACGTCCCATGACCTGTCTGATTTGTAATGCCCACCTTCTTCCCGAGTTGCCTGTCTGTTTTCATCTCCCACGTCTCATGACCTGTCTAAATTGTAATGCTCACCTTTTTACCCAGTTGCCTGTCTGTTTTCATCTCCCACGTCTCATAACCTGTCTAAATTGTAATGCTCACCTTTTTACCCAGTTGCCTGTCCGTTTTCATCTCCCGCGTCTCATGACCTGTGAGTTGTAATGCTCACCTTTTTACCCAGTTGCCTGTCTGTTTTCATCTCCCACGTCCCATAACCTGTCAGAGTTGTAATGCCCACCTTTTTCCCCAGTTGCCTGTCTGTTTTCATCTTCCACGTCTCATGACCTGTGAGCTGTAATGCCCACCTTTTTCCCCAGTTGCCTGTCTGTTTTCATCTTCCACGTCTCATGACCTGTGAGTTGTAATGCTCACCTTTTTACCCAATTGCCTGTCCGTTTTCATCTCCCACGTCTCATAATTTCGCCACAGAGCCTCGACTTGGTGTGTGGGTACCACCGACGCGCGCTGGTAACCACGCCTGTGCAGGGCACATGAGCACAGCATAAATCATTCACATGAAACACGTGCATAGGACCTCAGTTGCTTGTCAAATCACACACACACATACACACACACGAGAGCACTTTGTTGATAAGGCACACAATTACTGGCATTCACTTGCATAACACAAACACACACACACACGCATCATCATCACACACACCTGACCACAGCCATGCGCGAGGCCTCCTCTTGGCCCTCCATGGCCCCCGGGAAGAGAGCAGCAAAGGCCTCTGAGCCTGGCTTGGGGCCCAGAATGAATTGCAAATACTCCTGCATGCAAGCCACAAGCACATGAATTGAATGAGGGGGTACACAGGCACCACAGGTCCACTTTTTGCAGTATTTTTGCACGGAGATAGGCAGTGAACTTAGGTGAGTACATGTGTGCATGCATGTGTTCGCGTGTGTTTGTGTGTGTGCGGGCGTGTGTGTGTTTGTGTGTGTGCGCAAGTGTGGGCGTGTTTGTGTGTGTGTCTGTGTGTGAGTATATGTGTGTGTGTGTGTGTGTGTGTGCATGTGTGTACACGCTCAAAGGAAGAAGGTGCAGACGAGGCCCTAGATCTGCATCAACACACGTGATAGTGGCAAGCCAAGTGCATCACAACTTTTCCAGGTCAAAGAAGGATGGTCGTGCACTGGCTTACGAGACGGCATCTACAAACTTTGGAATTGGAGATCATAGGGATGAGGGTGATGCTCCGCATTAAAATGTGTGTCCATTCAGACCTGAGCTGTAAGGATTGGTTGAGCTTGCTCCCCCCCTGCCCAAACCACATCAAGGCAGAGGGTCCCGCACTACCATACAACGTGCAGCTTATATTTCCGTGCCCAACAACAACCAGAAATGACTTTGCCATAGGGGGCTTCCCAGCTAACATCATTTTGCACCGTTATTCGTCTAGTTTTATGCACCAACGAGGGGCAGCAACAACTATGCCTGCAACCCTCCTGAATTTCCATTTTAATCTGTGGTGGAGGAGTTGTATGGCACCAAAGTAGCCCTTTTGCCTTGTTTGTTGTTGGGAGTGCTGGTCCACTGCCTAAGCCTTTCTACTTTTTTTCCTTTTGCCAGCAACTACCGCTGGCACAACATAAAGCACACAGGAGCACACACAACAACAATGGCAGGGAACACAAAAAGGTACGCACAACAATGGTAGGGAACACAAAAAGGGGTATGCACGCACTACAACAGCAGTAGGAGCACACAGGTGCACACACAACAATGGTGGCAGGGAACACGAAAAGGTACGCACTACAACAGCAGTAGGAGCACAAAGGGGTAGGCAAAACAACGGTGGCAGGAAACACGAAAAGGGTATGCACAACAACGGTGGCAGGGAACGCAAAAAGGTACGCACTACAACAGCAGCAAGACCACGAAGGGGTGTGCACAACATCGGCAAATGAAGGGGAGCACCAGGGGGCTGAGCGGAGCGGCAGCATTACAAAGCACAAAGCACAACAAATAAAATGAAGGGGAGCACCAGGGGGCTGAGCGGAGCGGCAGCATTACAAAGCACAAAGCACAACAAATAGCTTCATCCCGCAGCCCAAATGTGCGAGAAACCAAACGTTGTGGAGGGGCCTTTTACCGGTTGACAGGCCGCCTGCACTGGAAAGCAAAAAATACATACGCAGGCAGTGAAAAACACTCCCCACATAAGTATATAAGGAAAAGAAAGCCACTTCGGCACCAAGCACCGCAAACATCCTTAATATAACCGCGGCAAACAAAAGAAGGCCCTGTCAGAGAGGTTGGACCTATTAAGCGGCTCCTCCATACTTTCCAATTTAAAATGCACGACACTCTCCTGCTACCTGCAATAGACTTCTGCACGCTGTGTGGTAAAAACCAGCATCCCCCCCTGCAACCAACGCTGGACGTGTTGGCACACTGGGTGCTTAAAACCTGCACCCTCCCCCCCCCCGCTACCAACGCAGGACGTGTTGGCACTGTGTGTGTGGCAAGCACCAGAGACGCAAGGAGAGAACTGACGATTGCAGCAGAAAAATAGCTAGCAGCTCCCACCGGCCAAGAGGATAGAAAAGAAAAAACAGGAGCAGCATCGGGTACCATCACCATCTGCACTTATACTGATTAGCACTCCATACAAAGAAGCAGCAGCTAGAACCAGCACCATCTCCACATGAACTGATTAGCACCCCACACAAAGAAGCAGCAGCCCCACCTGCCACAGGCTGCCAGCACCAATGTCTTGGCCCACGGTGTCAAGGCTGAACTCGTACGCCTGGCGCACCTCCGGCAGACCTGCCACGCCACGCGGCTCATTGCTGCGCTTCACGAGCCTGTGTGTGTTTGTGTGTCAGTGTCAGTGTATGCGAGTGCGTGCGCGCGTGCCCTTGCATGAGGGTGATGTCACTGTGCTTTGACGACAGTTGGGATAATGGATTGGGTTGGATTGAGTTGGATTGGAGTTGGTTGGATGTTAGCATTCCAGTGTTGTTCTGGCTCGGTCCAAGCCCTTGTTGTATTTAGCTTCGTTGCGATAGCTGCCAAGTCAACCAAACTAGAAAGAAGCCCAGCATAGGAAACACCCTGCTTTGCATAGATACGCACCCACCTGAGGTACTGCTGGTGCAGCTCCAAGCAGGGGCAGGACAGCAGGCATCGCCCAAACAGGGTCCGAGCAGCATCCAAATCCCCCCCTGGAGACAGCTCTGCCTCTGTGTACTTGACCCAGACTGAAGCCTGTTGTACGTGGGCAGAGCGATTGCGTGAGTGTGAATGTGTGCGTGTGTGAGTGTGAGTGAGTGTGCGCGTGTGCGAGTGTGAGTGAGTGTGTGTGTGTGTATATGTGCATGCATGTGTGCATGTGTGTGTGTATGTGTGCGTGCATGTGTGTGTGAGTTTATGTGCTTGCGCTCGTGCGTGTTTATGAGTGTGAGTGTTGAGTGCTATTTTGTTTGCATGTCAGTATACCTAAATGTCCATAGATGTTGTGCGCTACGTTCTTTCTCTCGTAACAGACCTGACGTGCATGAGGCAAACACACAGAATGCACGGGGGCACCCGCCAATCTAAAGTAATACATCAAGAACGTACCGCAGAGGGGAAGACAAGCAGCACCTCCTCATATGCTGTGCGCACGTCATCTGAGATGGGCATGGACTTCAAGTCCTCGACTGCACGAGTCCAGCCCCCCACATCATAGGAATCACGGGCAGTGGCCTGCCGCAGCTGGCGGACCTGTGTGACGATGAATAGTTAAAGTACACCATGACACGTGCGGGGGTGAATGCACTAAAACACACAACTGGCCCCCTATCAGAAACTTTGCCAATAGCCTGCTTGCTGGCGCTCACCCTGTCCAGCAGGACTGATGCCGGGACCGGTGCACGGCTCCTCCCTTTGAAGGAGGCCCTGCCAAAGTCTTCAACAACCATGCCACAATGGTTAGGCTAGGTTAAACCAATTCATCAGCCGTCCTTGCCCACAATCGCATTCCAAATTGAAAAAAATAAAGTTAATTAAATAAGATAGAAGCCCGTGACATCAAATATAGATTTCGGTATGCATGCTGATGAGGGACCACACTAGAGCATACCCTCTAGCCCGGAGGATTTGCACAGCTTGAGATTACTGAGGATTAGCGGTGAGGAATTGATCCCTCTGATGATTGCATACCACAACTTTGAATCCTTAGAGGCAAGCCCGTGCGTTGCCCCTCTCACCCTTTCCTTCACTGTTCATTTCCCTATGCACAGGGGTGTTAGTGCTACTGCAACTCCCAGCTGTCCCTGTTCGAAGGCCTGAGAGGCTCCCCCGTTTGCCCTAACTAAAATGGAGATATATCACCAGTATGTCAAGCTCCGCAAGCAGTTCGGTCGGCATCCAAAGCTCGCTGACGAGGGCGCGGAGATGATAGCGGACATCCGCCCCAACGAGGAGCATGCCACGGAGTACATCCCTCGCAACCCCGTCGTCACCGTGTCCCAGTGCGTGCCGGAGATGTCGGAGCATGATGCCAACACTGTGGCTGTCATCCTGGCCAGCAAAGCCATGAGCCATGTGGAGGGGGGGTGGCCCAAGGACATAGACTACTCAGAGGCAGAGCACACCATCCGGTACCGCAAGAAGATAGAGAAGGACGAGGACTACATCAAGACTGTGACCAACCTGGGCGCAGACGTGCAGGACCTCATCAAGCAGAACAACGCCATTGACATCTACGATGAGTACTTCACAGGCCAGTGGGCTGACCACAGCGCAGAGGTGCCCAGCGTCAAGACCGTCACAGTGTTCAAGGATCCCAGCAACTCTGTCAAGCGCTCCACAGCCTATGTCAACTGGCACCCCGATGCCACCATCCCCAAGGTCGCAGTGTCCTACGCCATCCTCCAGTTCCAGGACTCCAAATTCCAGGACATGCCCCTCAGCAGCTACGTGTGGGACGTGAACAACCCCAACACTCCGGAGTTCGAGATGGCGCCCACCAGCCAGATCTGCTGCGCCAAGTTTAATTTGAAGGATCCCAACGTGGTACGTGTGTGCTCGCGGCTCACACACAGGAGTGTGTGCACTGCCTTCCTGTACTTGTCTCAATCACGCACAGGTAAAGTGAAGTCTCTTGCCTCTTGCGAGTGTTGATGCTTTACATGAGCAAATACAGCAAGGACGTGCTTACACGCTCTCTAAGTTTTAACGTTCTCACACATGCATTTGCACGAGTACTCAGATACATATGCGCTCGCAACTCACACGCAACATGTCGCTGTAAAAAAACTCTCTGAATTCAAATTGCACGTTTCCTTGCATGTCATCAGAAAAATCACTGATGCAGACGGCACCAGACCATGTGCACGCAATATATAACACACGCATACTGTTCAAGCAAACCCATCCTTGCACATTGGCAATCTGTGCATGCACGTATCTGCTTACATTCGCTCGTGCACATGCAGATGCACTCGCACATCAACATGTGTGTAAGCTACTGTCTAACCTGTGTAATGCTGAGTATACGCCAACACACTCACGTACTGCATAGAAGCACAATCAGGTCTCTCTCTCTCTCTCTCTCTCTCCCTCTCTCTCTCTCTCTCTCTCTCTCTCTCTTTCTCTCT
>Ga0307972_1001543_pt1 | contig 12135 bp, 13 predicted proteins | sample OrgLakmetagen780_FD_201848 | JGI IMG/M metagenome (GOLD analysis project Ga0307972, IMG submission 201848) | Saline water microbial communities from Organic Lake, Antarctica - #780 | ecosystem: Environmental > Aquatic > Non-marine Saline and Alkaline > Saline | place: Antarctica: Organic Lake...
GTGCGTGTGATGTGTGTGTGTGTGTGTGTGTGTGTGTGTGTGTGTGTGTTTGTGTGTGTGTGTCGAGTTGTACCAGCCAGCAGAAAAGGATCACTAGCTGTATGTCACCACCATCCTTTGCTCCTTTAGCAGCAAAGCGGTTGCCCATTTTTGACTCACCGCAGACTCCCTTTTCAACTGACGTCGCGCGCTTCCGGAAGAGGGGTTCCGCTGTGCTGCCTGCTGCTGCTCCAGAGAAGCCTGCGAGGAGGGCAGTCACACAAAACTTGTGCAGTTTCAACAGTGTGTGTGTATGTGCATTCCAATAATTTTGTAGGTGAGGGGGAGTGAAATATCAAGGGGGTAATCGGTGTCTAGCTTTTCATGTGTCTGATTGTTCTGGACATCTGTATAGTGGTACTTGACGTGTGCATGCAAAGAACGTAATTTCCCTACCCTATTCAAAAGCATCTGCAAAGGCCTCACACACAAGGTGCACTTCTTCAGTTGCTAAAGTCAAGGACATGAATCAAACCCTCGTGCTCCCACACCCACACCCACACCCACACGCACCTAAACAATTTCAACCACACACAATAACAGAAAACGCTCGACTATGCAGGCAGGCCTGTACGGCCATATCCTCCTCCACGCACACCCTGAACACCTACATAAAAGTCACCCCACACACTTAGCAGAAGGAAGTTTTCACTAATAGTGATTTCTTTATCCTTGTTCCAACTCTCAGCACCCACGCGCACACGCAACACCTTTACACCTGGAATTCACACACTCACACTCATACGCACACACACACACGTATGTACACACACACACACACATACACACACACATACACACACACACACACACAGAGACAAGAGGCAAGGAAAGGGCACTCACCCGTGTCGGCCGCCCTGCACGGCCTCCTCCTCTGTTCCCACTCCCGGGACCTGATGCATTATCAATGTCCATCATCCCACTCTTGCTGCCTGCATGCAACAAAACCAGGGGCGAGGTGTGGCGTCAGCCCCTGTGTGGTGGCGCGTTTACTTCCGAGCAACACATGACATAATGGCAACATAGTTTTTTGCGGGCAGTGAATACCCGGCAGTGAATCCCCACATGTGCACACGGCCTTCTGTTCAAACAAAAGGACTGCGGCTTGAACGGGATGTGGTGAGCTGCAGCTTCTGCTTGTACAGCACACACACACATATATATGTATATATTCACACTCATGCGCACCTTGAAAGCCAGAGGCATCACGGTCGTCACGCACGCCCAGCTTGGCTGCATTGCGCATTGCCTCAGAGAGCATGCTCATCTTGAAGTGGGCGGGGTACTCCTCAGTGAGGGTCATGAGCTGCAGGTGCGCAAGTATTGTGTGTGGTTGTTTGTGTGGTGCGCAAGCGTGTGTATGCAAACGAGGGTGTCAGCAAGTACACATGCGTGTGTCTAATATATGTCAGAATGACGTATCAAACCACGCCAGTTGTGGTTGGACCCTCTGTTAGCCACCTGTGTAAGAGCATGCTCATGCTCACAGCACACACAAGGACACGCGCTCACACACACACACATCATTTCAGGCACGCATGTTTCTCACCATAAGCCGCACAGCTTCCAGCGAGTAGTGGTCAGCATCAAAGTTGAGACGAGGCTTGACGCTGCCCCCCAACGAAATGGCAGCCACATCTCGAGCACGGGCAGCATCATCCTCACAGTCATAACGGCCAACCTGTGATTTGCAAAAAAGTGTGTGTGTGAGTTTGCGTATATTTATGCGCGCGCATGTGTGTGTGTGTGTATGTGGGTGTGTGTGCGTGCGTGTGTGTGTATGTGTGTATATGTGTGTGCATACGTGTGCAACCAGACTATCATTCAGCCACGTCTGGTGATGCTTTGGCAAACGCCTTTGTGGGTGAGTCGTATCACGGTTTGCAGTCAGAATCAGTGCCCTGCGTCTGTCCAGGCAGAATGAGTCAAGCTGTGCTCATCCTGCGTGCTGTGAGAACCTTCAATCAAAAGGCTAGCTTCTGCAATACAAGAAATGCTTACTTGCGCTTGGCGAGGGTGAACTTAAAGGCGAACTTGACCCAATACCACCACCTCCCCTACTTTATCAATAACAGGCAACATGTACTTGGTACGTTCTTATCACATGTTCCTAGCACCTAAATCTTCTCACTGAATACATGAGCAATGCACACCCTTCTCAATGCATGATCAATGGCAGCCGCACACACAGCCGAAGAATTACATCCACGCCCTTGTGCTTCATGTTCCTGGACGTACCGTTAACACACGTCTCCTTGGCAAATGCGTCAGTAGATACAGCCTTGGCACATGAATTGGTGAAAAATATAGAACGCACACAAGCACACACACATATAAGAGGTGTTCGGACACACGGACGCACCAGAATGTATGGACACAGGGAAACAAACGTACACACGGACAACACAAGTGTACGGACGCACCAGGATGTACGTTTGTTTGCCGTCCTTGTTGATCAATGCAGCCTTGGCAGAGAACTGGGTGTTTGCCTTCCCGCCCTCTCTGAAATGCGTGCAATGTGAGGAAGTGACACTTAGCATGTGCCCCATGCATATGTGTGCATTTTAAAGTGTGTGCGGGCGTCCACAAGTGCGTGTCTTTATACTTATGCTTGCATTCGTTTGCATGCAATGTGTGTGTGTATGTATGTGTGTGTGTGCGTTCAATGTGCGCGCACGTTTTAGGAGGCACACGCCGCAGACATAGACCAGACAGCCCTGCGTAAAGAAGGTGAGCACTGAAAGCAGGCACAGAACAGACATAGTTTACAAGGCTGAAGCCAAGAGGCTCAACCTACGTATAAACATGGCACAAACCGAAAACAAAACTGCCTGGACACTTGTTGGCCTTGCTCCGCACACATGCATCAAATGGACTTGTAGCAACTAACGCAGGGCAGCAAGGCTGCACCCTCGTGCGAATCCAAGTGTAAGACGCACAACACACTGGCAATACGTACGGTATGCCATTCGATGCAAATCGCTCAACACTTATTTCAACAGAAAGGAGGCTCTGCTGATCCTGGGTTCCACACAATGCCACAATTCCGATACCTCCTGTCTATGGGCAATCCATACACAGCAACGCACTTGGTGACGCCAAAGTAGGAGAAAAAGGTGAGCGGCAGGGAGCTCGGGTGGATGCCCCTAGACCGCTTAACTTGCCGCCTTTCCTCCTCCCTGTCACCATGCATATAATGAAAGGCACGCTTTAGTTTTTAATGGGTGTGCTTTCTCTGATCTTCTCCTCCCTGTAGTCACATAAATAGGGCTGGCCAATACCCTATATATACACCGTATATGACCGAATATTTGGTGATGTCCCTGGGGAAATTACTGTATATGCACCGTATATATACGGTTCTGGCCGACCCTACACATGAAGGATGAGGATGCGTACCTCCGTTTTGCATGTATGAGTGTGTGTACTTCGTTGTCTTCTGTGTGATCATATAAAGCATAAAGGATGCATCTGTGTGATCATACAAAGCATAAAGGATGCCTCTGTGTGATCATATAAAGCATTCAGGATGCCTCTGTGTGATCATATAAAGCATTAAGGATGCATCTGTGTGATCATACAAAGCATTAAGGATGCCTCTGTGTGATCATATAAAGCATTAAGGATGCATCTGTGCACATTCCTCTTCCGTACAAGTATGCTTTCCATGTTCTCATCCTATTCTAAGTACAATATTTATACAGTGCACACACACCTCAAACAACCACAATATGTTTCACTCTGTTCACTTTCTTTGCAACTTGGATTGACCTTGTAAAGCCAGCACTGATGTGGTATTTTATGTTTTTCAACGCTGTAGCAAATGGTCGAAGGGGTGCAAAGTTCAGCTTACAACGTATGCTCTAATGTAGGCCTATATAACACCACATTGCAAGTACGATACACCCCAGCTTCACACAATCAAGGCAGAGGGAAAGCTTGTCACGAGCAGAGGGGCCTGCTCAGCAGAAAAAGGCAACTTGTTACCATGTACACATATACGAAAATGCACACCCACTTGCATAATCTTATACGGTGTTCTGCCTTTGATGCACATTGATGAATCATACATCAGACATTCCTCCCGCTACAAACCTCACCCCTGCCCCGGCCTCCTACACCTTTGCCCACACACACCCCTCTAGATTCACACGCACACACGCGTGCATACAGTATGCACACACCCACACACAAACTCACACGCACATACACATATACAGCTATTCACACAAGCTCTCACACGAAATGTTATTTACACACGCAAGCGCACACCCACCCACACTCAAACACACACACACCTGGCTTCCTCGTCTTCACCCTCTTCATCGTCGCCCTCAAACTGTGGGAACTCCTCCTCCTCCTCCTCCTCCTCGCTCTCCTCCTCACTCTTTTCACTGCTGTTTCCCGTGGCAGTCGCTGCTGTTGGCGCGGCTACACGTGCATTTGCAAAATACATGTAGCGATTTCTAAGTGAGGGATGAGTGCCATCGAGTTGTATGAGTGGTAACGGAAAAGGTTGTCGTCGTCGGATGGATGGATGGCAACCACACAGCATTATGTTATGCAAGTGTCAAAGCAGGCGTCTGCTGGCTGTCTCCAGTACGTGCAAGTAATCAGATCGGGTGCACTGTTGTCGTTCTCATCCTCACCACACACATGACTCATAGCCGCAAATCCAAGGGTTAAGTCTTATTAGTGAAACGTTTAACAATCACGAGTGCGCGCATGCTAATTGCTCAAGCAAGGAGCAGCAGTCCTGCTGCTCATGGTACAAGGGCATGGCACTGCGCACAACGCCCCTTACCTACACTGCATACATATCATATGTACTTCACGATTCGTATCATACATGCTACTACATGATTCATATGTAACATATGAACTTCACGATTCATATCATACGTGTTACTACATGATTCATATGTAACATATGTACTACACGATTCATATCATACGTGCTACATGATTCATATGTAACATATGTACTACACGATTCATATCATACGTGCTACATGATTCATATGTAACATTTGTACTACACGATTCATATCATACGTGCTACATGATTCATATGTAACATTTGTACTACACGGTTCAAATACACGTAAGACACAATGCATACACAGCCAGCATGTGCACAACAACACAAAGACACGCGTGTGCGCCTCACCTGATGCTTCATTCCTCTTCCGCCGCTTGCGCTGCTCCGGCACGCCTGCTCCTTTTTTCTCCCCACCCTCTAGCTGCCCATTTTGAGCCCGCTGCTGCGCCTTGCGTGCACGCTTGCCCCCGCTGCCAAACACATGCGCATGCTGCTGCTGCAGCAACATCTCCTGCTGCATCTGCGCTTTCTGCTGCGAGGCCTTCATCTTTTGTCCCCGCCCCAGGCCTTGCGATGGCAACTGCTGGCCCCCAGAGGTAACAGACTTGCTGCCACCTGCGTGCGTGTGCGCAAGCGCAGGAAGCAGGGAGGGGCTCAAGCTCTGCTGCTGCGCTGTGCTGCGGTCGCCCGCCACGCCACGCAGCGCAGCCTGTGTGCTGCTGGGCAGCACAGACAGCAGCAGCTGCATAAAGTGTGGCTGCGTGGGGGAGGACAGCACCATTTGCGCTGCGAGAGCGGGGGGCTGAGACGATGGTTGCTGGTGGGGAGGGAGAAGGGACACCAGGTGCTGCCAGAACGAAATGTGTTGCATGGCAGCAGAGTCAAAGGGTAGGGAGGGTACGTGGGACAGGTCGGCCTGAAGGGAGGCACGAAGGTGCCGTTCCACCTCTATGTGCACACGCACTGATACTCCTGGTGCAGCGCCACCTGTTGTGTGTGTGTGTGTGCGTATGTGAGTGTATGTATGTATGTGAGTGTAAATGTGTGTGCAAGCGTGTGTGCCAGCATGTATGTGTGCGTGCAACACATAAAAATGACCGTGTCTGCGTGCAAGCATCCCCTCGCAACTTCATGTGAAGTGGGTTACAAGATCCGCACACACCAGCTGTGGGTGTGTGTCGCACCTGTTGGTTTGACATCCCCAAAGTGCAGGTGCACAGCCACCCTCCCTGAATCCTGTTCTTGCAGCTGTAGCCGCACACGCTGCGCCAGCGCTTGTCGTATGCTGTGCAGCAGCTGGTCTGCTTCACGTGCTGCAGGCACCAGCCGCTGCAACGTCTGCTGCTCTGCTTGCTGCTGCTGCTGTTGAGCGTGCAGTGCTTGCTGCTGCTGCTGCTGCCGCTGCGCATGCTGCTGCTGCTGGAGGTGGGCGTGCGAATGCGCGTGTGCGCCGTGGTGATGGTGGTTGCCTCGATGCTGCATGGCTGCAGAGCCCATGAGTTTTGAGCCTGTTGGCTGGTGGGCGACAGCTGAGCTGTCAGAATGGATTTGGCTGTTGCTACCTGCACCTCCTGCATTACCCCTTCCGCTGCTCGCCCCCCTGCCAAGTGAGCCACGCCCACCACGTCCACCCACACCCCGCCCACGCACTGCTGCTGCACCCCCACGAGGTGCGGGGGTGGAGGAGGGATGTGTGGTGCCAGGGACGTAGGAATGGCTCGGAGGAAGGGAGGAGCAAGCTTGCTGTTGCTGCGTGCTTGGTTTGTTGAGGGATTGAGTTTTGGCGTTGGAGGAGGAGGGAACACCTGGAGGGAGGCGGTTGTGCAGACAGTTGAGAATTGAATAAAGGAGGATGCTTGCAGCAAGGGCAATGCGCTTGTGGTGGCAAAACCCTGGGCAACTAAGGGGTAATTAGTTTGCGTTCCCAAAATATTCATTCGCGTAATGAAAGCATCAACCTTTTCGGATATACTTGTTTTGTTGCCAGAACGGACAAACTTGTTCTGACAGCAAACACAACGTGAAAGGCAAAGGACCCAGTCAACGACAGCCGCAGCCTCTCTGACGAAAGCACTGCCTATAACTTGCACCTGAGAAGGAGCGAGGCAGCTGTTCCAGGAGGTGGGCATGCGGGGTGACATTGGCCGCATATGCAGGGTCGCTGCGGCATGAGGCTGCGGCGACGTTGGCGTGCACCTAAAGACGTGGAGCAGGGTGTGTAGGAATGTACAGGTAGAGCAGGGTTGGCTACAGCTGTGGAATCATGCCGTTTGATTTTGGAAGCTTCTGCTTAGAACATTGCACGTAAGTTTGAAAAGCTGTTACGACTTCCGAATTATATGCATTCAGGCAGCAGCCCTGACAGCCTAGTGGTCAGACCGGAATCCTTGCAGGCCAGACTCTCTGGGGTCATGGGTTTGAATTGCATGGTAGCATGGTAGCATAGGCGCATGGTAGCATGGTAGCATAGGTGATTCGCTGTCCGACAGCAACACCTCTGTTTCCTATATCCATGCTTGTAATGTTATCACCGCTTGCGGACAGCTTATACAGTGTCGCGGACCATAGTCCAAATTGACTTTAGGTATCAGGCCCTGCTGATGTGACAAAACGATATCTGATCTAGGTCAACGCTGACACAAGCAATCATCCAATGAATGGACGGGCACTCAGTGACATCCGGTGGTGGTGCGAACGCACACATGGTCAGCAAGGCCTGCAGCTGATGCCAATAACAATCGCACGAATTACCATTACACAAACAGGCACCAAACGGACATTTGATGGTGGTGCACACACCTGGTCGACGATGTCTGAAGCCAGATACTTGATGTTGGGGAGGATCAGGGGCAGCACAACCTGCAGCAGAGGGGAGACAAAAAAAGAAACGCTTTGCAAGTAGGTAAACGTAAGTGTAAGACAGGAAGACGCAGCAGAGGGATGAGGGGTGAATATCAGTGGAGGTGCAGAGTATGTTGAGGAACAGAAGGAGCTCTGTTTTTATTTATAAGGGAGCTCTTGCATCAAGGGCAATCAGCAAAAAATGATGCAAAAGTGCCAGCGTTTGTGTCGGTGAATTATAAGGTAAATGGTAGATGGGGGGAAAGGCATGTTTGATGGGTTATCTGCAGATGTATCTTCTCGGCCATATTAGTGCGTGCCAGCCCAGTCAACACACACACACACCTCCAAGACTTGCTGCACACATGATTGCTATTGAAATTCACCATTTTCCAGTCATACTGATTCAATAACCATACTTGTGCGTGCCAGCCAGCCTAGCCAACACACACGCACCTCCAAGACTTGAGATTTGCTGTACTCCTGTGCTGGAAAATTAAGGCGAGGGTTACCCTGAAGCCCCAACGCCGCACAGTCCCTGGCATGTGCCGCGTCCACAGGGTTGGAAAAGTAGCCCACAATCTGCACAAGCAAATACAATCACACGCGCACAAATGAGAGGAAGCGCAGAGTGGTGCACAACCAACTCGGTCTTTTGTTAGCATGAGATGCTTCACGCAGGAAGAGGGAAAGGAGGAGGAGGAGGAGGAGGAGCTCAGACTCTATGTGAGTGCAGACACTTCAAATGAGCGGGATGACTTAAAACGACAAGTTTTAGCATTAGATACCCAAATTAAAAGGGGCCATGGATTTCAAAATGAGAATTGAGTTGGTGCTCGTAAGCCTTCCTGTAGTAGAGGAGCAAGGGGGTTCCTCTTACTACTACCCAGAACCTCGGGCAATACCTAATTAATTAGCAACTCAGCACGTGCAGTGAGGCTGATTGTGGTCAGCCCCACGGCTGGCCCACCCAAACACATGCTGTCCTGTGCCAAAAACTGTGTACAACCATGCCTCTCCAATCCCTTGGCCGTTTTTGACACACACACACACAAAAAGTTGCGATGGAAAGCTTTATTTTTCCTGTAAGCTGCAACCAGCGGGAAGCACAGGCAGCAACAGCTGATTCTATCTGAGATTATTTGCACTGTCCATCCACAGTGGAAGCCATCATTTGGCGCCATGTGAAGCTCATGGAGGGCTTGCACATTCGGCGCAGTCAGGGCACGGATCTATGGATTAGAGGCACAGGCAAATCTAATTTTGCACCCAATCTCACACACACTGTCAGGTCCCTCCCTCCCGCAGCATATCCCATCCAGACCCCCAGCACCAATATTGACACGACAGGATTACAGCATAATGCAAAAGAAGCTTATATGCTGGAGCGCAGGTGGATTGGAAAAAGTTTGGTAATTGAAAGTTTGGCTATTTAACCTTTACCCCTATCAATTTGCGGCAAAATGGCAAAATGCATGCAAACATGTGTAGAGCAGCACAGCCCCCATTCGACTGCTAAGATCTATGCTATAAGGCTGGTATGAGTTCGTCAACATGTGTGTACAGCTTGGAAAAGACAAAGGGGTTTATCAAATAGGCAGAAAGCTAAACGGCACAGTCTAGCGTGTGCCACCTGTGGGGACAACCGTACGCATTAAGGCCCATCCTTGTAAACTGTATCCTTCACCTCAGACACACCTACTCATCTATTCATGCACATACAATCATAAACAAGCACACTCACACACAAACGCACGCAAAAAATAACAGGCGCAAGCGCGCACACACACATTTAGGCACACATACTCACCAGGTAATGGCTGGGGGAGCGCAGGTTGCCGGTGGGTCCAGACTGCTTTGCAATGAACTGGCCTTTGTAGGGCCCCTGTGCAATGTGACGTAGCGGATACGTTGTTTCGTTTTGAAGCTAGACCACTTTTCTGGTAGATAGCCATTAAGCGCAAGAAACAATGCTGATGATCAAATTAGGTTTAGAGGAAGTAATGAGTAAATGAGTGGCAGTGTAAAACTCAATTCTTATCTTGAGGGCGCTCAACTTCCCCAAACGCATCGCAGCTTCAACGCCCGCGGTACAAACATGCCTGCTTCTGACACAGATACGTCATAGGCCCTAAACCATTAAACTTCTGATGCACAGTGCCAACATCTCGAACGCGCACACACAGCATTGAGTAGTTTGCATCCTAAACCCAGAGTTGCAACACCGTGCCTCCTCCTGCACCTCACCTGCTGCCCTTTGCCCTCTTGCTCTCAACTCGTGTCCTCGCACTGTATTTATTAACACCCCTTCATACTCTAGACCATACACTGCTTAACACAAACTATTGATGGCACCTGTTCACACTCTAGGCTGTCAGCTGCTCAAAACTTACAAGTCCTGCTTCGCGCCTACATTGGCAATCGCCTACTGATCTATTGTCCACGCTAATGACGTGTTTGCAACATTCTTTGGGGTTGGCTGTCCAGGAACGACACTTTCAAAACCGCTCACATCACACATGATGTCAATAGAGCGCACACAAGCACCCACCTGCCGCTCTCTGTTCGCACCAGTGTCACGCATGGGGTGGTTTTTGTGAATTAAACCCACACAAGTGCCCACCTGCTGCTCTCTGTTCACGCCAATGTAACGCATGGGGTGGTTTTTGGGTGACGGTTGTGTGGGCTTGGCAGGGGCAGAGGCAGGAGGCGCTACATAAGGACCCCGCTTGCCCTTGTTGGAGCGTTCGTTAGGGTCCAGATTTATCTTATCCAGTTCCCTGTCGGCTTTGCTCTGCTTGCGGGGCCAGGAGGAGGCGTTGTGCTCCCACACCCCGTAGTCAAACTTGTAGTTTTGCTGTGAGAAACACAGGTGCCGCATGTATATGTGCGTGTGTGTGTGCGCGCGTGTATGTATTGGAAAAGGTGCATTGCTTGCGCTGCATGTTTAAATGTGATGACTAAGAGGCTAAAAGGACATGAAATTGGGCCTTGAACAGAAAGGAGGGCCTCGAGCAGACACAAAACATACGGCGCTTGGGCTTCAGACACAAACAAGCTCTTAACTGTCAGCACAGGGGTAGAGATAACTTACAGTTGAGGGTTTAGGGTTCAGGCAAGGGTTTAGGGCAATTAGGGTTAGCCTTTAGGACACCTTCAAAAGGAGGGAAAAAGGAGACAGTGTTCTGAGGCCTTGTATATCCTAGACAAGAGCTCTGAACAACGTGTCTGTTTGCTACATGCATAATTAAGCACGGAATGGACTGGAGCTTATTTTAATCGCAAGGCCCTGTGGATGCCACATCATTGATGCTCCAAACAACGTGTCAGAGTCCTTTACCAAGATGCAAATAGGGAATATCATAGCATTTTGCGCAGGGACCTATGCAATTGATGTTTAGACATTCATTGACAGCTAGCCAGAACTCCACGTAAGCTACCCTCACACAAAGATGATGCCTTGTAACCTTACACTAGAAGATATCAGTACATCAGTACACACAAAGATGGATTTTGTCACTGGAATAGCTGCTGCAGAGTTCGAATGAAACATTTAAACAGGAAGGAAAGCTGGAGCTCCACCCAATAAAGGTTTCTTGAGCAAAGGGGCGACTCATGCACGATAACTTTGCCATCAAAAAGGATTGCACGCCAGGCAACGTCATGGGGAAGTAGCTCGTACGGGAGCTCACTTCACAGGACTTTGTGTCAGGCGGCGTCATGGAAGTTGGCAATGACGCAATGACGCAAGAGAGGGCGTTTGCATATGTCAGAGAGTCACCAAAGCTGCCTAGTGGACCAAGCCTTCACGTTCTTGGGTGGCTTGCACACGCACACGCACGCACACATACGCACACACCTTGGTGGCAATCTCTGCCAGCGACCGAATGGGGGCAGGCGAGTTAGATATGTCTATACCACACTCGCACGCACAGCCCAGCACATAGGACAAGTGGCGCATGCGGAATCCGGGGTACTGCAGGGCAGAGGGTAGAAAGTGGATCAGGGGAATGAAGATGGTCGTGCTGGCTACCCTCTCATGCTGGTTATGGATCGGATGACGTCACCAACTCTGCTGTTCAAAGTTGGCAAGTTTGTCAAATTGAATTACAAAGTGCATTATGCATCCTCTCAGGGTGCACCACTAACTAAGGTGCACACACGCGGTCCATTGACCAGAAAAATAGGGTTGGCCAAAACTTTACATATGTTTGTGCGGTGCATGTACGTTAGTTTAAGCAGCAAACCACTCATACGGCACGGTTCTGACCGGCCTTCTGGATACTCAGTATTGGATTATACAAACTCCATCATGTATCTGGTCCATACCACTCTCACCAGGATGCACATGCGGTCTATCGATCGGATGACGTCATTGAGTCCATACGAAGCCAGGGGGAAGTTGAGGTGCGCGATGGCACTCACGCCAAACA
>Ga0307972_1001547_pt1 | contig 12108 bp, 20 predicted proteins | sample OrgLakmetagen780_FD_201848 | JGI IMG/M metagenome (GOLD analysis project Ga0307972, IMG submission 201848) | Saline water microbial communities from Organic Lake, Antarctica - #780 | ecosystem: Environmental > Aquatic > Non-marine Saline and Alkaline > Saline | place: Antarctica: Organic Lake...
ACCATCCATACATCCAGACCCACCATCCATACATCCACATCCACACCCACACCCACACCCACACCCACACCCACACCCACACCCACACCCATGCCCACATCCACACCCACACCCACACCCACACCCACGCCCACACCCACACCCACACCCACACCCATGCCCACTTCCACACTCACACCCATACCTACACCCACAATCACCCACCGTCCATACATCCACACTCACACCCACATCCATACACACGCACCATCCATACACGAACACACACATCCACACGCACCTGGTCCTGGCGGAAACGTGAGTCTGTGGGAGGGAGGTGCGCCACAATGGGGTCAGCGGGGTCATTCAGACCAATGGCAAACCTACGCACCAAAGCAGCGTGCACACCCTTTCCGCCATGTCAAGTTGCGGATATACGCACCAAAGCAGCGTGCACACCCTCTCAGCCATGTCACGTTGCGGATATACAACTTAGAAGACAGTTGTAAAGACGCTCTTAAAGACACTTTTAAAGGAGCATACACCTTTAAAAACAAGTTCAAAGACACTTGTAAAGAGCGTATACCCTTTTAAAGAAGAGTTTTGGAGTTTTGGGAGACGAGCGAGGTGAGGTGCCCTTGTGCATTAGTTATGGAGTGTTGTGGAATACTTTTGGAGTTTGCGGATTTAGTTTTGGAGTTTTGGGAGACGAGCGAGGTGAGGTGCCCTTGTGGATTAGTTTTGGAGTTTTGTGGAGTATTTTTGGAGTTTGTGGATTAGTTTTGGAGTTTTGGGAGACGAGCGAGGTGAGGTGCCCTTTTGGATTGCACAGCATACACGAACGAAGTGAGGTAACTTACAAAGCATGACGAGGTAGGGGGATTTCAAAGCATACACGAACGAGGTAGGGGGGGTTAAAAAGCATAAACGAACGAGGTGAGGTAACTTACAAAGCATGACGAAGTAGGGGGATTACAAAGCATACACGAACAAGGTAGGGGGATTACAAAGCAAATACGAACGAGGTGAGGTGCCCTTGTGGATTACAACGCATACACCATATTAATGTTTGAATTAGAGGGTAACGAGTAACACGAGTCGAGCAAAAACAAAGCAGTGTTTCAAAGGTAGCAAAGGGCAGACGCACACACACACAGATGCACATGCTTGAACTCAGTACACACACAGGGTACAGGGAACACACACAGTACACACACACGCACATGCTACTGACATGGTTGAATTCAGTACACACACACATAGGGTACAGGGAACACACACAGTACACAAACAGTACACACACAAACGCTACTGAACATGGTTACTGAGCGTGGTTGAAGTCAGTACACACACAGGGTACAGGGAACACACACACAGTGCACACACACGCACACGCTACTGAACATGGTTGAACTCAGTACACACAAACACACATACACACACAGGGTACAGGGAACACACACAGTAAACACACAGGCACGCTCCTGAAAAGGTTACTACTGAGCGTGGTTGAACTCAGTACACACACAGGGTACAGGGAACACACACACGCAATACGCAATACACACGCACACTTCTGAACACTTCTGAACTCTTCTGTACACTTCTGAACTCTTCTGAACTCTTCTGAACTCTTCTGAACTCTTCTGAACACTTCTGAACACTTCTGAACTCTTCTGAACACTTCTGAACTCTTCTGAACACTTCTGAACACTTCTGAACTCAGTACAAAAGTTGGTTGCGTGAAATTTAGACGCGCTGTGCATGTGCCGATGAAGGTGAACATGCACACACACACGTGCACACACACACACACACACACACGCACACACACACACACACATGTATGAACTGCAGGTTAAGCCCACAATGCGGCAGGCGAGGAAACCGTGCCCTTTGGCTGCACGGATTAAGAAGCTGATGCAGGCTGATGAGGATGTGGGGAAAATTGCCCAGGCTACACCGACACTGCTGGGTGAGGACCTTATGTGCTTTTGTGTTATGTGATGCATGTGTGTAGGGTCGGCCAAAACCATATATATACGGTGTATTAGGCTTTATAAATCACCAAATATACGGTGTATATATAAGTATATATACGGTTCTGGCCAACCCTACATGTGTGTGTGTGTGTGCTCTGTGACATGCTGGCAACGTTTGAGCACCATTAAAAGAGTCAAGGACAAGCATCGTCCTCATTGCACGCATGTGTTGTGTACTTGATCACTACCATTCCCTTGTATAGAATTGTGCACGCATCTAAAGAGGTTTCAGTGATGGCTCGTCGGCAGGTCGTGATCTACGCAGTACAAGCTAGTGACATGCATATTGCAAGGGCTAGAGAAACGACTTCCTCCACACATACACCCACAAACAGTAACAAACACAACGAAAGATATTCACACTTTCAGTGTCCAGTGCTAAGGCAGACTACGCTTTACCTCCTAAACTGCTTCTAGGATATTGCACGATGGTTACAGAAGGGGGGATGACCTTGCCAGCCAGGATTTCTGGCTGCTTGACTGCTGGCTGCTCTCTGCCAGCCAACTCTTAGGCATTCTCAAGCTCGCTCATATCGTGCTTATTGCTTTTGTGCACCTAGTGCCTCTGGATATGTTGCACAAGGACGTCTGCTCAAGTGACACACCTGCTCATGTACATCTGCTCTCTGCTCTAGTACATCTGCTCTAGTGTTACACCTACTAATTAACACCTGCTTCAATTCACCTGCTAAACTGACACACCTGCTAAAGTAGCACACCTGCTCAAGTGACACCTGCTTCAATTCACCTGCTCAAGTGACACACCTGCTAAAGTAGCACACCTGCTCAAGTGACACACCTGCTAAACTACACCTGCTAAACTACAGCTGCTAAACTGACACACCTGCTCATGTGACATGCCTGCTCTAGTGTTGCACCTGCTAAACTACACCTGCTAAACTACAGCTGCTAAACTGACACACCTGCTCAAGAGACTCACCTGCTCAAGTGACACACCTGCTTCAATTCACCTGCTCAAGTGACACACCTGCTAAACTACACCTGCTAAACAACAGCTGCTAAACTGACACACCTGCTCAAGTGACACAACTGCTCTAGTGTTACACCTGCTAAACTACACCTGCTAAACTACAGCTGCTAAACTGACACACCTGCTCATGTGACACGCCTGCTCTAGTGTTACACCTGCTAAACTACACCTGCTTAACTACAGCTGCTAAACTGACACACCTGCTCATGTGACACGCCTGCTCTAGTGTTACACCTGCTAGACTACAACCGCTAAACTGACACACCTGCTCTATTGTGTTACACCTGCTAAACTACACCTGCTCAGTGACACTGTCTGCCTAGGCGATATAACCACTGCCTGCCGTTGTGCGTGCAGTTTCTGTACGCAACGCACAATCGTACTCCTCCACACTTGCATGCACATGCTAGTGTTCACACACACACACACACACACACACACACACACACACACACACAAACACACACACACAATGTCACAACGCATGCATCCACACATACAAACGCATGAACACATGTGTGTGTTGTGTATGTTTATGTGCGTGTGTGTGTGTGTGAGCACGCGTGTGAGTATGTGTGTTGTGTTTGTACACACTTCCACGCACCACCATGCCCCTTTGCACATGTCTAGGGTTGGCCTGAAGCATATATAGACGGTGTCACACCGTCGGTGTGTATACGGTATTTTTGGCAGGGAATTCACCATGTATACGGTCATATATGGTGTATATATACGGTTCTGGCCAACCCTACACATGTCCTACGCAGCACGCGCCATGGAGCTGTTTCTGAAGAAGCTGGTGGAGGGCACGTGTGATGTGGCGCAGTCACGCAATGCCAAAACAGTCAGCACGAGCCACCTGTGAGTACTGTACTGCTAGGGCTGGCCATAACCATGTATATACGTTGCATTACATAATATAAAAATGCATTTACGGTATACGGTAAATTTTGGCAAAGAAATCACCAAATATATGGTCATGTACGCAGCATATACATACAGTATTAAGTGTTTTGCTTCTACGCCGTTGTGCTTCTACGCCGTTGTGCTTCTACGCCGTATTTCCATTTTTAGACCGTATTTACGATACGGTTACGGTACAATAGATTCCAAGACCGTATTATACGGTCGAAGGAAAAATACGGTCCAAACCGTGCTATTACGGTTGACCGTATTTTTGACTTTTTGCAGGGAAAGAAGAAATCCAGAGTTCAATTCCGGGTCAGAACTGCGTATTTTGCTTTCTCACCCTAATTGTTTTTGTGTGCTTTTCCTCTGTAACAAAGCATTTCAGCTCAACATTGGATAATGTGAATCACAACATTTGTATTGTGTAAATATGAGCCGAAATGACCCTTTGCTGCAAAAAATGCCAATTAATTTCCAGCCTTTTGCACTATACCGTACACCGTGCCGTACTTTACCGTATGTATGGTCCGGAATTGTATAAATACTATTTTACACCGTATAACCATACCGTACCGTATAACACCGTACTGGCACAACACTGTATACATACGGTTCTGGCAAATCCCATGTATTTCACATTTCACCTATGAGGCGGTCTCTATTGCACGATCAGTAGACTGCTTTCTAGCGTAAATGCATTTTACCTATGAGGCGGTCTCATCTGCATGGCAAGGCAGTAACTTAAGCGTTTTTGCATTCTACCTTTGAGGCGGTCTCATCTGCATGGTAAGTCAATTATTCTAGCGCTTGAGCTGTGTGACGGCACATCGTGCATGCCAAGACGACCAACTCTGATAGGGCAATCGTGCATGCCAAGACGGCCAACTCTGATATGGCAATCGTGCATGCCAAGACGGCCAACTCTGATAGGGCAATCGTGCATGCCAAGACGGCCAACTCTGATAGGGCAATCGTGTATGCCAAGACGGTTAACTCTGATATGGCAATCGTGCATGCAAAGACGGCCAACTCTGATAGGGCAATCGTGCGTGCCAAGACGGCCAACTCTGATAGGGCAATCGTGCATGCAAAGACGGCCAACTCTGATAGGGCAATCGTGCATGCAAAGACGGTCAACTCTGATAGAGCAATCGTGCATGCCAAGACGGCCAACTCTGATAGGGCAATCGTGCATGCAAAGACGGCCAACTCTGATAGGGCAATCGTGCATGTCAAGAAGGCCACCACGATCCACCTGTAAGATTTGATGAATTAGGAATGCTCTTCTGTTTTACATGAAGCTTTTTAAATGCACAGTCAAGCAATAGCAAGACAGACGGCCAGCGCGAGCCACCTGTGGGTTTTGAGTGCCAATGGACATGGGAATGTTTTGCTGTTTTACGTGAAGACGAGCTCTTTGAATGCACAGTCAAGCAATAGCAAGACAGCGCGTGCCACCTGTGGGCTATAAGTGCCAGTGGACTTTCAAACGCTCTGCCGGTTTAATTACAGACAAGCGCATCAAATGCACATCCAAGCAATGCCTTGGTCAGAGTTACATGCTACAGAGTTACAGAGTTACAGATAAAGCCATCAGTCAAAACGTGCGACTGCTAGGGCCAAGCAATGCCTCAGTCAGAACAAGCCACATCACACCGCTCATGATTTGCCGGAAGTCAGCCAGTATGGGTGACAGGCTGGGTGGCACGTATAAAAAATATAGTCATAGAATCACATAAATGCACTTTTGAAATGCTAAGGAAGCACTTCATGGGTGTGGAAAAAAATGGATGCCCTAAGAGAACACAGCCTAATTTAGAACCACATACACACACAAGCACGCATGAACACATGCCTGCATACACACATGTGTGTGCGTGCGTGCACACACAGGAAGCACTTTGTGGGCTTGGATCAGAACACGGATTTCCTCAAGGACAAGGTTGCGTCAGCTCCGGATCTGGGGGAGGCCACAGAGGCAAAGCCAAAGCGAAAAAGGTGAGGGCACAAAAAGAGATCTCAAAGTATGTCGCCTGTCTTAAAGATCCAAAGTGAAAGTGAAGGAGGCTAGGACATGAGGGAGGATTTGAAATTTTCATTTTACAGAGGATTTTGGTGCTTTTGCTGTTCTGAAGTGAAAGAAAGGCAAGAAATGGCACAGTAGAAGCTCACACAAGCACACACATGCCCACTCACAAACACACACACACACATGTCCACACACACACACACACACACACACACACACACACACACACACACACACACACACACACAAACACACTCACACACTCACACATACACACACACGCACACGCACACACCCATGTCCACACTCAAACTCAAACACACACACACACATGTCCACACTCACATTCACACACACACACACACAAAACACACACACACATGTACACACACACACACACATGTCCACACTCAAACTCAAACACACACATGTCCACACTCACACTCAAACACACACACACAAACACACACACATGTACACACACATGTACACACTCACACTCAAACACGCACACACACACATACACACGCATGTATACACTGCAGGGCTGACAAAGGTGGTGGCGGAGACGGAGAGGAGGGTGAGGAAGAAGAGGGCGGCAAGCCAAAGAAGCCTAGGGCACCTCGAAAGAGTGCTGCACAGGTTTGTGTGTGTGCGTGTGAGTGGGTGTGAGTGTAAGTGTGGGTGTGGGTGTGCGTGTGAGTGTGAGTGTTGGGTGTGAGTGTGAGCGGGTGTGTATGTTTGTGTTACAGCGTGTCTGTGTAGTCCTTTGTATCTCTGCGAGCGCTTTTTGTGTGTGTCATACAATGTGCCTGTGTAATCCTTTGTGTCTGCGCGAGCGCAAGTTGCTTTTTTAGAGCTCTCGAGTGGTTACTGTGTGTGTCATACATTATGCCTGTGTAACCCTTTGTGTCTGCGTGAGCGCAGGTACTTTTAAAAACTTGTCATGGTTACTGTGTAACAACCTGCCTGTGTAATCCTTTGTGTCTGCGCGAGCGCAAGTTGCTGTTTCAGAGCTCTCGATGCTTACCGTGTGTGTATTACACGATGCGGCTGTTAACCCTTTGTGCCTGCGCGGGTGCAAGGTACTTTGGTGGGTGTGGGTGTGGGTGTGAGTATGGGTGTGGTTGTGAGTATGGGTGTGTATGTGTGTGTTACAATGTGCCTGTGTAATCCTTTGTGTCTGCGTGAGCGCATGTTACTTTTTTAACGCTCCCGATGTGGTGACTGTGTATGTTATACAATGTGGCTGTGTAATCCTTTGTGTCTGCGTGAGCACAATGTACTTTATTAACGCTCCCGATGTGGTTACTCTGGCCACTGGTTTACTAAGTGGCTTCTTTTCACTGATTATTGCGTGCGTGGTTTTTCTTCTTCCCTATTCCCTATATGTGCAGCAGCATACATGTTACAAACACACACACACACAAACACACGCACATACAGAAACGCACATGCACATGCACACACACATTTACAGAGACACATAAAAACAAACACGCACCCCCACATACATGTACACACACGCTCGTGCACCCTCCCCCCCCCTCCCCTCCACACACAAACACAAACACACACACACATATACACACACACATGCATGCATGCATGCATGCATACCCACATTGCAGAAAGCGGCAGAAGCAGAGGCAGAGGCGGCAGAGGCAGAGGCGGGGGTGATGGCTCCACCAGGTAAATATAAATATATAGTGATGGCTCAATTGGGGGATGGCTCAACTGGAGGATGGCTCAACTGGAGGCTCCACCAGGTAAATATAAATATATAGTGATGGCTCAACTGGAGGATGGCTCAACTGCAGGATGGCTCAACTGGAGGCTCCACCAGGTTGATAAAAAAGGAATTTGATGGCTCAATCAGGTCAATGAAAAGGAACATGGCTCAATCAGGTCAATGAAAAGGAACATGGCTCAATCAGGTTGATAAAAAAGGAATTTGATGGCTCAATCAGGTCGATGAAAAGGAACATGGCTCAATCAGGTTGATAAGAAAGGAATTTGATGGCTCAATCAGGTTGATAAAAAAGGAATTTGATGGCTCAATCAGGTCGATGAAAAGGAACATGATGGCTCCGCCGGGTAAGAAAAAAAGAAAAAGAAAAGGCACGGTGAATGACAAAAAAAATGTCAATGTCATCGATGGTTTTTATCCAGCGAATTACTTTTATCTCGCACGCTGAATTATAGGATGGCACGGCTGTCTGATCAACGCTGATGCCATCCATGGGTACCGTCCCGCAAATCACTTTCATCTCGCACACTGAATTATAGGATGGCACGGCTGTCTGATAAAAGCTATCTAATGCCATCCATGGGTACCGTCCAGCAAATCACTTTCAACTCGCACACTGAATTGTAGGATGGCACGGCTGTCTGATAAAAGCTATCTGATGCCATCCATGGATGCCATCCAGCGAATGCCCTTCCACTCACACACTGAATAATAGGACGGCACGGCTGCATCTCATCGACGATGCCGATGCCATGCATGGTTACCGTCCAGTAGAACTAGACCGTAGTACTTCAAACTGATAACTGATTCATTTCTAAGACGTTGTCCCCACAATCTTGTGCACACAACACACAGGTTTTATAGCTGATGTGCAAACTCTGTTGTGTAAACACATGATCTAGCAGGCTCTCCTGCATGCCAGATATGCCAGATGTGTAAACGTGCATTTGTGCACCAATGCGGCACACACGCATGTACGCGTACATACACACAACCACAAGCACACACATACACAAATACCTTCACGCAAACACATACACATACATACACACACTTACACACGTACACACATGCACACACACACGTACACACACAAACATGCACACACACATACACACAAACAAACACGCATACACACACACAAACACACGTACACACACAAACAAACACGCACACACACACAAACACACACACACAAACACACACACACACAAACATGCACACACACATACACACAAACAAACACGCATACACACACACAAACACACACACACAAACACACACACATACACACATGCACACACACGTACACACAAACAAACACGCATACACACACACAAACACACACACACACACAAACACACACACACAAACATGCACACACACATACACACAAACAAACACGCATACACACACAAACACACACACACACACAAACACACACACACACACACAAACATGCACACACATGCACACACACATACACACAAACAAACAAACACACACACACATACACACACGTACACACACACAAAATACACTGCGGCAGGCGGGAAGCCGGCCTGCAAGAAAGCAGGCGAAGCGCCTGGGAGTGGTCCTCAGCAAAAAAGGAAGGGGAGGGCGAGTGCTGAGGAGGGAGGGGGAGAGGGGGAGATGCAAATGCATGGAGGTGCTCCAGTGCAGAGCTACGAGCAGATTTTGGCCCAGGTGTGTGTATGTGTGTGTATGTGCGTGTGTGTGTGTGTGTGCGCGTGTATGTGCATGCGTGTGTGTGTGTGTTTGCGGAGGGCTTCTGGTATTTCAGAAGCGGCAGGTGCAAACTCTGCCTGTCGTGACTCTGCTATCTTTGCACTGTGTAAACGCTGCCTGTGCATGCCCACTAAATTGTATCAGTGTATGCTCTCTACAAAAATTTGCACTGTGTAAACGCTGCCTGTGCATGCCCACTAAATTGTACCAGTGTACGCACTCTACAAAACTGTGCACTGTGTAACCACTGTGCCTGTGCATGCCCTCTGTAACCTCTGCACTGTGCATGCAATGCCCGTCAGGGATTTCTAAACTCTACGACGAGCAATCGCTGCCTGCGCATGCCTTCTATGCTTTGCACGCACTCTACAAACTCTGCAACATGCAATCACTGCTTGCGCATGCCCTCTTTGTAAATCTTACCAGTGCACGCACTCTATAAAACTCTGCAACATGCAATCACTGCTTGCGCATGCCCTCTCTGTAAATCGTACCAGTGCACGCACTCTACAAAATTCTGCAACATGCAATCACTGCTTGCGCATGCTCTCTGTAAATCTTACCAGTGCACGCGCTCTACAAAACTCTGCACTGTGCAACCACTGCTTGCGCATACCCTCTCTGTGATTTGTACTAGTACACGTGCTCTGCAAAACTCTGCCCTGTGAAATCACTGCTTCGTACGCGCGCTGTAAGTTTGTACCTGTGCACGCACTGCAAAATTCTGAACTGTGCAACCACTGCTTGCGCATACCCTCTCTGTGGTATGTACTAGTACACGTGCTCTGCAAAACTCTGCCCTGTGAAATCACTGCTTTGTACGCACGCTGTAAGTTTGTACCTGTGCACGCACTCTGCAAACTTCTGCAACGTGCAACCACTGCTTGCGGATGCCCTCTCTTCGATTTGTAGCTGCGCACGCACCCTGCAGACTCTTCAGACTCTACTTGTGCACAAACTCTGCAGACTCTGCTTGTGCACGCACTCTGCAAATTCAAGCACAGAGCACGCGCTCTGCAAGTACTGCCAGTGCACGTGCTCTGCACACTCTGCTTGTGCACGCGCACTCTACAGACTCTGCTTGTGCACGCACTCTGCAAACTTAAGCAATGCACGCACTCTGCAGACTTCAGCAGTGCACGCGCCCTGCAAACTTCGGCAATGCACGCGCCCTGCAAACTTCAGCAGTGCACACACTCTGCAGACTTCAGCAGTGCACGCGCCCTGCAAACTTCAGCAATGCACGCACTCTGCAGACTTCAGCAATGCACGCACTTTCCAGACTTAAGCACAGTGCACGCGCTCTGCAGACTCTGCTTGTGCACGCGCTCTGCAAACTGAAGCAATGCACGCACTCTGCAAACTCAGCAATGCACGCATAAACTCTGCAGACTTCAGCAGTGCACGCACTCTCCCAACTTAAGCGCAGTGCACGCGCAGACCTGCCTGTGCAAGGGTGCCTTCCGTTTTTGTTTGTGTTTGTGTTTGTTTTGGAACTGTGTGTGTGTGCAGGTGAGGGAGATGGCGGGGCCTTTAGGGATGCAGGAGCAGCAGGTGCACATCTGCTGTGCGTGGATAACCTTTGAGTACTCACAATGAACACGTGTGTGTTGTGTGTGTGTGTGTGCATGTGTGTGTGCAGATGAGGGAGATGGCGGGGCCTTGGGGGATGCGGGAGCAGCAGGTACACATCTGCTGTGTGTGGATAACCTTTGAGTACTCACAATGAACACGTGTGTGTTGTGTGTGTGCATGTGTGTGTGCAGGTGAGGGAGATGGCGGGGCCTTTAGGAATGCAGGAGCAGCAGGTGCATGACATGGCGGCTCAGGTAAGGAAGATAGCTGTTGTGCAGGGTTGGCCAGAACCGTGTATATACTCCATATGTGACCGTATTTGTGGTGATTTCCCTGCCAAAATAGCTGCGGGTATATACACTGTCAAAACCACTGGGGGTATATACACTGTATGTACATGTCAAAATTGCTGCGGGTATATACACTGTATGTACGTAGGTTTTGGCCAGCACAACCTAAATGAATAAATGAATGTGTGGGTGTTGCGTGACGTAACTGGCAAAGTTAATATGGACCCACCCATTGCAATACACACACGCTTAGTACACACACTCTCTCTCTCTCTCTCCCTCTCCCTCTCTCTCTCTCTCTCTCTCTCTCTCTCTCTCACACACACACACACGCACACACACCCGCACACACACACACATACACACATACACACACACGTGTGCAGATGCACGCCATGCAATCCAACCCCGAGCTCCAGCAGCAGATGCTCGCTCCATCCCAGCCCACCTCTCTGCCGCTGCCTTCCTCAATGTATGACCTGCCGGATACTAGCACCGATAATGAACAGCAACATCGTCAGCAGCAGCACCACCAGCAGCAGCAGCAGCAGCAGCAGCAGCAGCACCACCTGTTTGGCATTCCTCAACATCAGCTGTCCTTGCAGCAGCAGCCCTTCCAGCCGCAGCCGCTGCAGCAGTACCCGCACCAGCACAACCAGCTGTCCGTTCAGCAGGAGCAGCAGCAGCAGCAGCAGCAGCAGCAGCACCAACTGAACCAAGAGGATCGAGGCAGTGGAGGTGATCCCTACGCAGCGGCAGCAGCGGCAGCAGCTGCTGCAGTGGCTGCGTTTGAA
>Ga0307972_1001555_pt1 | contig 12080 bp, 8 predicted proteins | sample OrgLakmetagen780_FD_201848 | JGI IMG/M metagenome (GOLD analysis project Ga0307972, IMG submission 201848) | Saline water microbial communities from Organic Lake, Antarctica - #780 | ecosystem: Environmental > Aquatic > Non-marine Saline and Alkaline > Saline | place: Antarctica: Organic Lake...
CCTGCGACACATGCGATCGTTGGCACGGGAGAGGGGACTAGCGAGAATGTCGGTGTCAAAGTCGGTAAGCTTGACGGGAGAGCACTCGGCATAGCCGACGGAGTACTCGTCGGAAGAATAGTTGGGCTTGACGATGGGAGCGTTGATGGATCCGTGGACGGGATCGGGGCAGGGACCGAAGTAGGGGCCATTGATGGAACCAGAGTGGGTGGTGACGATGGAAGAGGAAGTGGGAAATCGGTCGGCGTGGGCACTGGAAGTAGCGTTGGAACAGGCAAGGGTATCGCACTAGGACCGGCTGATGGAACTGGCAATGGCAATGCGCTTGGCACAGGAATGGGGAGATTCGAAGGCGCAGGCTTCGGTACCATGGTTGGAACCGACTCAAACAGCATCGAAAGCACTGGATGCGGTAGATAAAGCAAATTCATGAAGACAACCGTATAGGACGAACATCGAATCATTATTCAGCCGCGTAAGTACACTGAAGTCCTTAATGATATAATCAGATGATGCTATTCCATTGCTCTTCAGCCATGCATGCTGTGAAACTTCGAGACTAAACACTGAAGGGTGCTGTAAAAGGAAGATTTTCTTCACTTTTTGAGCAAAGTGAAGAGCAACCATTGGCGGAAACAACAGTTGGATTTTGTTCTTTTTGTTCGAGCCCTTTTTCTTTCGACTTTGTCTTGGTTTCCCCCCCCTTTTTTCGTTGGTCAACATTATCTTTCTTAGCGCTGAATTCATCACGCCGGCATTCATCGCTAGCTAGGCTTACAAGGGTTTGGGCTGGATGGCGCACCAGGGAAAGTTTTGAAGTCATGTATATGGTGCATGCATTTGCCTAGGAGAGACAATCGTAAATTTTAAGTGAACATGGCGGAGGGTAAGACTACCGTGATGGAGCTCACAGAGGACCAAATTCAGGTATGCTTTACCAAGTACGATGCCGACAGCTCGGGGGACCTGGACACGTTTGAGCTTTCCAATGCGGTGACAGAGCTTCTCAATGGCGTGGTCCCTACTACCTCGCAAGTCACGGCCATGGTGGCGCTCAGCGGCGCGCAAGACAACAAGCTTTCCCGGGACCAATTCTCAAGCTTGATCAAGCAATTCGACTGGAGCTCGGCTGCCGCCACGGCGGCGCTAGGCGCCTTGACTTACGAGCACGTCTTCCAAGAGAAAAGCTTAGGGTTTCGAGTGCGGTCTGTTGCGGGGCGGGGCATCATTGTAGTGTCCAAAGTGGTGGAGCCGAGCCTGGCGGGGGTGGTCAACGAAAACGACACGGTGGTCGCAGTCAACGGCGCTCCATTGGGGTTTGTGACGGACCACAAGGTCCTCCAAGAGAAAATCAAACCACTGCGCCGCCCCGTGCGGGTGACATTTCAGAAGTACGTCGAAGGAAGTAGCGATGCCATGGGAATGAGCCCTGAGGCCTCGTCAGCCGTGGATTATGCGCCGGTGGGCGACAGCACGACTGACGGAGAAAGCGACCAAGCTTCTTTGTCAACGGCCACTGGCCCTGCAGGAGGAGTCGGTGCTTCGTCGCTCGATGGCAACGGCAGCATCAAAAGCGGTGGGGCTAGGCCTACAACACTCCAAGAGTTGGAGGCTGTTGAGACGCCATCGGGAAAAGGAGGAGTAGCAGGAGTCGAAGGCGAAGCTGCGGGAAGAGGTGTGCCCGAGCCGTCCCCCCGCTCAGCAGCTACTATGGAAGCGGTCGCCGCAGGTCGGCGCCGGGCTGAAGCGGACGCTGCACAGGAAGAAGACGAGACGAAGAGCAGAAGGAGCAGCAGCAGCGGCGCTGACAACAACGACGATAACAAGGACAAGAACGATGATTTTACAAAGCAGAAGGCAGTTAATAGCCCTCCTCTTAGCACGGGCAATCGGGCGAGCGAACCAGAGCCAATCTCCGCTTTGAAAGACGCTGGAGACGAGACGGGCGCTGCAGCAGCAGCTGGTGGCGGTGGTGGTGCGCCACCCGCGGGCTCACTGCGCAAAGACTGGCCGCACGAAGTGCTGTACTCGGCGTTCCAAACCTTCGACCGCGACCGCAGTGGCAATTTGGACACCTTCGAGTTGGGCCCCTGCCTGCGCGAGCTCCTGGGTACCACCCCTTCCACAGCAGTGGTGCACGCCCTCGTTGACCGGTATGTACTTGAAAAAAGTTTGAAATATTAACTTCCATTCCTAAACTCTGACTTGAAAGCACTCTTATGCGGGGTTATCACATATTCATTTATTCGATTTACTATTTTTCTTACTTCGAGCTCATGCTCTAGCTGGCTTTCTTGGTAACATCTTCTAATATTTAATGCTATTCCCCTGCTCAAATTAATTTCTCATCTTTTTTTCTTCTGTCAGCTACGACCAGGGTGGCAACGGCACCGTGGACCTCGTCAACTTCATCGCCATGATGCGGGACTTCGACTGGTCCGTCACCGCGGAAGCATCGGAGCACGCCAAAGCCGACACCAAGCTGCTCCAAGACCAAGGCCTCTACGAGGTAGACTTCCACGAGAGCATGCTGGGCTTCAAAGTGCGCAACGACCCCGGGAGGCCGGGCGAAATCGCGGTGTCGGCGATCATGGATTCCGACAACGAAGGGCGCATTCACTTGGGCGACAGTGTCTTGGCCGTGAATGGAGCTCCGCTGGGGTACGCCAACGACCACCGGATTTTGGCGTTCAAAATCAAGGACTTGAGCCGCCCTTTGCGCTTAACGTTTCGGCGCAACTTCAACGAAGCTGCGGTCGCTGTGGAAGAAGCACAGAAGAAGAAGGCCAAGGAGCAGGCAGCGAAGCAGCAGCAACAGCAACAGCAACAACAGCAAGCGGGCAGCGAAGAAAGCAAGCACGCCACGGGGGAAGGAGGAGGCCAAGGCGATTCAGTCGAAAGCGGCGACGTTGCTACGAACAGCAACGGGGACTATGACGATGATGATGACGATGATGACGCGAGCGTGCTGTCCATTTCGGTCGCCAGCCTCGACCGCCCCTACCCGAGCCTGATGGCGGACGCTTCTTCGTTCACCCTGATTGGCAACGGCTTCACATTTGAGCAGCTGAGCGCGGCGTTCCGGAAGTTTGACGTGGACTTTTCCAACGCGTTGGACACCTTTGAGCTGTCGGCCTGCCTGATGAGCCTCGTGAAACGTCCCATCACCACCCCCGAAATGGTCCGGCTGGTGCATGAATTTGACGAGCACGAAACCAACACGCTCGACTTCGGAGAGTTTCTGAGGATGTTCCGCGAGCACGATTTTTCCAAAGAGGTGCGCTACGCATTGTGTTATTCGTTTTGATTTCATTCGCTCGTTGGCCTGAGAATACTCCTAGTGTACATTTTGATGCCTCTCAATTGACCTGTGCTACTTGTGTTGCTAATTTAAACGCTATTTCTTCGTCTTATTCACGTATCTTTGCTTCTGCTCCTGCGATATAGGTGGAAGAAGAGCTAGGCGAAGGGGTGTACGAAGTGTCATTTGCCGAGCAAAGCCTTGGCATTAAAGTGGCCAATGTGCCGGTCAAGGATCCGACCACGAATGAGCCCACGGGCGACGAAGAAATCACGGTAAGTCGAGCGGAGGCTAATTAAGTTCTTCAAAAACAAGAAGCTGGAGGAGAAGACGAATGGGCAACTTATTCCCACTTTTTCAATTATCATTCTTCAAACCATCTCATGACGATGTTCTCGTCTTATCGCGCTGGTTGCCTCTTTTCCCAGGTGATCGAAATCGTGGAGCCATCTCTGGTGGAAAGTGGCGTGATTGCCGTGGGCGACGCCATCATTGCCGTCAATGGCGCTCCTCTCGCTGCGGTGGGACACCACCGCGCCCTCGCCGACAAAATCGCGCCCCTGGGCCGCCCCCTGCGCTTGACCTTCACCATGTCCGCCGCCCGGCTCGCCAAACTCGCCAAGCTCGCCGCCCGCGCAGCCCGCGCCGAAGCGAAAGAAGAAGCCCAGCGCAGGCGCGCCGAAGCGTCGGCCCTCGCCAGTGGCGTGGACGTCAGCGAAGTCCCCGAGCTTCAGCCCCGGGCTCGGACCCCTTCGCGCACCCTCAGCTCGCGGGTGTCCTCGAGGGTTGGGTCGTTTGACGAGCCCTCGTCGCCGAAATCGCCGAAAGACGGTGCCCCTCCGGAGCCGCTGTCGCCGGCACGAGGTCGCACTTTGAGCGGCAGTAGCAGCAAACCTGGGACGCCCAATGTTCAGCGCCCGAGTAGCCGCACTAGACCCAACAACGGCCCTCCGAAATTGGGGTGGAAAGCTGCGATGATGGCGGTCGACCTGGAAAAGATCAAAGTGCTCAAGGCCAAGCTCCAGGAATTGTCGCTGTCGGAAAGCAAGCGCGGCGATGGGAGCACGTTCAGCCGGAGCAACAGCATGAGCAGCAGCGGCGGTTGGAAGCGGAAAAAGATACGGCGTGCGTCCCTGTCGGACCAGGGGCACGAAATAGTCCCGCTCGGCGACGCCGCTGCGCCCAGCTTAGAAGCGCAAGCCTGCCTCATCGAAGCGGGGAAACTGTGCTTGAAGTTGGTGAAGCGCAACGTGCTCGGGGGGCGCATGGACACTTCCACCACGTTGCGCACGGCGTGCGTGTTGCTAGACCGCGCTATGGCGGGCAGCGAACTGCCGGGCTGTTACGCGAACCGCCCTGAGCCACCTCCGACTCGGCCCACCACGGTAACTGCAGCAGCTATGACCAGCAGCAGCAGCAGCGGCAGCAGCGGCAAGGGTAACGCTGCTGGCAGCCCGGTTAAGAGTCGCAGGAGCCGTTCTCCCTCTGAGCCCTTCTATTCGCCCGGCATCCCCACGAAAGTGATCGGCCGTCATGACTCGATCCGGAGCACGAGGGAGGGGTCTGACTCGGACGACGGTAACGCGCCAGACGACGGTGAAGACGGTCCTGACGGAGCCCCTTTACCCGAGAAGGAAGCCAGCCAAGAAGAGCGGCAAAGTTGCGCGGACGGGTACTATTGGGCGGCGTTAGCCGAAGCCCACTGGCGCTGCTTCGAAATGGGTGGGTTGCGCGGAGAAGGGGTGCATTTAGTCCGGGCTGCGGAAGCCTACGCGCGGGCAACGCACACGCTGAGCCACATGAGCGACATCGGCCTGTGGCTGCAGTCTCTGAAGCCCCTGGTGAGCCTGGGCGCCTGGGAGCGCGCCGCCCACACCTGCAGTGCGCTGCCCGACATGCCGCTGAGTGCGCCGGACTTGCCGCCGAGTTTTCAATTTCAAGCGGCTGAGCTGTTTGTGGCGCTGAGCATGCACGAGACCGCGCACTCCTACTTGTTTGCAGCGTTTGTGGAAACCGGCCCCCCGGTGTCCCTGAAGCCCGAGCACTTGCTCTTTGCGCTGGGTCGGGTCTTCAACATGTGGCATCGTGCTGACCTGGCAGACGGCGACGAAGGTAGCGGCCACGGAGACCACGCCGCTGCTCTCCTGATGCAAGCGTGCCAGCTGACGATGAGCGCTAAAGCGAAGCAAAAGAGAAAGGCCGAAGCAGCCGCTGTTTCTGCTGCTAGCGGCACCACTACTGCTGCTGCTGGCGGCGATGACGACGAGGACGACGACCTTCCCGAAGTCACGCCTGAGATGCTCACAGCCTGGCTGGCGGACGGTGCCACGCTTCGAGCTTTTGGCGACGCGTACACCGCCGCGGGGTTTCATTTGCTGGCCCATGACTGCTACCACGCGGCGGTCCACGACTGTGGAGACAGTGAAGAAGCGCGCAAACCGGTCGCGTGGTACCGTTTAGCGAAATCGTGCTTTTTCTCGGGGCGACGGCCCGAAGCGGTGGCTGCGCTCACGAAAGCAGTGGAGCTCCAAGGCGGCGCCATGGGGGCGGTGAGCGAGAGGGGTAGCTCCTTTGACGGCGAGAGCAGCGCGAAAAACAGCGCCAGCAGCAGCCGCCGGTCAAGCACGTCCGGAGGCTACGCCAAACTCTTAGCTGAGTGGCGGGAGTGGGACGAGCCGGGTTACGACGGAGGTGCGTGGGTGTACGAGCGAGAGCTGCGGCAGCCGCTGGACAAGTTAGCGTCTCGTTTGCCGGTCCTCGGCGAAGACCATGACTCCGCAGAGGCCAATGGTGCAGCTTCCACGCTGAGTGCTTCGTTTCGCAGCCATCGCGCTTCGAAGCAACCATTGGCGACACTAACGAACGCAAATGGATTGCAGCAGCTGGAAGAGCAAGCGCCTCGGCTGTACCGCAGCAATTCCGAACTCGAGAACGTGCAGGAATTCGACGGTGAAAATTTGGCGGACGAGTTGCTCAACGCCCACACTGCTGGCGCTTCTGCTTCTCCTGCTGCTGACCCTTCTCCGGCGTCAACGGCACCAGTGGAAGCAGGAGACGGCGTGGCCCAGGCATCAACGCATGCGTCACCCCAAGCTTTTTTGCCAGCACCAAGCCAAGAGCCCTCGGTGCAAGAAGCAGCTCTAGTGGCCCAAGATGAAGGGCTGAACGAGGCAGCTCCGAAGTTCGCGCGGCAGCCCAGCATGCAAGACAAAGACAAGCAAGACGAAGCCACGCAGCAGCAAGCGCTCCTTCGCGACTTAAACGCAAAGCTCGCAGTAGTAGAGGCCGAGCGGGATGCCGCTAAAGCATTGGCTGTTTCGTCGCAAGCACAGTTGCAAGAAGCCCTGTCTCGCCCTGAGACACCTGCTCAGGTGCCAGAAGCTCAAGCTCCAGCGCAAGCTCTGACGCCTGCTGCCACTGCTGTGAATGTGCCTGAGGGCCTACCTGCCAACGATGCAGCTTCTGAAAAGGCAGCCGTAGAGGCAGCAGCTAATGAGAAGGCAGCTGCAGAGAAGAAGGCCGCAGATGAGGCAAAGGCTGCTGGAGAGAAAGCTGCTGCTGAGGCAAAGGCTGCAGAGGAGAACAAGGCAGCGGAAGAAGCAGCGAATGCCAAGAAAGAATCTGAGGCGGCTGCCAAGGCAAGAGCTGAGGCAGAAGCAGCAGCAGCCGCAGCAGCAGCAGCAGCAGCCCGTGAGGCCAAAGAGTACCAAAAGGCATGCGAAGAAGCATCGGTGGGGCGGACCTCGCAAACTCCTGCCATGCGCCCTTCGGCTGTCTCCACGGACACCCGAGCTACGTATGTAGAGGAGGCTGCAGCTGCCAGCGCAGCCCGGACAGCCAAGTCGCCTATGATGCAGTCGACGATGCCTGCTATTCCACCGGGTTCGCGCGGGCCAAGCATAGCAGAAAACGAAGAAGCTTGCGAAGAAGAAAACGAAGCAGCAGAAGATGAGGGACGCGCCGCTTCTCCAGCTGCCCCTAAGAACAACCAGGAGGAGGCTGCTGCGGTCTTGGAAATGGTTGAAGAGACGCCTCCGGCGCAGGTTAGCGCTGCAACAAGTGACACCATCCCTGCTCCTGCTGCTCCTGCTGCTGCCACATCCCGCGAAGATCGTATCGTCGAAGAAGAAACCACATTCGGCACTGTAGACACTGGTACTTCACCTGTGAGCGCAAAGGCGCACCCGACGCCCACTTCCGATTTGTATGAGTCAGCGCCTACCTCGAAAGAAGTCGCATCACCACGAGAACTACCGCCGTCGGCGCCAGAAACTTCTTCTGCGCCAGCGCCAGAAGCAAGTGTTGTTGTGAAGAGCAAAGCAGAAGCTGAAGAAGCACAGCCAGCAACTTCAACAGTAGACCAAACAAGTAGCGATCCTCCTCCAACAGCTGAACTTTCAACTGAAGCACCTGTGGCTACGCCTATTCCGGCAGAGAAGGAGGCCCTAGTTGCGCCTTCGCCTTCTGCGAATGAGGAACCAGCAGAGAAGGAACCAGCAGCACCTGTGGCAGTCGACCCCAAAGCAGCTGCGCTGTGGGAAGGATGGCGAGTGTCGAACACAGACGTGGCAGAAGAGGCACCGGAGGGTTATGCACCTGCTCCCACTAGCTTGGAGATGTCTTCCTGCCTGGACGAACAAAACAACACTACTGGTGACACCGTAGCAGTGCAACCGCCGACCGCTGCGGAAGTAGCTCGCATGCCGGCGTTCAGCAAGCAATTGGAGACCGAACAGTTGGAAGTGGCAGACGCACAGTTCAAGCTGGAAAGGAGAGAGTCTGCAATGCGTGCCTCGCGGCCTTCCATTGCCCTGGTAGTGTCGCGGGAGCGCGAATCGTGGGAAGAAGACTTGTCCGTGGAGAAGCTCGAACTGATGGAGTCCCCCACCCGCGTAGTCGAGCCACGAGAGGAGTTGCTTGCGCCGCCCGGAGACTCGTCGATTGAGAGCCAGAGCGAATTGGCCTCCCAAGTGGACCTGGAAAGCCAGAGAGGAGAAGAGCCTGCTGGTACTTCTGCTCATGCTGTTGCTGCTCTTGCGGATTCGAATCCTGAAGACCAGAAAGAGATGGCAGCTTCTGCGGTGGTATCCCCTGAAAGTCATGAAGGAGCAGTGGCAGCCGATGCAGCAGGAGCAGCAGCAGCTGCTGCTGAGTCTTCTCCAGAACCACCGAAGAAAGCTAAAAAGCCGAGGAAAAGCAAGAGCCAAAAAGCCAAAGAAAAGCACTTGATCGACAAGTCCCCCGAAGCTGTGCGCGCGCGCATGTACCGCAGGATGTTTGTCAGTTTGGACGTGAACCAGGACGGCGCTTTAACCCGCGTGGAGATTGCGGCAGCGCTTGCGGCTGACCCGCGCCTTTGTGCAGTGGTGCATGAAGCGTGCGGGTTTCCCGAAGGGCCTGTGCCACCGCCATCATCTGCTGCTCCTGCTCCTGCTGCCACTGCAGCTGCCGGAAGAGAAGGAGGAGAAGGCGCAACGGAGGCAGCGGACAGCAGCAGCAGCAACGGCGAGGATAGCGCTGTCGGACAATTTGACCGGGTGTTCCAAGCCATCGATCTGGACGCTACCGGGGACATTACCTTTGAAGAGTTCGTGGAGTTCATCGTGCGGCGCAAAGCCATCATGGAAGCCATGGTCCTGCAAGGGGGGGACCCGCTGGCGGCCATTGCGGCGGCGGTGAAAGCCGACGAAAAGAAGAAGGAGCGGGACGCGATGCTAGCGGCCTTGTTTGGCGCCGTAGACCGCAACGGGGACGGCGACGTGACCCGGTCGGAGCTCATGCGCGCGCTCAACAACGAAGCCCATTTGCGGGTCATGCTCCAAAAGCTGCTGGGTTTGCCGAGCAAAGTGGGCACCAAGACGGCAAAAGAGTCGTTTGAAATGGTGTTTGCGTGCGTGGACCGCGACAACTCCCACTCGATCGTAGTGGACGAGCTCCGCACGTTCCTCGAAGACATGGACCACATGGTCGCGATGCAGGGGGACAAGTCCTTGCCCCGGGACGTGCAGGAGCTCCTGGTGTCGGCCGACAAGAACCAGGACGGGGACCTGAGCCCGATTGAAGTGATTCGCGCCCTGCACGCGCACCCCGAGCTGTTGAAAGCCCTGGAAATGCGCAAGGCCCAAGTGGCGTTTTTGGAGAGCGAAGCCAAAAAGGCTGCGCTGCTGGGCGCCGAGGCTGCTCGTAAGGCCGCAGAAAAGGCGTCGAGAAACCGCCGGTCGACGCTGACGGACGCCGAGAGAGCTGCCGGCATGACGACGCCTCTGCGCATGTCGACGCCCGTGCTGCAAGTGCCGCAAGCGTACGAGCGGCCCCTGTCGTCGACGTCGCCTCCTCGTTCGAGAGGAGGCGGCGCGTCCGGCAGCCAAGGCTTAGAAGGTGGGTTAACGAAAGGTTTTTCGGGGCGGCTTTCGCCCAGCGACAGCTTCGACGCTAGCGACGCTTTGAGCCGAGGGTCGTCTTTTGGGACCTTCAGCAGCGACGGCGACGAGGACGGCGAGAACGACGAGAACGGCGACGACATGGCCACGACCGACGCCTCCGCCTCCACTGCGGGCGAATCGACGACGTGCCACACGACCGTGTCCGACTCGGTGGATTACTTTTCCCGCGAGAGTGCTGGCCAGAGCCAAGAGGGGGGGCGCGGCGGCGGCGGTGGAGATGACGGCTTCTCCGTGGCTTCTGGCAACGTGTCCTTCAGCCCTGAGGAGCAAGATCAGGACTGGCAGCGGGGCCGCCCAGGCCGCAGCAGCGGGGATGGGCAAGGTTTAGTGTTGCCGTCACTCACCAAAGATGAGAATACTGAGACGGCAGCCACCACCTCTCCTGGTAAAACGAACAGGGGCTCAAGAGGTAGCAAAGCCGCAACGGGCGGCGGAATAGGAGGAGGCAAGCGTGGCAAAGCCGCTCGGCTGGCCGCCGAAGAAGCCGCCCGCGAGCAGGCACAACTCGATGCTGCGCGGGCAGCCGAAGAAGAAGCCCGTCTAGAAGCGCAGCGACTTTTGCCGCCCATTGAAACGCCAGAGCAGAAGAAGGCGCGCCTGTTGCGGCAAAAGGCCGAGCAGGAGCAGCAAAAGGCGGCCGCCAAGCGGCTAGCTCGCTCGGGCTACCGGTCACAGCGGCAGGATACTTTGGATGCTCGGATTGACGCCGCAATGCGCGCAACGCCCGGGGCTTTGCCTTGCTACGTGAACCCGAGTGTGGCGGCTTCTCTGTCGTCGTCGTTTGTCGCTTCAACATCATATTCGTCGTCGTCGTCGTCGTCGGCCCTGTCCCCGCCTGGGCCTCCTTTATGGCCTTACCAGGGCTCGATCGGGAGCATTGGCGGCGGTGGCGGTGGCCCAGAGCAGAACGGTTCGTTCTCGTTTGGCCAAGATAGCGCCTGGTACGGCAACAACTATGGTGGTGGCAGTCGATACGGGAGCGTGTACGGAGGTGTCCAAAACAACAACAACAGCAGTAGCAGTGAATTGGACAGCTCGTCGCTCAACTTGTCCGGGGTGCTCGGCCCCGTCGCTGCTTCTTCACTGGTCCCTTACCACCAGGTGCCGGTTGTGCAGCTCGGAGCTTGGGCGAGAGATTCCCGCGACCCGGAACTCCGCCGGGCTGCGCGCCTGGCCGCGGACGTGGCAGCGGCGTCCATGAAGCGCGGCAGTAATGGCAAAGGAAGGGGCAAAGGCGGAGGAGGCAAAGGAGGTGGTGGTGGCTCCAAGAAGTTTCGGCCAGCGCCCATGGCCGAAGCCTTGCGCCAGGCAAGAGCTGCGCGGGCGCCGGGCGGGGCAGCGGCTGCTTTAGCCGTTGAAGAAGCAGCGGCCCAGCAACGGTTCCAAAAACAGCAACAGCAGCAGCAAAGAGCTGGGCTCATGCAGCAGGCGCACATGCAGCAGTTGCGAGGACGTTCAGAGGGAAGCGCTGCCGGCGGTGATGATGGTTCGCAGCTGTTTCGGACACTGTCGTCTGATGGCAGTGAATTTGGCGCCAACACCGCTCACTTAGGTACAACGCAGCCGGTGGGTTCTTGGGGCGATGGTGGGCAGCCTTTTGACGAGGCGCGCTTCTGATGCAGTTCTATGGCCATTCTCGTCCTGAGTCTTTCTTTGCCTTTCTCATTGCCCCATTTCACCTGATTAACTTTGCTGGTGCCGTTGATCTCTCCTGGAGCAGAAGCATTGGGATTGGGTTGACTCTTACCATGAGATGTTTCTCTGTTTCCCTGTTTAGTTCGTAGGATCTGATTGGATTGTTCGTTGTTCGAGTTCGAGTTCAAAGATATTGTAACAAATACCAAATAGCGTATAGCGCGAAGGCAAAGGTAAATTCAAGTCCAGTATTACTCGAATCGATGATTGTTCTCCATCGACCATCTCGCTAGTGCTCCTCTAAGATCGAATGATTTACCGAATTGCAATTCAAGAAGGCGCACACAACAAAAGCTCATTATATGTTCTTGAAACAAACAAAAACAACAGACAACAGACAGTACAGACAACAGTCAACAGACAACAGAAAAATAGCAGCGCACACGACGAAGAAACTGCGTATTATAGCTACATGAACCCCGAGCCCGACTTTCGAGCCGGGCCAGGGGATTCCTATGATGCGGCCTAAATGGCGCCCTTCCTCCCCCTGTATGGCTACTAACACCAGTCCTCCCCTCGGGGCAGGCGCGAAAAAAAAAAGTTTCAGAGCAAAATTAAGAAATCGACTCAGTCCCGCCGACTTGTTCGGAGGAAAGGCGCCAGTTGGAGCCTTAATTGGCCTTCTGGAGCGAATTCGCTAG
>Ga0307972_1001559_pt1 | contig 12064 bp, 12 predicted proteins | sample OrgLakmetagen780_FD_201848 | JGI IMG/M metagenome (GOLD analysis project Ga0307972, IMG submission 201848) | Saline water microbial communities from Organic Lake, Antarctica - #780 | ecosystem: Environmental > Aquatic > Non-marine Saline and Alkaline > Saline | place: Antarctica: Organic Lake...
AGTCATACGAATCTCTAGGGTGGGCAAGTCTAATTGGAGAGCCTGAGGTGCTTGATTTGCGCACATTGGTTCTCTTGTTAACAAGTCGAGGGAGTGGAAAATTTGAACCGGCTGTCAAGAACATTATTCTCGGTCATTCTAAGGTATGACAACTTTCATTGCTCTTTCAAGACTCCGTCTCGAATATAATTTTTGCCAATTGTGATTTTTTCGGTTCACATGAATTAGAACTAATACTGCGACCTCCTATATTCATCCAGTTCCAGTCCTGCTTAGTTCCTTAAATCCTGTGCTCTTTCGCCTTTTTCTACTCGGCGCACTCTTTATTCATTTTATGTTCCTCGCTGCTCTCCATTTCCCCGTGATTTCAATTACCGACTTACCTCCCCCTTTTTACTGCCGGATGAATCTTCCTAGCACTAATCTGCACTTCACTACTTGCTACTTCTGTTTTCGATGCGTCATACACATCAAGACTTCCTCGATCCCTGCTCTTCACACCCTTCCTCCGTACGATTCTACTTCGCCCCGAATTCTCAGAATTTTTGGCGCAGCCACCACGTTCGCGTGGTAGTTTCGCTCAGAGGATTTATGTCTATTGACCCGCACTTCTTTTTATGAAATACTTCTCTTGGTTTTTCATAAATATGTATTTGGATTTTGATTTAAAGACAAATCTTTACTTAAATGTATAATGATAAACTGCCTACACGAAGACGTTGACCGCGCTCGAGTTGAACAACTCATTAGGACAAATACTTTGGACGACGATTCCAAGAAGCAATTGAAAGCATGTTTGAAAATGTTTGACAAGCATCACAAAGGATTCAAAGTAGAGTATGAAACGCAAGGTCTTATGATAGGGAGAAAATTCGCCAAAAAGTCGCTATCTTTACAAAATTTCAAGAGAGGGGTTCGCGAAACATAAGTACGGTAGTTCGGCATAACCACCTCCCAATACGTAAGTAGGCAAGGACATATGTTGCACCTAAGGCCCATCAAGAAGAATGGAACCCGGGTATTTGGCTATAATTGAAGGGGAATTCAAGCGAACTCTACTGGCCGCTCTGCCTTCACTGCAGGGGCAGAAGAGTATTCGACTTGTGATGATGTGGAGACTGTAGTGAGCAGGCTCAGCGGACAGCCCGCCAAAGATGCTGTCCAACACGATGGCAACCAATCCGCAAACCAAGCGAAGCCAACAGCAGAGAGTTCCGAGGATCCCTTTTGGTCACAGCTGCGAGCTCTTCAAGGCATAATTGAGGGCAGCTTTAAGGATGCTATGAACCATTTGGAAGGTATGAAAGCTGAAATGTGCGAGAGCAATGGCGGTGGAAGATCAGGTTGAGTTGGAGATGCGACTGCTGTGAGCCCATCAGTCTTGTTAGCATACCGAGCAGCTTTGGTTAAAGGCCCGGCCACGGCCCGATTCGCTTCAAAGAAGTATTGGGCATCGGTCGATCTTTGGCTCGCAAGTCTGCTCGAACTCGTTGGAACATTCAATATCGAGGTAGCTCTTTCTGTAGTTTTGCCTCGATGCATTGATATATTTTTTCGTAGCCTACTTTCTTGGCACTGGTATGCTCAAGTATTCACGACAAGAGATGGTACTATTTTAAAAGCTTTATGCCTCACTGTTTGTTTACAGGATGGTCGCATTCCACTAAACGAATCTGTGAGGCATGGAAACGTCGAGAAAACACAATCGCTTATTGTGGCTGGCATGGACGTCAACGTGAAGGACAAGAATGGTGCAACAGCTCTCGACAATGTAGAGGCCAATGATCGCGTCACCCGCGACCTCCTCGAGCACCACAATGCCACTCTTTCTATTGTCAATGAGGACCCAGGTACTCTCGTCTCTGCTGCGCTGGCACATTGTGCGATCCTTTCATCGTCAGCGGGTTCCGTACCAGCGTCGGGGCTGCATCTGCGTCCATATCAGCTTGATCCCTTCTTCTTGTGGGCCCCGCCTGCAGCACGTGTAAGGGTCTTCAAGTGGGCGCGAAATACACTCGTAGCCCAGCTCGCGGCCACCGTCCGACCCTTTTTGGACCTATCGGATGACAGTGCCGGCGACGTCTTGGAATACTTTGACATTGCAATGCCGCGTGACGATTCGCTTCTCATCGCAACGCATTGCTCGTCACCAAAGGCAATTAGGCAATTGTTGGGTGTGAGCCGTGCTAGAAGCAGCAGTCGTGGTAAGCTCGCGCCACTTACCGTAAATAATAGACACCTTTTTGAAGAGAGCTTGTGCCCTTTATGGTCACGATGCTTTATTCATGGCCCAATACTTTTCCTCGTGTGTGTAGTCAAATGACCGACTGAGCTCTTACCTGCAGCCCAGAGAGGCGACTCGTGCAAGAGTGCCTTCGCAAGGGCGCCGACATTGACATGCAATCGGGACCGGTGCGTGTAAACCTACGAGTCTGTACTTTGAATTCTCTGGGCATGTACTTACTCGTAGTTTACCACAAACCACCGCTACTAATGCCAGCACTTACTGTAGATTCGATACATGCCAAATAGTCACTTAGATACGTTCGATATATTCTGGTTTTGCTTTTATGCGCTTGAGTATGGCCACATGCGTCTTGCTTTCGGAGTACTAATTGGACAATTAGGTTGATCTGTATCGAGAGCTCTTTCGTTGAAGTATTTTATTCTAACTCTTCTCAGGGTGGTCTCATATCTTTGTCCAATATGTAAGTCAACTTCAAAACTGTGTTTGTATTACTCTCCGTGCTATATTATTCTCTCCATTGCTTTTCAAAACCTATTCAGCAAGAGGCCACCGCGCTCATTTATGCTGCGACCAACGGGCATAACTCCGTCGTAGAGCTCCTCCTAGGAGCAGGCGCAAACACTGAGGCGAAGAACGTGGTAAGTTTTCATGTCCATCGAACATCATCAGGAGACCAATAAAGAGAGTTGTATGGGGGAAACAGCACCTCGTTGTGGAGCATACCTATTTTTATTGAAGAATGCTTGGGCACAGTAAACCATACCTCAAACACGCAACAAAGTCCATGCCCTCACACTTGCTTCTCCTTGTATTCCTTGGTACATGTGGATCGAATGCACCTTAAGAGCAGCTTTTTTAAAGCTAGTGCTAAGCTGGTCTTGAGTGAAATGTGAGATTTTTCCTAATTGTTTGTCATTTCCGCGTTGTATTGGTCTGTAACACTCACAGAAGGGCTGCACGGCGCTGGCAATTGCTTTGGAGGAAGAACACTTTGACGCCGTGAAGCTCCTTGTCGATGCTGGCGCCGACTTGGAGGCTACAAACGAGGTGCGGCCTCGCGCTGTGCGACTCAATCTACATGATTCTTGCGTGTGATCATAGACCTTAGAATTGACGCGCTCACGTGTTCTACCTCTCACTGTACTGGAAGCCTTAGCTTGAAAAAATGATTAATCATCGTCATCTTTGGTTTTTATTCTTCAAATCAGGAGGGTTATCCTGCGCTCATCATTGCCGCGATTCAGAACGATTCCGAAGCCGTGAAGCTTCTCCTCGAAGCAGGCGCAAATGTTGAGATTACAAATGGGGTGAGAATCGCAGTTTGTAGTTAACTACACTTTGAATGATAATATGCACCTTTATTTTTAGTTGAGAAGAGCCAGGACTTCTCTCGCAGTATGCATAGCACTCAGCTCTCTTTCTGATTCCAAATTGTTTGCTGTCAACGGAAGGACGGGTGTTAAAACGAGCTTGTGCGCAGTGCATGCTTGATTGGCTTTGTTGAAAATTTAAAGTTGCATGTTTTGTCGTGTTTCAACAAAGCGCTTTATCGCGCGCCTTGGTGTTTTTCTTCGCTTACTTCTCTATCATGTAGAACGACGGTGAAACAGCGCTCATGGTTACGAGCTATGGCGATGAAGGCGAAGGCATCAACTCTGCAAAGCTCCTCTTGGAAGCGGGTGCTAACGTCAACGCCAAGGATAAGGTGATAATCCACTCTTGAATACTTTTATGCAAAAAGAAGTAAGAGGTCCTATTTACAACTTAATTCAAACATTCATCGAAAGACGCACACACTTTTAAAATCTTTCGATTTCCTTGATCTTTATCTTCCTGATCATGCAGCTAGCTTCCTTTGTGTTGCGAAATAACTCGAAATGCACTAGTCCTTGTGAAGCCGAATTTTCAACTAATCCCCGTCATCTCGCTAGTTCTCGATAGGCTTATTCCGCAACACTTTGCCTCCTTGTTCTCTTTCATCTTATTATCTTTTTGTACCTCACACACATGCATTTACTGCTGTCTCTCAACCTGCTTCTGCACACGTGTTCTTCTCTTCATCCTTGATTTAGATCGGCCGCACAGCATTCTTGTCCGCCGCAACCCTCGGTAAAACTGGCTTGATGAAAGTCTTGATTGAAGCAGGCGCTGACATCGCGGTCGAAAATACGGTGAGGAGGTGGCTTCTCATCGCTTTTGCTTACTATCGAGAAGCTTGCTTACAAGCGTAGGTACTTCATTCCTTTTGCTACCGTTGATGATAATACATTTGCGATTATAAAAAAGTGCCTCGGAATCGGAATATGGTTGCACTCATAGTTTGGTGTCTAAAGTATTGTATGGATTCCAACTCCTTTTTTACCAACTACTTTCCTTTTTCGTTTTTTTCCTTCTTCGTGGTGCGCATGGCGTAGTTGGGCCAAACAGCGCTCATCGGCGCTGTAGAAGACCAGGTTTTTCCTAGGTTCATGAACGCCATTCCAGTTGTAAAGCTCCTTTTGGAGTCAGGTGTCGACGTGAATGCTCAAAATAAGGTGAATTTACCTCTTTCCTAGCAAGCTCATTGTGAAGGAGTTATGGATCAAGCTTCGCCAATCTATTGCTCTTGTTGCCTTGCAGAATGGCATGACCGCCGTGATGAGTGCAGCCAAGCACGGCCGTGCCGACATTTTGAAGCTTCTCATTGACGCAGGCGCTGACGTCACGACTGCGGAAAAGGTGAGAAGAGCACGTCGTCAAGCTTAATTTTCAACGATGGATTTCGTCGCCATGTTTGATTTGATAGAACGGATGGACAGCACTCTTGTACGCTTCGACCAAAGGACCCGTCGCCACCATGGAACTCCTTTTGGCAGCAGGCGCTGACAAGGACGCCAAGAATAAGGTTTTTTTTAAGAGCTAATTTTTGAGCATGCTCAAGCAATGATTTTTGTGAGACATTTTTTGAACTTTTGGCATTCTATCGCCTTTATTACCTTGCAGAATGGCATGACCTCGATAATGATCGCTGTGACGCACGGTCGTACCGACATTGTAAAGCTTCTTACTGAAGCTGAAGCGGACATTGATGCGAAGGACAAGGTGAGAAGACACATTTTTTTTCTCAGTTCATGTTTTGCGAATGTACTAACTCTTGGGTACAAATGCTTTTATCGCCTCTGTTTTTTTTCCTCGGTAGAATTGCCGGACTGCGCTCATGTTTGCTTCAAAAGACAGGGTGAATCACGTGCATTTGATGTCTTAATACGTTTTCGCATCAGCTTTCTAATAGATGTACATTTTTTTAAATACAAGTTCTGTCATGCACATGTGTGCAGGTTCTGCCAGGATTCGGACCACCCCCAGCGACCATCATCGGCAAAACGGCCTTGGAATTGGCGCAAGAAAAAGGCCACAGCGAAGTGGTGGTTCTCCTCCAGAAATGAGCTCCATGTAATCCTGTGCTTCGCTTCTGGAAGTACGGGACTGTGCTTGTGAAAAAGTGCACGAATGACCTTCGAGTGGCTTGTGGACCCAAAGTTCTAGAGTTGTAAATGGGTTGTGTGAAATAGCGGTGTGTGCCTGTTCGGAGGTGGGAAGCACTAATTTTTCTGTCCTCTATTGGCCTCTGAAAACTAAGCTGTTTGCTTTTTACTTACGCGCAACGCACGCACATTTCTGCTCTTTCCAAAAGCTTTCTGATTTCTGTGTTATTTCCACCTAATTATTATATATAGTTGATGATTAAAAAAATTAAAACATCAAAATTGAAAAGTGCCATTATTAATAATTAAATATTAAACATAGAAATATAACACAAGATACTAAAATTGGAACTCGCTTTTCTTTTTCTGTTAGAGTCAATAATTAACGATAAAGAAAGCCAATGGGAAGACTCCTCTAATTCGACGCAACCAAAACCCTTTTTTGCCCTCGAATGGTTTATTGTTTTCAAAGGGCACTCAGCAAGACGTCAAAGGAGGCCACGGCGCAGATCCCCGGGTCTTTCCACTCGTATTTCACTGCACCACTTTCGTCGAGCAACACGCACCTGTGGGCCCCGCAAATGCACAGTGTAAACGGAATGAGGCAAAAACAAAAGCATTAGCTACCGATGAGCATGGTGATATTGTACACTTAGCACCCGCTATTCACCACTAGCCCCTCACCCTTCCCCCCACAAAAGTAGAAACACACATTAGGGTGCAACGCACGAGAGTGAGCGTCCTTTTCAACAATGCCTTCATATATCTCACCCGCCCAGCTGCGTGAGGACCGAAGGATAAGCCTTCACGTCTGGCCCCAGCTCTTTCCAGTTCGCGATCGACATGCCCACCATGTTTTGCAGCCGCAGCGTCGCGAGCTCAAGCGGCCGCCGCCCCCAGCCTCCCACCAGTGGGAGCTCGTCAAATTTGTTCACGGGTGGGGCCCCGTCATCGGAAAATTCCAGCGCGTTATCTGGGAACCTTCCCTGTAATTGCCCCACGGTGAGGGCGTCTTCAATCCACCTAGACAGCATAGTAGTTAGTTTGCGGTAGGAAGTAAATGACATGAGTGTCATGCAATGATGAAAAAAAATAAATATCAACTACTTATAAAAAGTATAGAGCAATCCAAGCAAAGTGAGACATTCTTCTGGTTAAATGAGGCCTCGAATACCCATGCACGCCGCCGGGGTTGCCAAGGTAGCCCGCAATCACAAAAGGCAACGTGAAGGGAGCGCCGAGGCCGAAGAGCATGGCGAAAAGCTTCACATACGGGCTCAGGCTAGCGTCGTCGGGGCGGAAGCCGCGCGCCACTCCAAACTGCAAGCCAGCGGCTCCCGAGGGGTCGCTCAACAGCTCTACGTTCGGCGGCAAGTCCAGGTACTGGGCGAATGCTTCGCAGGCGGCTGGCTCCGCATTCAAAATCAGTTTGACTTGCTTCACACCTTTCGCCTCCAATTCAGGCATGTAATAGCGCAGCCGCTGCCCATACCTGCGATAGTAAACATTTGAAATCGACGAATGTAAATCAAACAAGTTTTAGATTTCTTTTAGACGACGGGCACATCTCTGAAAGTCTAGTTGTGATCTACTCATCATAACTCACTCGATGGCATTAAAGTCAGCGGCGTAAGTGCCGAACACTGTAAGTGTAGTCTCCTGACTGTCCGCCAGTTTATAACCCGCTTAATTAATCCTCTTAGGCTCCTTTATGCAACAGAGCAATCCCAAGGTCCTATTGCCACAGCTGTAACATCTGTTGGTGTCGCTGCATTGCTTCTGCATGCGGCGTGTAGGAATGTTGGCGAGACAAAGCTTCGTTTAAGTGACGTGAAACAAATATAGAGGACGTAAGGGTGGTAACTGATGGTTTGGATTTCCATTATCAACAATACGTTACGTGTGTACTTATTAGTATTTATCCTTGTCGATTAGATTAGATTGTACTCCCCCCAGTGCAAAGAAAGACGAGGGCGAAATGACATTCTTTGAGAGATGAATTAATTCATACGCGTGATGTGTGCAGTATTCGCGCGCTTCAGAAGGCTCTATCTGATGTCTTTCCTCCGAACAAGTCGATGGAGTTTCAATGCCCACAGTGTGCCACATCGCTGAATGTGATTAGCGTATACATAACTGTGCTATCGCGTGGCATTAATTCAAAAGGCAGGTACAGTTCCCTACCTCGAGTGCTGCGCTACGCACTACCTTGTAAATATACTGCATTAGTAGAATCCACCACACTAAAACGACGGGGCAGGATATACTGTACATCTCAGTGTGTTTACCAAGAAGAGTTATAACGCACCCCAGACGACCTTAAATCCATTTAGCGCTATTTAAAATCTGTGAAGGAGAGGGTTGGGAGGCACAAATATAACTATTTCAATTTAGCGCAAAATAAGAACTTGAATTAAAGCCACTTTATTAGCACCAAAAATGACGTAAAATTTAGGCCACAATCTGTAATTAGCACTAAAATGAGCGTCAAAATTTAAGCAACTTAAGTACCTAGTAGCGCTATATATAATGCTAAATCTGACGTCAAATTCAAACCCCCGGGCTTTTTTGGATCGGCTGTGTCCTGGTGGTGGGATTAATTGCCAATTTAGTGGCGTTTTTTTAATTTGATGAAATCATTGCCCCTATGGTCGAAATAAATTAAAAATAATCAAGATAGTCGTTGAATTTACGATTAGTCGTACCAATCGAGTTTATAACCTTATTAGGACCAACTGCCCGCTGAAGCGTCTGGAGAGAGCCACACTAGAATGAATCCTAAATCAAGCCGCTTTATATTTGTATATATTCTCTGCCTGTAAGTTAGTAAGTTACAACCCCCCTCCTTTTACGTCGTTCTTTGTACTGAAAGCGGCTAGGGGGGGGTACATTGATTAAAATAACTAGTTTGTATCTCTCACGATTGCCTTGATTGCACTACATATCGGAACCAACGACTTATTTGACTATTTCTCAATTAAATCGACCACTTTAGATTAAAAGAAAGAAAAGAAACCTTCTCGATTGTTTTCGATTCAATACGTTCCTCTTAAGCTTTTACTGGGGTCACTTGAAACTAACCATTGATTGTCAATTTTCACCAAGAATTGTCACCGCCCGGCCGTGTAAAGAAAATTTCAACGATCCCTTTGTTGTTACTATTGTGCAAGCACAAGTTAGAAATGGCATTGCTTATAATTCTCATGCCGAATTTAAAAGAGCTCAGCCTCCAGTGTACCCAAGAAAAGTGGAAATCCCTAATGCACGTAAAATCTATGCTACCGTGGTACAATTTGGACACTGGGTTTTATCCTTTGTATTAAATGGGATTTCGTTCGTGGTTCGTTCGTTGGTGTCCGCTCTTTCATTTTGTACTGTACTTATGTACAGTTCTGTTGTACATGTGCTGTAGATAAGAAAAGAATAAGCGGGCCACGGGCACAAAAAGGGTCACGCGCCACGGGCACTACACGGGGCACTCAACCACAGGCACCTCAAGGCCGCGAACAAGAGGTTACGGTGCTCCACACCAAACTTACTGCACCTGATCTGCGCATCGCGCGGGCACCCGAACTCGTAATTCTAAATACAATGCACAAGCCAAAGGAATACACCCGTTTTTCGTAATCAAAGGTGAATACGGCAAATTTTGACGATGCGGTTTATCGTAATACCCAGCCAATTGCAAATATCCCACTAAAAATTGTAGTGCTACACACGAATTTTTATAGCAGCTCGCTTGTCTAGGATTCATGTTAAAAGCGCCGTTCTCAGTCAAGGCACATTCAAGATTCCTTCCTGCTTAACCATAAGTAGGTCTAAACTATGAACATCAGCGGGGATGCAATCGCACAGAGGAAGAAAGCAACCGGCAAATACCCACTTTTCGCCACTGCCATCACCACCACTGCAAAGGCAACTCCCAAAACGGTGCGTGCTTGAGTTTGCGATAAGCGCTCCGCTTTGCTGCTCACGAATGTTCTAGTTTCCGCAAGGTGCGGGTCACGCGATCGCTCGTGCAGTCTAGCCTCCTTGAACGATGTGTGATCTGGTGCCCAGCCAGAGGCCTCAACCACTTCACGAGCCCATGCCCACAGCAATGCCAGCACACCCGGGAGCGCTTGTCCTTGAGTGTGAGCTTTCTCTTGAGTGGTGAAATCACTGGAGTCTTGTTCTATGCCTCTAGCCTTGCATTCTTTGCTGCTGCTCCTGTTTCTCGTGTATTGGTCTTGGCCAACCTGATTTCCTTGAACAGTTTCGCTCCTTGCAGAAGGCCGCCGTAGCCGCAGGGTTTTCTCATTTGATTGGTTTTCACTCAAGAGATTTGACGGAGCTTCTCGATCCATTCTTGAAGTACGCTTTGCCTCTGATGAGATATTCTTTTCGCGCTCAACACAATTCAAGTCAGCCCTAGCGGCTCTGTCGCTTTGTGGGCTTCGCTGCCTGCTTGTGTCATCTACAATATGCTTCATCAATAGAAATCAGCACATCGAGCCCATTAGCATAATTACCACCACACTAGACTGCCAAGCATGTATTGATATATAGTTGGAGGCTTTATCATTCAATTCAATCTTATCCACGGTCCTACTTGAAAGTTTATTGAACTACTTGATTTAAACTGTGAAAAGCCTAAACGCTGACCTCGGAATACTACCTTAGAAGGACTTGACTTCGAAAGTCACACCGGCCAACCCCAGAGAATAAAAATGCAACGAGCTGCGACGCAGCGTTCGTCGTAGTTGTAGATCTACCACGACTATGCCCTAGAGTCTGTAAGCTTAACTGTCGTTCTAAACGCACCACATTTTTTTCACGTTTTCACCGACCACATTTTTTTAGTTGTGGCGGGATTTGATTGGTGCAAGAAATTGCGCAGCATGGTAAAATCCCAAACAATCGTCGAAGTCGTAGGAGGTAAAGAGAGCTGAGCAAGGAGCTGAAGGAGGTACGCTTCGAGCTCGCATCCAGCAGGTGCGATGCAGGGACTACATGCGTTAAGGGCTAGTGGTACACAAGAGATATGCGTTATATTACCTTGAGCACTTTAACTTTTTAGGAGGTCGCTTAACCAATGACGCCTTCATGTATGCAGGAAAGCATCTCGTATGGTTATGCTACTTGCGCTAAAATGATATACTCAATGCATTTTGAATGCGTATTCAAATCGATGGATCATCCAGTGTAGCACCTATGATCTTATATGTTTATTGATAGGCTGTTCATATGGCTAAAGCCGCATTCGACGCTGGCGATTTCACGCTGTGCCTGGAATTAGCGGAGAAAGAGGGAAATAGCGATCCATCGCCCGAGATCGAGCGTGTCATAGGCCTGTCGTATCTTCGCTTGGGTCGTTTGGAAGAAGCGGTGTCACGCCTCAACGCTTACTTGGCTACCGAAGCAGCAGCGGCTAGTGCCGATCTTGAAGTTGTGAAGGACGAACGCAACCATGCGGCGGAGCAATTGTGCCTCTTGAAAGCTGACGCTGCAAACGAGGTAGGACGGTGGCTTGATGCAACAAGAGAAGAGGCAATGCGAAAAGGGTAAACATGTGAGATCGAGAGGCACTTTTAAGTCTATTTGAAGGATGGTGCGCGAGCGCATCCTTGCTAGGGGTTGTGTCCTAGATTTGTGGCTCTACTTAACAAAAGAAATGGATCGCGATCTAATCTGGCTGTAACCCTCCACTTGCTCATCTAGCCACACTTACCTAGTTAATTAACCACGCATCCCCATAGTTACATACTCACTCGTCTACACACACACACATACATCCAGTTGTTTCGGGCGGGCGAAGCGAGTGCTGCAATCGCGGCCTATTCCGCCATCGTCCTCTCCGACTGCCCTCCCCACGCGGCCTTCGCCATTCACAACAACCGCGGGGCGCTGCTTCTGCAAGCGGGGCGGGCCTCGGAAGCACTCGAAGACTTCAATGCCGCGCTTGTCTTTACCCCAAACTCCTTGGATGCCTTGCACAACGCCGCCTCCACTCTACGGGCCCTCGGGCGAGGCGGAGAAGCTTTGGCGCAGTTTCAGAAATGCCTGGAGGTGGAGCCGCAGTTTTACTTGGCGCTGTGTGGCGTGGCCGAGTGCTACTCCATGCTGAGCCGCTTTGACGAAGCAGTGGCGGCGGCGACCGTGGCCGTCGACAGTGACCGTGGGCAAGCGCGGGCGTTTGTGAACCGTGGGTTTGCGAAACTGAAAGGCGGCCAACAGCTAAAGCAACAAGGGAATGCACCAACAACAGCTGCTGAGGCGACGCCGCCTTCTTCGTCTTCATTATCGTCCGCAGAGGCAGTGGCGGACCTCGAAATGGCGCAATCCTTAGGGGACTCCTCCGCGGAAACCGACC
>Ga0307972_1001562_pt1 | contig 12059 bp, 8 predicted proteins | sample OrgLakmetagen780_FD_201848 | JGI IMG/M metagenome (GOLD analysis project Ga0307972, IMG submission 201848) | Saline water microbial communities from Organic Lake, Antarctica - #780 | ecosystem: Environmental > Aquatic > Non-marine Saline and Alkaline > Saline | place: Antarctica: Organic Lake...
CCGCCGACTTGTTCGGAGGAAAGGCGCTAGTTGGAGCCTTAATTGGCCTTCTGGAGCGAATTCGCTAGCGCATTTGCAGCTCAAGTGCATTCTTTATGTGCCTCTGTGACTGCTGTGTACTTGTCTTTCTTTGTTTTTGGGAGAGTATTAACTAGACTAGACTAGACCCTCGATATTGCCAAACTATCGGGTCACAGTGGTAGGGCCGTATGAGCTCGGTTAGGGGGAATCCCGCCTCGATTTACGTATGCTATGGCCAATTAAGGTGATATTTCAGAAGTGACCCCCCTTTAGCTGCCAGTTGGTCAGTTCTTTAATCCTTAGGGTTCGTAAAATTCTCCAAAGAAAACATTGAAGTATGCGACTGAAATACTTAAATAGCAGTCCCCTTGTATGGAGGTGCACTTCGCGTGGCAGTAGATTTTACATGATACTCCTTTAATCCTCTTATGGCGGCGAATTCTCCGCGATTCTCCGTTACTGAGCCCGGTGCTATCGGCGTTATCACGCTTTTTGTAGCTGCTACGTGGTGTGGCGAGGTCACTTTTGGCCGCGGCTCATGGCATTCTGGATCATTGCTACTAGCACTCGGGGTTGTCGCGGCACCGTGTGGCAGTGGTGTTGCACAACCGCACCAAATAGATGGCCAGTGCGATGATAGGCGCACAGGCAGTGATGTTGGTTTGACGGCTTCCAGTTGTGCATTCGCGCGTGCGTAGACGGCCTGCGCCCAAGCTAGACGAGCAGCTTTTGCCTCAGCTTTAGCAAAGTGCGCCGCGCCCCGCTCTGCTTCAAGCTTCACTTCAAAGGCTTCAAGATCCGCCATGCGCCGCACTCGAAAGCCGTCGGGAGCGTCGGGCGAAGACTCTTGCGGCATGAACCGTTTGCTTTCTGTTGTGCCGGTGGTCACGACGTCACGGAGTGGATCAGGAATTTCGGGTAAGTCGTCAATGGAATAACTGGCTATCTTGCCTTGCCTAGGCGACTCCACTGGTTGTTGAAAGAGTACGGCACTACTTTTACGTTCGTTCAGCCGAGCAGCAAGAAACCCGTCGCTCCTGTCAACTGTGCTTGGTGTGGGTAAATCAGAGACATGGACTTCTGCATTGGGTTCATCCAGGGGCTGCTGGGCTGAAGATGCAGAGAACGTCTCACTGATACTAGCTGCAGCCTCAGACGAAAATAAAGGGCTAGCATCATTAATGCTACGCTCATGCCAAATTTCAAACTTCCATAAGTATTCACCGCTGTCTAAAGTTTTGGCCATGGTTAGCACTAACGGCTGCTCACCCAATATGGGACCCAGTTCAATTTGCTTCATCACAAAATCTAACGAGAAATTATCCGGCCTGAAAAAGGAGTCGAAGTAATCGAAGGTGTACACCACGCCAGGCTCATACCTAAGATGAATATCAAGCAGAGAATGGCTCAATGGTTTTTGTTCATTTCATACAAAGTAATTTGTTGCTTTTGACGGTTAAACTTTTGTGCTTTGGAGACTCACCATTGGTCAGCCAGCGCTGTGGGTGCGCCAAAGATGTGCTCGCGTGCCCTATGCGTTTGTGCATCGGTAAAAGAGCGCCCACGCCGCCGGGATCGATCCCGCTGAGCGGCCTCTTTCGCAACGGCACCTTTCGCAGAGGCATCGGTGAGCTGCTCGACGTGGTAAGAAAGATCTTCCTCGATGCGGAGCGAAGCTATAGGCGGTGGTTCAGCTGCCTTTTCTGATAGGTGCGCAGGTGGATCAGCCCGCACGATTTTTGAAACTAGAATCAAGGGAGAGAGAAAGTATGGCAGTGGGCCGAAAAGGTCTGCGAGATGATTCGCCGGTAAACGTGCCTTCAGTGCTTGGAACGCCCAGCGCACGAGCGGCTTTGCAGGCACCCGGGCAAGTGGCTGCGCAAACTCCTGGCCCGAGTACACTTGATCGAAGCGAAGCCGCTGTTTAAATACACCTTGCACGCACACTTGCAGTTTGCGCTTTTTACCTGAGAAGTAGTCGTTCTGAGTTGAAGAACTTGGTATGTCGGCCACTCGCACGATTGCGGCACCCTTAAATAGTGCAGTTTCGAATGTGATTGGCGCTGATGAATTGTTGAGAGGAAGAGCAGCAGTAGGGTATTCTACACCAGTCAACGTTGCATCAATCTCTGGAGCCAATCTTACGAGCAGCCCGTCGGACCATGGTTTCGGCGGAAGCCTGGCGTGCTGTTGTGGGAGTGGTACAGATTTTACTGCGCTTGAAGACACATCAGAGGCTTTGGCTGGTGCCATCGCAGAAGTTAAGAGCTTCTTGAAAATATTTGATGTTCATTCATCCTGATTCTAGTTTTAGGTGTTGATTCATCTATCGTGAACACGCACGTCTCATTGAGAATGAAACGGTGTTTATGGCGCGATCAAAGCATGAAACACTTCGTGCATGACCACCCTAGCTTCAAAAGTTATGGCCCTTGTGCAACACAACTCCACTCCATTGCGAGTCTTGTCTTTTGAGTATGAGCTGGTTCTGATACGATGCCGGGCCATGCAATAGTCTCTAGCTAGTAGACGTCTGAGAAGCACGTCTGTCGGAAAGGTGCACTTGAAAACGTATTGCGGCGCCAATCACGAATTCGCCGTTGCCAAAAAAAAGCAACCGTCCGATATTGGGAAATACGTAATTCTCAACCTGAAATACGGCCCAAGCCAAACCTACAGTGACCTGAAACTATCGGATCAGCCAATCAGGTGAGCTCACGAGCTCGCGCCTCGAGGAAAAAAATGGCGGCATCTGGGCTGCTTTTGATTCGCTTGGCCGTAGCCCTCGACTCGGCAAGCGGCGTGACTGCTTTGAGCACACCAAGTGCAGTTGATGGCGATGCTTGGATGGGCGCTGACCGGCGCTTGACGCAGCTGAACGTGACAGCCACGGAGGTTGATTTCCCTCCGATGTTCACGTGAGTTTGCGAGACTTGCCCTATGGAAAGCATTTGGCGCTCTATTGTCTCAAACTTTATTGTCTTCATCCCGAATGCCAGGCTAAGGTTTTTAGAACTCTACTGGTTCGCTGTCGCCGGACCATTGTGCGTGCTCATATGCGCCTGCGCGGCCTACTGGCGCTGCCGTTTTCTTGATTTGAGTGCCAAGCTGACGACCGACGCCACAGAGCTAGTGCTGGTCAGCGACTACAAAGCAGCGACGAGCTCGGCTGGGCATGGCGCTGTAGTTCTGCCCGCCTCTATGTGCGTTACTACTAAGCTCTGCACTTTTTATGTCTCCTCTACGCACTGGCGTAAGCACTTCCTCTTCACCTGTTCCTCTTGTTTAGCTCAACTCTTGCCCGCGGTAAATGGTATTTGTTGGCTTCATTTCTATGAACCCAACCCTGGCAAAGAAACGCTTCTAAAGGTATACTGTTCATTGGTTTCTAGGATGGAAATGGCGACAAACCGCAGCGCAACGGAGATGCAACTGGCAGCGGCGCGGGCAGAAGTCGTTCCATTGGGGCCTGTGGATGCCAAGCGAGAAGCCAACGCCACCACGCAACTCTTGGCGCTGATTGGCGACGCTTTGCGCAGCCGCCACGTGTCGTCGGCCCAGCTGTTCCACATTGCGGCGGTGGAGTTTCAGCCGACGGCGGGGCAGCGGTCGTGGACGAAGCCCGCCGGGGTGGCCCCCTGGGAGCTGGTGCGCGCGCTCGGAGGGTGCGGAGTGGCGCTGAAGCCCAGGGAAGCGCAAATGCTCATGGCGGCGCTGGGAATTGGCACGAGTGCCAACAGCAACCACCGCGCTCTGTCGAGCGACAAGCAGCGCGTGCAGCTTTCCACCTTTGAAAACGTCCTCCGCGATGCAGAGTTGAGCATGGGGCAGCCCCAAGATTTGAAGCCCTTAGCGTCACCAGTGGTGCAGGACCAACATCATGCAGCGCTCGACGACGTGTACCTCAAAGTAAGTATAGCGTGTTCTTCATGAAAGAAACAGGGAAGTTATACGTTTCCTGCTGCGACTATTCTGAACCGAATGGGTGACAGTATTACTTTCCTTGACCTTTTTTTTTTTTTCGTTTTCGTTTTCCTTCCGCGTGTGCGGCCTGTGCCCTAATTCTACGTGTGCTCAGTTGGTGCATGGGCTTGGCACTCTGGACTTAACAGCAGCAAGGAGGTTGCTGGACCCGGCCGACCGAGGCTTCTTCAGTTTGAGCACTTTGAAACAGGTGCTGCGGAGCTACCGAGTGCCCATTTCCGCCCACGACCTAGAGCTTCTGGAGACAACCATCGCGAGGCCTTCTCCACCTCAATCGTCAGGTGCGCCGCAAAGCTCAGGTCAAAGGACGAAGAAGCACCTCGATTCGCGCGCGCTGGGCGCTGGCCTGGGAGCCGCTTCCCAACGCCTCGAGCAAAAACTGTTGGCCTATCTTTGCTGCCGAGCCACAGCCCCTTCGCCGACTTATTCCTCACATCCTTCAAGCGACGAAGATAACGCTCCTGCTTCTCCCCTTCCCCCACCTCCTCAACCTCCTCAGTGTGCCCGAAGCACCTACGAAGGTTTGGCGATGCCTTTTGTTGACGCTGTCTTACCGCCCGAGCGTCTCAATGGAGGCCCGGCCCTCACTTACAACGCGCTGCTCCGGTGCTGCACCGCCTACCTCACTCCAATGAGCAACAGCAGTGGCAGCAGCAGTAGTCAAAGCAACGGAGCTATTTTAGCGTCTTTTGGGCTGTGTTCCCCCAGAAACGCTGCGGATTTGTTGTCATCAACGTTGGACCCGGAAGCGACAGGCTTGGTCGCTGCTTCGGACTTCGTCAGCGCGTGCTTGACTGCGTGGGCGTCGTACAGTGTAAACCGCGGCTTCAAGTACTTGTGCCACTCTTCCGCTGCGGTTGGCAAATTGCCCGGGGCTCAGGTGGCGAATTTGCTCTTGGAGCCAGGCGCCACCACAGCAACAACAGGGGCTGCAACAGCGAAAAGCAGCAGCGCTCCTGGAAGCGGCCCCAAGAGCAGCGAGCGCGACCTTCGGCGTGGCTTGCAGCGCCAGTTTGGGAGCAGCAGCTCGTCGTCATCGTCGTCGTCAACCACGTGGGATCCGTACGTGGAAGCTTTAGTGTGTGGCGTGCGTCTAGCAGATGCCGCAGGCCGAGACTCAAGCGGGCAAGAGCAACATCCTCAGGCACCTACCAATAGTGCTGACAATGCTACTGCAGTCGCTCATTCGATGCCGCTGCCACCACCGCCGTTGCCAGTGCGTGCACCTTCGCTGGGTGCTTGCCTGGACGCGATGACGAGCCTTACCCTGCAGGGCCTCTACGAAAGTGTGCACACGGCGCTAGCTGCGGAAGGTTTGACTTTGGGTGAGCTTTTGGCCTCCTTAGCTGCACACAATTCTGGAAAGCCGTTGCCTGTGCCGGCACACGGCTGGAGTGGGCTCAACAAAGGGGGTGCAGGCAACAGCAGCAGCAGCAGCAGCAGCAGCAACCATAGTGGTTCAAGTGCAGCGAAAGCAGCCGAGGCCACAGCAACAGCCGCCGCGCAAGCTTTGGCGGAGGAAGCAGGGTGGGTGCGGCACGAGCAATTGACCGAAGCGTTGGCCCAGTACATGTGCCCTTTGAGCTCCGACGAAGTGGTCACGCTGCTGGCCCGTCTCGACCCACGGCACAGCGGAGCCTTTCCCGTGGCTACGGCTCTCAAGGACTCCCGGGATCTGGCGGCTCTGGACGAAGTCTTGACGGCGTTGAGCGACGGGCTTGGACCGTCGGGCGGCGCGCAACTCTTTCTTGCTTCGAGTAAGAACGTCACTGGTTCTGGCAGTGGAGAAGCAGTTGGAGGAACACCAGGCCCACTTGGTGGAGTTGTGAGCATGACTGGCCTGGTAGCGCTCGTAGCGCGATCCACGGGTGGTGAAGTGCAACTCACGGCGGCGGACCTTGCTTGCCTTGCACCACAGCTGGACCCGGCCCAGACCGGTGGGTGCACCCTCGACTGGCTTTGCGTGCTCGTAGCGTGCCACCGCGCCCGTCGAGCCGAGCGCGCCTGGCGAAGGCTCCTGTCCCCCGCGTTCAATCCCCAAGCGAGACTCTTGCCCCATGGAGCTGCCCTAGTAGCGGAAGTGCGGAATCGCGCGCGTGCCGCGAACCCCAACGGTACAGCGCACACCAGCGGCAGCTTCAGCTATGATGCGGTAGTTGCAGGTTTAGAGGGTGTCGGCCTATCCCTTGGCGCGTCTGCTGATTCTAGTTCATCGGCGGCAGCACTGGCAGCTTCGTCGTCTTCATCATCGTCGCCAGCGCTCGAGCTATCAACCAGTGTGTCTGCGGCAGCCAGCGGCGCAACTCTCTTAGGAGGTTTACTCGCTGAGCTTGATCCAAGAGGGGTCGGCGTTGTGAATGCGTCGCGCCTTGAAGTTGGAATTGACCACTGGCGAGAGCACGAAGCGCATCGGGTCGCTGCTCGTCGTTCCATCGCTACTCATCTCAGCCGCAACAATGCGCGCAGCCCTGGCAGCAATAACACCACCACCACCACCAGCAGCAGCACGGGCAACTTAGACGACTTCTTGCTTGCGTTGCACACCTACGACCAGCGGTGGACGCTCGAGTTAGTGGCTCTCGCGGCCAAATCCCAAGGTCTGAAAGCGGGGGAAGCCACCTACGCTGCTGACTTGCGTGATCTAGTGGCGGCCAACAAAACCGCGGCTCAGGTGGTTGCTAGTTTACGGCGCGACCAGGCACGCTTGCAGAGCGCTCCTAGTACTGGCAGGTCGGGTGACGCTGCTGCTGCGGCAGCGTCTGCAGCCGATGCACCTCCGACCGCAGTGCAGCTGGCGCGCGGCGCCATTGTCACTCGTCACCTCCAGGGGAGGCCCTTGCGGAGCTTGTTGCTGCGCTTGTTGGCTTGCGAGCATGACCTGGCGTCGGTGTACCTCGAAGCGCGCGGGTTTCGAGTACAGGGGAGTGCGCTCCCTCAGGAGGCCACCGTGCGCCGGGAAGCTCTTCGCGACGCCGTGCACCGAACGGTGGCGAGCATGCAGCAACTCACCGCCATCGAGAGCGATTATGTCAACGGCGACAAAAACTACCACACCACGTCTATGATTGTTACAACCCCCGACCAGCCTACTTCTAGCAGCATTTTCAGCAGTAATGCGCAGGCCAACCCCCTGGCTTCCTCTGAACTCAACGACGGCCAGCAACCACACGAAGCAACGGCACCCAATGAGACTGCCCTGTCCATGGAAGCTGCTCGCACTGCGCACGCAGGGTGGCGCCGAGTGGCTGCGCAACGGCTGTGGCTGGAGCTTGCCCGAGACATGAGAAAGCGTGAGCTGCGGCCGGAAGCCCTTCTCCAACGGCTCGCTTCTGCCACGACATCCCAAGTTGAAGTTGGCAGCAACGATGCCGATGGTGATGATGTCATGGCGAGCTGGGAGTTTCATGACGCGATGCGGGCGCTCGGCTTGCCCGCCAGCACGGAAAATACCGACTTGATGGTGGCTAGCGTAGAGCAAGACGAGCTAACGGAATTGGTCAACAGCTCTTCAAGCGAGCCCCAGGAAGACTTGGGCAGTACCAGCGCTGGCTTTACTTACCGGGTCCGTCGAAGTGCGCTCGCGAAGCGGTTGCTGGACTCTTATCGCGACAGCGACCCAAGCACGTCGGCCACAGTGAAAGTGGCTCAGCAAGTGCTGGACGAGGTTTCGACGGCGGCCTCACGCACAATGTCCGACGCTAGTGCTTGGATGCACCGCGTGTTTGGGGACCCTCCGCCTACTTACGAAGCCCGTGCTGAAGCTGCCGCATTGGCGTGGGAGAAAGACGAGCCGCATTTGGCTTCGCTCTACCGCAGCACTGCGTTGCTTGAAGTGGCTGATGACAATTCTGCTGACACATTACAACAACCGCAAGCTCACCCGACTCGCCGAAGCAGCAACAGCGGTGCGAATGCTGGGAGCAGCAGTGTTGGTGGAGATGGGTTGGAAGTGGACAAGTTTACCGCCAAAAACCTCAAGTCTGGGACCCCTGTGCTTGCTTACCATGCTGCCACGGGAGAATGGTGCCGCGCTGAAGTGGTTCAAGACTTCGGCGATGGTTTTTGCAGCGTGCAGTACTCGAGGTCGTGGCTAGGGGCTGAGCCTCGCAAGCCCAAGACCGAGTTAACGAGCTTGCGCCGCGGTCAAGAAACTTTGGACTTATGGCTGCGTGTGAGCCGTGCCTTGCATTACAACAATGACAACAACAAAAGTGGCAACCGTCGTGGAAGCAAAAAAGGCCGCAGCGACAACAGCAAGAGTGCTGACAGTACCAGTGGTTTACTGCGCGCAGCCGATGCTGGCGGCAACGTAAGCCACGCAGGCCTCTTGGCGTGGCTGAGCTCAAGTGCTGGCATGGGCACCCTCGACCCAACGGACCAGGCGATGCTGCTCGCGGAAGTGGATCCCACGCACACGGGCATCGTCGCCGCCGAGCACTTTGACCGAATGCTGGCGAAGCGGCGGGCGAAGTTAGAAGCCAGTGGGGTTGACGCGTACGGTCCAGCGGGGCCGCTCCAAGAAGAGAAGGCTTCTACTGAGCGCAGTAACGGTAAAGGGTATGACGACGAAAACGATGAAGCGGATCAGTTGGAAAAAGGCGAAGAATTCAAGCAAGAAAAGCAAAGCAAGCGTGGCAAAAAGAGCGCTACGAAATTGCCAGCCGAGTACGACGACGACGACGATTTTGTCACCAATTCTTCTGCTTCTACTATGCTCGCGGCCGAAGGTGGAGGCGGACTCGACGCAGCGGCGGACGAGGCCCGCTTAGAGCAGCTGGAAGCGATGATGCTGTCCATGGCCCAGTGGGAGCAGTCGCTCGCGCTCGCGCTCGCGGAGTCGACGCAAGAGGCCGCGGGGCTCGACGCAGAGATGTACCGCCTGCGCCACTTGCACCCTGAGCTGGGTCAGGCGAGGCCCAATTTTTAGAACATGTATGAGCCTCGTCTTGGAACAATTGAATGCAGGAGAAGGGGGGTCGTGATGGGGAAAAGAGGCCAAAGGAAGGAACCAGCCAAGTACTATGGTTGATTTGACTGATTTGCTCTCTAAATCCGAACTCATCAATATTTCGAAAATGTTTGTTTGTGTTTATATCCCAGAACATCGAATATTTCAATAAAATTTCGTCTTAATTTTATCCTGTCTTCGTGTGGTTTATTTTGTATCTCCTCTTTCTTTTTCGGAAGTTGGTGCCAAATTGAAATTGATACGAATATTTCCAAGGGGCAAAAGAGCTCATTCGGTTATTCGGCACAGGCCACCGAGTTGGCAGTTACACCGAATTGTACGTTGCACCAAGTTGAACTACACCAAGGGCCGTAATTAGATGGAGGCTAATAGGGTACATACACAACTATCTAGATAAATTACAGTGTGCAGTGTACTAAAAAAAATTGTGCTTCGTGATGTGCTCAGTAAAATAGCTACACAGCAGTGCTTCATATCAATTGCTGTTCGTGGCTTACTACTTTACTTCAGTACTTGATAGCCGAAGGATGACAGACCGAGAGAGTGAGCTTCTTGCTTCTTGCTTGGATAGAGAGAACAGTACAGATATCTGTAGTACAGAGATACGCAGACCAATTTTCACCAGAATAGTAATCAACAATGACGAACGCACTAAACACTCTTTGACTCTTTCTGCTATTAGCGCTCGAATGGGATTTACATCATGTCGTTTATATATTCATGCCTAGTAGATTGAGATATCTAGCCTCGTGATTATCATTCTCTGCCCTCAGTCGCTCCAGACCTTGATTTGTGGCTACTCCACTGCTTCACTACTTTCGTGGGTCAATGACGTTAACTGGAGGTTTGCTGAGGCAAACAGCCGCGCTGAGACGTTCCTTCCAGGTGCGACCTGCATTGTCAGGAATCCGCATGTTGAGCGATTCAACAAATTGGAAGAATACTTCACCGGACCCTGAAGAAATACTTCTAGCTTCTCGACTGTCATACCTAGTTTATTGGGCTGGGTTAAGGCCTCAGGCCGGGCTAACAATGAGACGACTTCGAGAACTCGCCGATTGCGATCCGGATGACCACATGGAAATTCTACAGCCAGCTCCGATGCCTTTGGCGCTGAAGCTTGTTGGCTTTTCGAGCAACCCAGGTCCGAAGTCACACTATGAAGTGCATCGCCTCATTCGTGGGGTGGTACCTGGCTTTGACTTAGACGCAGTTTTCGTTTGCTGGGACCCATCGATCAATGCTGCACTCATCCATGAGCCTTTACGGAACCGGTGCACTCTAGTTCTTCGAGGGACTGCGGATCTAAAAGACCTTGCGGCCGACGTGAATGCTTACCCGTGGGCTCTCGAGTGGAGCCCTGCTGCCCTATCTGCTGGAGGTTTACCGGGTGGTCGAGTCCACCTCGGATTTCACCAGCGGCTTCACCGGTCTCGTATTACCACTCAGCTTCTTAGAATAGCCCCAGGCGAATGCCGCATTGTTGGGCACTCCATGGGCGGGGCAATCGGTGTACTTCTTGCTGCAGAATTGGTGCATCACCCAAGTGTGCCTACACCGAAGTGTACGGTCATAACGTTTGGTTGCCCACGCGTTGGCAATAAAGCTTTTTCACGGGGCTTCAACGAATTACCCAGCGTTCGCCACTGGCGCATTCAAAACGGAATGGACCCAATCACACGGGTCCCTCCAGCTGGCTATGACCCACTCGATTTCCGGCATACAGGACATCATATTTGGTTAACGCTCGGTACTAGTATCCCGTCGAAGGCAACTTTTGAAATGGACACTCGGAAAGAAATTGGCGTTTCTAGCCATACAAAGACCTCAAAAAGAGCGTTGGACTTTACATTGAGCAAAACTTCCATAGAATCAATTCCTTGGGCGACTGAATCATTTGCAGAAGATGCTTCAGCTTCTCCTTCACCCTTGTCACCTATTGCGTCGCGTGTAAGAGCTGTTTCTGCGCTGCAGGCTGCGCGTGGAAGCGAGGGAGTGCCCGGTTCAGCACCCGAAGTTATACAGCCACGCCCGTTGGTTGTTAAAGATTTTATAGTCGGGCTGAAAGGCGAACACAAGATGGGTGGCGTTTGCGGTTACGTGACAACTATCGAAGCGTGGGTAAAAATGCTAAATAATTCAGCCCAAGAGAAGGAGAAGAGCAACAGAGCAGAGTGTGCGACACGAGATCTGGTGGAGCAATTTTACAACGAAGTGTGGAATTCATGCAGATTTTCAGATAACAATGCTTTGATCAGTCCATCTTTTACGTTTCGAGGATATCACGGAGACACCAAGTTTGAGGGCCTCGACGGCTTCCTCAGTTATCTCAAATCAATGCACCTAGCCTTTGGCGAGTATCACTGCGAAATAGTGGATGTTTTAGTTCAAGCTGACAAAGTGTGCTTGAGGACATCAATGACAGGAATTCATCGTGGTGTATATGTTGGGCTTGACCCTACTTTTGAGAAAGTCACTTGGTCTGGTGCAGCGTTTCTGACTATCGATGCTGGTTTAATAAGCGACATGTGGGTTGTGGATGAATTAGAAAGCCTTCGTCGTAACCTAATCAAAAGTGCAGGCTATGCCGACGAAGGGGCGCTTCGGACTCGCTGAGAATTCCACACCAAATTACGATTGTGCTTTCTGAAGCAGCAAACGTTGGTGAAATGATGAATTAAAGAGACTTGCATACTCCGGCGATGATTTCTCTCTAGTTTCATGGAGATATCCGTGGCAAAGTCGACTAGTAGGCCATTTCGAGGTAATGAGTTCGCGCTTAATATTTACGCGGCCCACGGCCCCGATGAGCCGGAGGCCGGAGTTATAGAAAATTATATCGGATATCGGTATACCAATGGGGGGTATGGTATCATATGGAGGTCTTGAAGATTGAAGAACCACACCTGGAAGTCAAGTCTCAAATATAAGAGATAACTTGTAACTTACAACTAACTTAGAGCTGAATGCACGCACTCATAACTCATGAATCGTTAATGCGAAATGCCAATGCCGTGCCCATAGCCAATTAGAGAAAAAAAACCGAGGTGTGCTTATTGCTTGCGCTTTGTTTTACTGCTAAGAA
>Ga0307972_1001568_pt1 | contig 12026 bp, 17 predicted proteins | sample OrgLakmetagen780_FD_201848 | JGI IMG/M metagenome (GOLD analysis project Ga0307972, IMG submission 201848) | Saline water microbial communities from Organic Lake, Antarctica - #780 | ecosystem: Environmental > Aquatic > Non-marine Saline and Alkaline > Saline | place: Antarctica: Organic Lake...
TCTTGCAAATGGCATGGGGGTTCTAGCATTTGTGATAAATGTGAGTGTGGAGAAGTTCAAGATGAGAAGCATGTGCTTTTCTTTTGCAAGTGTGCTGAAGTGTGCGAGCTGCGCATGAGATACAAAGGCCTTTCTGAAGGAATGTTTAAGACTGCATGCGTTTGCTCCTTCGAGCTCTGAATTTATTCCTCTCTTGGCTTGTCATCACAATATCACTGATTTTGAGATCAATGCATTCCTGAATCAAGACTCATACAGACTCCTCAAGTTTGTGTCAGATTTAGTTTCAAATTTCGACACTGGTTGATTTTGTTTCACCAGCCAATTGCCATCAGCCAGAGTCTCGGGCTGTAGGCCATCCTTGTAACCCTTACATGGTTATATTACCAAATAATTAGAATCACAGACCTTACACGGTACAGTGTCTCTTGAGGGTCCCCTCTAATAGTACCTCTTAGAAAGCTCACAAATTATCAATTGATTACCAAAACTTTTAAATCCAGAAGGTTATCAATAAGACTGGCATATTCAGCTTAGTGAACAAGAAATACAGAAACTAAACTGTCAACAAAGTAACCGCGCTGTCCGACGATTTGTAGCTGCCAACGATTAAGCGTGACAGCTGTCATATCAATTCACCGTCATTGCATAGTATAGGACACAGTACGTCAACAACTACCCCCCTGATCTGGAAGAAGATTATATGAAAGTTGTGGAAAGATGTTGTGCAGTATGACATCATGAACATAGAAGGTGAAATTTCCATTCATTTACTCCAGTGAAATAGGGAGCAGACAAAAAGCCTCAAACATAACAACTTACTGCTACCATTCAACTAGCATTCAACTAAATTCCAGCAAACATTTTGATTCCTCAACTTTGCCTTTAAGTATCGGCTGCTACAAGAGCCACCCCCAAAAATCATGCACTTCTCATTAAACCTAATTCATTTCCAGACAACCAAACCTTCTGAGTTATATCTCTGCCATCCAAAGGCCAAAAAAAATAAACCAGCTGAGGCCTTTCTCATGCAGGCTCTGATGGAGGCTCCAGGCCATCTTACAGACATTTTCGTTTTCGCAAGAAAAGGCACTTGCTAGCCTTTGATCAAAGTTTTTTCACAGCACTCAGGATTCAATACATGCTTCGTATACATTCAACATTACATACAACTCTTCACACATTCCGCATAACAACTTGTTAATAAACGGATGCCATTGCCTTGCATTCATCCAGTCAAATACGCACAAGCGCACCTGCATTCATCACCACCTTTTGTACTATACCTTAGTCCATTCACCTAACAAATTCATTTTTCACAACAAGGCACTCTTGCCTCTGCACCACTAAATAGACCTTCAAAGTCATTCGACATCTTTCAAAAGCACGCTTACTCTGCCATAATGCAACACATAAAATGAGCATACATGTTGACCTTTTGCCTTTGCACATTTGTATTACCAACCACACATCTGCGCTTGAATTTTTAAAGACTGTATGGTTGGCAGATCAATCTTAGCTCATCGATAGTCTGACAAGTCTTGTCTTCAAAAATTGTCGCTTGCCTTTCAGTGCTTCCTTCACAATGCAGGCTGCTAACACCTTCTTCCTACTGCAATCAGTCATCACACAAACTTACCACCCAGTCCTCCCATCATTGACCTGACAGCCACCGTAAGACTGTAAAAGGACTCCGGAAACTGGCTGGCATGCAAAAAGCTGTGGATCACACCAAACAGCTGGGAGCCTAAACATTGGTGCAAGCTTGCGAGCAGTTTCTTCAAGAACCAAAGCTGACGGTTGGAGTAGCCAGTCGTGAGCTCAGAGCACACAAATCCGTCAACCACGATCAGGGCATCAGAATCATAGGAGTGGGGAGCATACAGGCCTTGTGCCTTTTCAAGCACAACACTCACAATCATTTCGCCATGGGGTTTGCCCAAATTGTTCAGGTCAGGCGCAATGCTGAACAGGAACATACCTGGTGCAGCAACATGTGCAGGCACCTGCTTAGCCGCACCAAAAAGGTGTGAAGACTCGGCAAGCAGGATGATGTGCTCAGAACTAGCACGCAGCTCACGCCCAGCTGCTGTGGTGATCTTGACATAGTTTGCGGAGCGATCACTGACGTGGTGGCCAAAGAACAGGAGAGGTGAGAGCTTGGGCTTGCCAGACCTGTGCATATCGCAGTTTACTATATTAATGAGTTTTTGATAAACGTCAGAGATGGTTGCACCAAGCTTCACTTTCAATTTCATGGTAACAACTCCACAATATGCTAGCAAATGGAGTTGCATTCAGCAGGGTGATGAACGGAATCGCAAGTTTACTATATTAATGAGTTTTTGATAAAACTAAGAGATGTTGCACCAAGCTTCACTTTCACTATCATAGTAACAACTCCACAGTTACTATGATAGTCAGCACAGCTCCAGCACATAGTCAGTACAACTCCACAGTTACTATGATACTCAGCACAGGTGCTAGCAAATGGACTTGCATTCAGCAGGGTGATGAACGGAATTGCAAGTGTGGATACAGCAAAATGCATGCTCTAAAACCAAGATGTAGCCTTTTGGATTTGTGCAGGTTTTCTTGCTGGGCAATTGAGCAGAAAATACTATGGTGCGGTGGGGAGTGGCTTTCACTGTTTCCTCTCTCCTGTAAACACTACTGTCCTGTAAATAACACTGGCTATCTACGATACTTTCATCTGCACATACATCTGTCCACCATAAGGCAAATTTTCACAATCAGCACAGTGGTGCCTACAAAAATCCACACAAAATTTCATAATCAACACAGTGGTGCCTGCACACCTGTCCACCACAAGCACAGAGTCTCCTAAGCGCAAGGCGTCCATGCGCATAGCCACCAATGAGGGAGGTGCCTGGTGATCTACAGTGGTGGGCTCCTCTTGCCGATGGACAAAGACAGTGGACATGGCCGGGAAGCAGTCACGGCTTCTTGCTGGGGGAGGAGGAGGAGGAGGCGGAGGAGGGGGGGAGGGAGGAGGCGGTGGCGGTAGAGTGTCTCCACCTTGGATTTCCCATCTAGTTGAATACTGCAATTACAGGAATGGTGCAAGCACGTATTCAAGCAGCTGTACCTTCCTTGCAAAAGCACACAAGGATTTCTGTCAGGATATGACATGTCTACTGAACTCCTACAATACAGCAGCTACCAGACTGAGGATTTTATTTACTATCAGTGGGGTGAAGTGGTCACAAATGATAACCTCGCACTTAAACTACAAAGCACAGGTATAAGTACAAAGACAATTACCTGACAGCCAAAACTGATGTTGACAGGCCCGTGTGTGTCATCCCCAGGCCAGAAGTAAACAGCACCTGTGCGTTGTAATTGCACAAGAACCTCTAGCTTTCTCCTGGACTTTGATTGAGCTGGTCCGCCACAAAAATAAAGCAGACATGCCATGATAGGACCCAATGCCATGATAGGACCAAATGCAGGCATGCCATGATAGCACCGAGGCGCATTGGGTTGAACACACAGCCCCCCACTTCTCAGTCCGCCTTTACATACTAGACAAAAGACCCATGGGATTTAAGGACCAAAGCATGCACCCACCTTCAGGAGTTCCAGGCTCAAATCCTGTGTTTTGCCCTACAAGTGGCCACCCATCGCTTTTTGTTTTCACCGTGTACGCTTTGTGAGCAGGTCTAGAGGTAAATCGTGATGCCTTGAAGCGACTGGCTAAATTGTCGCTTGAAGTGGTTGTCTTGAGCTGATGGCTGTCGAGGTCAACCTGCGTAGGAGTAAATTCTTAGGTCATTTTACACTTGTTTGCTGCTTCTTACTTGCACAGGAACTGCACACTTCCTTTTCCTGAAGACAGCCTTTTGTATGCTGAGCTTCCTACCAACTACTGTCTACCCCCACGTAACTTTTCGAGGTTTTCAAATTTATTAGTGCAGCTGTCGATCGTTTTGATTGATTTATTTGTTGGGACCTGTAGGTTGAGCAGCCATGCAGGCTGGAGGCCTTTGTAATCCAAACCAAACCAAACTACCAACTACCGTCCCCAAACGTACGCACCTGTGATACATCATAATGGTCTGGGTAGTAATCAGTGCGATTGGTATAAAGTGCAGAGTGATGGTGGAGGAGGATCTTCCATGCTATGTCTCTGTACTTTTGGCTAGCAGCATTGTTATCGTAGCCAGCCCTGTCGTTTGTTTCGGTAGATCGGTCATCAACGTTATAGCAGATACCACTGAACACCGGTTGCGAATTCACACTGAAGCGTCGGACACGCGAATTGGTCGCAGGCATTGGCAAAATTGCAGGACACAAGTAATGGTTTTCCTCAAGCTCGTTCAACTCCATGTACTCTGAGGGGTTTTGAAATTCGCGCCTGCATATAAAAATAAATAGGGCATTCATGTGACTTATCATCACACCACATCAAGTCAAGGTTTGCAAGCAAGTAAGCTGGGACTAAGACAGGAAGTAGCATATAAGTTTGCCATCTGTTATTTCACGCTCAAAGCTGCTCAAACAATTGGAGTAGAAAGAAGTAATGGAGGGCAGAGCAATCATACGTATATGAAACAAGTGCGCACCAGTCAGCACCATCGTTGTAGTCGTAGCAAGTAGGCGGCTTTTGATCACACTCTCCATTACTATTAGGCCAATACGTATTTCTAGCTGTCTTCCCCTCATCCCCATACTCATAACTGCAAGTAAAGGAAATATGTACAGCATATTCAGAGGCAGGTGGTCTGTGTGTTTGAAGAAATGGCACTACTTCTTAATCACATCATGATGTAGGATTGCTGTTTGAGTGGAGTGAGCTAACGCTTTGAATCAAGGCAGTCCGTACCTTCCCCCACAAAGACGGCAACTACTTAAAGTCACCACCTTTTGGTCACTCCTCAAGGGCCCAACCTCTGTATTAAGGAGGTCAGGGGTCTTCCGGCATGGGCCCTGCAGAGTTTGAAACGCGACCAAATTGCCAATGATGCAGAGAAAAAAGGCTCCTTCTACACTTCTGTGGATGCAAGCTTCCCAAACACAAAGCACAGAATGTCTTGATATAAAACGAGCAAGGAGCTGGTAAATGGCATTGTGTGTATTGCTTTCAAACAGTGTCACTTACCCACACATTGTCCTGAGACATGTAAGCATAACTCTGAATGTCATCATCATATTGATATGGTTTTCCATCTCTAGTGTAACTTGATCTGATTCTCTGAGAACTGTCTTCCAACGGTCCAAAGACATGGTCATCATCAAAGCGCTTCTGGACAAACTCAATCACAATGGCATCCTTTGGCTTGATGCAGTCAATTTTTTTCCCCCAAAAATATGTCCCAGTTCCAGGCATGCAAGTCACATTGGTTTCAATATGATCAAGCAGAGCCCGTCGACCTCCCAGGCCTGCAAGGGGGAAAAAGGATAGTGGTGGGCAGGTTTTTGCCTTGGTCTAGCATAATAGGATCAGATCAAAGTAGAAGTATCCAATGCTACCATCTGCTAAGGACACCCACCTGCAGCAGGCATGTCTATGGCTGCTTTGACAGAAGGTGTCGAGAGCATCTCTGGAGGTACGCCAGGGAAGGACTCCGTCATTTGCTCATCACTACTGCTGATTTCTGCAAGCACCTCTTCCTCTTCCTCTTCTTCTGCTGCTGTCATATACCCAGATGCATCTGACACGGGCTCATTAAGAGCAAGTGATGGAAAGTAGTAGTGGTTGATGGAAAGGGCAAGGCCGTCAGACCCGTACACATTGCATGCACACAAAGGATCATCTACAGCACTAAGCTGGAGCCACTCGTCAGTCGCATTCCCATGAGGACACACGACCTGCACACATACAGGGAGGAAAATGGTATTGATTTTTGTAGCCATCCTACATATCTGGAAATAAGAGGTAAACTGTATGAAATATCTGGAAAATGGTATTGATTTTTGTAGCCAGTAGCCTGTTTCTTAGTTAAGTACGGCCGCACCTACATAACTAACAAGCTTTAGTAAGGTGTTGTGCCGAACACCTGGAAAAGTCGCCAAAGCGTAGGGTTGGCCAGAACCGTATATATACACCGTATATGACCGTATATTTGGTGATTTCCCTGCCAAAATTACCGTATATACACCGTATATATATGGTTTTGGCCAACCCTACGCTTTGGCAAAGCGTGCAGCAAATAATACACAATCCTGACAATCACCTTGACGTGGCCGAGGTCTTTGGACAGGGGCGAAAGCATGGCATCCATCGATAGCACAAGCTCTGCACCAAGTTCCTGCATTCGAAGCAATGCTAATGCTTTACAAGCAGTGGCAACCAAATCAACTTTGAAGCTATCACGCCCAATCAATGGCAGTGACAAATCGTGTGATGAGCAGTTATAGTTGGTTGGTATAAATTGATGTGCTGTCTTTTACTTTGCAGTGACGATTATTTCATCTGATAAAGATGTGGCAATACAGTTATTCAGCAAGACAGTGGATTGCGGCTAGGACAAAATTGTCCTTTTGACATCAGGTGCGCCTTATTCGAGCATCTCATACGTATGTCGCCAGTTAGGTCCTTTTGAGGAGTTAAAGAGCCCAATGTGTGTTTTTGATTCCCTTAGGAGCCCTGGCACTCAGTGCAACTACATACACACACACACACACATCCGCCCCAATTTATACACCTCCTGAAACACAACCTTTCCTAGTGGCAAACACATTTGTGCAAAAATATCACTCCTTCCTACACTCGAGTACACGAGCTGGCATTTTCAATGGACTTACTCGATCTGTCACAACGTGTGCTGCCTTCAAAGTGAGTGCCACAGGCATCAGCATTCCTGTCACTGGGCAGGTGAATGTGACGTGGGTTTTGCTGCCGCTGTGTGTCTTGCCATGCACCTGCAATGCGCATGGAAATTCAGGTTATCATGACGTTGACAAAAATATGTTTTACAGCAAGCAGCCCCTGCCGCATAGCTATGAAATTGAAAAGGGTGTTGCCTTATTACACATATGAACAAAGCTAAGGCCGGGCCCCATGATTTTTGAGGTCCCTGGTAAAAAAATCTTGGTAGATACAGAAACATTCCAGCCTGACAGACATGTAACCTCAACAGTAAACACTGCCTTATACACTCGTTGGCATATAACCACTCCTATGCTATACTCACAAAGTAGCGGTTAAGCAGACCCATCCTGTAGCAAGAGCATCTACACTCACAAAGCAACAGTTAAGCAGACCTATCCTGTAATAAGAGCATCTTTACTCACACAGCAACAGTTAAGCAGACCCATCCTGTAACAAGAGCATCTATACTCACAAAGCAACAGTTAAGCATGCCTTGTAACATCCTGCCAATCCTGTAGCAAGAGCATCTACACTCACAAAGCAACAGTTAAGCAGACCTATCTTGTAACAAGAGCATGTATACTCACAAAGCAACAGTTAAGCAGACCCATCCTGTAACAAGAGCATCTACACTCACAAAGCAACAGTCAAGCATGCCTTGTAACATCCTGCCCATCCTGTGCCAAGCCAAAGCAACAGTTAAGCAGGCCCATCCTGTGCCAAGCCAAAGCAACAGTTAAGCAGGCCCATCCTGTATCAAGAGCATACCTCTGCAACTCGCTTGCAGGAGACCGATGCCAAAGGTGCAAGTGTCAGGTGCTGCACTTGAGAGTAGACGTGCACATCGTGGTGGGCATGCAGGATGCTTGACAGACGGCGGTGTGCACTGCGTCGAGAACAGTTGTAGCGTGAAGGGTTTTATTAGTGAGCTTTAAAATGCCTAACACATTGGAACGCCATACTACGTTGCAGTAAACACCATAGGATTTTATTAGTGAGCTTTAAAATGCCTAACACAAAGGAACGCCATATTGCGTTGCAGTAAACACCATAGGATTTTATTAGTGAGCTTTAAATTGCCTAACACAAAGGAACGCCATATTTAGGGTTGGCCAGAACCGTATACATACGTATATATACACCGTATATTTGGTGATTTCCAAGCCAAAAATACCGTATAAATACGTATATGTACACCGTATATATATGGTTCTGGCCAACCCTAGCCATATTGCGTTGCAGTGAACACCATATTGCATTGCAGTAAACACCATGCAGTAAACACCATATTGCATTGCATTGCAAGGGAAGGGAGGATGCTTGCCCAGATCTGTTTGCCATGATCACCACGCACGCACGGCCATGCAACAGGAGCATTTCTGATAGTTAAAATGGTTTTAAAGCAGGTAGCGATTGAGATACACTGTCGAAAACACCACTACCAAAAAATATGTCAAATCATTGTAGCCTTGTAATGGCCATCACATGTCAGAAAGTGTGCTGCTCTCCCTCACACTTAACTACTCCGCATCCCCCTTGAAAACATACCGGGAGGAGGTGTTGGTGTTACCATCTTCATCATCATCAACACGCGGTTGTTCAATGTTCAAAGCTCCCACAATGTTGATGCCACATTGACACGTGGGGGATTTTGCCAAGGACCGCATGTCCACTGGGCATTCAACACGGTATTCACTGTTATGCCCGTTAAGCGCTGGATTTGTGTCGTATCCTGCATGTCGTTGGAAAAAGTCATTTGGGATTTGGGATGCAAAATGACAGATCTACATAAACTCATGTAGTGGCCTAGGCAAAAATTACTATTTCCCTCTCTGCCACTGGCTCCTTATTTGCAAGCAAGAAGTCAGACGATACAGAACGAAGTTTTGCACGCTCACCCTTCATATAGATATTAGGTGCCTGATCGTGCCACTCCTGGACTTTGAAGTTCACCACTTCTTCATCCTCATCTGCACAGGGAAGACATTGTACGGACCCTACCATGATACCTGATTTACTCCACATTACCAAAATGGGGAATGAGCAGGCTTTGCTGAAACACAAAAAGCAACACCAGGAACGCGTGGATGAGGTCTTGTTTTGATAAGAGGTTGCAGGCAATACAAGTAAGCTAAGGAAGACATAAGCATGCAATCTGTCTTGCAAGACACATGGAGCTGCTCGGCATTTGCAAAATACCATACCATGTGTGCATTGTTACCTATAAAGAAGATTACGTCGGATTCGGTTGTCTCATCCTTCAACATTTCAAACCAAGAGATTGCCTGCGTTGCACGTGGAGCATCAAAGTGGGACTCCTACTCTGACTTCACAAAAATGCTTTTGGTAAGGGGAAGGTAGATGTGTTAGTTAAGAGGAATCGCTTCCACGCATAATTGTCTGAGGTGTTATGTTTGAGTCATGTAGTGGCTATTTTAGTAAAGCATGCTAGTAGCTTAGAAGCGCTCCTGCCTAACAGCTCAGTCGCACCTGCTTGCACGCCATTGAGCCAACAGCACAATCCTTCTCACAGGCGTCCACTTGATTTAGGCGCCTCCCATTGCGAACGTTTTCAGCATCATTGTTAAGCTGGATTGTACCCCTAGCGCTGCCTGCAAATTCCAATGTCAATGGCGTCATTTGACGTTTTTTCCAACCTAGATAATACATGGTCGGGCTTGTGATACTGAAAGGTAGCAGGGAAGTGCCAAGCCGTAGGGGCAGACCACTGTTTGCCAGTTGGGACAGTGCAGACTCCTCAAGTTTGTGTCAGATTTAGTTTCAATTATCAACACTGGTTGATTTTGTTTCACCAGCCAATTGCCATCAGCCAGAGTCTCGGGCTGTAGGCCATCCTTGTGACCCTTGTAACTCTTGTAACCCAGTTGGGACAGTGCGGAACTCCATCAAAGAACCCCCTGCAGACCTGGTCTGCTTAGTAAGGCTAGAACTTGCCTTGAAATTCATGCGAGTGCATTCCCCTACACACGCTGGTTCTATCTGCAAGCAGACTTCACAGAGAAGGACGCACCAGTGCGCAGTACAGTGTGGGCGCTGTTTGCGCTGCAGAGAGATCCATCAGAATGCAAGCAGACTTCACAGAAAAGGACGCACCAGTGCGCAGTACAGTGTGGGCGCTGCTTGTGCTGCGGAGAGCCCCATCAGAAGACACTTCAGAGTCCTATAAGACCAAGTAATACACAAATGAATGACTGTCTTCAATAAGCAAGCGTTGAAGTTAGTGCTTAGGCTGGCCCCAATCATACATCCAAATTGCTGTAAATACTCGCAACTAAAGCTGCTTTGTAGCAGCAAAAAAACAAAATTTTTTGAGCAAAAGGGAAGCTGCCCCGCCCTAAACCTTTTTATATCAGTGGAGACACAGTGCAGACTGCATATCACCAAAGGGGCTGCCCCGCCCTAAACCTTTTTATATCAGTGGAGACACAGTGGAGACACAGCGGAGACACAGTGCAGACTGTATATCACCAAAGGGGCTGCCCCGCCCTAAACCTTTTTATATCAGTGGAGACACAGTGGAGACACAGTGCAGACTGCATATCACCAAAGGGGCTGCCCCGCCCTAAACCTTTTTATATCAGTGGAGACACAGTGGAGGCACAGTGGAGACACAGTGCAGACTGCATATCACCAAAGGGGCTGCCCCGCCCTAAACCTTTTTATATCAGTGGAGACACAGTGGAGACTCAGTGGAGACACAGCGGAGACACAGTGCAGACTGCATATCACCAAAGGGGCTGCCCCGCCCTAAACCTTTTTATATCAGTGGAGACACAGCGGAGACACAGCGGAGACACAGTGGAGACACAGTGGAGACTGTATATCACCAAAGGGGCTGCCCCGCCCTAAACCTTTTTATATCACAGTGGAGACTGCGATTATCAGTCAGTACTAGAACGCTTGCTGTTTCTATATCAGTGGGGGGGGAGGGTATATCCTGCCTACAAATCTTTCACCCTCTTCCCTTTCCCTACAGCTTGACTATTTTCTCAGAGGTGAAGCCTTCTTTCTCAACTTACCTTCAGATAAGCCACCATGGCGTAGGTGGTGCCTGTCATGTATTATAGGGGGCAGAGACAAATAGAGTGATGAGCAGTTTGTTGGCTTTTGGTTTTGATTCAATGTTGTTTTGGCAGCTCTAATTCATCAACAGCTGTGAGATGAAATGAGATACCCTCAGTAAGCTGCTTAAGCCGTCGCACGTCAAGGAGGAGATGTTCAATTTTACTATTTGTCGTGACGCAATTTTGACTAGACTTACCACAGGTCGCTCCAATGGAACACAAGAGAGTGATGAACATCACCACCACAAGCACTTTCATGTACTGCGCATTCTGTGTACATGTAGTTCAAAAGGTAATCAAGTACGTGGGTTGAGCGATTGTTGAAAAACTAACTTTCATCAGTTCTGCACGCTCTATCTGAATTATATGAAGCATGTCTGCAGCAGCTCAGCAGCCTTACAGCTGTGTGTGTGTGTGTGTATCCGAACTATAAACAGCATGTCTGCAGCAGCTCAGCAGCCATACAGCTTTACAGATCACCCCCTGCAAACCAGGAAGATATATTGCTCCATTGTGCCTTATTAAACTAACAGAGATTCCCATCCAAAGATGGTCTGAACAATTAAGTTACAAAGAGTACAACAGATTGAGCTGATTGAGAGTTGAATTTCAAGGAAAAGGCACCTTTGCTTAAGGTCAAGGTGTTACAAGTTTTTTGCGCAGTTTCAAGTGCTTGCTTTAGAACCATGCTTTAAAACCTTGGAGCTCACTATGCACTAGTATACTCTAGCAAATTCAAGAAGTTGCATAAACAAATAAATCACCTTGTGGGCTTTGTATTCATCCTTTAAATGGCTTTTCAGCTCATTCATATCAAGCAGGCCGTCCCCGTCCTTGTCCATAGCATTTACCCGCCTGCAACAAAGCAGGACAATGGTGTTTCAGAATGGTGTGTGTGTGTGTGTGTGTGTGTGTGTGTGTGTGTGTGTGCGCGTGTGTGTGTGTGTGCGTGCATGTGTGTGTGTGTGTGTGTGTGTGTGTGTGCGCGTGTGTGTGTGTGTGTGCGTGCATGTGTGTGTGTGTGTGTGTGTGCGCGTGTGTGTGTGTGTGTGTGTGTGTGTGTGTGTGTGTGTGTGTGTGTGTGTGTGTGTGTGTGAGATAAACAC
>Ga0307972_1001569_pt1 | contig 12023 bp, 9 predicted proteins | sample OrgLakmetagen780_FD_201848 | JGI IMG/M metagenome (GOLD analysis project Ga0307972, IMG submission 201848) | Saline water microbial communities from Organic Lake, Antarctica - #780 | ecosystem: Environmental > Aquatic > Non-marine Saline and Alkaline > Saline | place: Antarctica: Organic Lake...
ATACCAATCTGAAATGATTCTCAAAGATTTGAATTTTGAATTACTGAAAGGAAAAACAATAGCTTTGGTTGGAGAATCGGGAAGTGGAAAATCTACAATTGCTGACTTGTTGCCTCGTTTTTATGATGTGATTGCTGGAGAAATTTCTTACGATGGCGCAAACATTAATCTTTTCTCATTATACGATTTACGCGAACAAATTGGAATTGTAAGTCAAGAATCCATACTTTTCAATGATACGGTATTCAAAAATATCGCTTTTGGAATGGACGGAGTGACAGAGGAAGAAGTGATTAAAGCGGCTAAAATTGCCAATGCGCATGACTTTATTTCCAGTATGAAAAATGGCTACCACACCAACATTGGTGAACGTGGAAGTAAATTATCTGGTGGTCAAAAACAACGTGTAAGTATCGCCCGTGCAGTTTTGAAAAACCCACCGATAATGATTTTGGATGAAGCAACTTCTGCACTAGATACAGAAAGCGAAAAATTGGTTCAGGATGCATTAGATAATTTGATGAAAAACCGAACTTCTCTTGTTATTGCTCACCGCTTAAGTACCATTAAAAATGCCGACACGATTTTGGTTTTAAGTAAAGGAGAAATCGTGGAACGCGGAACGCATCAGGAGTTGTTTGATAAAAACGGGTTGTATCACAAGTTGAGCACAATGCAAGGGTTATAGGCTTTTTTTTATTGGTTGATTCAGTGAAAACTTAAGCATCTTCTTCCCAAAACGTAATTATTTTCCACTTCTCCCTTTGGAGAGAGACAGAGAGCGAGGATGTTATACTCAAAACACATAGCTTTCCGCATTTTCAGCTTTATCTTTTTCTCTGCGTTAAAATTGACAACCATAATGATTGCTATGCTTGAAAAATTATGCTTTGATTAAAGAAAAGATAAACGCACTAAATTCTCTAAAAACCTGAATGCATTGAGTATGTTTTCTGTAACTTATTTCAACTAAATAGTGTCTGGTCGGAAACAGCACAAAATTAAAATCGATCCTTTTGAGTATATTTTTTTTTCTCATCGGCTGATGCGGCATTTAGACAGGCGCACTTCGGCAGGCGCTGCGCAGCGCATAGCCTGTCCCGAGAAATCGGGAAAAACTTTAAAAATTTATACAATTCATAAAAACTGTATGTTTCGTCCAGGCACTCAACAAAAATAATTGATTGAAATGTAAAAGTTAAGACCTTATAAGATGACCAAACCCATTTGTTTTAATGGATTTTTAATTTCTTTATTGTAAATTCGATGAAAACTAAATAGCTATGAATGATTTTTCGATTTCCAATATTGTTATCATTGCCATTGTCATATTCTTGATTTACGGCATATTTTTTCTCGTTAAACAACAAACTGCCGCTATTATGGAGCGCTTTGGTAAATTCCATTCTGTTAGGGTTTCGGGTTTACAACTTAAAATTCCATTGATAGATAGAGTAGCAGGACGTATTAATTTAAAAATACAGCAGTTGGATGTAATTATTGAAACGAAAACCAAAGATGACGTTTTTGTACGTTTAAAAGTTTCTGTTCAGTTTCAAGTGGTCAAAAACAAGGTATATGATGCTTTCTATAAACTTGAAAATCCACAATCTCAGATTACATCTTACGTTTTTGATGTGGTGCGTGCTGAAGTTCCAAAAATGGTGTTAGATAATGTGTTTGAGCGCAAAGATGACGTTGCAAATGCTGTTAAATCAGAATTAAATGAAGCCATGCAGGATTATGGATTTGATATTATTAAAACTTTGGTAACAGACATTGATCCAGATGAGCAAGTAAAAATTTCAATGAATAGAATTAATGCTTCAGAACGAGAAAAAGTTGCAGCAGAATTCGAAGCAGAAGCAGAACGAATTAAAATTGTAGCGAAAGCACGTGCAGAAGCCGAAAGTAAAAGATTGCAAGGTCAAGGTATTGCAGACCAACGTAGAGAAATCGCAAGAGGTCTTGTTGAAAGTGTTGATGTATTGAACACAGTTGGTATTAACTCGCAAGAAGCCTCAGCCCTAATTGTAGTAACACAGCATTATGATACACTTCAGTCTCTTGGTGAAGAAACAAACTCTAACCTAATCCTAATGCCTAACTCTCCTCAAGCAGGAAGTGACATGTTAAATAACATGGTTGCCTCATTTACAGCATCAAATCAAATTGGTGAAACCATGAAAAGAGTAGAGGCAGAAAAGAAAAAGAAGAAAGAGAAGGGTGAAGAGTAGGAAGGTTTCCTGAACTCCATTTTGAAGGAGTTTTTTTAAGAAGTGTGCAGGGTGTTTTGCAAAAGGCCCTGCTCACTTCCTTGCTAAAACTAAAACATGAAAGAAAAACCAGTTTCACCCATTTGATGTTCTTAACAGTAAAACACCCGTGAAAGAACAAAACAAAGCCTACCTATACGGAATCATAGCTGTAATTTTATGGAGCACTGTTGCTTAGGCTATGAAGCTTTCGTTGGTTTATATTGACTATTTGCAACTGCTTTTCATAGCTATTTCCTGTTCTTTTATTTAAGTATTTTTCATCCTTTTTTTTCAGAAAAAACTAAAGAAATCGTCACCTACCGCTAAAGTGAGTAAATTTATCTATTTGGTGCTCTTCATTTCTTTGATCGTAATTTACTTTGTCCTTGGTGAAACCATCCTTGTTTCCACAATTGCTGGACTAATTTTTATCGTAGGCGGATTGACTTTCGACAATATAAATTTCTCTAAGCTTTTGATGAGCGCTTGTCTTTGAAGTTTTCTTATCAAAGACCTAAAAATGATTAGTTTTCTTGCGGACACTACTTAAGCTTTTTAAAACTCTATTTTAAACTATTTTAAAAATAACTTATGGAATTTTAATTTCCTCCGCATCTCAACACCGAACCAAAACATAGAAAGAATGAAGACAATAATTCAATTAATCGCAATGGTGTTATTTACAAATTTCGCAATTGCTCAAGGAGCGGTAGGAGCTATTCAAGGGCATCTATTTGAAGATCCTGAAACGAATAAACCCGCAATGTTTGCCAAAGTTTGGGTAGAAAGAGGAGCATCAAAATTTGGAGCTGACACTGACGAAGAAGGACGCTTTAAAATAACTGCTATTCCAACAGGAATGTATGTTTTAAAAGTGAACTACTTATCAGACTCTATTCCACAAACCATTTTAGCCAATGTTGTAGCTGATGGTATAGAAAACTTAGGCCGAATTAACTTTTATGAAGAAGTGGTAGTTTTAGACGGTGTAAATACGTACGGTTATTACCAAGATCCTTTAATTAGCTTTGACTTCGGACAAGAAAGAATCAACAGTTTGGATATTGCCCAAAGTGCAGTAAGAACCGACTTAAAAGCCTTGATAATGAGTCGTAATTCTGATATAAAGGTAGATGCTGAAGGAAAAATGATGATTCGTGGATCTAGAGGAAACAACTTACTTCAATATATAGACGGTGTGAAAATGAATGAAGTACAAACGATACCTAGCTGCGCAATCGGAGCCATAACAATTTATTCTAGCGCGATTCCAGCAAAATATGGCGATACAACAGGTGGAGTAATTATCATAGAAACAAAAAGTTATTATGACTTGTGGAGAGCAGCTAAAATTAGAGAAAGCGCTGAGAACTTCTAGGAAATAGTTAACGATGAAGAAGGTGTGGTTTGAAATAGCTGCATCTTTTTTTATGCCTAACTTTTACTTGTTTTGTTGCTCTAATAAAAGATTATACTTTTCCAATAAACTCAAATATTTATCCTTCCAGTGTTCAACATTTTTATGATTTTCCATAAGATTACTTTTGTACACTTCATTTTTGATATTTAACTCAGTAATTTTACTCGTAAAATCGTGGTGAATTATTTTACCAATCTGTAAAACTATATTTAAACTAATATTTGGGTCATCGAATAAATTATATAAATGTCTACGACTTTTGTTTAGTCTTCTAGCAACCTCGGTTATTGAAATACCACTTTGTCTGATTGCTTGCAATCTCATACCAAAGAATTATTGGATGTTCTGAACAAAGATGCACACAGACAAATCTTTAGAAGTGGAGTAATAAACGTTTGCGCAAGAGGAAACGACGGAGATGATAAAAATTATTTCCCTTCTTTTGCAGAACGTGAAGAATGGGTTATAAATGTTGGAGGAAATAATAAAGAAGGGTTTAAGCACCCTAACTCAAATTTTGGTGGAGATGTAGATCTTATAGCGCCTCATGATCCAGCTATTGTTTACTCACTTAATAATTATACAACAAGTTCCTATCAAGATTTTTCAGGTACTTCTGCAGCAGCACCACATGTTTCTGGTGTAGTTGCTTTGATGCTGAGTCACATAGATTGGCAACCCTCAACACCTAATAACCTTGCGCCTGATGATGTGGAGTTTTTACTTCAAAAGTATGCTGTTGACGTATTACCAGATAATTTAAATCCAAATTATCAAACTGGCTATGACGATTATTCTGGTTGGGGAAGACTAGATGCAGGAGCTGTCATGGAAAAAATTGACAGAACACAGTATATCATTAAACATGTAAAAACAGAAACACAAATACCAACGAATTTATCTGGAGTTCCACAAGCATCAGGAAACTTCTTTTTTACTGATAATGTGATGCCGTTCGGTAATTATCAAGGAACTATCTATGAGCTTCCTTTTGTGCTCCAGAATAATTTGAATCAAGGTGATGTAATTTTGAATTCTTGGCCATTAAATAGCTACACAACTCTTTTAGATACAGATTTAAGTCCTTTTCCTGTAAATGCTTCATATAGCGAAAATGGATGTTTTATAGCAAGTATGTCTAATACTACTGGCGATATAAGAGGTACAATTGTTCACTTAACACAAGACCCAAACGGAAATGCAATTAATTATTGGTATCCAGCTGCACCTGGTGATTTAATAAGGGTTGGTTATACATTGCATCTGCAGTCAGCCTACGCAAACACAGAGGAAAATGAAGAACAAATATTAGATGTTTCTTGTTTTCCTAACCCTTCATCCAATAATGTTACATTAAGTTTCGTTCTAACAGAGAATTCTGATGTCGAATTTGAGGTTGTTGACTTAAGTGGAAGACTTATTTATGAAAGTGAGGAATTAAAATTTCCAATTGGAGAACAATCCATAAAAATCCAATCAGAAGAATGGACAAAAGGTATTTATTTTATAAAACTAAAAGCAAATGAAAAATCTAAAACAGTTAAGTTTATTAAGCAGTAGTTTGTGTTTGGCCCTTCTCCTTTTTGCATGCAAAAAGGAGAAGGTTTCAAACCCTTCTTACGGCAACGGAGTAGAGACCGGTACAGTTAATTGTGAAGACTTTACATTTTCTGAACAATCGATTATTCAATCGCAAATGTATACCGACACGCAGTATATGGAACCCTGCTTCAGTCCCTTTACAGATGGTGAATTTGTTTATGTAAGAAGAGTCCCTGGCGTTTCGGCTCCAGAAATTGTAAAGTACACTATTTCATCAAAGTCAGAACAAGTGTTGTGTAAATCTTCAGATACCCAAGGTTTTTCTTTAGGTTCTCCAGATTGGGGAGCACAAGGGAAAATAATTTTTAATGTTGGTACTGGAAACTCGGGAATTGGGTATATTATCGATGATAATGGAAGTGGTTTACATCAGTTTTTGCCTTCAAATATACATTTTGCCTTTCCTAAATTTAATGGGAATGGGAGTGAAATTTTAGCAACAGGTCCTGCTTTCAATGGATTGAGACCTATTTATGATTTGAATGCAAATATTGTCGATTCATTACCTTACTACTTTAATGGTTCAGTTGGAGTTGGCAGTCCCGCTAGTTTTGATGGGGAAATTAAAAATGGAATTTTTGTTTTTGCAGATTTAACCCAAGATCCAGATGATAAGGGTCTAGGCTATATTGTTTCAGACACAACCTTTACACCCTTACTTTCAACAAAAAATCCTGGTGGATACCAAGTTACGGACGTAGATAAGTATCAAAACTTAATTTATTATGCAACTTATGGTTTGGGTTTGTATCAATACAATGAAACAACAGAAGCTACTGTTTTACTACAAGAAATGTGTGATTCAAGGAAAATTCTCAATATTAGTGTTTCTCAGATTTCTGGAAATATTCTTATTGAAGAGATGAAAAACACAAAACTTAGTGAATTTGGTGGTGTTGATATCCAATCAAATATTTACTTGTTGAATCCATATACAATGGAAAAGACACCTGTTTTGGTGGAGTAAAATAAATTGTTGGGTAAGAAAACATAAGATAACAGAGCTGCTCTTTTTAAAAATGAAGAGTGGCTTTGTTTTTTGATATAATAATAAATGATCTATTAACTTTTAAGGAAACCCAATTCCCCTTCTTTTAATCATTCATTTGTCTTAAATTTAGAAGTATAACGAATCTACGCAACAAATGAAAATCACATTTGCAGGAGCCGCCAAAACAGTTACAGGAAGTAAAGGGCATCTCTAATAACTCTGTTTGGAATGATAAGGCAGTTATTTTTTTCAGATACAAGGCGCTGAAAACGGAATTTAGCTGGGCTAAATGAGTATTTCGGCAACGAAGTAGTTGGAAGGAAGAACAAGTTAGCAACCAAAGTAGGGTTTTTAGAGGTGCCCTAAACACATTATTGAATTGTGGGACAATTCGAAAGTGATGTTGGATTTTGGAATGTATCAAGGAATGGGAAAAGATACACACGCTTTGAATTCGGAGGAATTTGCAGATCCTCTCTCTGTTTCAGCAATATTACTTTCTCACTCACATATTGATCATTCAGGACTTATACCGAAATTTGTAAAAGATGGATTTAAAGGTCCAATATATTGCACTGAAGCGACGCATGCATTATGTGAAATCATGTTGCGTGACAGTGCTTATATTCAAGAATCGGATGTGCGTTATTCGAATAAAAGACATCAGCGAGAAGGAAACGATGCCTACGAGCCACTTTATTCTTTTATCGATGCTGAGCAAGCCCTTCATCAGTTTGTTATTGTAAAAGAAAACGAACCTACATCTATTATAAATGGAATCAAAGCGACTTTTATTCCGAATGGACATATCTTAGGGAGTGCAGCGATTTATCTAGAAATAGACGAAATTAGCGAAAAACACACTTTACTGTTCACTGGAGATATAGGAAGATACAATGCTACGCTAATGCGAAATCCTGAACTTCCGCCCCAAGCAGATTATGTGATTTGTGAATCTACTTATGGTGATCGTTTACATGACAATACCATTGATGCTGAACAAGGTCTTCTGAATGCAGTTTTGTATACGTTGAAAGAAAAAAAAGGTAAATTAATTATCCCTGCTTTTAGTTTAGGTCGAACGCAAGAACTTGTTTTTGCCTTAAATAAATTAGATTTATACGGTTTACTTCCAGAAGTGAAGATTTTCGTGGACAGTCCACTAGCTATTGATGCAACGGACATTATGCGGAAATATTCATACCTATTGAATCAAGAAGTGACACGTTTCAAACAAGGCACACGACACGATCCTTTCGGGTTTAAAAAATTGATTTACGTAAAAGAACAAAAGTATTCTCGCCGCATCAATAATTTAGATGAACCTTGTATTGTAATTTCAGCATCGGGAATGGCAGATGCAGGAAGGGTGAAACACCATATTTATCATGCTTTGGAAGAAGCTAAAAACACGATATTATTTGTTGGATATGCTGAGCCGAATTCTCTTGCAGGTCTTTTGCAACGCGGAGATAAAGAGGTTAAAATTTTTGGAGATCAAAGAAAAGTCATAGCGGATATTGAGTACATAAAGTCATTGAGTGCCCATGCAGATTACAGCGAAATGCTACGTTATCTTTCGGGAAATAATCCAGGAAAGTTAAAACGCTTGTTCCTAGTTCATGGAGAAGAAGAGGTAGCCAAAAACTTTAAAGAACATTTAAAAGAAAATGGTTACCATAATGTGGTTATTCCTGATAAATATATGACCTTTGAAACATGATTTCACGCTATGCATATTTGTTGGTTTTTTCTATTGCAGTATTTTATTCATGTACACAGCAGGAAGAAGTTAAAGAAGTAGATTCTTTTGAGCCTCCTCTAGCACCGCAATTGGTTGACTGGAGTGCGATGAATAACATAGGCTGGAAGAACATGAGTTTTCCAACATGGTTTTCAAAAGATTTAATCGATTCAAATAATATTGAACAAATTGAAATTGGTTTTACAAATTTTAATTTTACGGACAGCATTGTAAGTATCACCGATACTATGCCGCAAAAAACTATTGAAATTACTTTTGATCAAAAGGGCAGTGTCAAGAAAGTTTCAATGGCTGAATTTATTGATGGAATTCAGTTGGCTCAGCATATTTTTAGTTATAATTCTTCAACTGATTCTTTGGGATATTCAACACCAGCTGTTTCAAGTAATGTGAAATACCGAGAGAAAAGTATGATTTCATTTTTGAATACCTTGCAAGAGTTGCAACAATACCAAAGACTTGTACTGGAAGAGTCTACTGAGAGTCTGCTCACTTTTGTTGATAAAAGTAGTAAGAATGAAATTTATCATTATTTTATTTTAGACACTGCAAATTGGAACGTATCCTATATTGATCATCAATTTCATCCAAACGGGAAGCATATTTTTTATTTTGGCTCTCCCAAGAATTACACCTCCTCTTTTTCAGTGGTTAATTTAGTAGAAAAATCAAGGAAGCAAAAGCGAATTTATTACCCATCGAAAGTATTGAAAAGTCAGCATTTTTATACCAAAGACTTTATAACAAAACGCTGGTTTGATTACGATTCAAGTGGTGTTTTAATAGGTATTAATGATAGCTTAGTAAGCGCGAGTGATGAGTTTTTGCATAGTGAAATAGCAATCATTAAATATAAAGAAAACCAACTACCCAAAGAAATTAATTTTTATAATGTAGAGGATACTTTAAAAAGTACGCCGATTAAGAGAATAAACTTTAAATACAATTAATCAATTAATCAATTACGAATTGCGAATTAGAAAATTACGAATTGTGTGAATCATGTTTCATAAATGAATAGGTTAATTGGTATTGAGGTAAATGATTTTTAAATTCCTTTAGGGCACCTCTAAAAACTCTACTTTGGTCGCTAACTTGTTCTTTATTCCAACTACTTCGTTGCCGAAATACTCATTTAGCCCAGCTAAATTCCGTTTTCAGCGCCTCGTATCTGAAAAAAATAACTTCCTTATCATTCCAAACAGAGTTATTAGAGATGCCCTTTATTATAAAACCTTAAGCAACTTGACATTTAAGTATTCATTAAAAGCAATTTTAAGTCAATATTAGCAATTCCAAATTCGTTATTCGTAATTCTCTAATTCGTAATTGTCTATATTCTCCAAACTATCCCTTCTTTCTCACCATGTTCTTCATGAATAAAAGCATCTAGTAAAACAGCAACTTCTTCGGGACTTCTCAACTCATTATTTTCTTTTAGATCAACAAAGTTTTGGTAACTAGAAAAGTTTTTTTCGCCACTGCTACGAATGACTTCTTGCATTCCTGTATCTACAACACCTGGCGCTACGTTGAATATTTTAGTTGATTTCCCTAATTCTTTGATTTCCTCATTTAAAGTTTCGGCGAATATGTCCATACCTGCTTTTGTAGCACAGTAAGCTCCCCAAGAGGGAACAGGACGTTTCGCAGCACCAGAAGAAATATTGATAATTGTAGCTACGTTTTCAAATCCAAATGTCGATAATACGAAGCTGCAAAGATACTGTGGAGCAACGAGATTAACCATTGCCATGTCCACATAATGTGTAAGCGTTAATTCGTGAGATCTTTTAATGTCGCCAATTATTCCTGCATTGTTGATCAAACAAATTGGATAATCTTCTTTGGAGATATAATCTAGTAGCGCAAGATCATGCAATTGATGTTTATCAGATAAATCACACATTACATGAATAAAATTATCGTCAGTTATGGAATTGTTTCTAGAGATTCCAATTACTTTTTCTCCTTTGTCTAGGTAAAAATTAGCTAGGGCTTTACCAATACCTGATGATGTTCCTGTTATTATATAAATCATGATTCGTTTACGTCAATAAAACGCTGAACATGTTTTGCGGTTCCAAAAACCACTAAAGTGTCGCGTGATTCTATTACGGTATCTCCTTTTGGAACACCGATTACGTGTTGTTCTACTTCGTATTGACCTTTCTTTTTAATGTCATATTCTCGCCTCATAGTTACCAATGTCAATTGATATTTATTTCTAAAATCAATATCTTCAATTGTCCTATTAAGTGTGCCTTTAGGAGGTTTTATTTCAGCAATTTCATACTCTTCAGACAACTGAAGGAAAGATAGAATTGATGGATTAAGTAACTTCTCTCTAATAACGAAAGCGACCTCGTCCTCCGGTGTCAAGATTTCTTTAACACCAATTTTTTCTAAAATCAACCTTTGATCGGCTCCGTTTGCACGTGCAATAATTCTTTTCACTCCTAAATCCATTAAATGAACGGCGGTAAGAATAGTCGCTTCAAAATTTTCACCAATAGCTACTACTGCGGCATCCATTTCTTCTAATTTCTGAGAAGATAAAATTTTAAAATCTGTACTGTTCAAAGTCACAGCAAATGCCACATCATCTTTGATGTTCTCTATTTTCTCTTCGTTATTGTCAAAGGCAAAAACCTGTGCTCCCTTTTCAGCAAGTCGTCGGGCAATATTTGAACCATATTTTCCTACACCAATTACGGCAAACTTATTAAATCCCATTTTTATAATTTAAGCCATGGCTTGTTTTAAATCGTTTATTAAATCTTCTGCGTCTTCTACACCTACACTTAATCTAATCAATGAATCAACTATTCCTGCTTCTTGGCGTGCCTTTTCTGGAAGGGCAGCGTGCGTCATTGTCGCAGGGTGACATGTTAATGATTCTACCCCACCAAGTGATTCAGCAAGTGTAAAGACTTCGAATTTTTCCATTATTGTATGTGCTTCTTTCATGTCATTCCCTTTCAAAGAGAACGAAATCATTCCACCAAATCCACACATCTGTTTCTTTGCTATATTGTGATTTGGGTGATTTTCGAAACCAGGCCAATAAACATTTTCCACTTTTGGATGGTTTTTTAAGAAATAAGCAACTTTTTCACCGTTTTCACAATGTCTTTGCATGCGCAAGTGAAGTGTCTTAATTCCACGCAATACCAAAAATGAATCCATTGGACCAGTTATACCTCCTGAGCTATTCTGGATGCGGTAAATTTCGTCTGCGATTTTTTTATTATTCGTAACAAGAGCTCCCATAACAACGTCAGAGTGGCCCCCTAAATATTTTGTAGCAGAATGCATTACAATGTCAGCACCTAAATCAATTGGTGTTTGTAAATAAGGTGTTGCGAAAGTATTGTCTACTCCCAAAATGATATTTGATTTTTTAGCAATTTTAGCAACTTCCTCGATATCAATAATACCCATCATAGGATTGGTAGGTGTTTCAACCCATATCAACTTCGTATTTTCATTGATTGTTTTCTCTAAATTTGATAAATCTTTCATCTTTATGAAGTGAAATTTTATTCCAAATTTTGCGAAAATAGTCGTAAATATTCTATAGGAACCGCCGTAAAGGTCATCAGTTGTAATCACCTCATCACCTGGTTTCAGCATTTTCAAAACAGCATCTATTGCTGCTAGTCCACTTCCAAAACAAGCGCCGTATTGTGCGTTTTCCAATTCTGCTAACGCGTTTTCCAATGCACTACGTGTAGGATTTGAGGTTCTTGAGTATCCATAACCTTTGTGCTGACCAACTTTTTCCTGTTTATATGTACTGGTTTGGTATATAGGAGTCATAATTGCTCCTGTTGTTGGGTCAGGTTCAATTCCAGCATGAATAGCTTTTGTTCCGAACTTGTAATTTTTTTGTTGCATGTAATACGTAATACTGACAAATATAAGAAAATTCGGAGAGGAAAAAGAGTGAAAGATTATTAAATAGTGTCTGGTCGGAACCATACA